>Ga0111538_10010225_pt1 | contig 12486 bp, 13 predicted proteins | sample SoiMethybrSBSTD1_FD_79669 | JGI IMG/M metagenome (GOLD analysis project Ga0111538, IMG submission 79669) | Bulk soil microbial communities from a Populus tree surrounding site in Tennessee, USA - Soil MetaG P. TD hybrid SBSTD1 (version 2)... | ecosystem: Environmental > Terrestrial > Soil >...
CCTGGGACACGCACCTGGCGGCCAAGGTTACCTCGCCGGCCGACGTGTCGAAGTCGACTACAGCGGGCACGAAAGAGCAGGTCCAACAGATTCGGATCAATAACAATCCGTTCACCACGGAGAATCAATTCTTCGGCTATGCCGGAAGCGGCGGCAGTTATGGTTTTGCAAGCGGCGGTGGCGTCAACACGGAGATCTTTCAGCGCGGCGGAACCGGAGCATTCCATGGCGCCTACGAATTCCGATTTCGCGATGAGTCTTTGAACGCGCGGAACGCCTTCTCTCCGACGCGGCCTCCGTACCAACAACGGAATTTCAACGTGAACACGAGCGGTCCAATCATTCCGGGCCGGCTCACCGTCAGTTTTGGCGGCAGCCAAACAGAGCAGAACAACGTCGGCACCATTAAAGCCCAGACTTTGTCCGGCCCGTTCGAACTAGGCTTCACACGTCCTTATGTGTCACGGAACGCAAACGCCAACGGCACCTATCAACTCCGGCAGACGCAATCGCTTCAGTTCAACTTCAACTATGGGATGAATCGCCGTAAGAATCAGGGCATAGGAGGTTTCAATCTTCCAAGCCGCGCCTTCAGCGGAAGTGGGAACAGCAAGAGCGGAAGCCTTCGTCACGTGTGGTTCAAGTCCGAGCGGCTAGTCCAGGACATTTCTTACAACTTTAACTTCAATCATGACGAAGTCACGCCGGTTACCGTGGCCCCTTCCCTCGATGTTCTCGGGGCTTTCAGCGACGGCGGCTTTCCAGAGAGAAGCGAGTTTAACGGCCGAACTCATAACGTGCGTGCGATGTGGATTTATACCGGGCGTAGGTGGGCGATCCGGACTGGTGGAAACGTCTATACAACAAAGCCCGAACAAATTTCAGAGAACAATTTTTTGGGCAACTTTCAATTCTCCAGTCTGGACGCGTTTCAGCGCGGTGAACCCACGAACTACCGCGTGACGCGCGGAGAGCCGCGGCTCGAAATCACCCACAACGAGTGGAGCGCATTCTTTCAGAACGATTTCAAGTATTCCGACAGGATCACATTGTTCTTCGGACTTCGGTATGAAGGGCAAAATGACGTGGACGATCACAATAACGTCGATCCTCGTGTCGCCGTTGCTTATGCGATCGGAAATTCGACCGTCGTGCGCGCAGGCGCCGGAATATTTCACCTGAGACTGGACAATTGGATCATTCGGGAAATGATGCGATTGGACGGCGCGCGGCAGTACGAGATCGTCATCAGCAATCCGTCGTATCCAGACCCGTTTCAATCCGGAAACATCACGGTTGTGCCACCTGCATCGAGGAGAGTCTTCGACCCGAATCTGGCGAACTCCTATTACAAGACCTTGTCGCTCTCGCTGGAACGCAGCCTTCCTCGGAACCTCTTCGTCTCCGCGTCGTTCGACTACCAGCAAGGGGCTCGCATTCTGAGAAGCCGCGATCTGAACGCGCCGCTTCCCGGCACCCTGCCGGACACGACGGGAAAAATCCCGAGACCGGATCCCACGCAGGGAAACGTCTGGCTTCTGGAATCGGCGGCTTTGTCGAAGTGGACTGGAATCAAACTGAGCATGCGGCAGCGCTTCAGCATCTTTAATGTGAATGCGAGTTATACGTATCAGTTGAATGGGGGCGACGTTTCGTGGGACGGCCCGTTCAACAACCCGTCCAACAGCTATGACCTCGCTGCGGATTGGTCCACCGTACCGCGTCATCAGTTCAACACCAGCGTCAACTCACGCCTGCCCTTCGGCGTGTTTCTCACGACCAGTGTTTCCGTGAACAACGGCAATCCCTACAGCATCACCACCGGACGGGATGATAACGGTGACGGCGTTATCAACGACCGTCCGCCAGGGATACCGCGCCTCAGCGAAATTGGTCCGACCTACCGCAGCATCAGCTTTAACATTTCGAAGTCCTTTCGGGTGGGACGAAGCGGGAACAACGATGCATCCAGCCTGAATGTGTTTGCCAACATGAACAATGCCTTCAATACCGTCAACCGCGGAACACCTGGCGGAGTGTTGGGGTCACCGTTCTTTGGGAAGTCGACGAGCGCTTCCAACCCTCGGGAGATCGAGGTTGGGTTGAGATTTCAATTCTGATTCATGCCGTATTCACCATCCACGCAGAGAAGCCCTTCAGGAACTCGCGAAAACCCTCCAGGTGTTGCGCCGGAAACTGATACTTCGTCTCTGCGCCTTCCAGCGTTCGCTCGAAGCATCCAAGCCAGGTATGGCGTGCGCGTTCATCGATCACAAAGGGAAGATGGCGCGCTCGCATTCGCGGCGATCCGTACTTCTCGACGTAGATGGGCGGGCCGCCAAGCAAGCCTACGAAGAAGGCGGCAGATTTTTGTGATGCCGCTTCCATGTCGGCAGGGAAGAGATGCCGGATTTCTGATTTCTCGATTTCCTTATAGAGATCGGAAATCATCCGGAAGATGTTGGCCTCTCCCATGAGTGCGTAAATCTCCCGGCTGGGGCCTTGTCCCTGGGGAGGCCCGCCTGGTGGGGTGTAAATGGTGCGTCCGTTCACCTTTGTAGTTTACGCCCTCGGTTTGAAATGAGTACCTTTCCGGCGTGACGAACGATGCCATTCCACAGGGAGCGCGGCCGGCTTCTCGTATCCTGCTCCTCGATCCTCGTCAGCGTTTGCTTCTCCTTCAGGCGCAGCGCGACGATGGATATCGTTTCTGGGTAACGCCCGGCGGAGGTCTGGAACCAGGAGAGACCTTCGAAGACGCCGCGCGCCGCGAGTTGCGCGAAGAAACAGGTTTGGAATCTTCGCTCGGACCCTGGGTGTGGACTCGAAGGCACGCTTATTCCTGGAATGATCAGTGGTGCGATCAGTACGAACGGTTTTTCGTCGTGAGAACGGAGGATGATGTCATTCGTCCGAAAGCTCCGGACGGATATGTCGTTGGTTATCGGTGGTGGCCCCTGGAAGATCTACGAACGTCTACGGAAGCTTTCGCACCGCGTCGGCTGACGGAACTCATTGAGAGCATCATCAGGCGCCAATATCCGGCGCATCCGTTTGACTGCGGTATCTGAGGCGTTCCCCGGTGCCATGGAACTCTCGGAATCCGCTCCTCGTATTGAGCAAGAGCATTTCACTTTTTGGGGGAACCGCATGGGTACCATTCGGAAAGTCCATTGGGGACGGATCGTCCTCGCCGGATTCCTGTCTGAAGTTTCGATCCTGGTGGTCTTTTTTCTCCTGCTGATTGGCTCGACGCTCGCCGGGTTTCCCGATGTTGCGAAACCCATGAGTACCCTGGACTACATCAACGCAATGATGTCCTCGTTCGCGATGTTCTTCTTTTTCACGCTTTGGGTGGAAAAGCGGATCGAATCTGGGTTCATCCTGCACGGCGCGCTGGTGGGAGTGGTTGGCATACTTCTTTTCACGATCATGTGGGTCTCCACCACCGATGGGTCGCTGGCGTCGCAGCCTCCACTGTACATCGTGGCTCATGGTCTGAAGGTACTTGGCGGAATAACCGGAGGGCTCGTTACCGAGAGGCGGCGCGGACGGGTCCGCGGGCAGAGCGAGTCGGCAGAATTCGAAACCTAAATCGGCCGCTCAGCCGCAGCCGTTAGGCCTATCATTCGATCATGCAAGTCGGAACCATAGCTGAGCAGTTGTTGTTTACGACCCTCCGGGTTGAGACGCGTTCCGCGGCTGGTGACGGCACGGGAACCGCGTTTCTCTTCACCCACACGCACGACGGCCGGAGCTACCCGTTCGTTGTCACCAATCGGCACGTGATCCGACACGCGAGGACGGGAACCGTTCAGTTTCATAAAGGCGTCAGTGGCAAGCTGGAATTGGTCGCAGCTTGTCGGATTGAGGTAGAGGACTTCGAGCACGCCTGGATGGGCCACCCCGACCCAGATGTCGATGTCGCTGTCATGCCGCTCGCGCCTCTCTTGGAAAGCATGCAGCAATCAGGTGTCACGCCCTTCTACAGAAGTATTTCCCGCGAACTCACACTTCTCAGCAGCTCTTAGCTGAGTTGGATGCACTCGAGGAAGTCGTGTTCATTGGGTATCCGAACGGAATTTGAAAATTGCTCCTTCCCCGACGTTTGTGACATTTTGGATGCGTGAATGGCCCCGGATCCCTCGAGCGGATCGCCACGGACTTCATCATCATCGGCAGCGGCGCGGCCGGTTTGCGTGCGGCGCTGGACCTGGCGGATGTTGGAAAAGTCCTTATCCTGACGAAGACAGAAATCCGCGAATCCAATTCGCGTTACGCGCAGGGAGGCATTGCTGCCGCCATTGGGCAGGAGGACTCCGCAACGCTGCACTTCTCGGATACGATCGCGGCGGGAGCCGGACTCTGCGATGAAGAAGCGGTCCGCGTTCTGACCGAAGAGGGCCCCGCCGAGATCGAGCGTCTTGTCGATTTGGGCACGAGTTTCGACCGGCTGAACGGAGAGATTGAACTCGCACGCGAGGGTGCTCACAGCCGACCCAGAGTGCTGCATGCTCAGGGTGACGCGACTGGCAAGGAGATCGTTCGCGCGCTCTCCGCAAAAGTTCGCAGTCTCGATTCCGTAAAAATAATTCCCTTCGCTTTTGTGCAGGAGTTGCTCGTCGATAACGGACGCGTCTGCGGGGTTCGCTTCACGAGCCAGGGAAAACTTTTCGAAGCAAACGCAGGTGCGACGCTGATTGCTTCCGGGGGAGCGGGTCAGGTTTATCGAGAGACGACGAATCCGCCCGTGGCTACGGGCGATGGTTTCGCCCTGGGATATCGTGCCGGTGCTCTTCTTTCAGACATGGAGTTTGTTCAATTTCACCCGACAGCCCTGAAGCTGCCGAACCTGCCACCGTTTCTCATATCGGAAGCCATTCGCGGGGAAGGCGCCCATCTCATCAACAGTGCGGGAGAACGTTTCGTGGATGAACTCGCGCCGCGAGACGTTGTTGCGCGCGCGATTTACGAGCGCCTGAAAGCAGAGAAGGGCGTATTCCTCGATTTGCGTCACTTGCCGCCGCAGAATATTCTCAAACGTTTTCCGCATATCTCCTCGTTCTGCTCCCAGCAGGGTTTCGATATCACCCGGCAGCCGGTTCCTGTTGTACCGGCAGCGCATTACTTCATGGGGGGATTGCATACCGACCTGCATGGACGCACTTCTGTCCAGGGTTTGTTCGCCGCCGGCGAAGCGGCATCCACCGGTGTGCACGGCGCCAATCGTCTCGCCAGCAATTCGCTTCTGGAATGTGTTGTCTTTGGAAGGCGCGCAGCAGCAGCGATGCAGGAAATTCAGGTTTCGAACTCCACGAAGTATCAATCGACCGGATCGGCGAGTGTTCGAGTGCCGCTTCACTCCGAAAGCGCTCGGTCTGAGATTCGTGACGCGGCGTGGCTGGGAGCGGGCATCATCCGCAGTGAATCTGCCTTGAAGGATGGGTTATCCGTGCTGGAGTTGATGGAAAAGCAGTGGGAACCCCATAGCGCACCGTCGCTTGAACAGATGGAGACTTCAAATCTTCTCGTCGTGGCTCGCGTGATTCTACAGAGTGCGTTGCTCCGACTGGAAAGTCGTGGCGCCCACTACCGTTCGGACTATCCGGAGCGCAATGACGCGTTCCGTTGTCATTCCTGGACTACCGTCCGTGGCACTTCCATAGGGCCAAAACCCGTTCCATCCCAAAAATAGATCCTTCATTTTCAGCTTGGAAGCATCAAGTCCCCGTCTTAGCTTCTACCTTGCTAAGGGGCATTCGGCTCGCACGCTAGCCTGCTCCGGGCACAGAAAAGACCCATGAAAACCGGAGTAGTTACCTCGGAAGCACAGGGCAAACACGAAAGCGACACCCAACACTCAGGGAGAGACAGGGCATAAGTATGGATGGAACGAAGGAAGTAATGACGTTGCGCGAGGCATCGCAATACCTGGGAATATCGCCCGACACTCTCTACAAGTATTTGAATGAGAACAGGATTTCGGGTGTGGCTTTCAAACTTGGCAATCGCTGGCGGTTCAAAAAGGACCTTTTGGACCGATGGATGGAACAAAAGAGCGAGCACGACCTGGATATGAAGCCTCGTCGTGTTTCACGAGCAACGGTCAAAGGTTAGCTTATGGATTTGTTTAAGAGGAGCAAACCACTGGTTGGGCTTGATGTCGGTTCTAGCGCTGTCCGGGCAGTCGAACTTTCGAAATCCAAGAATGGATATCAGATTACCGGATTCGCGTATGAACCTCTCGGGCCAGACTCTGTGGTGGACGGCGCGATCATGGACTCTCGCGGCGTTTCGAGCGCGATCAAGCGGATTCTGACATCCGGAAACTTCAAGGGAAAGAGAACAGCTGCGAGCGTTTCCGGGCATTCGGTGATCGTGAAGCGCGTTGTCCTGCCGGTTGCAACGGAACAGGAGATCGGCGCTTCGATCCAGTTCGACGCCGACCAGTACATTCCGTTCGGATTGTCCGAGGTCAATATCGACTACCAGGTCGTGGGACCCGCGGAAGGTGACGAACCGGGGATGGAAGTCCTGATGATTGCGGCCAAGAAAGACAAAATCCACAACCACACGAACGTGATCACCATGGCGGGCCGTAAGGCGGACGTTGTGGATATCGACGCGTTTGCCTTGCAGAATGCGTTTGAAGCCAATTACACGGTGAGTCCTTCTGCTGCCGTTGCGTTGCTGAACATCGGTGCTTCGCTGATGAACATCAACATCACGAAAGGTGGAACGCCACTTTTGGTTCGCGATGTTCCTGTCGGCGGAAATCAGTACACGGACATTCTTCAGAAAGAGCTGCAGCTCAGCTTTCAGGAAGCGGAAGACTTGAAGCTTGGTCGCCATGGCGGGCAAGAGGTCGAAATGGTTCAACCGCTGTTGCAGTCCATTACCGACATGCTGATTATGGAGCTCCAGAAGACGTTCGACTTCTTCCGCGAAACATATCCGCTGGAAAAGATCTCCAAAGTCTATATCTGCGGCGGAACAGCTCGTACCCGTGGCTTGTCGGAAAAGATCCAGGAAACCTTCGAATATCCAACGGAAATACTCGATCCACTCAAGTACGTAACGCCTGGTCCAAAAGTTGATGCGGGGAAAGTGGCGACACTTGGTCCTTCCCTCGCAGTAGCAATAGGCCTCGCATTAAGGGGGTTTGACCAATGATGCGCGTAAATTTAGGCGGATCGCCACAGCAGAAGCCGGCTGCCGCTGCGAAAGTCAAAAAGGCTTCGAATCCAACAGGCGTTATGCCGATCCTGCACCTGATTCTCATTCTGGGAACGCTTGCCGGCGGATATCTCTGGTACGCGAATCTTTCCTCGCAGTCCCAGGGTCTAACGGACCGCCTTGCGTCACTGCAGGCGGAGCAGAAGAGGCTCGAGGGTGTCATCAAGCAGAATGCAGTTTACGAAACGCGAAAGGTCGCTTTCGAGAGACGCATCCGCGTCATTGAGGATCTGAAAAAGAACCAGCTCAGTCCTGTAGTTGTACTCGACGCGCTTGGCGACGCCATCGATCGGACACGATACGTTTGGCTGTCGAGTCTCAGCCAGAACAATACGACGCTGACGATGGCGGGCACCGGAACGTCTGTCGACGCGCTCTCCGATTTTGTGGGAAATCTCAAGGCAACGAAGTATTTCCACAACATCAATCTCGCACGATTCGATGACTCGCGAGGGAACTACACGTTCAGCATGACCACCGAGTTCTCCCCGCCTACACAGGCTAAAGCCGATGAGAAAGGGGGCAACTGATGGGCGCTTTTGGAAAGCTCAAATGGCATGTACAGGTTCTCATCGTCATGGTTGTGTGCGGTGGGGCATTGGGCGGAGCCTGGTACTACCTGCTCGCCCCGATCAGCGAGGAAATCAAGACCAAGGAACAGCAGGCCGCTACGCTTCAAACCCAGGTCGACAAGATGAAGGCGCTCGAAGCGAGATATGAACAGTTCAAAAAGGAAACCGAAATCCTGGCGAAGCGCCTGGACGAATTGAAGACGATCCTCCCTCAGGACAAGGAAATCGAGCAGATCTTGTCACTCGTTCAACAATCGGCTCGTGACGCCGGCCTGAAAATCGAACGGGGTATCTCCAAGCCCGTCCAGGAGCGCGATGTTTTCACCGAGTGGCCGATGGAGATGCAGGTTCTGGGCACCTATCACAACCTTGGCGAGTTTCTGGAAAAACTTCGGGCGATGCCACGAATAGTGAATGTCGGCAAGTTGCGGGTTGAAGGACGCGCAAGCAAGAACGAAGAGGGCAGTCCAACAACTATCGGAGCCAGTTACGAAGCAACGACTTTCGTATATCGGGAACCTGTTGATACGTTGGTCGTGGAACCAAAGAAGGGGAAGAAATGAAGAATCAACACTCCAGAATTCTGATTCTTGCGATTCCACTCCTGATTTTCTGCGCGGCATTCGCCGAAACGCATGTTGCCGCACAGAAAGCAGCCGTTGAACTGAAACCGGCAGCAGCCGTGAAGCCCCAACCGGCAGTCGCAAAGAACGCGGCAAACAAGCCTGCAACGCCGGCGGGTCAGAAGGCAGAAGACGAAGAAGAGATCAAGCCGCTGACGGTGCCCGCGGGTTTTCATTACAAGGCTGACGGGCGACGGGATCCCTTCGTGAATCCCGTGTTGAAGCCTGCTTCTTCGGAACCAGGTCCCCAAAAACCGATTATTCGTCCGGATGGACTGCCAGGCGTGCTCGTATCCGAAGTACGACTGTCGGGAATTATCCGCGCTCAAGATGTGGCCATGACGAAGGCGATCCTGTCGGTAGGCAGGAAAACGTATTTTGCAAGGCAGGGCGACAACCTCTTCGACGGCGTGATCAAAGAGATTCGTCCCAATGAGGTCGTCTTCATGATGAAGCCGAACTCCACGAAGGAACCCGTGAAAAAGGAAATGGTTGTCGCAACGGGGAAAACTTCGGCGGCCTTGGCAGGAGAAAAGAAATGAGAGTGTGCGATTTGCGGAAGCTAATGATCACAGTTGTACTCGTTGCAGTCTTAACGCTCGTTGTTCAAGCCGGCTCTCCGACACTTGACGCTACGGTAAGAGACGTGGCCGTCAATTCTGTTGGTCAATCTGTTGAGGCCAGGATCACGGCGACAGAAACGGCTCGATTCACCTACTTCGAGCTGGATAGTCCGCGAAGACTTGTCGTCGATTTTCATGGATTGAAAAACACGATCGGATTTGCCGAGAAGAACATCAGGGCTGCCGGGGTCGAGCGGGTTCGAACGAGTTACTTTTCGACGCCGGACCGTGCTGCTACGCGAATTGTCTTCGACCTTGAAAGAGGCGTGAACTATCGCATTGTGGACGAGGGCAGCGGTGTCGTTCGCGTATTGTTCGGTGACGAGCCGGTCGTAATGCCCCCTCTCAAGATTGTGCCGCCGGTTGTGGAACTCAGCGCGGGGCTCAAGAGCGTTCCGATTGACGGAACGCCGGTCGCCGCACTTCCGAAGATCCGGCTCGAGTCCTTGTCGCCAGGTTTGCAACTTGCGATTGCGCCGCCCGTGGCGCCCTCCGTTGCAGCACCGCCGGCCGCAGTCATACCGGCCGTGCAGCAGCAAATCCAGGCAGCGCAGGGAGCAGGGGCAGCTCCCTCGCCGGGAACCCAGGTCGGCCCTCGAATCACGATTGCACAGGGACAGGTCGCCCCGGCAGTGACTGGGCCGCCGGTAACTCAGAATTTCAATGGCGAGATCATCGATCTCGACCTGAAGCAGGCCGACATCGGCGACTTCTTTCGCCTGGTCGGGGAGATCAGCGGCCTGAACGTGATCGTGGACCAGAACGTGACCGGAACGGTGACTGTCACTCTTCACGATGTTCCCTGGGATCAGGCTCTGGACATCGTTCTGCGGAACTACAACCTCGGCGGAATCCTCGAAAACGGGAATGTGCTGCGAATTGCGACGAGAGCTACGCTTAACGCTGAAGAAGCTCAACGTAAGGCGGCGCGCGACGCGATCGCGAATGCAGTCCCGCCCGTGAGTCATACCTACATTCTCAGCTATGCAAAGGCAGCCGACGTGGCAACCACGCTGCTCGCTAGCGGCGTCCTCTCTCCACGAGGCAGAATAGCAACGGAAACCCGTCGCAACGCGATCATCGTCACCGATCTGCAGGAACAGTTTGATGGAATCGAGAAGATGAAGAGTTTCATCGATGTTCCGTCGCAGCAGGTGGAGATCGAAGCGCGACTCGTCGCTGCCAACAAGTCGTACTCACGGGAATTCGGCAGTCAGATCGCGTTCCTCGTCGGGCAGACTTCCAAAAACGCGATCACAGGAGGTGCCGGAGAGCCCAGCCCCTTCGAGATGACACCCGCGCCACGTGTCACGTCGCAGGGGACTTCGGCGCTTCCTCTCGCCGTGAACCTGCCGGCTGCAGCGACGTCCGGCGTGGCGTTCTTGTTGCAACCCAGCGCGAACGTGCTTCTCGATGCAATCATTACGGCTGCGGAAGCTCGTGGCACCGCAAGACTGCTGTCGCAACCGAAAGTCATGACGGAGAACAACAGGCCAGCGGAAATCGAGCAGGGCACCAAGATTCCGGTGCAGACCAATGTGAACAACACCATCACAACGACGTTCCTTACGTTCGCGCTGAAACTCAGCGTGACACCTCAAATCACCGAGGATGGGACGATTCTGATGGCTGTGGACCTTGAAAACAGCCAGCCGGACTTTGCGCGGACGGTGAACGGTGTGCCTTCTGTTTCGACGCAGCGCGCAAGGACCCAGACCTGGGTGCCGGATGGAACCACGATGATGATCGGCGGAATCTTCGTCGATACAGATTCGCTGAATATTCGCCAGGTCCCCGGATTGGGCAGTATTCCGCTCATTGGCCACCTGTTCAAGAACACGCAGACCATCAAGAGTCAGGCCGAATTGTTCTTCTTTATTACCCCGAGGATCAAGAAGCCCGATGCTGTGGCCACGGCGACCCCGAGAAACTGAGCCGCGACCCGGAGCACAAGGTAGAGGCTGGGTAGTTCTTTCCGCACTGCGGGAAGCGCTACCCGGCGTCAAAGCCTTCTTCGTTCTTGGGACTGCGGGAGAACTACTCGATGGCGCAGCCGCCGATCCCACGCTGGATATAACGGCCGTCGCGTCCGAATATGCAACCCTGCTCCGTATCGTTGACCGTACCTCGAAAGACGCGGGTATGGGCGACTTACAGGAACAAATCCTCATTTCCTCGTCTTCCCTGACGGTCATTCTTCACCTGCCCAACGACTCCTTCGCTGTCTTCGTTTGCTCGCCTGGAGAATCAATTGGACGCCTTCGATACGAACTGAAGCGCTCTTTGCTATACTCCACGCTTTCGAACTTATGACCCTTAAAGAACTTAAAGAGCTAATAGACCTATTCACGGCCCGGGAAGCGATTGAGGAATTGGAAATAGAGCGTGCTGGAGTTCGCCTGAAAGTAAGGCGCTCCAGACCAGGCGGCGACGTCCTTCCAGCCGCACCTGCTCCGGCGAGGCCGGCCTCTGTTGGGATACACGATGTGCCCTCGCCAGCACCGGCGCTCCCGATCGACGACCTCTTCTATGTCAAGGCGCCCATAGTGGGAACCTTTTACAAAGCTCCGAATCCCAGCTCTCCACCATTCGTGAACGTTGGCGATTTCGTGGAGAAGGGCACCGTTCTGTGTATCGTCGAAGCCATGAAGCTTATGAACGAAATCGAATCGGAGGTCGCCGGGCAGATAACAGCCGCCTTTGTGGACAATGGGCAGCCCGTCGAATTTGGAGAAAAGCTCTTCGCTATCAAGCGAAGCTGAACTCACCGGTCTCAGAGAATGTTCAAAAAGATCCTGATTGCAAACCGCGGCGAGATCGCTCTGCGTGTGATCTGCGCCTGTAAAGAGTTGGGCATCAAAACCGTCGCCGTCTTTTCGGAAGCGGATCGTGACGCTCTTCATGTGAAGTTCTCGGATGAGGCCGTGTGTATCGGGCCTTCCCGAGTCAAAGACAGCTACCTGAATATTCCGAGCGTTATCGGAACCGCCGAAATCACGAATGTCGACGCCATTCATCCGGGTTACGGGTTCCTGGCGGAAAGCGCCTATTTCGCCGAAGTCTGCGAAGCCAGCAAAATCAAGTTCATCGGGCCGTCGGCTGAAAGCATCCGTTTGATGGGCGACAAGGCACGGGCCCGCGAGGAAATGGGTAAGCTCGGCCTGGCCCTGCTTCCAGGAAGCGATGGTCCCGTGCGATCAGATGACGAAGCTTTAGCTGCCGCGGATGCCATTGGATATCCAGTGATCGTTAAAGCTGTCGCAGGAGGCGGTGGCAGGGGCATGCGCGTCGTTCGAAATCGAAGTGACCTTATAGTCGCCCTGCAAACCGCTCAGACAGAGGCCGCAAATGCCTTCGGCGTTCCCGATTGCTACATCGAGAAATACATCGAGCGTGCGCGACACATTGAGTTCCAGATCATGGCCGACGAGC
>Ga0111538_10010226_pt1 | contig 12486 bp, 6 predicted proteins | sample SoiMethybrSBSTD1_FD_79669 | JGI IMG/M metagenome (GOLD analysis project Ga0111538, IMG submission 79669) | Bulk soil microbial communities from a Populus tree surrounding site in Tennessee, USA - Soil MetaG P. TD hybrid SBSTD1 (version 2)... | ecosystem: Environmental > Terrestrial > Soil > Tree...
CGGTCGGCTTCTGGGACAAAGACACCCTGATTACCTGGACGAGCAATGTCCAGGCGTGGAAGTCGCACTCGTCGTTCGAGTGGTCGAACCAGATGCAATCGATCGAGATCTACACGCCGATCCGCAAGGACGGGCAATTCATCGGCTTGAATCACGAGTCGATACTCTACGATCCAGAGGCGCTGATGGAGCCGGTGCGCATTGTGCGCAACCTGCACAAGATCGCCGACTATGGCGACGCGAAAGAGGAGCCGTACCCGTTCATCGAGTGCGTGCCGACGATCTTCTCGGTGAAGGGCGTGAACACGCCTGTGCGCCCGGGCGAGACGATCCAGTACGAGTACCCCGACATGTACGGGCGGCCGTGGGACAAGATCTGGCGCGAGTACTTCGAGCAGGGGATGAGCGGCAAGCCCGACGACGACGTCGAGGCCCTCTTCGACTTCAGCCCCAACTAGCTGCGGTGGCGGAGAAGCGGTCGCGAGCAAGCGCCTTGTTCTGTTTTCGGACGACCGCCGACCCGCCGGCCGCTGCTAGACTAGGCAGCGGAAGTGCTTGGTGCTGACCCCTCGATGCCGAAACGCCGCCGTGAGCGGAAGGCGGTCCGGAGAAGCGCAGTGGTTTCATTCGAGCGGCGAATCAACGGTGCTATGGCCGGCGGCGTTGTCGCGGTCGCCGCTCTTTGCGCACCCTGGGCCGGTCTTTCACAGCCGCCGAACGACGCGGCCGCCGATGCGCAGGCGCAACTCGTCGAGCAGATCGAGCTGGAGGAGCGACAGAACGGGCAGCTCTCGGATGGCCTCGTCGATCCGCTGACGAGCTTGAGCTTACTGTTCCAGGAAAGCGGGGATCACACACTCGCGATCGCTGCCCTGGAACGCGCCTTGCAGCTCGTACGCGTCAACCGCGGGCTGCGCGCGTTCGATCAAGCGCGTCTGCTGCGACTGCTCATTCGCAACGAACAAGCCCGAGGCAACATTGCCGCGGCTTGGAAGCGCGAACAGGAGCTGCTTGCACTCGCCAAGAGACATCCCGACGAGCTCGAAACGGTCTCGATATTTCGTGAGGTCGGCGACCGGCGAATCGCACTGCTCGACCGCTATCTCACAGGAGAGGCCGCTCAGGAAGTCGTCCTCGGCTGTTACTACGCGCTTCTGAGTATTGGCGAGAGCAGCTGCACTTCAGGAGAAAAACACGTCGTCGTCCAAGGAATTTTGACGGACGCTTGGAATAATTACCTGGACGCTATCGAGGTGTATCAGCGCCACGGGCTGTACGCGAGCGACGAGCTGCACGAGCTTGAGATGGAGCTGCTACAAAGCAGCTACGTCTACGGCAACTACGGGCTCGGCAAGGAAAGCTTGCAGCGACTCCGCGACTATCACATCGCCAACGCGGAGCCGCTCGCCACGCAGTTCGAGGCGCTGCTGCGGCTCGCGGACTGGGATCTGTTATTCGGCCGCATAGCCACCGCCCATCAACAATACTTGCAGGCCTATCATCTGCTCGACGACGACGGCACGGCGCACACCGCCCGGCTGTTCTCGCCGGAGCAGCCGATTGCACTGCCGGCTTTCCTGCAAAGCCCGCTCGCGTCCAATGCGGAGGACTCCACTGGCTTTATCGACGTTGCGTTCGACATCACGTGGCACGGAAACGCGAAGCGCGTGGAGATTCTCGACGCACCGCCGAATACCCCGAATGAGGTTAAGAAAGAGCTCGTGAACCGGATCGGGCAGATGCGGTTCCGGCCAAACATCGTCGCCGGCGAGATTCCTCCGAGCTCGCGCGTCGTGGCTCGTTATCACCTGAGCCCGCAGCGCGAGACGGTAGAGGATCCGCAGGAGGAAGCTCGCCAGAGGACCATCCGTCATTACCGCGCAGACATGGGACTGCCGCGACAGATAATCGAGAGCTTGCCGCCTGTGAACGGAACTACCGACTGACCTGCGCGACCGGAGCGGTCGCTGCCGCCCGCTTGGCGATCAATGACTCGAGCAGCTTCACAGTTTCGACGTGCGGCTCAGCCGCCTGGCGCAGAAAGTCCTCGCTGTAATTGCCGCTGGCCAGATCGAGCGGCGTGCGACCGTTCGCGTCCTTGGCGGTGACATCGGCCCCATGCGCGGCTAGAAAGTCGACGATGTAGGTAAATCCGCGTTGCGCTGCGCCGTGAATGGCCATGCGGTGCGCCACTGCTTGCTGGCTCGGTACCTGCCGGCCGCGAACGTTGAACGCGTAGTTGCCCTCGCGAGCCGCGCTGTTGACGCCCTCGTAGGGTCGTTCGCCGAGCGCCGGCTCGATGAGTGACCGAGCGTGAATGTTCGCTCCCGCGTCGAGCAGCAGCTGCATCGTTTCGAGCACACCCGCTTCGGTACGATTGCGGCCCCGCGTCACACGCAAACCGTATTCGACGCCGGCAGCCGCCATCAACGGCGTCACGCCGAAGTTGCCGGGCAGATCGACGAGCGCGCCGTGCTCGAGCAAGAGCTTCACGGCCGGCGCATCGCCAGCGCGCGCGGCCCGAAGCAGCGGTGTAGCTCCTTGTGTGAGGATTCGGTCGCCGCCGCGGTCGTTCGGCACGTTGCGGTACGGCGGCCGTCGTTTCAGCTGTAGGTTCGGATTCGCACCCTTGGCGAGCAGCTGCCGAGCGATGTCGAGGCCCGTATGGCGGTCCAGGCTCGGAATCGCCGACATCGAGCCGCTACCCTGCGTCGGCAGCGTGTTCATGTCGATGGCTTGATACAGCGGCGAACGCCCGAACAGATCCCATTTGTCGACGTCGGCGCCCGCCTCGATCAGATACGCCGCAAGGTCGAAGTGTTGGTTGTTGATTGCCAACGCCAACGGCGTCACACGCTCGGGATCCGGCAGATCGATGTCGGCGCCGCCTTCGACGAGCCGGCGTGCGCAATCGATGCAACCTTCGCGCGCGGCGTACAACAACGCCGTGAAGCCACCGCGATTCATGTCCTTCGGCCGCGGCTCCGTCAAGATACGTCGCTGCCAATCGCGCTCGAGTCCGCGCGCATCGGGATTGGCGCCGCTCGCGAGGAGGAACCGCACCATCTCGGGCTGGCTCTGCGCGGCCGCCCACATGAGCGCCGACTGCCCACCCCACTCCTCTATTACGTTGACATCCGCGCCGGCCTCGACGAGCAGCCGAGCCGAGGCGACGTTGCCCGTCCGCGCGACGACCATGAGCGGCGTCTCGCTTTCGGCGCTCTTGCGGTTGACGTCGGCGCCGGCATCAATCAGCGCTTCGATGAGCGGCGTCTCGCCGCGCACCGCAGCCTCCGACAGCGCGTTGGCGCCGTAGTCGTTGGTTGCGTTGACGTCGACGCCGGCTGCGATTAGGCGCTGGAGCAACGCGACGTCACCGTGATATGCGGCCCACATGACCGTCGTCGTGCCGTCCAGTCCGCGCGCTTTCGCGTCGGCGCCGGCGTCGAGCAAACGCAGCGCGGCAGCGCTGTCGCCGGCCTCGAGCGTGCCGAGCAGGTCGTCGCTCGCTTGGACACCACCGCTCGCGAACGCTGCAATTAGCGCAGCGAGCGCGTGCCCCGCGGAACGCCCCGCAAACGCAGGGCGCCGGATCGTCGCGTGCTCGAATTCCACGTTCAGACCTCCGAAAGAGTGCCTTTGCTGTCGCCGATCGACTCGACGGGAATTTGTGCTCGGTCGAACAGCGTCACCAACAAATCCGCGAAGCGTGCGTCCTGCGGATAGCGCAGGTGTTTGCCGCCCTTGATGCGTCCGTGTGCGCGGCCGACGATGGCAGCCGGCAAAGGATCGTTGTTGTGGCGATTGCTGTCGCTCATGTTGCTGCCATACAGAATCGTCGAGTGATCGAGCACCGACGCGCCACTCTCACTGGCGCTCGCAAGCCGATCCACGAAACCTGCGAACATCTGCGTGTGGAACGTCTGTATCTGGATCAGCTTGTCTTGCTTGTCGGCGATGTTGCCGTGATGTGATAGCGGGTGGAACGCTTCTGCGATCCCCAAATTCTGGTACGACCGCATGCTGGCCTCTTTGTCGAGCGACAGCGTGATCACGCGCGTCAGGTCGGCCTGGAAGGCTAGCGCCATGAGGTCGAACATCAGTCGCATGTGCTCGACGATGTCGTTCGGCACGCCGATCGGCGCATCCGGAATCTCCAACGCGGAGGTGTCTTGCGTGGCCGTCATCTGCACGCGGCGTTCGATTTCCCGTACCGAGCCGAGATAATCGTCGACCGCGGCGCGATCCGCGCCGCCGAGCGACGCAACCAGCGCGTTCGCATCTTCGCTGACGCGGTCGAGCAAGCTGGTCGTCTCCCCCGTGATCGCGCGCCGCTCGGCATCCGTATCGCCCTGACCGAATAGCCGGTAGAACACGGCGCGCGGGTTGCCTTCCTGTGGCAGCGACTGTTTCGGCGTGCGCCACGCGACTTGCGCGCCGCGCAACGCGGTGCACAGCTCGAGCGATGGCAGGCGCGTCTCCTGGCCGATGTGTCGGGCGGCGAACTGGTCCGCAGTGACGCCGGCTTCCGGCGAGATGACTCCGGCATTGGCCGCCGAGACGCACGACAACCAAGTACGCTCGATGTAGGCGTGGGGCTCCGGGCTCTCCGCGGGCTTGTTACGCAATCCGGAGATGATCGTCAGAGAGTCGCGATGCTTTTCGAGCGGCTTCAAGATCGGCGTCATCTTGTAGTCGCTGCCGGTCTGCTCGGGCGACCACGCTCGCATGACAGCACCCATCGGGAAAGCAACGAACGCCATTCGATGAGGCGTGTTGCCGCCAGCCGTCTGAGCCCAAGCCGTCGCCGCGGGGCTCATCGCATCGAGCAGCGGCAACGCAATCGTCGCGCCCGCGCCTCTCAATACCGTGCGCCGGGACAGATGCTTCTTGCTGATGAAGATCATGTGCCTCTCCCCTTTCCGGGTATCCGCTAATTCACCAAGGTCGATTGCGCAGTCAAACTCGCGGGCACCTGCCGCTCTAGGAAACGCTCGCTTTCGACGATGCCGCGCACGATCACCGAGAACCGATAGTCTTCACTCGCCGCGTTGCGCACGATCATGCGCACCGTGGGCATGTCTTCATGGTCGATCGTGCGACCCAAGGCATAGGTCATGAGCCGCTCGGTAAAGGTCTGCACGAACTGATCCGGCCGCCTGAGCAGCGCGTCGCGCAGATCGTCGGGCCCTGCCAGCTGCGTGCCGTCGGGAAGGCTCCCCGTCGTGTCGAGCTCGCCCGCGAAGCGATCACGGTCGCGCCAAGTCCCGACGGCATCGAAGTTCTCGAGCGCGAACCCGAGCGGATCGAGAATTCCGTGACAGGAGAAGCACGTCGGATTGACGCTGTGGGCCGCCATCTTCTCGCGCACGGTGCGTGCGGCCGTGCCGGGCGTGGCGTCGTCTTCCGGTAGCGCTTCGACGTTCGGCGGCGGCGCGGCGGGCGGCGTGCCCGTGATGTGCTCGAGAATGAATGCGCCGCGCAGCACAGGCGAAGTGCGGTTCGGATACGCGGCCGCCATGAGGATTGCGCCCTTGCCGAGCAAGCCCCAACGCGTCGAGTCGGCGAGCTCCACACGCTGGAATTCCTCGCCCTTTACGCCGTTGATGCCATACAGCAGCGCGACGCGCTCGTTGACGTAGGTGTGCTTGGCGGTGAGGAATTCGAGCACACCGCGGTCCTCACCGAAGATGCTTTGCGCAAAGAGCTCGAGCTCCGTCATGTAGTCCGCACGCGGGTCGCCCGCGCCAGCCGCATACGGGAACACCGCGCGGTCCGGCTCCACCTCGTCGAGCCGGGCCATATCGAGCCATTGATAGACAAAATTCGTGGCAAGGGTCTCGGCGCGCGGGTCGGCGAGCATGCGGTCGATTTGCTTGCGGAGCATCGCCGGAGCGCTCAGCTCGCCGCGGGCCGCGACATCGCGCAGCTCATCGTCGGGAATCGTGTTCCAGAGAAAGAACGAGAGCTTGGATGCGAGCTCGAGGTCGTCGATGCGATATTTCGTGCCCGCCGCCAACGTCGTCGGCACACGCTCGCCGCGATAGAGAAAGTACGGGCTCGCGAGAATGCCTGTGATCGCGCTGCGGATTCCTGCTTCGAAGCCATCTGCCGCCGCACCGTCGCGGTAATACTGCATGAGCCGCCCGAGGTCCGTCTCGACGATCGGCCGGCGAAACGCGCGACTGCCGAGCCTCGTAAGAATCTCTTCGGCGCACAATTCCGCATCCGCGCCGCGATCCGGATGACAGCTGAAGATTCGCTCTCGGCTCGGCGTCGAGCTCAGACCGGTCGGCTTGAACGGGCCCGCGACCTGGAACGAGGCCACGCGATAGACGCGCTCCTGGCCGCCGCCCGGCACGAAGCTCTCGATGCGGTCATCCGACTCCGCGAACGTTCGCCGCAGGAACGTGACGCCGAGCTTGTGCGGACCCGCAGTCGCGTTGAAGCGAATGTTCTTCAAGGTCGAATTGATGAAATCGAAGGCGCCGGCGGGCTCTTGGTCGTAGCGCTTCATGTGCGCATCGCCGCCGATGACCGTGCGGTAGATCTCCTTGCTGTCGAGCGTCACGAGCACGGTGTTCTCGAACTCCATGTCGTTGCCCCAGATGTGGCCGGCCATGTCGGCGATGTCGATGACGTACTCGCCGTCGGACGGAAACTGGTGCTCCGCGAGGATGCCGCCGCGCGTCCCTAGCGGCAGACCGGGGATGTGCGCGAGCTGCGTGCCCGGCTCGGCGTTGTAAGTCGTGCTGCCGGGCCGCGCATCGCCTCGCCCGACGGCTTGCAGCGCCACCGTTCGCGCCGCAATCAAGTATTGCTCGATGAACGACGGCGACACCTGCAGGGCCGCCGCGATGTTGTCGAAGCCCTCCGCCTGCTCGTCTTGCGGCAGGATGGCGGCAGCATCGACGCGAATGTCCAGCAGATCGTGGACGGCGTTTTGGTACTCCTTGCGGTTCAGCCGATGCAGTGCGATGCGCTGGGGCGCGCGATCGGCCGCGGCCCGATCGAGCGAGCCTTCGACCCACGAAACGAACGACCACAGTTGTTCTTCGTCCGGCCGCGGCTCCTTCGGCGGCGGCATCAGATGTCCTCGGAGCTTGCGGACGACCTTTTCGAAGATCGCGGGGTTTGCCGCGACGGTCGCCGCCGAGAGCGACTCGAGCGAGAGCTCGCCCGCGCGCTCGGCGTCGCTATGGCAGTCGACGCAGTACCGATCGACGAGCTGCCATTGCTCGTTCGCTTCTGCAGCAGCGCGCTGCTCGGGGGTCCGCCGGTCGCAACCGGACAAGATCATGACCGCCGCTACCGCGGCCATAGGTGCAAGCCGTCTCGCTACGCTGTGCATGCATCGCCCCCGCTGCTCCGACGCTGCCGTCCTCGTTGCGGTGCGCCCTTCACGACTCACGCATCCGGCGTCAGATACGCCCAAAGACTTCGGAACGACCGCTCGACGAATTCGTCGGGCCGACCCATTAGCGCGTCGAACTCTTGCGTCGGACGCGCTGCAACAGCTTCGTCGGGCCCCCGCCCCGTGTACAACAGCTTGGCCAGCCGTTCCCACACGATGCTGTACATCTCGTACTGCTGCTTCAATTGAGCGTAGCTCAATACCGGCCCCGTTGCGGGCACTATTCGCGATTCCGAGTTGACGATCGTCAAGAGATGCTCGAGACCGCCGACGAGCCCGCCGATCCACCCGCCGGTCCACCAGTCCGGCAATTGCCAACTCGCGCCGTTCAACACACCGCCCGCCGCGAGCACGTTGTGCTGTGGGAAGAACACATAGCAGTCGCCGTCGGTGTGCGGCGCGTCCGGCAAGTGCCCGTAGACGATCGGCTTGCCGGCCGCGTCGAGCTCTCCGCGCGCATAAAACGATCGGTTCGGTCGTGCCCGCACCGGCAGTGGCTCGACGGTTTGCCCGTTCCAGGGCCACGTCACGTCGGTCGACAACCAGAGCTTCGTGTTCTCCTGCGCAATGATCGCCACACCGGCCGCAGCGAGCGCCTCGTTCGAGCCGGTCTGCTCCGGATGCCAGTGCGTGTTGATCAGCGTGCGGATGGAGCCACTGTTGGGCAGTGCGGTCACTGCACCGCGCAGCGCAGCGCTCGTGGCCGTCGACCCGCCGTCCACGAGCACGGCGCCGCCGGCGCTTGTCAATGCGACGACGTTGGTCTCGCCGGCCGTGACGACGAACAAGTCGGGCGCTAGCTGCTCAACCGCAGCCTGCTGCTGACTGCTCGGCTGCGCGAGCGCAGGTCGAGGAGTAAACGCCGGCACGCCGAGCGTGACACCGGCCGCACCGCCGAGCGCCGCATGCAGGACATCGCGGCGCGACACGCTCGTTGAGCGTGGCGCGCCGCGGTAGAGCCTGCCGTACCTGCGCATTCGTTCCACTTAAAACGTCACTGCCAGGCCGACGTAGTAGCGGCGACCGAGCACGTCGTAGTTGCCTGCGTTCGTGTTACCCATCGCGTTGGTCGGATTGTTGGCGTTGGTAGGGTTAGCGCCGACGATCGGCGGTTGCTTGTCGAATATGTTGTCGATACCTCCGCGCAAGCGGATGCGCTCGTTGAACTGCCACGAGCCATTGAAGTTGAACAGGTTGTACTCTTCGGTGTCCTCGACCGTTAGCGTCGGTGTAAGCACCTTCGAGTCATGCATCGCTTGCGGCAGATAGCGCCAGTTCAACCCGAACGAGAAGTTGTTGCGGATGTACGAGAACTGCGTGAACAACCGATAGTCGTAGTACGAGTTGCCACCTCCGGCCGTGCCTGCGTACTCGAGCATCGGCGAATCAGGATCCGCCGACGCCGGTTGCTGCCACGAGAACAGCTTGTTGACCGAGCTGTTGATGCCGAACACACCGCCCGCCATGTCCCTTCGCCAATTCAAGCTGACGTCGAGACCCTGAGTGAAGCGCTTGCTCAAGTTGAAGTTGCCGCCCTCGACGTAACCGGCGTTGCCGGTGATCGGATCGCGATGAATCGCCTGGCAGAACTCGTTCGCGACGGAGTATGTCGGATTGCTCTGGCCGTTCACGTTGAAGCACTGCTGATAGGCCGTCAGGAAGCCGAGGCTGTCGACGACGTCTTCGATCTCGATTTGATAGAGATCGGCCGTCAAGGACACTCCGCGCTCCGCCGGCTGCCAGATCATTCCGAGCGTGTACGTGTCCGCCGATTCGGCGCGCAGTTCCGGATTGCCAGTCGTCAACAACCGGTACACGTTGGCCGACTCGCCGCCATCGATCGGGAAGTTGTCGCGGCCCGCGTCGAAGCGATTCTGCCCGGGAACGCCGCCTTCCTTATAAATGAGCTCCGCACAGAGCTGCTGCATCTGCGCCCGCGCGGGGTTGCTCGGCACGTTTCCCCAAGGATGGGTCGTGTCTGCGCGGCAGGCATCGCCAGCGGCCCACGTGTAAACCTGTCCTGTCGGTCCCGAGTACAGCTCCGCAACGTTCGGCGTGCGGTTCGCGCGTTGCCAGCCGCCGCGGAACTTGAAGTCATCAGTCGCGCCCCAGCTGAACAACGCCTTGTACGATTTGGCATCTAGCTGAAAATCTCCCGTCGTGAAATCCGAGTAACGTCCGCCGAACTCGAGCTCGAACTGGCCCACGACGGGTACGAGCACTTCGCCGTAGACTTCGTCGACAGTCGTGTCGCCGGACGCCGGCACCGTGGCGAGGAATAGTGCATCCGGCTCGAAAACGCTCTCGTTGAACCGCGTGCTGATGCCGAACGCCCCGCGCAGCTCGCCGGCTCTCATCTCGGCCAGCTTCCCCTCGAAGTTAGCCTCGGTGACGCGCTGCTCGATCTCGTTGCGCTGAGTCATGCGCGCCGTGACGGCATCGAGGCAGTCGTTGGAGATTTGGAAATCGTTGTAGTAGATCGTCTCGCCGTGCTGCCCGAGGATCCACGGCTCGAAGATCGGCAAACCGCTCGTGCACGTGAACTCTTGCGTGTTCGTGCTATTGGCGGCTTGGGCCGTGAAAGCGCCACCGCGCCCGTAGTTCGGCTGTAACACGAGCTGCTGATACCGGTCGATCCAAACGAAGTTCTTCATGTGCGTCAGCAACGTCGTGCTGCCGTAAGACGTGTACGCCTCCCAGGTCCAGTCGGTGTTGCCGAGCTCCCCCTCGAGTCCCACGATGAACTCGCTCAACGTCGTCTCGTTCGACGACGCACGATTGGGATACCAATACGCGATGCGGCTCATCGTCCAAGGCTGGTTCATACCCGAGCCTGCCGCACCCGCCGGGAGCGGGCCCGTGCCGTCGGGGTCGAGCTGGCGTGAATCGAGCAACGCCTGGAACTCCGGCGTAACGGGCCAGACTTCCGACGTCGTACACCCGCCTGTTGGCGCGCAATTGAGGCCGTGCTTACCGCCCGACCGATACGCCGCCAACGTATTGCCTTGCGCGTCGACCGATGGCGCATAGATGTTGTTGCCGTGCGGCACGGGGACGCCCGTCAGCGGCGTCGGAAACAGCACCGTGTCGACGTTCGTCATGACCAACGTGCCCTGCGCGAACGCGGACATCTTGTCGGTGAGCTCGTAGGTACTGCGCCCAAACAGCGAGTGGCGTGTCAACGGAGTCGACGCGTACGAACGCGGGCTGCCCTCCTCGAGGCTGCCGTTGTGCGTGCGGATCTTGTACGGGAACGTCGTCGGTCCGGTGTAGGCGAGAGCGTTCTGTTGCCGGAAGACGGTACCGTCGAGCGGGTTGGTATAGAAATCGACGGTGCGCGATTGGTTCGTCGTCGTCCCCAACACCTGATTGACGACGGCCTGGTTCGGCAGATTGGTTGCCGTCGGCGTGTAGTACGGGTAGTCGATACGCGGGTAGTTTGCGGGCGTGCCGGGATCATTGAAGCCATCGACGAAGAACTCGCGGTTCATCTGCCACGCAGGTTCCCGGTCCGCATAGCCAACGCTGAACATCGCGTTGCCGCGCCCACCTCCAAAGTTGCCGCCAATCAAGACGTCGAACCGGCTCTCCTCACCATCGCCGGCTTCCGTGGTACTCGTCTGGAAGTTGATGTCGACGCCTTCGAAGTCGCGGCGCAGCTTGAAGTTGACGACACCGGCCATGGCATCGGGCCCGTAAGTCGCCGCGGCACCTCCGCTGATGACCTCCACGTCTGCGATCGCCGCGGCGGGGATTGTATTGACGTCGACCGTCATCGCCGCATTCACGGGCTGGGCGCGACGGCCGTCGAGCAATACTAGGCTGCGGTTCGCGCCCAGTCCCCGCATGTTGAGGGTCGAGGCACCCGGCGACGTCGTCGCCGTCGGTTGGATCTCGCCCGTTGTGAATTGCGTAGCGCCTGGATTGAACTGCGGGAATTGGTTGAGCACCGCTTCGACCGCGACGCTGCTGTTTTGCTGAAACAGCTCGCTGTCTACCGTGATGATCGGACTAGGCGCGTCCAGATCTCGGCGTACGATCCTTGAGCCAGTGACCAGAACCTCGTCGACGCCGGTAGTCTGAGCGTAAACCGAGCCACCGAAACTGAGACACGCGCATACACCCGCGGCTAATGGCCGTATGCGCAGTGGTACCCCATCGCCCCCCTTCAGACCGAGAACGGACCTCGAGTGCTTGATACGCATACAACATCCCCCCTGCTGCGACGGTCGACGCCGTCTTCATGCGACCAAATCTCAGGCGTCTTCGAACTTAGCACCGTCCACCGACGGAGGAAGTTCCGACCGGTTCGGTCGCAGTACTGGTCTGAAGGCCATGCGATCACGAGCAATTTCCTCGCAAGAACTGCTACACAAGCCGTTTTCCGCACGTATGGAGTGCCGGGAGCTCGTTCGGCCCACGCGCTCGCGCCGCTCATGACTTCATAAAAATAAAGATGACTTACGAGTAAGTTATCGGTACGCGCGATCGCAGTCGCTCGCACCTGGAAAGCGCATCGCGCTCAGCGTATTGCGGCGGGCTAGCGGGTGGCGAGCTGCTCGCGGACATCGCGGCCGGCCGACCGAAGGTTACTCAGTGGCGGTCTTCCTCGTCGTGACGCGTATGCCGGCACCCGTGAGCATCGCGAACCCGTTCGCAACGACGGCCGCGGCGAGCATCGTGAGCGCCATTGGCCGCAGCGTTCCGTCGAAAAAGAAACCGGACACCACGCCGAAGAGGGAGCCCAGCGCGAACATCAGCGTGGTGTACAGCGACGAGGCGCTTCCGGCCAGCGCACCGAAATGGCGAATGTACTGCGACGACCCTGCCGGGCCGGCGAGACCGAAGCTGCCAACGATCACTGCGACCGAGATCACCACGGACCAAATCGAGTGCACGCCGAGTACGACCGCCGCCGCGAGAAACAGCGCAGCACCGAGTTGCACGGCGAGACCGAGGCGGAACTGCCGCGGCGCAATCTCGGGCGTGAGATGACGCATGTTGTAGAGCTGGGTCGCGATCATGCCTACGACGCCGATCCCGAAGTACAGCGGAAACGCGGTGGGCGACAC
>Ga0111538_10010227_pt1 | contig 12485 bp, 8 predicted proteins | sample SoiMethybrSBSTD1_FD_79669 | JGI IMG/M metagenome (GOLD analysis project Ga0111538, IMG submission 79669) | Bulk soil microbial communities from a Populus tree surrounding site in Tennessee, USA - Soil MetaG P. TD hybrid SBSTD1 (version 2)... | ecosystem: Environmental > Terrestrial > Soil > Tree...
AAGGAGGGCGAGGACGAGTTTCTTCACAAGGCCCGCGTCATCCGGCGCTACGGCGCCGCGCTGGTGGTGATGGCCTTCGACGAACGCGGGCAGGCCGACACGGCAGGGCGCAAGATCGAGATCTGCGAGCGAGCATACCGGCTGCTCACAGGCCGCCTCGGCTGCGATCCGAGCGACATCGTGTTTGATCTCAACATCCTGGCCATCGCGACCGGCCTCGAGGAGCACAACTATTACGCGCTCGATTTCATCGATGCCGCGCGCGTCCTGAAGACGACCTGCCCCGGCGTGAAGATCTGCGGCGGCGTCAGCAATCTCTCATTCGCCTTTCGCGGCAACAGCCTCGTGCGCGAGGCGATGCACTCGGCGTTTCTCTTCCAAGCGATGAAGGCCGGGCTCGATATGGCGATCGTCAACGCCGCGCAGCTCACCGTCTACGAGACGATCCCCAAGGACCTGCTGGAGCACGTCGAAGACGTGATTTTCAACAGGCGCCCGGATGCCACCGACCGGCTGGTGCGATTTGCGGCCACCGTTGCGGGCAGCGCGAGCACGCAAGGGGCCGACCTGGCCTGGCGAGACCTGGCCGTGGACAAGCGCCTGGAGCACGCGCTCGTTCACGGCCTCGTCGAATACATCGAGCAGGATGTCGAGGAAGCCCGTCTCGCGCTCGCGCGGCCGCTCGACGTGATCGAGGGACCGCTCATGAGCGGTATGCGCGTGGTCGGCGATCTCTTTGGCGCCGGCCAGATGTTCCTGCCCCAGGTGGTCAAGAGCGCCCGCGTCATGAAAAAGGCGGTCGCGTGCCTCCTCCCGTACTTCGAGGAGGAGGAAGCAAGGTCAAAGGTCAAAGGTCGAAGGCCAAAGGTCTTACTTGCGACGGTGAAGGGCGACGTGCACGACATCGGGAAGAACATCGTCGGCGTCGTGCTCGGGTGCAACAACTACGAGGTGATCGACCTCGGCGTGATGGTTCCCGCCGACACGATTCTCCAGACAGCGGTGGACGAAGGCGCGGACCTCGTCGGGTTGAGCGGCCTCATCACGCCGTCGCTCGATGAAATGGCGTTCGTGGCCCGGGAGATGGCGCGCCGGAAGATGAACGTGCCTCTCCTGATCGGCGGCGCGACGACCAGCCGTCAGCACACGGCAGTCAGGATCGCGCTCGAATACGATGGCCAGCCGGTCGTGCACGTGGTGGACGCCTCGAAAGCCGTGGATGTGGTGGCGCGTCTCGTCGATCCGGCGCAGCGCTCCCGGTTCGACGCCGGCAATCGCGCAGACCAGGACCGCTTGCGTGTTCAGTATGCGGCGCTGAGGAGGCGCCCGATTGTGCCGTGGGCCAGGGCGCAGGCAAAGCGGCTGCGTCTCGACTGGGTGCCGCTCACCATCGCGGTGCCATCGTTCACAGGCGCACAGGTGATCGATGTCGATCTCGCGGAACTGATTCCCTACATCGACTGGACGTTCTTCTTCTCCGCGTGGGAGCTCAAGGGGCGCTTCCCTGCCATCCTCGACCATCCTCAATACGGCCATGCGGCGCGCGAGGTGTACGACAACGCCCGCGTACTCCTCGATCGCATTGTCTCGGAGCAGTTGATCGGCGCGCGCGCGGTCTACGGCTTCTGGCCTGCTAACGGAGATGAGGAGGAACTCGTGGTGTTCGAGCCGGAACTCGGGACGCGGGACTCGCAAACCGGCCCTCGCGAGCCGGCACGCGGAGCTCACGGCTCCCGCGAACTGACGCGATTTCCGATGCTGCGGCAGCAGGAACAGATGGCGGAGGGGGTGCCGCATCTGTCTCTCGCCGACTTCATTGCTCCGATCGAATCAGGATGCGGCGATTACATTGGCGCCTTTGCCGTCACGGCCGGACTGGGTGCCGACGCGCTGGCGCGAACCTACGAACTGGACCACGACGACTACCACGCGATCATGGTCAAGGCGATCGCCGATCGGCTCGCCGAAGCGTGCACGGAATGGCTGCACGAACGCGCACGCCGCGAATGGGGGTACGGGCGCCACGAACGGCTCACGCAGGCGGACCTGTTGGAAGAGAAGTATCGCGGCATACGCCCCGCGTTCGGGTATCCCGCCTGTCCCGATCACAGCGAGAAGCGGCGGCTGTTCGACTTGCTGGGCGCCGAGCGCATCGGAATGGCGCTGACGGACAGCTTTGCCATGATGCCAGCCGCCTCGGTCAGCGGTCTGTACTTTTCGCATGAGGCTGCGAGGTACTTCAGTGTGGGACGGATCGGACGGGATCAGGCGGAGGAGTACGCACATCGGAAGGGCACCAGCCTCGCCGAGGTGGAACGCTGGTTGCTCCCGAATCTGGCGTATGAACCGTAGAGGGGTCTCGGCTCTGTGGCTCTCGGCTTTCGGCTCTTGTCTCCGAGCAGTCGGATTCGTGCCTCGGGTCCGCTCCATTGCCGCGACCGGATGTTCTTCGGTTCTCCGCCGGCCCAAAACTTATAGAATCGTAGAAGGCCAATTAGCCGCCCGACTTGAAGGGAAGCCGAAGAGCTGAGGGTGCAGAGCCCAAAACAAAGTTCGCGCTCCCGAGCAAAAGCCAGAGCCCAGAGCCCAAAGCCGAAAGCGAAAGCCTAGAGACGAAAGCCTAGAGTCCCAGACGCCCAGAGCCACAGCCTTGATGGAGTATCTGATCAAACAATATCCCCTCGAGACCGGCGCTCTCGAGATCCAGTACATCGAAGAGTATTTCGGTGAGTTTCCGCGCAAGAAGACCGCTGCCGAAATCGTCGCGCGTCTTCGGGACCGGGAGTTTCTCATCCTGATGGCTGAGGCGCCGCTGCCTGACGATCCCGGCACGATCGTGCCGGTGGCCTTCAAGGTCGTTCACGAAATCCGCGCCGGCGAAACGGAACCCAAGCTCGCGGATTTGGTCACGCGCCTCAACAATCACGTCGTGTTCGAAGATCGGAAGGTCCTCTACAGCTGGGTCGGGGGAACGCGCCGCGACTGGCGCGGACAGGGACATTTCCGGGCGCTCACCGAAGAATCGGAAACCTGGGCCCACGCGTCCGGGTTCCACGAAGTGGTGGTGAAAACCAAGAACCGCTTCTACGACATGAGGGGAACGCTCGACCAGCTCGAGTTCAACGTCATCAAGTACGAGATTCACCCGTCGGACAATCGAGAATCGAAGGTGTACCTCAGCAAGCGCCTTACGTCCGACGTCCTTCGCGCGCACACGAGCAGCCGGCGGGTCGTCGTCGCTGACTGATTCGGTTCCCGCCTGTGGGCTCTCGGCTTGGGGCCCAGGCTTTCGGCGCCGAGCCCGGTCAGACCAGAAAGCCGAAAATCGAGAACCCTGGCGCCCAAAGCCGAGAGCCCGAAGCCCAGAGCGGAAAGCCTGGACGCAGCTACGTCTTGAGCCGTTCCATCAACCGCCGCAGCGCTCGCGTCACGGCCATGCGGGCGCCGTCCACGGTTCGCATGTTGAACCGCTGCGCGATGTCGCCGAGACTCCACTGCGCCTCGATGCGCGCCACCACCATCTCCCGATCGCGCGGACTGAGCTGCATCAGGACGGTGCGATAACGGTCGTACGCCTCGGCACGCACCGCCTCCTCGAGCGGCGATGGGATTTCGGCGGCAAGGTCGTCCGGCAATTCGGTGGGCGCGGGGTGACGTCCGATTCGGCGGACCTCGTCGCGAATCCGGTTGATCACGGACTGCCGGAGGTACGCCTGCATCGCTCCGACATGCCGCGGCTCGAACGTATCCAGCCGGCGAAGCACGTGGAGCACGGTTTCCTGCACCAGATCCCCGGTGTCGAGCGTGCTTCTTGCAGCAGCAGGAAGCCGGCCGTGGGCGAAGCGCTTGAGGCTCGGGATCGACCGCTGAAGGAGTGCCTCCACTGCTTCGCGATCGCCTCCTTTCGCGCGGACGACCAATTCGATGGTGGGCTCGTCGCTGATCAGCGTGGCTTCGCCATTGGCTTCGGGCGCTGGCGGGCTGGCTTTTCCGTTGGACGAGTCGTTCACGGTCGTAGGACTGGGAGCCATCATAACGGTAAAACTCCTTCGCATACCCTCCTAACGTATTACGCGAACGCATCGAACGCCGGCAGACGGCTACGGCATCCGTGCAACCAGTCTTTCCGCCGTGTATGCTGCTGAGGTCATCGATGCTCGGACACATCGTCAGTCACTACCGAATTACCGGCAAACTCGGCAGTGGGGGTATGGGGATCGTGTACGAGGCAGAGGATGTCCGCCTGCCGCGCAAGGTGGCCCTCAAGTTCCTGCCCGAGGAAGCGGCCGACGATCCCGACGCCAAGCGGCGGTTCCAGCGTGAAGCCGACACGATCGCGCAACTCAACCACCCGAACATCTGCACGATTTACGAAATCGACCGCCACGAGGGACGGGCGTTCATCGCCATGGAGTGCGTGGAAGGCCTCAACCTCAAGGCCTACATGGCCCGTCACAAGCTGACGACCGCGCAGATCGTGGAGATTGCGCTCCAGATTGCTGCGGCGCTCGCCTCCGCCCATGCAAAGGGGATCGTTCACCGCGACATCAAGCCGGGCAACATCATCGTGAGTGAGGCGGGGCAGGTGAAAGTGCTCGATTTCGGCCTGGCCCGCCGTTTCAAGACATCCGAAACCGAGGAACTCGGCCTCGAGGGATCGACGATGCCGGGCCGCCCCATGGGCACGGCGAACTACATGGCGCCCGAACGGATTCTGCAACTGCCGCTCGATCCGCGCAGCGACCTGTTCTCTCTTGGTGTCGTGATCTACGAGATGGCGACCGGGAGGCTGCCCTTTGCAGGGGCCTCCCCGTCGGAAACCGTGACCAACGTGCTCGACAACGACTCGATTCCCGTCACGCGCCTGGCGCCGCAACATCCAAAAAGTCTTGAGCGAATCGTGCAGCGCCTCCTGGCCAAACGCGCCATCGACCGATATCCCTCGACCGACGAGCTGTCAACTGACCTCGCCGCTGCGGGACGCCCTCAGCGAGGGCTCTTGAGCTGGTGGCGAAAGTAACTCACGCGCGCTTTCGCTTCGTAGCCTTCGACGCTTTCTTCGCCGTCAGCGCACGCGCCGGCCGTGCTCGTGCGGTTGCACGGGCCGGCGGCGCCGCGGTTGCACGGGCCGGCGGCGGCGCCGTTGCCCTCGAAGCGCTTTGCGGAACGTCCCACACCACTTCGATACGGCTCGAGTCCACGGGAGCCCTGAATTGTGTTTCGCCGTTCAGTTTCACGGTGAATTCCCCGCCGGCGCCTTTCTCGGGATGCTTGTCCTTGCCGTTACCGCCGTGCTGATGGGCCTTTCCATGTTCGCCGTCGCCATGGACGATCTTCCAGTGCACGCTGCCCCCACCGTCGAACTCGCCGCTTCCCATCTCGCGCCTCCTGTTTTACTGCAGTAACGACTACCTGATCTCGTTCCGAACGCCGCCCTGCCCGAGAATGCGCCTGATGTCCGGGCGCATGGCAAAGCCCTGTCGATCTTTCCCTGGAAGATCGGACAGCACGCCGTCGAGAAGTTGCCGCGCCGCCCGCATCTCGGTATCCGCCTCGGCGAGCTTGCCCTGTGCGGCCAACGTCTGCCCGCGCCAATAGCGCGCTTGCGCCAGCAGTTCGGGGCCGACTGTCGCGGGGCCCTCGAACTGGATCCGATCCAGCGTGCCGAGCGCATCGTCCGGCCTCCGGGCTTGCAGCAGCGCCTCGGCGAGAAAAACGAGGCACCGCACTTCGATGGCCGCCTGCCGCATCTTCACGGCCTGGGCAAGGCTGAATTCAATCGCCGATTGACCGCGCGCGGCCTGACCCTGGCGAATGTCGAGGAGGCCTGCGTAGGCATTGGCTTCCACACTGGCGGGATCGGGAAGGTCTTCCGTCCACATCATCGCGGAGCGGTTGAAAAAGTTTCGCGCCTGCATCGGCCGGTCCGATTCGTACTCCAGCTCTCCCAGGGTCGTGTACAGGAGCGGCACGTACTCCGTGTCGCGCCTCGCCACATCGTCTTCAGCCCTGCGCAGGAGATCCCGCGCTGATGGGAAGTCGCCAAGCCGCAGAAGCGTGCGGGCAAGACGAATCCACGCATGCAGGCTCTGCTGATCGAACGCCTCGCCGACATTGTCGAGGAGCTTCAACGCGCCGGCGTAGTCGTTCTGGTCGAAGCGGACGCGTGCCAGATCGATGTTCAGCGCGGCAATGTCCTCCTTCAGGTCTCGTTCCTGTGCAATGGCGAGCGCCTTACGCAGCTCCTCCTCGGCCTTGTCATAGTGGGCAACGTAACGGTAGTACGAACCCAGCGCCTGGTGGCTGAACGCCTGGAAGTTCTTGTCGCCTTGCCGCTCGAACGTCCCCAGTGCGTTGCGGACATCGTTGACCGCCTGATCCGGATCGTCGCCGAAATCGACACGCAGCTGCGATCGGTTGACGAGGGCGCGCGCAGCACGGAGCTCGTTGCCAGCCGCCTGATGCGCCTCCGAGCTGCGCGCGTAGAGCTCGAGGGCGCGCTTCCGCCGGCCCAGCCTGGCGTTGGTCACACCGAGGTTCATGAGCACGACCGGCTCGAGCTCCCGGTTGCCGGCGCTCTTGGCCGCCTCGGCTGCTTTTTCCCAGAACGCCACACCCTCGGCCAGCTCTCCTTCCTCGGCTCTGGTGAGCGCCACGTAGTGATACGCCCACGACAGGTTGTAGGCCAACCCGAGCTCCTGCACGAGCATCAGCGCCCGATCGGTCAGACGACGCGCTTCCTGCCGATCTTCCGGGGTGCCCGCGCGCAGCACCTCGGCCAGGCAGAAGAGCGCCGGCACCTCGCCATAAAAGGCCCCGAGCGCTTCGTATTTGGTCAGTGCATCGCGCCCGTGCTTCTTGGCGTTCGCAAAATCGTCCAGGCGGTTGTACATCCGGCACAGCTCGACGTCGGGGCGGGCAAGGCGGGAGTCGATTGCCTGCGCCCGCCTGTAGCTCACGACTGCGTCCTCGGTCTTTGTGCGGCGTTCCTGAAAGCCGCCCAGCGCAAGCAGCCATGAAGGCTCATCGGGATACATCGTGACGAGCTGCCGGTAGCTCGCTTCGGACGAGTCGAAGTCGCGGCGGATCTCGGCCACGATCGCATTCACGAGCAGCGCATCGACCCGCGGCGTGGTGCTCGACACGAGCCGTGACGCAGCCTCGGCCGCCTCGGATGCCTGATCGTGTTTGCGCAGGATCTCCTCGACGCGGCTCAACCATGCCGCTGGAAGAGGATTGCGGGAGTCCTGCTCTCGTGCGCGCGCGAACGCCGCTTCGGCCGCCGAGTATTCGAGCTGTTCGAACGCGTGCAACCCTTCTTCAAAGGCCCTCGCCGCATCCAGCGAGCGCAAGCGCGCTGCCGCGGATCGCGGCGCGTAGGACTTGCCGGGACCGTTGGCTCTGAAGTGCTCCTGAATGCCCGTCGCGATTTGAGCCATGAGCGTATACGCGACGTCCTTGGGGATCGATGACGGAACGATGGCCGTTTCGAGGACTGCAACCCTCGTCGAAGTCGAGGCGTCCTGGATCTCGGCTTGTGCGTGCCACCGGTCGTTCTCGTACACCAGGGCGGGAAGAACGACGAACCGCGGTCCGCCTTGCGTCGTGATCGCGAGAACCGCTTCGCGGCTCGAGATATCGGAGCCACGGCCAAGGAAACGGCCAACGATCTGAATCAAACGGTTGTAGGGCAGCACGCGCACGTTGGGCGAGTCGGACAGCTCCCTGATGAGCGTGTGCGTGAGCGCAAGCCGATATGGATCCAGTTCCGAATAGCGCGTCTGATTGGCCACAGGAGCCACGGCAATCGGGATGCGCTCCACCGGCGTCCACCATCGGTAGAGCGTGCTGCCGCCGAGGAAGATTGCCGCACTCGCCGCAATGGCGATTGCCGCGAGCGTCAGCGGGCGGCCGCGAAATGTCTGGCGGCGGCCTTCGATGCGAGGCTTGACGGCCACTGGCTCCGTACGCAAGTCGACCGGAAGGGAGTGCCCTCGTAGCTGCCGCAGCGCGCGTGCCGCCTCGCGCCCGTTGGCGAAGCGCACGGACGGTTCCTTGTGCATGGCGCGGAAGACGAGCCGCTCGACGTCTTCGCCCACATCTGGACGCGAGGCGCGGATCGGCGCCGGCGTCTCGTTCCGCACGGCGTCGGCGACGACCTCCGTATGAGAGCCCTGAAACGGGACGTGGCCGGTCAGCATCTCGTACAGGATCACGCCCACGGCCCACACATCGGAACGCGCGTCGGCGCTCAGCCCGCGGGTCTGCTCCGGCGACATGTAGGCGACCGTGCCAAGCGCCGAGTGCTCGACGGTGAGCTTGATCGCATCGGCGAACGTGGCCAGGCCGAAGTCCACGATGCGGACGCCGTCTTCGGTCAGGATCACGTTGCCTGGCTTCACGTCGCGATGCACGACACCCTGCGCGTGAGCCCTCGCCAGACCCTCGGCGATCTGCGTAGCGATGTCGAGCGCCTCGTCGACGGCCATCGGTCCCGATGCCAGCCGCTGTTTCAGCGTCATGCCGTCGTAATAGGCCATGACGATGAACAACTGGCCGTCGAGGGCAGTTTCGATATCGTGGATCGTGCAGATGTTCGGATGGTTGGTGGCCGAGGCCGCCTGCGCCTCGCGTACGAAGCGTAGCCGCGCCTCTTCGTCGTGGCTCCACTGCGGCGGGAGGAACTTCAGCGCGACGGTGCGGCCAAGCTTCGTGTCTTTGGCTTTGTACACCACTCCCATGCCGCCGCCGCCCACGCGGGCGACAATGACGTAGGAACCAAGCGTCTGGCCAAGCAGAGGGTCGATGTTGGACGTGGACACGGCTCCGGCCCGCGTTGCCTCAGCGAAGGAGTCCTAATCATAACTCTGCATTTCGACGAACACGCAGCGGACAGGGAAGCTTCTTCACGCGGCGAGCACGATCTTGCCCACGTGCTCGCTGGACTCCATGAGGCGGTGTGCGGCGCTGGCATCGGCGAGCGGAAGCACGCGGTGAATGACCGGCCTGACGACGCCGCGATCGAGCAGGGGCCAGATCTCGGTTCGCAGCGCAGAGGCGATCTGCCCCTTCTCCTGCACTGTTCTCGGCCTGAGCATGGAGCCTGTTATCGTGAGCCGGCGCGCCATGATGCGGCGGAAGTCCACCGTCGCCGTGGACGCGCCGCTCATGAACCCGATCTGGACGAGCCTGCCGCCGGTGGCGAGTGCCTCCAGGTTCCGGCCCACGTAGCTGCCGCCAACCATGTCGAGAATGAAGTCCACGCCCTTGCCATCGGTCAGCTGGTTCACCGCCTCGACGAAGTCGGCCGTCCGGTAGTTGATGGCCTGCTTGGCGCCCAGATCCTCGCACGCGCGGCATTTCTCGTCCGACCCGGCCGTGGCGAGCACCGTCACGCCGCGCGCCGCCGCCAACTGAATGGCCGTCGTGCCGATGCCGCTCGTCCCGCCATGAAAGAGCGCGGTTTCGCCAGGCCGAAGGCGGCCGCCATCGAACACATTGGTCCACACCGTGAAGAACGTCTCGGGGATGGCCCCGGCGGCCACGACGTCGATGCCCACCGGTACCGGCAGGCACTGCGCCGCGGGGGCAAGGCACATGGTCGCGTACCCGCCGCCGGCCACGAGCGCGCATACCTGGTCGTCCACCCTCCACTGCCGGACGTTTGCACCAACGGCGGCAACCGTCCCCGACACTTCGAGGCCGGGGATGTCGCTCGCACCCGGCGGAGGCGGGTACACGCCTTTCCGTTGAAGAACGTCGGGGCGGTTGACGCCCGCTCCCGCAACCCGAATGAGCACATCGTCGGGGCCCGGAACCGGGTCCGGCCGATTGACGGGTTCAAGAACCTCCGGACCACCCGGGCGACTGATCTCGATGCAGATCACGTAATCAACTCCCAACTTCCAACTTCCAACGTTCAATCAACACTCAATAATCGACACTCGACAACGATTTCAAGAATCGACGATCGCTGAAATCAAAATCGAGGATGGTGATTTACTGATTCAACCCGGACGGCAACCGTGGCGACGACAGCAGCCGCGTGAACACGTCCCATCGACGAGCGGCGTCGGTGCCGCCGCCCGATTCGGCTTCGACGTATCGCGCCACCATGTCCTTCCCGAGGTTGTAGTTGATCACATAGCTCCGATATTGATCGATGAACCGGACCCGCTGGCGGGCGCGGGGCGCCGAGTACAACCCGTATCGTTCGAGCCACCGTGCGGCACCGTCAGCATCGATCTCTCCGTTCAAGTAACGGCGTGCCGCTTCGTTCCCCGCGTAAGAGAGTCGATCGGCCAGGCTCAGCACCGCATAGTAGTCGTCCACACCGGCAGGGTCGAGACCCGCCGCCGGGAAGATGGTCGACCGTTCGAACTCGAGCCGCTCCGGCATGGGAAACGCCATGTCGATCCCGTAGTTGGCCGAACCCTCCGCCACGAGCGACTGCGGCGAATGCAGCGGATACACCGAGAACTCGATCCATCCGCGGTTGCGCACGAGGGTTTTCTCGAGCAGCACGTTGTAGACGTGGTGGCCCGGGTATCCCTCGTGGCAGGCGAGATCGATCGCCCGGTCGGCGAAGACCGGCAGATCCGTGTTCACCTGGATGAGGCTGCGGTAATTGCCCTGGTACCAGTTGTAGCCCGACCAGCTCTTGTTGGTGACGTACTCGATCGTGAAACTCTCTTCGGCAGGAAGCGGGAGGTGCGCCAGCGTCCGGCTTCGGCATCCTTCGATCGCCACCTTGAAGGTTGCATCGAGCCGCGCCTTCGGAATCGTGAACCGCGACCGGAACGCGTCGAACCGCTCGCTGACCGTCCCAGGCCCCGGCAATCGCGCTTCGAGCTCGGCCAGAATGGCGTCGAACTCACCCTCCGCGTGCGTTGGCGCCACCGCGTCGTAGAGCGCCTTGGATTCTTCGTCGAACGTCAGCTTCTTGCCCTGCATCATCGAGACGCGAGCGCGCAACGCGCCAAGCTGCTTCATGAGGTACTCGTGCCTGAGACGAACCGTCTCTTCCACCGAGGAATCCGGCCTTGCCGCAGCCACCGCGTTCTGCACTGCGGCCGCGTCGGCATCGATCTCCGCGAGAGTTCGCCTGGCAGACTCGGCCTCCTTCCGCCACGCGGGAGGGCCGTAGTAGGCATCCACGTAGTCGGCATCGTGCTGCCCGAGTGCAAGCACCAACTTCACGTACCGCTCTGCCAGGCCATTCATCGAATCGTTCTCCACAGCCCTCGCACCACAGGCCGTATGGGGGAATGAAACGGCCGCGCACGCGACGAACGCAAGAAGCATCCTCATCGGTATCGCTCCCGCACGTTGGGAACCAGATACTCCTCGAACGCCGAGACGAAATCGTACTTCGGCGTGAAACCCCAGTCACGGCGCGCCGCAGTATCGTCCACGTCCTCCGGCCAGGAATCGACGATGCTCTGGCGCTTTGCATCGGCGCCCCACTGCACGACGGCATCGGGAAACGCCGCGAGGACGGCGTCGCGGATCTGCTGTGCGGTGGGGCTGAACGCGGTGAGGTTATAGGCCGTGCGCGTCAGGTCGTCGCGGTCTGCGCCAGCGAGGTCGAGCAGCGCCGAGATGGCGTCGGGCATGGCCATGAACGGGATGCGCGTGTCGGGACGCACGAAACAGGTGTACGGCTCCCGGCGCGCGGCGGCATGTATCATCTCCGGCGCGTAGTCGGACGTCCCCCCGGATGGCAAGGTCGCGGCGGAAATCAGCCCCGGGAATCGAACGCTTCGAAAGTCGACGCGACCGGTCGAGTGCGCCGCGAGCTGCTTGTAGAACCGCGCGTAGTAGCGGCCGAGGTGTTCGCAGTACAGCTTGTTGCACCCGTACATCGTCCGCGGCGTGTTCCACTCGTCCTCGCGGATGCGGCCGACGTTCGACTTCGTGTCCAGATCGGGGAGGCCGTACGCGGCCACCGACGAGGGATAGAGAAAGAGGACCGTGCGGCCGTGCGACTCCCCCTCCCGCTGCGCGAACTCGAGCAACGTCAATGTTCCATCCACGTTGACGTGATGCGCGGTCACCGGCGTGAACTCGGCTCGGGTCGAGAGCAGTGCGGCGAGATGAAAGATCAGGTCGACCTCGAACTCGGCCAGGACGCGCTCGAGGAGTGTCGCGTCCGTGATCGATCCGGTGAACTCGCGCAGTACGAGCCGGTGCAGCGATGGATCGAGCGGCGCGAGATCGATCGTGACGATGGGCCGTCCGCTGCCTGACAGGCGAGTAATCAGGCCATGGCCGATCTCGCCGCTGGCGCCGGTGACGAGCGTAACCGGAGTGCGCATGCGGAACCATTGTAGGCTCTTGGCTCCGGGCTCCCGGCTCTCGCTCTACGTTCTCGGCCGTGCGCTTTCGGCTCCGGGCCGTGTCCGCGCGGGCTGAACGCCGCTCTACCGGCCGCTGAGTGTGGACAGCAGCCGTTCGAGTTCTTCGCGGACGCCGGCCAGGTCGGG
>Ga0111538_10010229_pt1 | contig 12482 bp, 9 predicted proteins | sample SoiMethybrSBSTD1_FD_79669 | JGI IMG/M metagenome (GOLD analysis project Ga0111538, IMG submission 79669) | Bulk soil microbial communities from a Populus tree surrounding site in Tennessee, USA - Soil MetaG P. TD hybrid SBSTD1 (version 2)... | ecosystem: Environmental > Terrestrial > Soil > Tree...
GACCGCATCATCGGCATGGTCCTGCTGAAAGCTGGATACGAGACGAACTACGAAGGACGTCCCCCGATTTATCCGATCGGCTGCGCCGGCCTCATCACGCACTCCGAACCGCTCGTCGACGGCCGCTACAACATCGTCCTCAAAGGAATCGAGAAGTTCGCTGTCACCGGCGAGGACGCGAGCAAACCGTACCGGTTGGCATCGATCGATGCTCTGCCGGAGCAGGTGCCAGCGGGCGACCGGCCGGAGCTGCACCGGCTGCGGCAGCGGCTGGAGGCCCTGCTGGCGGCGGCAATGGAGCGCGAAGGGTCGGACCCGAAGTTCCCGCCGGCGGTCCCGGACGAGGACCTGGTCAATGCGCTGGCGCAATACATGGCCCTCGAGCCGCTCGAGCGCCAGGCACTGCTCGAACGGGACGGCGTCCTCGCGCGCTGCCGGAGTCTCGTCGAGCTGCTGGAGATGAAGACGATCGGGCGCCGCGCCACATGGAAAGGTGGCGCAGTGCACTAGCACGCGCACCGCGCCGCCCTTCTCACAGCGACTTCAGACGGAGTGGTCGTCTGCAACATGGCGCCCCGCGCGGAATTGCGGCGGGAGGAAAAAGCGTCTCAGCGCGGGCGAATGAACGGAACAAACGCGACGGGAAGTGTTCGTCGCGTGGTGAGACCCGTGGGTGTCTTGTCGACGATGGTCAGCCATTGCGTGCTGCCCTGGGCACCAATGGGCGCAACCAGCCGACCACGCGGACCAAGCTGATCGAGCAGCGGCTTCGGGATCTCTTCCGGCGCGGCGGTGACGATGATGCGATCGAACGGCGCGTGTTCGCGCCAGCCGGCGTAGCCGTCTCCTTGTCGCACCTGGACATGACCGTAGCCAAGCATCTTCAACGTCGCTGCCGCGTCACGCGCGAGCGCCGATACGATTTCGATGGTGTAGCCGCTGCGCGCCAGTTCGCCCAGCACCGCTGCCTGGTAGCCGGAGCCGGTGCCGATCTCGAGAACCTTGTGGTGCGGCTCGACGCCGAGCACGTCCGTCATGTAGGCGACGATGTACGGCTGGGAAATCGTCTGGCCGTTTCCGATCGGCAGCGGCCGGTCTTCGTAGGCACGCGCCGCCAGCTGCTGCGGCACAAACCGGTCGCGCGGCACTTTCCGCATCGCCGCGAGCACGCGCGCGTCTGTGATGCCGCGAGCCTCAATCTGTGTGTGTACCATTTCGCTGCGGCGCGCAGCGGGATCGCGGTCCGGCTTCTGAGCAAAGGAATGAAGAACCGCAGGAGCGGCTGCAAGAAGAACGATCAGCGCCGCGCGATTCAGCACACCGGGCGCCATAGGAGGGCGCTGCCGCCCGCTGCAGTGCGGGTGGCAGCGCCGGCTGGATTGTTACTTCGTTACCGCAAGGTCCGTGATCATGACTTCCGGCAGCGCGTGGTTGATGCGGAAACCATAGATGCCGTCGGTGTTGATGCCCGCTTTCGGCGTCGACGCGACGACCGTTCCATTCACGACGTAGTCGATCTTGTCTGCCGCGACCCGCACTTCCAGCGTGTTGGTGGCTTTGCCGCTGGCGTCGAGCTGTTTCACCGCAGCGTTGGCGGCGCGCGGCAGGACGTCTTTCGTCGCCTCGCCGGTCCGCTGCTTCAGCAGCCACGTGCCGTTCTGCGCGACCGTGAAGTACGTGTAGCTCTGGTTCGGCCCCTCGAGATCCTTGCCACCGAAAACCAGCCCGAGGTAGTTCGGGTGACTGCTGCGCTGATTCTGGGTGAACGTCGCCTTCAGCGTATAAGTGCCCGTGGCGACGTTCTTGGGATTCCAGAAGACCGCGGCCTGCGGGTTGGCCGTGTGGAAGCCGCCGCCCATCGCCATGAACTTCACCTGACCAGCCGGGTCCGGATCGGTGGCGCTGGTGCTGGCGTCAATGCGCTGCTTCCATCCGGCAGTTGAGGCGGACTGGGCGGTGAGCGTCGCGGCCGTAACGGTTGAGATGGCCAGGGCTAACGCGAGATAACGCTTCATCGTGGGTGTTCCTCCGGCGATGGGGTTGAACGGTCGTTAATGCATCGCGGGGCCGGGCACGCAGCCCCCGCGCCAAGGTATTCGCCTACTATACGTGACCCGTCGCCGGACCGTTTCAGGGGGGACGCGTCGCCTCCGCCGCGGTTGCGCTAGAGCTGGGACAGTCGATCGGCGAGCACGCTGATGATTTTCTCGCCGTGAAACCTGCCGTTCTCGATGAAGATGTTCCCGGTCGCCTTACCGGCCACGCATCCGCCGGCGAGAAACAGGTTCGGCACGTTGGTTTCGAATGTCTCCGTGTCGAGCGCAGGTGCCAGGCTGTCGGGATCGCATTGGATGCCGGCCGTCGTCATCAGGTTGGCGTCCGGGTGATACCCGGTCAGCAGGAACACGCCGTCGGCAGGAATCTCCTCATGCGTGCCGTCCGCTCGTCGGACGACCACCTCAGTCGGCCGGATCTCGCAGACGGTGGTTTCGAATTTCGCCAGAATCGAGTTTTCCTTGATCCGGTTCTCGATGTCGGGCCGGACCCAGTATTTGATCGAATCCCCGAGCGTGGCGTGACGATGGACGAGCGTCACCTGCGCGCCGCCACGGAACAGCTCGAGTGCGGCCTCAGCTGCCGAATTCTTCCCGCCGACGACGACCACGCGCTGCCGATAGTACGGGTGCGCGTCGGTGTAGTAGTGAGAGACGTGCGGCAGGTCCTCGCCCGGAATACCGAGGTAATTCGGCAGGTCGTAATAGCCGATCGCCAGGACCAGCGCACGCGCCAGGCGCACGCGCCGCACACCGCGATTGGTCCTCGTCGTGACGGCGAAGACCGTCTCCTCGCCTTCGCTCTCGCGCTCGATCGCCAGAACTTCCTCGTGAAACGAGATCTGCAGGCCGTATGTATCGACAACGCGCCGGTAATAACGAAGCGCTTCGAGCCGCATCGGCTTGTCGTAGGGGGTCACCAGCGGCAGCCCGCCTATTTCCAGCAGCTCCGGTGTCGTGAAGAACACCATGTGCGTTGGAAAGTTGAAGATCGAATTGACGAGGACGCCTTTTTCTACGACGACGTAATCGAGGCCACGCTGTTTGGCTGCAATCGCTGTCGCCAGGCCGGATGGGCCGGCCCCCACTATCAGAACATCACGGACGGACATCGAACGATCATACCGTTCGAACCGTTCGAACCGTTCGAACCGTTCGAACCGTTCATACCGTTCGAACCGTTCATACCGTTCGAAACGTTCATACCGTTCGAAACGTTCGAACGACTCGAACGATCCGAACGACTCGAACGACTCGAACGACTCGAACGACTCGAACGACTCGAACGACTCGAACGTTTCGAACGATTCAAGGAATCGGCGCCGGCAGCTGGGATTCGCCCATCAGGTATTCGTCGATCGCGCGCGCCGCGCTGCGGCCTTCGGCGATCGCCCAGACGATCAGCGACTGGCCGCGCTGCATGTCGCCGGCGGTGAATACGCCCGGCACATTGGTCATCCAGCGGACGTCCCGCGCCACGTTGCCGCGGTCGGTCATGGTGACGCCCAGATCGTCGAGCAAGGCACCCTTCTCGGCGCCGACGAAGCCCATCGCCAGCAGCACGAGGTCCGCCGCCAGCTCGAAATGGGTACCGGGAATCGGCTGGAACTGAACGCGGGTGCCTGTCTTCACCATCTCGACCTGGATCGCGTGCAGCCGTTCGACGTTGCCGTCGGCGTCGCCGCTGAACCGCTCGGTCGAGACCGAATACAGCCGCTCGCCCCCTTCCTCGTGTGCACCGGACACGCGGAAGATCTGCGGCCACTGCGGCCACGGGTTGTCGGCGGCGCGCGTCTCCGGCGGAATCGGCATCAGCTCGAGCTGATGAATGGCGAGCGCCCCCTGCCGGTGCGCGGTGCCGAGGCAGTCCGCCCCGGTGTCGCCGCCACCGATGATGATGACGTGCTTGTCCTTGGCGGTGATGAACTCCGAGTCAGGAATGTGATCGCCTTCGTTGCGCCGGTTCTGCAGCGTCAGGTAATCCATCGCGAAGTGGATGCCCTTCAGCTCGCGTCCCGGTACCGGGAGATCGCGCGGTTGACCGGCGCCGCCAGCCAGGAGGATGGCGTCGTAGTCCGCGCGCAGGCGCGCCATCGGTACGTCAACGCCGACGTTGACTCCCGCCCTGAAGACCACGCCTTCCTCCTCGAGCACCGTCAGCCGGCGATCGAGAAAGCGCTTCTCCATCTTGAACTCGGGGATGCCGTACCGCAGCAGGCCCCCGATCCGGTCCGACTTCTCGAACACCGTCACCGAGTGACCGGCGTGGTTCAACTGGTCGGCGGCGGCAAGGCCGGCGGGACCGGAGCCGACAATCGCAACCTTCTTCCAGGTGCGGGTGACCGGCGCGCGTGCGACGACCCACCCGTCATCCCAGGCGCGATCGATGATCGCCGCCTCGATCGACTTGATGGTGACGGGATAGTCGTTGATGCCGAGCACGCACGACCCCTCGCACGGGGCCGGACACAGCTTGCCGGTGAACTCCGGGAAGTTATTGGTCGCGTGCAGGCGCTCGATCGCTGCGTGCCAGTGGTCGCGGTAGACGAGGTCGTTCCAGTCGGGGATCAGATTGCCCAGCGGGCATCCCTGGTGGCAGAACGGAATCCCGCAGTCCATGCAGCGCGCGCCCTGCATTTCCAGCTCGCCGGTGGGATACGGCAGGTAGATCTCTCGCCAGTCCTGGACGCGCTCCTCCACCGGCCGCGTCGGCTGCTTCTTGCGCTGGATTTCGATAAATCCTGTCGGTTTGCCCATTGCCCTTAGTGGCAGGTCCGCTCGCACGGATCTCTGGCTCGCGGAACCCGCCCTACGGTGCCAGAACCCTGTAGTTTCTAATTGCTGTTGTAGGGCGGGTCCCGTCGCCCGTCGGTGCCACGGCGACGGACCCGCCGGAACTAATGCGCGCTCTTCGCGACGACCGCAACCGGCATCGCTGGCGGCGCCGCCGCAGCCACCGGCCGCTCTTCGCGACCGCGCTTCGCCTGCTCCGCGAGCACGCGCTTGTATTCGCGCGGCATCACCTTGACGAGGCGCCGCTGCAATCCGGCCCAGTCCGTCAGCAGCCCTTTGACGTAAACGCTGCCGGTCAACGCGACATGCTTCATCATCAGGTCCTGAAGCAGCCCGACCTCGTCGCTGTCGACCACCGTCTCCAGGTCCACCATCTCGCGGTTACACCGTCTGGCGAACTGGCCATCGACGTCGAGGACGTAGGCAATGCCGCCGCTCATGCCGGCCGCGAAATTCCTGCCGGTCCTGCCCAGCACCAGCACGCGTCCGCCGGTCATGTATTCACAACCATGGTCGCCGACGCCTTCAACGACGACGGTCGCGCCGCTGTTGCGCACGCAGAACCGCTCGCCCGCCACACCGCTGACGAACGCCTCGCCGCTCGTCGCCCCGTAAAAGGCGACGTTGCCGACGATGATGTTCTGCTCGGACTTGAAGGTGGACTGGTTCGGCGGATACACGGTCAGTCGGCCACCCGACAGCCCTTTGCCGAAGCCGTCGTTGGCGTCGCCGACGAGCGTCATCGTCATGCCGCGCGGGACGAAGGCGCCGAAGCTCTGGCCAGCCGACCCGTTGAAGTTGATGCGAATCGTACCGTCAGGCAGCCCCTGGCCGCCGTTCCTCTTCGTTACCTCGTACCCGAGCATCGTCCCGACGGTCCGATCCATGTTGCGGATCGGAATCGAGAACTCGACCGGGGTGCGCGAGTCGAGAGACGGCCGGCAGCGCTCGATCAGCTCGTTGTCGAGCGCCACCTCGAGCCCGTGGTCCTGCGCGCGCACACGCCGGCGCGCGACCGACGCCGGCAGGCTCGGCTGATGCAGCAGCGGACGGAGATCGAGGCCCTTCGCCTTCCAGTGCGTGACCGCCTGTTCGACGTTCAGGCAGTCCACCCGACCGATCATCTCGTCCATCGTCCGGAAGCCGAGCTCCGCCATCAGCTCGCGCACTTCCTCGGCGATGAAGCGGAAGAAGTTCTCGACGAATTCGGGAGATCCGGTGAACTTCTCGCGCAGCACCGGATCCTGCGTCGCGATGCCGACGGGACAGGTGTTCAGATGGCAGACGCGCATCATGATGCAGCCCATCACGACGAGCGGCGCCGTGGCGAAGCCGTACTCTTCGGCACCGAGCAACGCACCGATGACCACATCGCGTCCGGTCTTCATCTGGCCGTCCACCTGCACGACGATGCGATCGCGCAGCTTGTTGAGGACGAGCACCTGTTGCGTCTCGGCCAGGCCGAGCTCCCACGGCAGACCGGCGTGCTTGAGACTCGTCAACGGCGACGCCCCGGTGCCGCCGTCGTGACCGGAGATGAGCACGACGTCCGAATGCGCCTTGGCGACGCCCGCCGCCACGGTGCCGACACCGCCTTCGGCCACGAGCTTCACGGAGATGCGCGCCTCGGGGTTCGAGTTCTTCAAATCGAAAATCAGCTGTGCGAGATCTTCGATCGAGTAGATGTCGTGGTGCGGCGGTGGTGAAATGAGACCGACGCCAGGCGTGGAATGGCGCGTCTTGGCGATCCACGGATAGACCTTGTGTCCGGGCAGCTGACCGCCTTCACCAGGCTTCGCCCCCTGCGCCATCTTGATCTGCAGCTCGTCCGAGTTGACGAGGTACTCGCTGGTCACGCCGAAGCGGCCTGACGCGACCTGTTTGATCGCGCTGCGCTTCGAGTCGCCGTTGCCGAGCGGGATATAGCGCTCGGGATCCTCTCCGCCTTCCCCGGTGTTCGACTTTCCGCCCAGCCGGTTCATCGCAATGGCGAGCGTCTCGTGCGCCTCGGCGCTGATTGAGCCGTAGGACATGGCGCCTGTGGCAAAGCGGCGCACGATCGCCGACACCGGCTCGACCTCGTCGAGCGGTACGGCCGCGCCGGCGGGCTTGAAGCGGAACAATCCGCGCAGCGTGGCGCGGTGTTCGTTCTGGACGTCGACAGCGCGCGTGTACTCCTTGAAGATCTCGTATTGACCGCTGCGCGTCGCGTGCTGCAGCTTGAACACCGTGTCGGGATTGAAGAGGTGATATTCACCGTCGCGGCGCCACTGGTATTCGCCGCCGGGCGCGAGCTCGTGCGGCTGCACCGGCTGCCGCCCGAACGCACGCTGGTGGCGTAACCGCACTTCCTCGGCGATCACATCGATACCGACGCCGCTGACGCGCGACGTGGTGTGCGTGAAGTATCTGTCGATGAACTCCTGGTTCAAGCCGATCGCTTCGAACACCTGGGCGCCGCAATAGCTCTGCAGCGCGGAGATGCCCATCTTCGACATCACCTTCAGCACGCCCTTGTTCAGCGCCTTGATGTAGTGCTGAATCGCCTTGTCGCGATCGATCCCCGTCAGCAGGCTCTGCCGGATCATGTCGTCGACCGTCTCGAACGCCACGTACGGATTGACGACGCCCGCGCCGTAGCCGAGCAGCAGCGACACGTGATGGACTTCCCTGGCATCGCCCGATTCGACGACGAGCGCGCAGCGCGTGCGCGTGCCTTCGCGCACCAGATGGTGGTGCACGCCGGCGGTGGCCAGCAGGCTCGGGATCGGCGCCATCTTCGGACCGACGCCGCGGTCCGACAGGATCAGGATGTTGAACCCGGCCTCGACCGCTTCGCTGGCGCGCCGACAGAGGTCCTGCATCGCCCGCTCGAGTCGCGCGCCCCCCTTGTCCGGCTCCTTTTCAGGATCGAACTCCGGATCGAACAGCATCGACAGCGTCGTCGACCTGAACGGTGAGTTCGGCGGCAGGTGCCGCAGCTTGGCGACGTGCTCGTTGTGGATGATCGGATACTTGATCGTGATCTGACGGCACGACTCAGGCTCGGGCCTGAGCAGGTTGCGCTCCGGGCCGATCGTCGACGCCATGTCGGTCACCAGCTCCTCGCGGATGGCGTCGAGCGGCGGGTTCGTCACCTGCGCGAACAGCTGCTTGAAATAGTCGTAGAGCACGCGCGGGCGATCCGACAGCACGGCCAGCGCGGAGTCGGTGCCCATCGAGCCGAGCGGCTCTTCGCCGTTCGTCGCCATCGGCGCGATCAGCATGCGCAGGTCTTCCTGTGTGTAGCCGAACGCCTGCTGGCGGCTGAACACCGTTTCGTGCTCGGGCTGCTCGGCGCGCGCGGTCGGCAGATCGTCGATGTTGATGATGTGCTCTTTCAGCCACTCGCCGTACGGGTGCTGCGCCGCCAGCTCCCCCTTGATCTCCTCGTCGTCGACGATCCGCCCTTTGGCGGTATCGACCAGGAAGATCTTGCCGGGATGCAGACGCTCCTTGACCAGGATGTCCTGCGGCGGGATGTCGAGCACGCCGACTTCCGACGCCATGATCACCAGGTCGTCCTTCGTCACGTAGTAACGCGACGGACGCAGGCCGTTGCGATCCAGGACCGCGCCGATCATCGAACCGTCGGTAAACGCGATCGACGCCGGACCATCCCACGGCTCCATCAGCGACGCGTGGTAGCGGTAGAACGCCTTGCGCTCGGGGCTCATGGACTCGTGGTTACTCCATGGCTCCGGAATCATCATCAGGATGGCGTGCGGCAGCGACCGCCCGGCCATCACCAGCAGCTCGAGGACGTTGTCGAACGTGGCCGTGTCGCTCCCGCCCTCGCGGATGATCGGCAACAGTTTCTGCAGATCGTCGCCAAACAGTTCGCTCTGAAGCAGACCTTCGCGTGCGCGCATCCAGTTGATGTTCCCGCGCAGCGTGTTGATCTCGCCGTTGTGAGCGATGAACCGGTACGGATGCGCCAGCGGCCACGACGGGAACGTGTTCGTGCTGAAGCGCTGGTGGACGAGCGCCAGCGCGCTCTCCAGGCTCTCGTCGGAGAGGTCGGGGAACATCGGCTCGAGCTGCCGCGCCTGCAGCATGCCCTTGTAAATCAGCCGCGTGGACGAGAGGCTGACGATGTAGAAGAAGCGGCGTGAGAGCGCCTTCATCTTCATGCGGTCCACGGCATGCTCGACGCGCTTGCGAATCACGTAGAGCTTCCGTTCAAAACGCGCGCTGTCGCCGGCTCCGCCTCCGACGAAGAGCTGCTCGAAGACTGGCTGCGTTGCGCGCGCGCTGGCCCCGACCAGGCGGTTGTCGGTCGGCACCTCGCGCCAGCCGAGCACCTTCTGCCCTTCTTCTTCAGCAATCTTCGCGATCAGGTCCTTGATCTTTCCGCGGTCCTTTTCGTCGTGCGGCAGGAAGACCAGACCTGCACCGTACGAGCCGGCCTCGGGCAGCGGGAAGGAGACGTTCTTCCGGAAAAAACGATCGGGCGGCTGGATGAGAATGCCGGCGCCGTCACCCGTGTTCGCTTCGCAGCCGCAGGCGCCGCGATGTTCCAGATTGATCAGGACGTGCAGCGCCTTGCGCACGATGTCGTGCGAGCGCTTCCCCTTCATGTGCACGACGAAGCCGACGCCACACGCGTCGCGTTCGTCGTGCGGGTTATACAAGCCCTGACCAGGTGGATACACGTCGCCGGTGAACATGGTCGGCATATTGTGCAATCCCCGGCAGTATTCCGGAAATACAATGATCTGAATGGTTTAATCTCGTTTTTGCATGAGCCGGCGCTGTTGCCGACTCCAGGGTGCCCGGCGAGAGAAACGTCTGTGTAACGGATGCCCTAACGCAGCTGTTTCAGCTGATCCACCGGGCAATTCAGCGTCGGACGGCGGGGATCGTCCAGGTTTATCTGCTCCCAACTTGCGCGATACCCGCGATTCCGTCCCGGCCAGGTGATGCCAAGATGGCGGGCCGCCAGCCGACCCAGCAGCGCATTCGGTCCGATATCAAATTCCGTTACAACCCAATAGTCACCTTCGCGTCGCGCGCGGAATTCCTCGATCCGCCCGACGTTGCGTCCGTCAGCGGTGCGCACGCGCCGCCCGAGCAGGTCCTCGAGACGAATCTCATTCGCCCTTTTCGCCACGGCCCTTCCCTCCTGGAATCAGCGCGACGATGTGCCCGAGCCAGGCGTCCCAGACGAAGGCGTTTGTGCGCTTCGCGTCGATACCGACCTGCACGTCGATGCCGCTCTTCACCACGTGCTCAAACCCGATCGTCGTCGGCCCGGCAATCTCCGGTGCGATCCACTCCTGCAGGCGCTCGGCGCAGCGGCGCAGCGGCCGCCACACCCGGCCGAGCGCACATGGGATGTCGGATTCGATTGCGAGTACACGTGGCGGTCGGCCCTTCCTTGGCAGAAGCACGATGCCGTCGACTTTGCCCACCTTCGCATCGTTGACGTCGTAGATCTGCTTGTCGAGCACGTCGCGCACCAGCGGCAGCGGGTCAACCACCAAGCACCTCCAGCGGAATGGCGACGATGGCGATGACAAAGGCAATGAGGATGACGACGGACGTCAGTACGTTGGTCAGAAGTCCATTCGTCTGATCGCGCAAGTACGCTTTGTCATTCATCACAATCAGCAGCGGAAAGACGATGAACGGCGCGACTGCCCCGTTGAGCGCCATGGTGACCATCGTCAGCTTCAACGGATCCGCAAACATGACGACGGCCGCCGCCAGCAGGATGGCGAAGCTGTAGACCAGGGCAAAGCGTGCGTCCTCGTGCGGTTTCAGGTTTTCGCTCCAGTTCCAGCCGAAGCCCTGCGAGACCAGATAGGCAAGATTCAGCGACAGGTCCGCGCCGGCGCCAAAGCACGCCACGGCCAGCGAGGCGACGAAAAGCGACAGTCCCCACTCGCCAAACGGTGCCACCAGCGTGAAGACCGCTTGCTCGAAGCTGTCAACGTGCATGCCGCGAGGCCCAATTACAACGGCGGCGAGAACGAGAATCCCGACAGCGATGAGGCTGCCGAATGACATGCCGAAGACCGCGACGGTCCGGTTCATCCACAGGTCTTTGATCTTCCACTTCTCTTCGACGGCACCGGAGGCGTAGAAATTGAGAAGAAACGGCTGCAGCACCGAGCCAACGATGCTGATCGCGAGGAACCAGTACTGCGCCGCATCGCGTGAGGGCAGCGACGGGATCGCCGCACGCGCGACGTCGCCCCATTCGGGGCGCATCTCCCACATGCCGAAGACAAACGACACCGCCACGAGGCCGAGGAAGGCGACGCCGTTTTCGACGACGCTGAAATTGCCGAACCAGAGGACGGACCACAAGGCGAGTGCAGCGGGGATGACGAAGACGCGATAGTCGATGCCGGTCGCGAGATGGAGCGCGATCGCGACGCCACCGATTTCCGCCGCGAGCACCATCGTGTCGACAACGACTTCGAGAAACAGCGGCACAGCAAAGTAGCGAATGCCGAGGCGCTCCCGGACCGCGTCGGCGAGCGTATGGTGGCTGACGGCTGCCAGCCTTCCGCACATCTCCGTCAGCAGGATCACGCATAGTGTCCCGACGAGCACCGCCCACACGAGCTGATATCCGAACAGCGCACCGGCGAGGGCCGTCGTCGCGATCGCACCGACGTCGATGAATCCGCCGATGGCGGTCACGATGCCGAGGGCGAGCTGAAGAATCATCGACCTCGAGCGGAGCCTGCCTCGCCGTAGCCTGAGCGGAGGCGGGGGTCAGGTTCGATGATCGATGTGATTGCCTGTGCGGCGTCGCGAGCGCGGTCGGGCTCGTTCAGGGCCACTTCGGCCATCACCGGCTCGATCGCGTTTTTGACACGATCGAGTCGCGCCGCCGCCGCGGGATCCAGCGATCGGATGGACTCCGCATCGCGATACAGGTTGTTGGTCGCGGTGTTCAGCGTCGTACGGACGAAACGAAGGCTCACGCGCGATTGCGCCCACTGTTCGGTGACGACTTTGACCGTCGCCGCCCACGAGCCTCCACTGTTCAGCGCGTCGTCGACACGCTTCGATGCCGGCTTGCAGCCGCAGAGTGCAATCGAACTGGCGAGCACCACAATCGCGCGCAGCTGGGTTCCCATCTCTGGGTGACCTAGCAAGCCGGACGCCCGGAGGTCTTCCAGTGGCGCGAATATCCGACTTAACTTGTCGGATAAGCCGCCCATCGACGGCACCTGCCAATCGACCGCGGGATATGCCAGTTCACTGGAAATCCCCCCAAAGCCGTGGTTTTGCCCACTAACATCAACTGGATTGCCCCTAGCTGCACGGCCCTGCCGTGTGGCTACCAGCCCCGCTCAGTGGGGGCTCACAGAGGAGACGAGACGCATGCATGCGCCGATGAAGTACGTGGAGAAAGGGCTGGCGGTCACCGCTAACGGCCTGTGGCACGCGTTCGCCACCGCCAACCGAATCAGGCAGAACCCTTCCTTTACGCCCCGCTGGTCCGACAAGCCTCTGCAGAAATCGTGGGAGAAGACCAAGCCCCAGCTGGGCTGGCCTCGCGTCACCGACTCGCTGTGCCCGGTCTGCACGCGCGAAGCGCGGCAGGACATTCTCGACGGCAAGAAGGACGTCAAC
>Ga0111538_10010230_pt1 | contig 12482 bp, 16 predicted proteins | sample SoiMethybrSBSTD1_FD_79669 | JGI IMG/M metagenome (GOLD analysis project Ga0111538, IMG submission 79669) | Bulk soil microbial communities from a Populus tree surrounding site in Tennessee, USA - Soil MetaG P. TD hybrid SBSTD1 (version 2)... | ecosystem: Environmental > Terrestrial > Soil >...
CGGGAAGGCGTTTCGCCCGACCCTCCGATCCGTCTTGACGCAGTATCAGCGCCGTTACAGCGCCACTGGAGTCCTGCTCGAATTCAACCTCGCCATCCACGTCAGTCACAAAGAAGCGGTTCGGCGCTTCCGCGAGTAAATTCGACGGCGTCTGCGTACCCAGTCGAGCTGTGAGTGTGCTGTTAGAGAAGTTGATCACCATGTTCGTGTCTGGATCCAATTCATAGACACCTGCAATCTTCTTCAAGGCCTCGTCAGGTAGCTTGATTTCACGCTTTTCGGACGGGAGCACCACTTTCTCGCCATGCATGAACCCATGGAGGCGCCTCGCAAGACCGTCAGCGGCGCCCTCGAGGTTCGCAAGCACAATGAGCGTCATCTCTTCGTCGGGATAGTACCCAAGCATCGCGTTGAATCCCTCAATGCTGCCGCCGTGGCGGATCATTTTGATGCCCTTTTCGTTGGAGACAACAACACCAAGCCCGTGATCGTTCTTGAATGGAGTCACCATCTTTTCGAGAGAGGCTGCCTTCAGCAACTTGCCGCCGAAGAGGCCTCGAGTCCAGCGCAACAGGTCTTCGGTTGTCGAGTAGAGCGCGCCACTGCCAATCGACGATGGCATGCTGAGGTACGCCGCATTGACCAGGCCGTCGTCGCCATCCGCATAGCCCGAAGCTCGATTCTTAACGACGGGACCGTTGGACTCCACGCCCGAATCCTTCATGCCTAAAGGCTTGAGGATTCTCTCCTGAAGAAAATCGCTGTAAGACTGTCCGCTCATTCTCTCGATCAGGTAAGCCAGCAGGATGAACCCGGAATTGCTGTAGCTGAACTGACTGCCCGGCTCGAATTCCAGTGGCTTATCGCGAAAGTGCCCCACCGTCTCTTCGGCGGGACCCTCCGAGAATCGCCATGTTTCATCGGGTGGCGGCATTCCCGACGTGTGTGTGAGCAGGTGAAATATCGTGATTTTGTCCCAGCCTCGCGGCGCGTCCGGCCAGTGCATTCGAACCGTGTCCTCGAGTTTGAGCTTTCCCTCTTCTTCGAGAAGCAGAATTGCGGCCGCGGTGAACTGTTTGGTGATCGACCCGAGGCGAAACTTTGTGGTCGTTGTATTCGGTATGCCCCATTCGATGTTCGCGAGCCCATAGCTCTTGTTGAACACGATGTCGTCACCCTTCGCAATCAGGACCGAGCCCGAGAACTCCTTCTGCTGCTCTACGCGGAAACTAACGATTTCATCAATGCGCTTGCGGGTCTTGTCTTCCTGGGATGCCTGGCAAGCTGCAAGACCGGCAATTGTCATCGAGAGCGTCAGTAGCAGTCGCATTCTCAAGATCGCCTCCTGGTTCGCGGCACAGGCGCTAGTTTCTGGGGGATTTCAGTGGCGAATTCTAGACATTAAGTGGATGACTGTCTATCGATGTGTGGTTTGTCAGGAGGTTGGATCGTCGGCAATCACTTCAAGGCAATGCGTATCCGCCTAGTGCAACGACGCGCGGCCCATCGGAAGCGGGCCCCGCGGGACAAGGAGAGGAGTCGCGTTTTGCCCGCACCCATAAGGAACTGCAATAGGCGAGGGAACGATGCGGCCAGATACCACGTTCCGCTGAAGACACCGGGAGAAGACTTTCTGTTGCCGTTTTCCAGCCCCGGTGGCGTATGCCTCGGCTTTCTTGCAGGAATCGTGAACAACGGAGAAATCGTCTCGGCTTTCGAGATTGCGGGGCCCGCCAGCGGGACTAAGTGTCGTGTTGGGGCTCGTTGGGAGGAACGTCGCCATTGATGACCTGGATGAGTTGGATGAGCTAGACGAGATGGACTCTTGCCCTGCGCCCGCCGGCTGCTGCGGTGGTCTCGACGACCAAACCGAGTACCACGTCCAGGCAACGATCATGACAAATACGAGCGTCGGCACTACGGGCTCTCGGCTGCGCGCAACATACGAATTCGATGTTGAGGTGCGGCTCTGAATTCTTGCGGTGGACATTCGCCACGCTCTCATCGCTTCCTCGGCATAGCGCTCAAAGATAAGGGGACAGGATCGGTCCCGTGTATCAGGTGAATTTGGTATTTTCGCGAGGAATTCGAATGTAATGACCGGCAATCACTGGCCTGCCTGCCGGCTGATGAAGTCGAATATGGCTTTGTGTCCCGCGGGCATTTCGCCGCGCGCGAAGTAGAGTCCGATGTTCAGGGAATGGTCCAGACCTTCAAAGTAATGAAACTCCATCTTCGTTTTGTTCGCCTGTTTTGCTGTTTCTTCCAGCTTGCGCACTCCGTCGATAGGCGTGTTCGTATCCTGCTCGCCATGAAAACAGGCGATCGGGATATTCAGTGTCTTTAGATATTCCCAGATGGGCTTTTGCGCGAAATGATTTCTGAACCAATCCTTGGGCAGGCTGACGCCGGCAGAGTTTTTTCCCCAGTTTTCCAATACGGCAAAATCCTCTTTATCGATGGCATCGAGGTAAGGTTTCGTGAGCAGTTTCATCTCGTCGCCACTGAAAGAGCCATCCCCATTCTTGTCGAAGTTTTCGAACCCGGCTCCTCCCAGGGCGGCGGCGCGGTATCGCCTTGGGTCCGCCTCAAACTCCGTCTTTGAGATCTTCCCATCTTTGTCGGTGTCGAAGTTTTGCCGGTAGACCAGGAAGGCACCGTCCGACATGATGTACCGGAAGTTCGTGCGCATGTTGTCGGTCAGCACGCCGTATAAAATCAGGCCGGCCACTTCCCCTGGCATGGCGGCGCCGGCTTGTGCCGCCAGAAGCGTGCCTTCGCTTGCTCCCATGAGGAAGATTGGGGTTTTCGACAGTCCGGGCTGTTTACGGACTGTCTCGATCGCGCTCAGAATGTCTCGAACTTTGTTTTCGAGAGTGCTTGTGTCAAAGACGGCGCGATCGATCTCTTCGAAGCGAGGAGGCTTGTCTCCACTTCGGATCCCGCGTCCCTCATAGCTGAAGAAACCCGTTTTCAGGGGTGGCAGCTTTTCGCGGTAGAGTTCGAAGTAATCGAACGTCCGGCCCTGGCCAAGAGGCCGCCGCATGTCGACTGTCATGCCTTCCGCAGTCTGAACATAAAGAACGAGCAGTCTGGGCGGCTCGGCCGGCAGCGTGAGTTTGCCAAGCATGTCATAGCCGTCGTGGGATTTAAACGGGACGGTCTTAGTCGTAACTCCGGTTGCAGTCTGCGCTGAGATAGCGGCGCCAATAGTAAGTATTCCAAGCAGCGTGAACAGTATGCGCATGAGCATTCCTTCAAGACAGAGTGCAAGGACTTTAGGCGACAGCAAAACTGCTGTAAACGGCAAACTACAGGAGTTAGATGGACAACCCAAAGTGTCCGGGACCAAACATGAATGATTTCGCAGAGCCGCAAAAAGTAGCCCGCCTTCTGGGAGATGTTCAATGCAGCTGGGGCGTAGCTGGCGGCTGGGCTCTCGATTTGTTTCTGGATCGGGTGACGAGGGGACACCAGGACATCGAAGTGGCAATATTTCGCGAGGATCAGTTGATTCTGCGAGAGTACCTTCGGCCTCGTGGCTGGTCCTTTGAGTACGTTCGTAATGGGAAACTATTCCCGTGGCCGGTTGGTGAAAGACTGGAATTACCGGTCCACGAAATCTGGTGTCAGATCCCTGATGGACCGCTGCGGCGTCTGGAAGTATTGCTAAACGAGCGCAAAGCCGATTCGTTTGTTTTCCGACGAGATTTTCGTATCGGCGTTCCTGTAGACCGCGCATTCATCCGATCAAATAGCGGCATTCCGGTTTTGGCCCCGGAGATCGTGCTCCTGTATAAATCGAAGCGGTCCGTTGAACCCAAAGAACAGATGGACTTCTCGAACATGTTGGATGCGCTTGATACGGAGCGCCGTCAGTGGCTGTTTGAGAGCGTCGCGGTGGGTGATCCCGAGCATGCGTGGCTAGCAGCTCTCAAAAAACCTGCGCAACATAGCAATTGAAGTCTGAACGAGTCATCATCGTGCCGCACCGTCCAGGTTGGCCGCGCCAATTCGAAGAGGAGCGCGCAATCCTCGAGACGATTTTTGCAGGAGGTCAGATAACCATAGAACACGTTGGGAGTACGGCTGTTCCCGGCCTCGGTGGAAAGCCAGTAATCGACGTTATGGTTGGTCTGTCGCAGTTGAAGGAAGCCGAAGACCGTACCGCGGCACTGGAGTCTACAGGATACGAGTACGTGCGAGAATACGATATGCAGCTACCCGAACGACGATACTTCCGCAAACCTCGGCTCGGCCCGCGTGTGTTTCATTTGCACTGCGTCATCAAGCAAGGCGATTTTTGGACGCGCCACCTTGCATTCCGCGATTATCTTCGAACTCATCCAGAATCTGCTGCAGCCTATTACGAGTTGAAACAAGAATTGGCGGCGAACATAAAGAAGGAAGAATACACGGAAGCGAAGAGCCCATTTATCGAAGACATTCTTATCCGTGTACTCGGGCACAATGATCGACGCCAAGATTAGATTGCAGTCGCCCTGAGAATCATGCGCGACACGCCCAAACCAGACGACTCCACTCTGCTTACGCGGGCTCGTGATGACTATTTTCGCTACAACGGCTTTAGTGAGCGTGCCTACAAAGACTCGTGGGTAAGAATCAAGATCGGCCCTCTACCCGTTTGGCTGCCCAATTTTCCTGCTCGGCAACGTGCCGTCGTCCTGCACGATCTGCATCACATTGCCACGGGTTATGACACGACCTTTCTAGGTGAAACTGAGATCGCCGCCTGGGAACTGGGCAGTGGTTGCAGGAACTATGTCGGTGCCTGGGTGCTTAATATCGGTGGTGTGGCAGGTGGCATCCTCCTGGCACCGCGCCGCACGTGGCGAGCGTTTCTTCGCGGTCGTCGGAGCACGAATTTGTATCAGCTCGGTTTCAACGAGGAGTGGTTGAAGGGCACAGTGGGACAACTTCGGCGGAGGCTCGGCCTGTTGGCTTAATGTTTCTGGTTGCATGCGGCTTATTTATTCACTATTTTTGAATAAATTGTGGCGCAACAAAGTTTGAACAGTAACGAACTGATGGTGATGCTCTCTGTAATTCGTCCTGGAGATCGCGCTTACTGTTCCTCTCTCGCAGGAAATCGAACAAATAGCAGGAACTAAAGTGGAAAGAGGCAAGGCCTTGAGTAGACGGCTTCCACGGTGCTGCATATGAAAACTTCACACCCACCCAAACTCGCAACATTATTGATGCGGCATCTGCTCGCCAGCGACGAGGTGGAAGCTATTGAAGGAGATCTCTTCGAGCAGTATCGTCGAGGGCGCAGCGCGAGTTGGTATTGGCGGCAGGTTTTGTTGTCTATCGGACTGAGCCTGATTTCCGGGCCTCGTAATAGTCCACTCCGCGCTCTTGAGGTTGTGCTTTTCGGTAACGTGATTCTGTTCGGCCTGTCGGTGTTATTCGCCATTCCGATGATGATCGCGGGAATGCCATTCAGGATCCATGGCGAAACGTTCGCGATCACCTCATTCATTGGGGGCGTTCCGCTCCTGCTAACCTGTTCCGTCTCGAGTGCGGTTGCCGGGCGCTTCATTCGAAGACGCTGGTCTGCTCGGCAGCCAGGAATCTTCCTGCTTTTCGCCGTCTCCACCTTGGTGACTGTTGCTGCAGTCCAGATTTCCGAGGACGGCGGCCCTGCGATTGCTTTCGGACTTGGCCAGGCCCCCCTGACTTATGAGCTCACTCGATTCTCCGGCCTGCTTTGGGGTGGTCTCAGGATTCGCCAGTCCCAGCAAGAAAGACGAACTCCATCAAATGGTCCAGTGTGATTGCAGTGGCAGTCGCTGAGGTGTTTACTTGCGGGCGCGCTTGCCGGCCTTCGGTGTTTTCTTAACGGCTTCAGTCTTAGTGGGCACCTCACTCGCCTCCGAAGAATCAGGCGCCGGCGGGTTTTTCGCCAACCTGGCCTTCAATTCTTCCTGTTTCTTGAGCTGCTGTGCTTCTCGCTGCTTATCGCCAAAGGTTTTCTTGTCCATGAACCAAGTCTAGCACGCGATTCCCACGTCTATTTCGGAACTCGATGCTCGACGATTGTCATCGTCAAATTTCGTCCGGCGATCTCGAAGTAGAGTTCTCGCTCCGTGATCGTCATCGCGAGCCTGGACCGCTTCTCGAGGAGGGCGGCAACCTCATCGATGAACGCACGATCGAATTCGTATACAGGAATGTCAGCAACCCTGTGGATGGGCGTGTTGGATAGCTGCGACAGCAACCTGCCAATATCGCGATGAGTATAGACGGCAGCCCGGCCGGCGAGTTTGTTGCCCCGATGTAACCTTTCCGCGTCGGGCATTCCTACTTCGATCCATGCGGTTATGCGCCCGGTCAGATCCCGTCCCAGGACGGCAGGTTCGTCTCCTGCCGAAACGCCTTCCGTCAGCGTTATTCCCTCACCGTATTCAAGACAGTAGGCAAACACGCGCATCAGCATGTATTCGAGCGTCTCGGAAGGGTGACGTGCGACGCAGAGGTTGAATTTTTCATAAACGCCTCGGTCGACATCCGAGAGATCAATATCCAGGTTGTAGATCGTCGCGGTCTGTGCCATTACGGATTTCAGTATAGAGAAGCGAACCCGGGAAGAGCCCACGTATACTGTCCGCCGGGAGTAAATGATGAAACCTGAAGATTGCGTCTTGTTTTGTGGCGCGGCAAATGGTGCTGAGACGGCGTTCGGCGAAGCGGCGGAACGCCATGGCATCGAGGAAGTGAATTTTACATTCGCCGGACACGCCGATTCACGGACGCGGGGCATCCGTGTCCTGACTCATGAGGAATTGAAGCAGGGCGACGTGAGTCTCGAATACGTCAGCCGACTGATGAACCGCAAATATCACGACACGGCAGTGATGAGGAAAATCCTGCAAAGCATCTGGCACCAGGTGAACAACGGCCAGGAAATTTATGTTATCGGGGAGATCCTGGATGACGATACCGTCAAAGGCGGCACCGGTTGGGGCGCCGAATTTGCGAAGCTTTGCAACAAGCCTTTATTCGTATTTGCTCAGGGCCGGAACCAGTGGTTTCGATGGACTGGCCAGGCCTGGGGTAGTGAGAGCATGCCCCGGATCAGTCATAACCATTTCACCGGAACGGGAACCCGGTTCCTCAAAGAGAACGGATTGAAAGCGATCAATGATCTTTTTGATCGCTCGTTTTAGTTTACGGGGTACTCAATGAGTGGAATCGTGTGTCCGAATTGCAAAGCCAGCCTCGCGCTGGACCGTGTCGGTGTGCACTTTCAGAAGTTCTGCACCGCCATAAAAACTGAAGCCGCGCGCGAGCTCAGCGTAAAAAAGTTCAACCGCCTCTATCCACACATGCAATCTCATGCGCGGGGAGAAACAACGCCCGAGGAACTGCAGGCTGAAGCCGACAAGATTTTCCGCTAGCCGGTTTGTTTGAAGCATCCGCGTTAAGGACTGCTTTGCCGCCGAGGCTCGATCGTCCGCTCCTACACGAATTCACCCAGTCATTGATGGGAAAGCAATGGGCCGTCTCCATGGAATCCCTTATGCCAAGTAGGGGAGTCGCCGGATTCCTTCATGCTGGACGACCTCTTAACCTAGCCTGGAGTTCGTGTTTCAAATCTGGATCTCTTTCCCCAGGAGGATGAAATGGCAGGAAAATTCGTAATCGGCAAAGCCACGGATGGCACTTTCTATTTCCACCTGAAAGCGGAGAACGGCAAGATCATTCTCGCCAGCGAGACCTACATCGCCAAGCGTGGCGCAGAGCAAGGTATTGATTCCATGAAAGTGAATTCACCCATGGACGAGCGGTACGAAAGAAGAAACGACACAAGTGGTCGGCCCTATTTCGTACTCAAAACAGCGAATGAAGAGGTGATCGGCACGAGCCAGCTGTATTCTTCGTCCACCGAAATGGAACAGGGAATCCTGTCTGTTAAAAGAATCGGGCCCTTCGCCACTGTGGAGGATCTTACCAAGTTGAAAGCCGCCTGAACGAGGCCCGGAATGGGGAGATTTAGCGCCGAACCGCAGCGTTGCGCTCTTCGACGCCCGTAGTCCGGCAGCAGGTCATGGTTCGATGTGAGTAGGGATGGCCGTTTTCTGTTCGCCCCGAGACGCCGTCCCTCACCGTCATGCTGAACTGGGCGGCGAAAATCAGAAGCCGTTAAGATTTGCGTAGAACCACAGTAAAGAACACTCCGAACCATGGCATTGCCCACGGCAGCCTGTCCTCGACCCATGCCATGCTTCGAATGGCGCCCAAAGGGGCCAGCGGACGAGTCGTCACACCCCCCGAGAGCAGGTGTGAAAAGGGCGTGTGAGGGCGGAGCACTTCAATTCGCAGCGCCGGATAATCCCGTGCAAATTTCGCCCGATCGCGGACAAACACGATCCAGGGCAATGCCGCGTTGCCGCCGCTGAGGCGACCGCTCTGAGGCGACCGCCAGTCCATCACCCCCGGATCGAAGGGCTCGTGATGGACATAACGATAGATTAACCGAGAAAAGCCACTCACATACGGTTCCACCATGGCGACCACACCGCCGGGGACGAGCACGCGTACAGCTTCACGCAAGAAGGCTTCGATATCAGGCACATGGTGGAGCACATTGACCATCACCAGGGCACCGAGCGAAGAATCCTGAAACGGCAATCGTTCAGCATCGCAGACCTTGTCGATGAACGGAAAATCCACGACGTCTGTCTTTATCAAGCTTCCAATGAACTGATCCAGAAAGCCTCCGCCACTGCCCAGTTCCACCCGTAACCCGTCGGGCGCGGTTAGGACAATTCCCCCAATTTCTCGATACCACCGTTCGAAAGAGAAGCGTGCGCATGCGTTTCGGTCCAGCAGCTCCCGCCGAAGCAACGTCATTTCCGGGGAGTCTACGGGGACACCTCGCAATTCGGGATACTGAAGCTGCGTCAGCAACGAGTCGCGAATCGAAACCCAGGGGTTCATATCGAAAAGATAGGCATCAGATGATTGGAAGCATGTAGGCATCGCGGCAAGCCCAAACCATTCCTGCCGTGAGCAACGCATTTTCGGCGACCAGCCATTTCTGAGGACGGTTCTGCCACGCGTACAGGCGGAAGCCAAGTCGTCGCAGAAGTTCGAAAACGTCCTGCTGTCTGCATCCAGCCCGACCGCACCATTCGGGGTCGCTCTCGAACATAATGCAAATATTCGGGTTGGATCTCAGGAAGTCTTGTGCGCCTTGAAACACCAGGTACTCGCCCCCCTCCACGTCGATCTTGAGAAAAGCAACGTTGTCGATTTTGTGATCGCGGCTAAAAAGATCCAGCGTCGTTACCGGAACCCATTCGTCTGTCCTGTTCCGTTCGTCCTCCGATGTATCCAGGGACAAATATCGATAAGCATCTCCGAAACCCGGATCGCTCTTCAGCTTCAGTGACGTTTTGGCCTGGGCGCTTAACGCCACTTGCCAGGACCGCACGCGGCGACACGCGTTGAGCTGAAGATTATTCTCCAGCCGACGGAAGCTCTCAGCGGAAGGTTCGAATGCCCAGACAGTTCCCGCAGCGCCGACCCGCTTTTCGGCCAGAATGGAATACAGACCGATGTTCGCGCCCACATCGATCACCGTCATACCCGGTTTGAGATATGCGGACACCAAAGCCAGTTCGGTCTTTTCGAAGAGTCGCTGGACTGTCAGAAACTCCGCAACTTCTCCTTCCGGAAAGAGTTCAATCTCAACACCGCCGGGAAGGCGATAGCGCACCGGTTGTCCGGCGGGGTTTTGCAGGTGATACCAGACGTGAATTGCCTTTCGAGCACATCGCCCGACGAGAGAATGGCGGATTCTGGAAGCAGCGCTCATTGAATCGTCTTGACCGAAGTCCGCTTAAGTATGACGCGCACCTGTGGCTCCTTCTGCAAATCCTTCTCTGCCTCTATAAGCACGCCAGATCGTGCGAACCAGGATGGAAAAGTAATTCGGACCGACTTTCGCCACCCGGAACGATGACTTGCCCATATCGATAGTCCGGTTGATCCAGGAAATCGGAACCTCTTTGATGTTGTAACCGGCAAGCAAAGGCTTCAAGCCAGTTTCCACATTCGCGGCAAAATGACGCTCTTCAATTTTGATTCCTTTTAGTATTTCGGCGCGGTAAAGCTTCAAGTTGTTCGACACGTCCCGCACTCTGTGCAGCAAAAGCACTTTTACGAAGAGGTGGAAGGCCCGATTACACAGAATCTTGAAGAAAGGATAGTTGATCATTATCGAATCGTGCGAAAAGCGGCTTCCGATCGCACCATCGTACCCGCTGGCAACCGCTTCGAATAAGTCACGAAACTCTGGAACGATCTGCACAAAATCGCAATCCATCGTAAAAATGTATCGTCCTGTGGCGGCGGCATAACCGTCTCGGAGAGCCAGACCGACTCCGTTAGGCGGTTTGCGTTCGACGAGTTTCACGCGCGGATGCAGTTTCGCAACTTCCAGAGTCACTTCGGAAGTGCGATCGGTGCTGTTGTCATTGACGATGATGATTTCATGAATGTATCGATCGTAAGATCGCACCAACACGTCAACGAGCCGACGGATGTTCATCTCCTCGTTATGGCATGGGACGACAAAAGAGACAGCCCCGAAAAGCTCGGGATGGATAGCCAGATTGACTTCTGGTCGGCGATCTTCTTCACTGCCCGGTTTCTTTGCCCAAATATACAAGTTTCCGCAAAGCTCTTTGACGATTGGCGTGTGCTCAAAGACAAAAGTGATGGATCGCAGGAAGCGGATGAGAAAGCGTGGCGTTGCCGGATGAAGAATATCGTAGGGGATGATGTCAACGTTGGTGAAATCCTGATGAGAAGCCAGCCGCATCAAGGGATAGCGTCGCAATCCCACCTGGCACGCCGCATTTCCAGCCCAACGGCCTACAGCCGGAATGCAAATCTTGACGAATACTTGCGGGTTCCAGAAATTCGGCTCAAAAAACAGAAGCTGCCCCCCAGGCTTCAGCAAGCGGTGCAGGGCCCGGAGGTTTAGGGAGTATTCGTCGTGACACAGAATCGCGGTTCCGACAACGTAATCAAAACTATTTGGCGGAAAGTCGGCGAACAGGTCTGTAACACTGACGAATTTCGTGTTCGAGAGATTTCTCTGGGATCCCGCTTCCTCAAACTTCGGCGAAAAAACCGCGGCCGTAATCGGACTCTCGCCCCGCAGAACCTCCGCAAGATGCTGAGTCCATAATCCGCTGCCGGCCCCGATTTCAAGAATCGACTCGCCGGGAAGGACATGAAAGCAGTGGCGCACCGTAACCGCGCGCCAGCGAAGCTTTAGCTCGGCCGTACCTGGGTATTTGAGCCAATAGGATTCCCGAGCGCGCTCCATCCTGCTGAGGTTCTGCTGCAATGACATTGGTTCCTCACGGAATACTTCGCCCCAGTCATCCCTAAGCGATACGCCCAGTCCGAAGAGAAACTAAATTGAAACTGATTTGGATAACGCAAAAAGGAAATTAACGGACCAACTATCGTTATCCCAGACACTGTCGGCAGAATAGATCGTCGATTTTAATCTTGAGTAGTGGGTTTCGGTCAAGCGAAGATTTGTAGGCTCTCCTGAAATCATCTGAGCGAATGGAGGCTGAGGCTAATGAGCATCTCGGTCGTGACAGGATCAGCAGGGCTGATTGGATCAGAGACTGTTCGGATGTTTTGCGAGCTGGGATTTGATGTGTTGGGCATCGACAACGACATGCGCGGCAGTTTCTTTGGCGCCGAAGCTTCAACTGCCTGGAACCGGAAGTTTCTGACAGATCGCTTTCCCAAACAGTACAGTCACTTTCACGTGGACATTCGAGACGCGAACGCCATCAATGCGATTTTCCGTCACCATGCCCCCCACATTGAGCTCGTCGTGCATACGGCTGCCCAACCGTCACATGATTGGGCAGCTCGAGAACCACTGACCGATTTCACGGTCAACGCCAATGGAACCCTGAACCTTCTGGAAGCGACTCGGCAATTTGCGCCAAAAGCTGTATTCATCTTCACTTCGACCAACAAAGTTTACGGCGATGCACCCAACCGATTACCTCTTATCGAGATGGAGACGCGATGGGAGGTCGACCGCGCCCATCCATTCGCTCAAAACGGCATCGATGAAAGCATGAGTATCGACCAGTCGACTCATTCTCTATTCGGGGTTTCCAAGGCGGCGGCCGACCTCTTGGTTCAGGAATATGGCCGGTACTTCGCGATACCCACTGCATGCTTTCGCGGAGGCTGCCTGACGGGCCCGAATCACTCGGGGACCGCTCTCCATGGTTTTCTGGCTTACTTGATGAGATGTGTGGTGACCAGGAAGCCCTATACAATACATGGCTACAAAGGCAAGCAGGTTCGCGATAACATCCACAGCGCCGATTTGGTGTCGGCCTTCTATCAGTTCTACAAAGCTCCGCGGATCGGAGAGATCTACAACATGGGCGGCGGGCGCTACAGCA
>Ga0111538_10010233_pt1 | contig 12481 bp, 9 predicted proteins | sample SoiMethybrSBSTD1_FD_79669 | JGI IMG/M metagenome (GOLD analysis project Ga0111538, IMG submission 79669) | Bulk soil microbial communities from a Populus tree surrounding site in Tennessee, USA - Soil MetaG P. TD hybrid SBSTD1 (version 2)... | ecosystem: Environmental > Terrestrial > Soil > Tree...
CACGCGCTCGCGCATGGGACGACACTGCACGGGCTGCAGGCGCTGGCCCCGGAGCGGCGCGGCGAAGCACTCACCTACTTCCATCGCACGGGTCCGTTCGGACAGGCCTGGCAGGCCCTGCCGCGGGCCGCGCGCGCGCGCGACGTCGCGGTCGTCGGCCTGGGCGTCGGCACGCTGGCGACCTACGCCGGACCGGCGCAGCGCTGGACGTTCTTCGAGATCGATCCGGCGATCGAGCGCATCGCGCGGACGCGCGAGCAGTTCACGTTCATGGAGGGATGCGGCGATCGGTGCAGCGTGGTCATCGGCGACGCGCGCATCTCGCTGAACCGGGTGCCCGAGCGCAGATATGACGTGCTGGTGCTCGACGCCTTCAGCTCGGACTCGATTCCGATTCACCTGATGACGCGCGAGGCGGTCGGGCTGTATCTCTCACGTCTGATGCCGGATGGCGTGCTGGTGATGCACATCTCGAACCGCCACCTGACGCTCGGGCCGATCGTCGCGAAGCTTGCAGCGAGCCATGGATTGACGGCGCTGCAGCAGATCGATCGGCAGGCGCCAAAGCCCGAGGGCAAGAGCGATTCGCACTGGATCGTCATGGCACGGAACGCAGCGGATCTGGCGCCGCTGACCACGGACGCCCGCTGGACGCGCCTGACGCCGAAAGCCGGCACGCCGCTCTGGACCGACGACTTCTCCAATATCCTCAGCGTCCTGCACGCGCGGTAACGAAGGCGTTCGAAGGAAACGGCCTTCACAAACGGAGGAACGGAGAGAACGGAGACGAACGGAGCAACAAAACAATAAGAACAAGACTAGATTCGTTTCCCTTCGTTGCCTCCGTTGCTCCGTTTCTATAGACCGTTGCCTCCGTCTCCTCCGTCTCCTCCGCTCCCACTGTTCCCTCCATGGCGCGCGAGCCGCAACTCGAGATGACGCCGCACGTCCGGCCACTCCGCGGCGAGGATGCTGTACATCACCGTATCCCGCGCCGTGCCGTCCTTGCGTAATCCGAAATGGCGGACCACGCCGTCCTTCTTCGCCCCCAGCGCCTCGATGGCGCGCTGCGAGCGGAAGTTGAAGTTGTCGGTGCGCAGCCCCACGACCTTGCAGCCGATCGTCTCGAAAGCGTGGCGCAGCAGCATCAGTTTGCAGGTCGTATTGACTGAAGTCCGCTGACGGCTCTGCGCGTACCACGTGTGCCCGATCTCGACGCGATCGAGCGTCGGTGCGATGTCGTGATACCGCGTGGCGCCGATCACCGTGTCCGTGCGCAGGTCGCGCACGACCCAGCACACGAAGTGGCCATCGCTCTGCCCTTGCAGCGCCGTCGCGATATACGCGCGCATGTCGTCGGGCTTTGGTACTGCGGTGTACCACAGTTCCCAGAGGCGCCCATCGCTGGCGGCGGTGACGAGCGCATCGTGATGGTCTGTCGTCAGTGGTTCGAGGCGGATGCCGCGATCTTCGAGAACGACGGGCTGCACCGAAATCATCGCGTCACGCTATCAAAGGCCGTTCTGAGCGACAATGCCGCCGTGATCGGCCGCCTCGCCGCCCGCAAGGAATGGCAGCTCTTCAGCGCGTTGCCGAAGGGCTCGCGATCGCTGGCACTCGCCTGGTGGACGGCGCTGCTCCTGCGCGGCACCCTGCCGGCTGTCTTCGCGATTGCGATGGGGACGCTGGTGTCGGCCGTGCAGCACGGGAATTCCCTCGTCATGCCGCTCACCGTCGTCGGCATCGTGTTCGTGACGCTGCAGATGCTCGGTCCGATCCACACCGCCCTCAGCTCGAACCTTGGCGATCGAACGGCGGCGTGGCTGTACGACACGGTGACGCGCGCGTGCGTGCGCCCGGCCGGCATCAGGCACCTCGAGGATCCGTCGCTGGCGAGCGATCTCACGGCTGCGCGTGATTTCGATCTCGGGATGACCGGACCGCCGCTCTCCTTCTCGATGGACTTCATCGCCGCCGGCATGGTCGAAATGGTTGGCGGGCTCGCCTGCGCGGCAATCCTGTTCGCGTACGCGTGGTGGGCGCCGATCGTGCTGGCCGGGGCATGGCTCGCGACGCACTGGTTCCTCCGCGAGAGCGCCATCTGGCACGATCGCAACACCGACGAGGTCCGTGCCGCGCAGCGCGACGCGGACTACGCCTATCGACTGGCCGTCGATCCGCCTGCCAGCAAGGAGCTTCGCCTCTTCGGTCTGGCGGCGTGGATCGTCGATCGCTTCGTCGCCCGGCGGCGCACGCTTCACCAATTGCAGTACGACGCCACGCGGCTGCGCGAACGTCCCGTCCTCTGGAGCCTGCTCGCGGTCCTGTCGGCGAACGTCGTGGTGTTCTGGGCGCTGGCGTCTGACGCCTCGTCCGCGCGCATCACGCTCGGCGAGACGGTGGTCTACGTCCAGGCGGCGATCGGCGTGTCGATGATCGCGTTCGGCGGGTTCAGTTGGGCGCTCGACGGCGCGGCGGCGCCCGTCAGCGCGGTGTTGCGGCTCGGACCGGCCATGGGAAGAGCGGGCGATCTACCGCCGGGCCGGCGATCCGCCGGATCGGCGCCGGACCGCGAGATCCGGCTCCGCAACGTGACGTTCGGGTACGCGGAAGACGCGCCGGTGCTCGACGGTCTCGATCTGACGATTCCGGCGCGATCCTCCCTCGCGATCGTCGGCCAGAACGGCGCCGGAAAGACGACGATCGCGAAGCTGCTGTGCCGTCTCTACGATCCGCAATCGGGCGCGATCGAGGTCGACGGCGTCGATCTGCGGGAGTTCGACGTCGCGGCCTGGCGGTCGCGCATTACGGCGGTCTTCCAGGACTTCATCAAGTTCGAGCTCTCGCTGCGGGACAACGTGATTCCCGGCGGCGGATCCGACGCGACGGTCAACGCGGCGCTCCAGTCGGCCGGGGCGTCCTCCCTCGCGTTACTGGATGCGATCCTGGCGCGCGGGTACGACGGCGGGACTGATCTGTCCGGCGGCCAGTGGCAACGCGTCGCACTGGCGCGGGCGCTCGCGGCCGTCTCGATGGGCGCGGGTGTCGTCCTGCTCGACGAGCCGACCGCACAACTCGACGTACGGGGCGAGGCCGAGATCTTCAATCGGTTGCTGGCCGCGACGCGGCACTGCACGACGGTTCTCATTTCGCATCGCTTCTCCACCGTCCGCCAGGCCGACCGCATCTGCGTGCTCGAGCACGGCCGGGTCGTCGAGCTCGGCACGCACGACGAGCTGATGGCGCTCGGCGGCCGTTACCGGACGATGTTCGATCTGCAGGCGCAGCGGTTCTCGGAAGCGGGCGACGAGGAAGGGGCGGGTCTTGAAACCCTCGGCTGACGAACTGCCGCCTGCCCTCTCGTCGATGTGGCGGCTCTGCCGCCTGGGCTACCGGCACGAGCCGCGGCTGATGCTGGTGTCGTTCATGCTGTCCCAGCTCGCGGCGTTGCCGGACGCGCTGCTCGCGCTCTGGCTCGCGCTGCTGGCGCGCGGGTTGATGGAGTCCCGCGGCGTCCTCCTCTATACCGCGGCGATTGGCCTCGGCGTGTCGACCGCGGGGACGTGGTTCCTGCGCACCGTCAGCACGCGCGTGCAGCGCAGGTTTCGCGATCGCGTCACGATCGCGCTGGAAGCGCACGTCGCGACCCTGCAGGCGACGATCCCGACGCTCGCCCACCAGGAACGTCCCGACTACCTGGACCGCATCGCGATGCTGCGCGATCAGGTGTTCGTCCTCGATCACATGTACATGTCGGTGTTCTCCACCCTCGGATGGATTCTGAGGCTGGGGGTGACGCTGGCGCTGCTGGCGTCGATTCATCCGGCGCTCCTCCTGCTCGCGGCGTGCGCGATTCCGACGGTGATGACGTCGACGTGGAGGCCCACCGTCGAGCGGGCGGTTGCCGAGCGCGTCGCGCAGGCGGGCCGTCTCGCGCGGCACCTGTTCACGCTCGGATCGACGGCGTCGCCTGGAAAGGAAGTCCGCGTGCTCGGGATCGGCGAGCGGCTGACGCAGGACCGGCGCGCGGCGTGGACGCGATGGTACGAGCCGGTCGCGTCGGCGCGCACGGTCACGGCCCTCTGGCACGCGCTGGCGTGGGCGGTCTTCGGCAGCGGGTATGTTGCCGCCGTGATCTTCGTCGCCTCGCGCCAGGGGGCCGCGGCGGGCGACGTGATCCTCGTCCTGGCGGCAGGCGCACGCTTGTCTGCCTACATCGGCGCGACGGTCGGCGAAGTCGGCTTTCTTCGCGGTTTCTGGATGGATGGCTCGCGACGCCTCGCCTGGCTGGAAGACTATGCCGCGACGGTCGACGCCGGCGGCGACGCGTCGCCGCCGCAGTCCCTTCGCGACGGGATCACTCTTCAGCACGTCTCCTTCGCCTATCCCGGGACGTCGCGGCTCGTGCTCGAGGACGTGTCGGTCCACCTTCCCGCCGGCGCGATCGTGGCCATCGTCGGCGAGAACGGTGCCGGCAAGACGACGCTGGTGAAGCTGCTGACGCGGATGTATGCGCCGGCGTCGGGCGCGATTCTGGTCGACGGACAGCCGCTGGCGCGGATTCCGGCGACGCCGTGGCGAGCGCGCATGGCGGGCGCCTTCCAGGACTTCTTCAAGTTCGAGTTCACCGCCATGCAGACCATCGGCCTGGGCGACGTCGCGCGCATGACCGATCGTCGAATGGTCGTCGCGGCAGCGGAGCGCGCCGGCGCGGCCGACGTCCTGGCGCGGCTGCCATCCGGCCTCGACACGCAGCTCGGCGCCACCTGGCCGGGCGGCGTCGAACTGTCGTTCGGCCAGTGGCAGAAGCTCGCGCTGGCGCGCGGCTTCATGCGCGACGCGCCGTTGCTGCTGATCCTCGACGAGCCCACGGCGGCGCTCGACGCCGAGACCGAGCACGCGCTGTTCGAGCGGTACGCGGCCGGCGCCCGCGATCGCACGACTGCCGGCAGCGGCTGCATCACCATCCTCGTCTCGCACCGGTTCTCGACGGTGCGCATGGCCGATCTCATCGTCGTGCTGGACGGCTCCCGCCTGGTGGAGTCCGGCACGCATGAGGCGCTGATCGCGCGCGGCGGCCAGTACGCGGAGCTGTACGGGATCCAGGCGGCCGCCTACCGGCGCGCTTGACAGACCACCGCCGTAGGTGTTATTTAGATAGCAGAGGTGTTATAAAAATCACATGTCTGCGAGACGCGCGGCAACCCTGCTGACCAAACGTGAACGCCAGATCGTCGACGCCCTCTACCGGCTCGGCCGGGCGACGGCGGCCGAGATCATGGCAGCCGTTCCCGGCGCGCCGACCTACTCCACGATCCGCACCCAGCTGCGTGTGCTCGAAACCAAGGGGCACGTCCGGCACGAGGAAGAAGGGCTGCGCTACGTCTACATGCCGACGGTGCCGCGCAGCACCGCACGCAAGTCCGCGCTCAAGCACCTGGTCGAGACGTTCTTCGACGGATCGAGCGCCAAGGCGGTGGCCGCCCTGCTCGGCGGCGAGGCCTCGCGCATCTCGGACGACGATCTGGCGCGTATCGCCGAGATCCTGAACAACGCGAGAGGAGACGGCCGATGACCCCCTGGCTCGACGTCGCCGTCCGCAGTGCCGCGATGCTCGCGGCCGGCGTGCTGTTCGACATTACCTTCCGATCGCGTGCCGCGGCGCTGCGTCATTTCGTGCTCGCAGTGTCGGTCGTGGCCGCGTTCGCCATCACGCCCCTGTCGTTCGTCGTCCCGGCCTGGTACATGCCGATCGATCCTGGCTGGGAGAGGACTCCAGCCGTGTCTCGAGCCAGGCCGCTGGTCGAAGACCGCGCGGCAGCGATCGTCGTGGCGCCGACGACGGTTGCACCGCGGCCGGACACAGAACCGGTGGCGCCGCGCCCGCCCGTGGTCGCGATCGTCTGGATGGCGGGATTCCTCGTCGCGCTGTCGTCGCTGCTCGCCGCGCTGTATCGCCTTCGGGCGATCGCGCGCGACGGGCGCACGACGTCCAACCAGGAATGGATCGCGATGGCGCAGCAGATCGGGGTCGCGTACGGCATCCGCCGCGCCATCCGGCTGATCGAAACGGACGCGCCGGACTTGCTGGCCACCTGTGGTGTGTGGCGGCCGGCCGTCCTCCTGCCGTCTCATGCACGCGAATGGTCGCGCGAGCGCATGCACGCGGTCCTCTGTCACGAACTCGCTCACATCTGCCGCAACGACTGGGCGGTGCAGATGTCGGCGGAGGTGCTGCGCACCATCCTCTGGTTCAATCCGCTCATCTGGATCACGTGCACGCGTCTGCGCCACGCCGGCGAACAGGCGTGTGACGACGCGGTGCTCGGCCGGGGTGTGGCGCCGCGCGACTACGCCGCCCACCTGCTCGAACTCGCGCGCCGGTGCCGCCGATCCGGAACCCGCTGGGTCTCGGCGACGCCGATGGCCCATCCGTCCACGCTCGAAAGGAGAATCGTCGCCATGCTGAACCCAGGGCTCGATCGTCAGGCGTTGTCCCGTCGCGCGGCCGCGCTCGCCGCCGTGCTGCTCATCGCGGTGGCGTTACCGGTGGCGGCGCTGCGCGGTGCACAAGCCCCGCCGTCGTTCTTCTCCGGCGCCATTTACGATCCCAGCGGCGCCGTCATGCCCGGTGTCTCGGTGACGCTCGAAGACGCGGCGGGCGGCAAACAAACCGCGCAGACCGATGCTGGCGGCCGCTTCCAAATCGCGTCCGTGGGGCCGGGCAAGTACACGCTGTCGGCGGCGGTTCGCGGATTCCGTGCGCTCCGTCAGGAGTTCGAATTGCGCGATGCGCGCGACTGGGACAAGGCGATCACCCTGCAGATCGGCACGCTGCAGGAGACGATCTCCGTCCGCAGCACGCGTATCACGGCTCCGGCGGCGGCGCGTCCGCAGGGGCCGGCGCCCATCCGTGTGGGCGGCAACATCCGGGTGCCGCGCAAGCTGGTCGACGTGAAGCCGGTCTTCCCCGACTCGATGCGCGCGGCAGGACGTGAAGGCACGGTCACGCTCGACGCGATCATCGGCGAGGACGGATCGGTGAGCTCGGTCCGCGTCGTCGGCGGCGACGTGCATCCCGACTTTGCGATCGCCGCGGCGGATGCCGTCCGGCAGTGGAAGTTCAGCCCGACGCTGCTGAACGGCCGTCCGATCGAAGTGGTGATGGCGGTAACGGTCGGCTTCAGCCTGTCGAATTAGCGGCGTCCGCCTTCCAGCGTGGTCAGCGCCGTGGCTGCCGCCTCGGCGCGATCGCGCGCATCGACGAGCGTCTCCTGGGCGTCCGAGGCGCGCTTGGCGGCGGCCTTGCGCGCCTGCCGTGCCTCCTGGACCGCGCGCTGCGCCGATTCGAGTTCCGCCTCGGCACGCGCGACGGCATCCCGGGCCTTGTCCACGGCCTCCTCGGCGCGCTTCTCTTCCCGCTCGGTCCGCACGCGCTCGAACTCTTCGCGTCGGGCGGCCGTTTCGGCGTCGCGCAGCGCACGTGCGGTCGACGCCGCGTCGTGACGTGCTTTCGTCAACGCCTTGGCATCGACCTTCGGCTCCGGTGCCGCGGCTGATTTCTTCGAAGCCGGAGGCTCGGGCGCGGGACGCGGTGCCCGCGACGGGCCGGCCGCGATGGGCAGTCCCGACAACATTTCGAATCCCGCCGGCTGCAGCGCGCCGGTCAGCCGTCCGGGCGGCTCGGCTCCGGGCAGGGACCTCAAAGTTGTCGCGACCGCGTGTCTGGTCGCGTCGGTCGCCGGATGATCTTCCTTCGCGAGGAGGGCCAGCGTCGTCTTCAACGCCCGCTCGACGGCTTCTTCGTGGACCTTCCCCGCCGCCCGAACATCGGCGCTCCGTCCCGCCAGCACGGCGCGATGGACTTTGCGGGCGTTCTCCGCCGCGGCGATTAGGTCGTTCCAGACGTCGCCGTGTTGCCAGTACAGCTGATTCACTGCCCACGCGGTCAGCGGCGGCTTCGTCAGGCCCTTGATTCGTGCCGCCTCGCTGCCGCCCGTTTGCTTGGCCAGCGCGTTACGGGCCGCGGTGAACTCCGCCAGGGGGAGCTGATAGAGGCGATCGATCTCGGTTTCGAGGCCGCGGGACGCCATGGCCATGAGCATACGTGATCGTGTAATATGCAACCAGGAGGTTGCATATTCATGGACACCACCGTGACCGACCGGATCGAGAAGACCCTCACGCTCCGCGCCCCGCGAACCCGCGTCTGGAAGGCGCTGACCAACACCGAGGAATTCAACAAGTGGTTCGGCGTGCGGCTCGAAGGGCCGTTCCGCGAAGGGGCGGCCGTGCGCGGGCGGATCACGATCCCGCAGTACGAGAACGTCATCCTCGAAGTCGTGGTGCAGCGCCTCGAACCGGAGCGCTACTTCTCGTATCGCTGGCATCCGCACGCGGTGGATCCGGGCCGCGACTATTCCAGCGAGCCGATGACGCTCGTCGAGTTCACGCTCGAGGAGTCCGGCGGCGTGACCACGCTGACCGTCGTCGAATCCGGCTTCGATCGTCTGTCTCCAGCGCGGCGCGCGGAGGTCTTCCCGCTGAACAGCGAAGGCTGGGGCTGGCAGTTGCGCAACATCGATCGGTATGTCTCGCAGCAGCCGTAGCGCCGCCGCGGTCCGTGCCGGCGACGCGGCGCCGGTCTTCGCCGCGCTCGGCGATCCGACGCGACTGCGGCTGGTGGGGCGGCTCTCGACCGAAGGGCCGTTGTCGATCGCCGCGCTCAGCGAGGATGCGGGCGTGACGCGTCAGGCGGTAACCAAACATCTGCACGCGCTGATGGACGCCGGTCTCGTCCGCGGCAGCCGCTCGGGGCGCCAGCGGATCTGGGAGCTGGAGCCGCGCCGCCTGGAGCGCGCGCGCCGCTATCTCGATCAGATCTCGCTCGAGTGGGATGCCGCTCTGAGCCGGCTGCAGGCGTTCGTGGAAGATCGCTCGTAGCCGCTTACTTCACACTGCCGGCCCGGGCCGGCGGCAACGCGAACGCGACGATCCCGGACGGTCCGGTGGTCACCGGCGACGGCGTGGCCGTGACCAGCAGGTATTGCCGGCCGTTCAGCTCGTACATCGAGGGTGACGCACTGGTGGCGCCGCCGAGCGGCAGTTCGTGGATCTGCTTACCGGTGGCGCTGTCGTAGACGTGCACCTTGCGATCCGCGGCCGTGGCGAACACGAGGCCGGTGGCGGTTGGGATCACCCCGCCTTTCACCGTCCCGGCGGTTCCGGTCCCGGTGATGCCCTGTGAAATGAGTCGCAGGTCGTCACCGAGACCGATCTGCCAGCGGATCGTGCCCTGGTTCAAGTCGTACGACGTCAGCGTCGTGTACGGCGGATTCACGATCACGGGAAACAGGCCGAACCCCTGCGTCACGGGTCGTCCCTCCTGCACGACTTCCTTGGCGCCGTTGGGACCGGTGCGCACTTCTCCGGGCTTGAAGAGGCGGATCAGCGTCGGCACGTTGAAGCCGATCACATAGACCGTCCCGTCGGTCGGATGCGCCGCGGTGCTGCCCCAGTTGGCGCCCCCCTGGTTCCCCGGCATGTGCAGCACTTCGTCGAAGCCAATCGGGGTGAACGGCCCTTCATAGCGTGCACTCTTCACGCGCTCGCGAAATCGTTCGCGCTCTTCCGGCGTGAGGATGTGCGGATTCACGTCGTCCGGCGTGAACTTCTGGCGTGAGAACGGCGGCGGGCTGCTCGGAATCGGCTGCGTCGGCCACAGCGCTTCACCCGGGACGTCGGTCCGCTGCGGCACGGGACGCTCTTCGATCGGCCAGATCGGCGTCCCCGTCACGCGATCGAACACGTAGAGGTACCCGGTCTTGCTGGCGACGGCGACGACGTCGACCGTGCGTCCGTTGCGGCGAATCGTCGTGAGCTGCGGCGCCGCGTTGTTATCGAGATCCCAGATGTCGTGGTGAACGGTTTGAAAGTGCCAGAGCCGTTTCCCGGTGCGAACGTCGAGGGCGAGGATGCAATCGCTGAACAGATTGGCACCCTTCCGGTTGCCGCCGTAGAAGTTGTATTTCGGACTCGCCGTCGGGACGTAGAGGATGCCGCGCTTTTCGTCGATCGACTGCTCTCCCCAGTTGTTGGCGCCGCCAATCGTCTTCCAGGCGTCGGGCGGCCAGGTGTCGTAGCCGAACTCGCCTGGACGCGGCACGGTGTGGAACGTCCACACCAGCGCGCCGGTGCGGACGTCGAACGCGCGGATGTCCCCCGGCGCCGAGTCGTACTCCTGATTGGTCGCCGACCCCATGATCAGCAGGTTCTCGAAGACGCGGCCGGGCGTTCGGGACTGCTGGCTGATCTTCGTCGGATCGCGATCGAGGCCGACGCGAAGATCGACGCGGCCGTTCGTGCCGAAGGCGGCGACGGGTTCCCCCGTCATCGCGTCCAGTTCCTGGAGGAAGTCCCTGGCGCTGAAGATCAATCGCCGGTCCGCGCCATCCTTGCTCTCCCAGTAATTCATGCCGCGCACGTTGAAACCGGGCACGGCTTCAGACAGCCACAACTGCTTGCCGGTCGCCGCGTCGAGGGCGACGAACTTGTCCCCGGCCGCGCGTCCGTAGATGACGCCGCGCACGACCAGCGGATTGAAATCGCTCACGCCGCCGGCATAGGACCACGCAACCTCCAGCCGGGCGACGTTGTCTTTCGTGATCTGCCGCGCGGCGACGAACCGGGAGCTGTCCGGTCCCCCCGCGTAGTCGCGCCATTGGCCCGCCATGAGCGGCGTCGAAGGGCGCCCCGTGACTGGCGTCGAAGGGCGAGGGTTCTGCCCGGCCAATCCCGCGGCGGTGACGAGCATCCCGGCGACGACGACGATTCCACGTTTGCGCATGCGCGCCACGGTACAACAAAACGTCGGTACAATCCCATGGTGGCGACGATGTCCACTCTGGCGTGCGATCTGCTGCTGACCAATGCGGTGGTCGTGACGATGGACCAGCAGTTCACGGTGCATCGCGGCGGATCGGTCGCCATCCGCGGCGACACGATCGCCGCGGTCGCTCCCGGTGCACCGCCGGTGCAGGCGACCGAAACGATCGACTGCGGTGGCCGCGTCGTGATGCCCGGCCTGGTGAACGCCCACACCCACGTCCCGATGACGCTCCTGCGCGGTCTCGCCGACGACCTGCGGCTCGACGTCTGGTTGATGGGCTACGTGATGCCGGTCGAGCGCGCCTTCGTGAACCCGGACTTCGTGCGGCTCGGCACGAGTCTCGGCTGCGCCGAGATGATCCGCTCGGGCGTCACCTGCTTCGCCGACATGTATTACTTCGAGGACGCGATCGCCGAGGCGACGGCGGCCGCGGGGATGCGCGCCTTGTGCGCCCAGACGGTCCTGCGCTTCCCGACGCCGGATGCGACGAGCTTCGAGGAGTCGCTCGCGCTGGCGCGTGACTTCATCGCGCGCTGGAAGGATCACCCCCTGGTCGTGCCGGCGCCCGCGCCGCACGCGCCGTACACGTGTACCCCGGAGATCCTCCGGGCGTGCGCCGAGCTCGCCGTCGAATTCGACGTGCCCCTGCACATTCATCTCGCCGAAACCGCGCTGGAGGTCGAAGACTCGCGCCGCGCGAACGGGATGCCGGTGATTCCGTGGGTGAAGAAGCACGGGCTGTTCGAGGCCAAGGTTCTCGCCGCCCACTGCGTGCACGTGGACGACGGCGAGATGCGGGCGCTGAAGAACGCCAACGCCGGCGTCGCCCACAACCCGTCGAGCAATCTCAAGCTCGCTGCGGGAGTCGCGCCGGCGGCGCGGATGCTGGAGCTGGGCGTGAACGTCGGCATCGGCACCGACGGCGCGGCGTCCAACAACGATCTCGACATGTTCGAGGAGCTGCGGCTCGCCGCCCTGCTGGCGAAGGGCACCAGCGGCGACCCGACCGCGATTCCGGCGCGCCTGGCGCTGGCCATGGCCACCCGCATCGGCGCCGCGGCGCTGCATCTCGGCCACCTGACCGGCTCCCTCGAGGCCGGCAAACGTGCGGATCTCGTGATCCTCGATCTCGAGCGCCTTCACAATGTGCCGGCGTTCCATCACGGCGCGGACGGGATCTATGGCCAGATCGTCTATGCCTCGAAGTCCACCGATGTCGTCGACGTGATGTGCAACGGCCGCTGGTTGATGCGCGATCGCCGGCTGCTCACGCTCGACGAGCGCGGGCTGCGCGCCGCGGCACAGGAGGCGGCGTCGCGCGTCGACGCGTTTCTCTCGAGCCGCGAAGTGAGCGTGCTGCAGAAGCTGGTGGCGGTCGGCGGCGCCGTCGAGCAGGAAAGCTTCGAAGTGCAGGTGAAGGCGCGCGTGCCGTCCGAGGAACAGGTCCTCGCCGTCCTCGACAGCGACCGCGTGACGATCGTGCGATCGAGCCACTACCACCAGTTCGACACCTACTGGTCGTTCGACGATCCCGAACAGGGGTGGCTGCGCTATCGCGAGGACGAATTCCTGGACGCCAAAGGCGCCGTCACC
>Ga0111538_10010234_pt1 | contig 12480 bp, 12 predicted proteins | sample SoiMethybrSBSTD1_FD_79669 | JGI IMG/M metagenome (GOLD analysis project Ga0111538, IMG submission 79669) | Bulk soil microbial communities from a Populus tree surrounding site in Tennessee, USA - Soil MetaG P. TD hybrid SBSTD1 (version 2)... | ecosystem: Environmental > Terrestrial > Soil >...
GCCGGCGCGCTTTGCAGGTCGCGCCGTGTCGTGCCTTCGGGTCCGCTGGCGACGCTCAGGTCGACGACGATGTGGACGGCGCAGCGCCGGCCGTCGGGCCAGCGGAGGTCGGCATCCGCAAGGCTCTTCTCGTCCGAGATGGTGTATCCGTCCTTCCAGGGCATGGCAGGGGCTCCTGCGCTGAGCTGATCACGCTTACGATCGCGCCGCACGCACTTCGGGCGGATGCTTCTCCAGGCAATGGCGCGCAACCTCCTCGCAGGTCGCAAACCAGACGCCGGGCAGCGTCTTCATGCGCGCGATCAGCCGGTCCAGCATGGCCACGCGCAGGGCGCGGCCCGAGACGAAGGGATGCAGGCAGATGTTGAGGTAGCCGCCCTGGCGATACTGCTGCTGGAAGGCGGCCCACCACAGGTCGAACACCCGATCCGTATCGGATAGCCGCTGCTCGCCGTTCTTGGATGCGTACCATGCGAAGCTGAAGAACATCGCGTCGTCGATGGCATAGTGGAACGGCAGCTCAATGAGGCAGGGCGCCCCCTTGTCGTCCAGAACATAGTGAGGGCCGTGGCTCGGAGCGCCGTGCGAATTGTAGATGTAGCCCTCGTCCCTGAGCAGGGTCGGCGTGTGCAGGCTGCGCGAGCCGACCGGCCGGCGGCCGCTGATCTTCTCGAGCGCAACCCGCGTCTTGAGCAGGTGATCGCGCTCCAGCTCCGGCTGCTTGGGGACGCGATGCTCCCACATGTGGTCGGCAAGCTCGTGCCCGCTTGCCACTGCCGCCTTGAGAGCCTGCGGATAGAGCTCGCAAATGCGTCCGACCGTGAAGACGGTCGCCTTGATGCGATGAGAGTCGAACAGCTCGATCAGCCGCCAGATGCCGACGCGTCCGCCGAACTCGCCCTTGGCGAGCTGCATCGGCGGCTCGTTGTTGAGCCGGCGCAGCAGCATGGCGTCGAAATCCGCGGTGAAATTGACGGCGATGCGCGCGCCGTTAGGCCAGGTGATGCGCTCGATGGACTGTGCGTGAGCGGCCGCGTTGTGCGCGGTGCTCTTCAGTTCGGCCAATGCCTCTCTGAGACGTTCGGTCATGGCGCGCCCCTGCTCCGGGAGAAGCTGCCCGCAGCTTAGACCGGTCATGCCCGCGAACTCAAATCGATCGCGGGATTACCGCCGGTGGCTGCCGTCGGCGCAGAAAGTCAGGCGGATGCCGCAGGCGGAGGGCTGCTTGGAGTTCTGGCGGCAGGCCTCCAAGGCCTGATCGGTCGCCTGTCCGAGTGTGGGACGGATGATGCCGATGGCCGCCCAGTAGGTGGTGCGGCGGACGGTTGCCATGTAGAAGCCGAGGGCACCGCACTGCCCCTCCATGGCGGTGAGAACCTTGCACGGGTCGCGTCCCGCGCGCTCGTGGCAATCGTTGAGGGCGGCGCTCGCGGCCTCCCTGCGCGACGGCCGGCTCCAGACGACCGAGCTCGCCCCTTTGGCGGCATAGGCCAGCGCGCCCCAGACGGTCGGAACGCGGGCGTTGCGCAACGCTTCCAGGTCATCCTCGGAAAGCTCACCCGTCACCGCGCGCTGGTTGTTGCCTTGCCAGTCGCTCAAGGCTTTGCGGGTCTCCTGCGTCATCTGCCCGTTCACGAGCTGGATGTCGTAGTTGAGATTGTAGAGCCGCTCCTGCACCTCGCGGATGATGCTCGGGTCGGTCAGCACATTGCCGGTCGGCGCGGGCGGCGGCGGCACACGCCGCGAGGGCTCGAGCACCCGGAGTCGATCCCGGGCCTGGTCGGCGTAGGCGCCGTTCGGATAGGCCTCCAGGTAGGCGCGAAGCTCGCTGGCGCGATTGCTGTCCTTGACCCGGTTCCAGAAGGTCGTCTCCGCCGGGCTCTGGGCAAGCGCCGGGCCGGCTCCCGCACCGAGCAGAACGGCAAGCGCCAGAAGCAGGCGTGCAATCTGGCTTATGCCCACGTGTCGTGCTCTCCCCACCCGCAGAAGATCCCCACAATCCGCACGCCGCCACCATATGAATGCGCTGCGACGGCTGCGTAAAGGCCCACCGCGCCACGCATCCACGCCAATCGGGCCTTGCCGGGCGTGCGGCGCGGGGCTAGCCAGGGGAAAACCACAGGGAGACGCCGCAATGATCCCCAACGATTTTCCCTCGCTCAATTTCGATCTCGGCGAGACGGCCGATCAGCTGCGCGCTTCCGTGCGCGGCTTCACGGCCGACGAGGTTGCCCCGCTCGCGGCCGAGATCGACAAGTCCAATGAGTTCCCGCGCGGGTTGTGGCCGAAGCTCGGGGAGATGGGCCTGCTCGGAATCACGGTGGAGGAGGCGTACGGCGGGTCGGGCCTCGGCTATCTCGAGCACTGCATCGCCATGGAGGAGCTGAGCCGCGGCTCGGCCTCGGTGGGCCTGTCCTACGGCGCGCACTCCAACCTGTGCGTCAACCAGATCCGGCGCAACGGCTCCGATGCGCAGAAGCGCAAGTACCTCCCCAAGCTGGTCTCGGGCGAGCATGTCGGCGCGCTGGCCATGTCGGAGCCGGGCGCCGGTTCGGACGTCGTGTCGATGAAGCTCAGGGCCGAGAAGAAGGGCGACCGCTACGTCCTCAACGGCAACAAGTTTTGGATCACCAACGGGCCGTGTGCCGATACTCTGGTGGTCTATGCCAAGACCGATCCAAATGCCGGCCCGCGCGGCATCACAGCCTTCCTGATCGAGAAGGGCTTCAAGGGATTCTCCACTGCGCAGAAGCTCGACAAGCTCGGCATGCGCGGCTCCGACACGGGCGAGCTGATCTTCGAGGACTGCGAGGTGCCGGCGGAGAACGTACTGGGCGAGCTCGGCCGCGGTGTCAACGTGCTGATGAGCGGGCTCGATTACGAGCGCGCGGTGCTGGCGGCGGGGCCGCTCGGCATCATGCAGGCGGCCATGGATATCGTGATCCCCTACGTGCATCAGCGGAAGCAGTTCGGCGAGCCGATCGGCACTTTCCAGCTGGTGCAGGGCAAGCTCGCCGACATGTACACGACCATGAACGCCTGCAGAGCCTACGTGTACGCGGTGGCGCGTGCTTGCGACCGCGGCGAGACGGCGCGCAAGGATGCGGCGGGCGCCATCCTCTACGCGGCGGAGAAGGCGACGCAGATCGCGCTCGACGCCGTGCAGCTCCTGGGCGGCAACGGCTACATCAACGATTACCCGACGGGCCGCCTGCTGCGCGACGCCAAGCTCTACGAGATCGGCGCCGGCACATCCGAGATCCGCCGCTGGCTGATCGGCCGCGAGTTGTTCGAGGAGACGGCGTGACCAAGGTCATTCCGGCGATCCACGCCGCGAAAGACGACGCCGGCTTCAGGCCGCAGTCCCTCGCTTGCGCATCGCATTCGAGAAGCGCGAGCAGACCTCCTCGGCGAAGCGCGTCATCATCCTCTGGCGCACGGCAAAGGGCGTGCCGGGCGTCGCCGATGAAACCATGAAGTAGTTGAAGCCCAGGGCGGCCAGCCGATCGATGCGCTTTGCGATGGTCTCGGCGCTGCCGACCAGGTTGGCGTCGAGGAACGGTCCGAGTTCGTCGGGGTTGGCCAGCTTGCGCAGGTTGGCGAACATGCGGCTGAAGTCGGCGTACTCGGGGATGTCGGCCCACGGGTTGGCATCCGCCTCGTAGTGGTCGGCCTGCAGGGCGAAGTAGGGCGGATAGTAGCGGCGGCCCATCTCGCGGGCGTCCTCATCGGTGTCGGCAATGAACATCTTCACCGAGATCGGCAGGATCGCACCCTTGGATTTCGCGCCGGCGCGTGCCCGCCAGCGCTCGAGGATCTTGGCGAGCAGCCCGTCAGGAAAGGTGGAGAGGCAGATGGGGGCGATGCCGAGGTCGCCCATCACCTCCGCGCTCGCAGGGCTGCCGATGGCCCCATAGAAGCGCACCGGCTTGGCGACGGGCTCGGGGCGCAGGCGGATCGGCCGCTCGATATTCCAGAAGCGGCCCTTGTGCGTGAAGGGCTTTCCCGCCAGGCCCTTCTCGACGATCTGGAAGACTTCGGCGAAGCGCGCGCGGCCTTCGTTCATGTCGACGTTGTAGGCGTCGTATTCCATCTTTGCCGTGCCGCGGCCGATCCCAAGATGCAGGGTGCCCCGCGTCAGGCTGTTCAGCATTGCGATCTCTTCGGCGAGACGCAGCGGGTGATACCAGGGCAGCACGAGCACGGAGGTGCCGAGCGACAGGTCGGGAAACTTCGCGGCGATGTGCGCCATCATCAGCAGTGGGCTGGGCGTGGGGTAGTAGTCGCTGAAGTGATGCTCGAGCAGCCAAGCTGCGTCGTAGCCGAGCTTCTGGCCGAGCGCACAGTCATCGATCAATTCGCGATAGAGCTGGTGATCGGATTGATGGGCATCGCCCGCCGCGGCGGCCTGGAAGCCGAACGTGAGATCATTCATCCCCTGTGTCCTCCCGGCAAGGATGGCTCGCGGACGTTCCCGGCGCTTTTTCAGGGAAGCGTAGCAGCGGCAGAAATCGACGTCAGGTGAAATCCCGCAATGCCGCCAGCAACGCCTCTCGCTTGTGCGCGCCGAGGCGCTTGGCCAGGCGCGCCTCGTGGCCGGCGGCCAGCGACTTGATGCGCTTGAGGTCGCGTTGCCCCTCGCGTGTCAGATAGAGCGCATGCGCCCGCCGGTCCGACGGCGAGGGCTGCCGCCGTGTGAGGCCGCGCCGTTCGAGTGCGTCGAGGAGGCGCACCAGCCGTGCACGCTCGATGCCGAGCCGCTGGGCAAGAGCCGTTTGCGAAAGGCCCGGATTGGCCTGGATCACGATCAGGACGGAATATTGCGCAGGGCGGATGTCGAAGGGTGCAAGCGCGCGCACGAAGTCCTGGAAAATCCACACCTGCAAGCGGCGCACCGAGTAGCCGAGGTGGTCGGCGAGCGCGCCGAGCACTACCTCATTGCGCCTGCCGCGCGCGCGTCCCCGACTGCCTGGCGAGGTCGCATCCTCCACGTCCTGCGCGATCTGTTGCAGCACTTCCTGCGCGGGCACGGCCGATCTCATTGCTGTTGACGGCATCTGTTGTCAAAGGCAACAATAATTGCAAAGGAGTGGGCGGAGTCAAAGCGCTTCGCGGGTGGGGACGCGGTGCCGACGAATTCTGCCCGAGACTTGCCATGGAGCTGCGGACCGCCCGGTCCGCTTCAGGGAGGAACACATGACCAGGAAATCGCCGCCGCGGGCCGCCCAGTCGCGAGCCGATAAGACGCAAGCCGGCCTGACGCGGCGGAGGTTTGCCGCCGTCGCCGGTGCGACGGGCCTCGTGGCCGCAACGGCGCCCTTCAGCATCGGCCGCGCGCAGGGTGCGCCGCTGAAGGTCGGCGTTCTGCTGCCGCGGTCAGGCCAGCAGGCCGGGATCGGCCAGGATTGCCAGCGCGGCGTCGAGATCGCGCCGGGCATTCTCAAGGGTCTCGGCCTGCCGGACCTCGCCATCATGAACGCCGACACGGAGACGAACGTGGAGGTGGCGCGCTCCCGCGCCGAGCGGCTGATCAGCGAGGGCGCGCAGCTCCTCGTCGGCGCCTTCGACTCCGGCCAGAGCACGGCGATAGCCCAGGTGGCCGAGCAGAAGGGCATCCCCTATGTCATCAACATCGCTGCCGCCCCGCCCATTACCGAGCAGGGCTACAAGTTCGTGTTCCGCAACTTCCCCACCGCGCCGATGATCCTGGGCGATGCCTTCGCCAACCAGAAGGAGGTCTTCGAGGCGGCCGGCACGGCGCCCAAGACGGTGGTGTTCCTGCACGTTAACGACACCTTCGGCACATCCATGCAGAAGGGCATCGACGCCGTGCTGCAGAAGGCGAACATGCCCTACAAGATCGCCGAGACGATCGCCTACGATCCCGCCGCCCGTGATTTGTCGGTGGAGGTGGCAAAGGCCAAAGCGACGGGGGCCGAAGCATTGCTGATGGTGAGCCGCCTCAACGACGCCATGCTGCTGACGCGCGAGCTGGTCAAGCAGCGCTGGACGCCGATGGCGGTGCTCAGCATGGGCCCCGGCTGGTATGAGGACCAGTATCTGAAGACGCTGGGCAAGCTGGCCGATGGGCCGCTGAGCTTTGTGCCCTGGTACGATCCCACCAAGCCGCTCTCCAAGGAGCTCGAGGCAGCGTTGGCCAAGGGGTATCCGGAGATCAACCTCAACACGAACCATATCTTCACGTTCGAGGCGCTGCTGATCGCGGCCGACGCCTACAAGCGCGCGGGCTCGGCCGACCCCAAGGCGCTCGCCGATGCCATCCGCGCCACCAACATCACCAACAACGTCAGCATCGGGCCCGGCATCCAGTTCGACGCCAAGGGCCAGAACGCGGCATTGAAGAACGCCGCCATCCAGAACCGCGGCGGCAAGCTCGTGACGGTGGCGCCGAAGGCCGCCGCCAATGGCAAGGCCGAATTCCCGATGACCGCCTACGACAAGCGCGGCTGACGCGGTAGTAGCCTGCCTCCGCTCCGGCTGCCACCGTCGCGGCCGGAGCCTTGCTCATCGCGGATCGCCCGTGCCCGCAGGGATCTATCTCAACGTCGCCGTCAGCGGCCTGTTGACCGGCCTCGTCTACGGGCTGATGGCGCTGGGCCTGTCGGTGATCTTCGGAGTGGTGCGCGTCGTCAACTTCGCCCACGGCGAGATGATGACGATCGCCATGTACTTGGCGATCCTGCTGTTCGCCGCCTTCAAGCTCGACCCGTTGCTGATGATGGTGCCGATCGCCGCCGTTCTGTTCGCGCTCGGCTACACCATGCAACGTGGACTGATCAATCCGTTCATCAACCGACCCGAGCACAGCCAGTTCATTCTGCTGGTCGCCGTGGCGATCATCATGGTCAACGCCCTGCTGATCGCCTTCGGTCCGGATGCGCGCGGCATCCAGACGCGCTATGCCTATGACAGCTTCCTCCTTGGCCCGCTCATCGTCGATGCCACCAAGCTCTATGCGGGCGCCGCGGCCGTGGCCACGACCGCCGCGCTGTTCGCCTTCTTCCGCTTCACGCTCACCGGCAAGGCCATCCGTGCCTGCGCCGACAACTACACAGGGGCGCTGGTGGTGGGGCTCGACGTCAAGCGGCTCTATGCGCTCACCTTCGGCCTCGGCTCGGCCTGCGTAGGGGCGGCGGGCTCAATGATGGTGCTGCTGGTCGACACCACGCCGCCGCTCGGTCCTGCTTACACGCTGCTGGCTTTCGTCGTGGTCATCACCGGCGGGCTGGGCTCGATGCCCGGCGCGCTGCTCGGCGGCGTGCTGATCGGTGTGACGGAGGCGCTGGGCGGTTTGTTGTTCACGCCCTCGGCCAAGAGCATGTTCGCATTTGCCATCCTCGTGCTGGTGCTGCTGTTCCGCCCGCAGGGCATTCTGGGCAAGCGTGACTCGCCATGATCGCGCGACTTACCGAAGGTGTCTCGCAACGTGGCCTGATGTTGCTCGCCGCGCTTCTGGCGGCGCTGCTCGCGCTACCGCTGGCCGTCAACGACTACCTGATAACCGTGCTGATCCTCATCCTGTACTTCGCCTATGTCGGGCAGGCCTGGAACATCATGATGGGCTTCGCGGGGCAGCTTTCTCTAGGCCACGCGCTCTATGTGGGGCTCGGAGCTTACGCGGCGGCCGCGCTCTACGTGCATTTCGGGGTGAGTCCCTGGATCGGGTTGTGGCTGTCGATGGCGGTTGCGGCCGTGGCGGGGGCTGTCATCGGCTTTCTCGCCTTTCGCTTCGGGGTCGGCGGCGTCTACTTCGCCATCCTGACGATCGCATTCGCGGAGTTCGCGCGCATCGGCTTCGACCACTGGAGCTGGCTCGGCGGCTCGGCGGGCTTCTTCCTCCCGGTCGCCAACTACGCGAAGAACGACATCGTCAGCCTCCGCGGCAGCCCGACCATGTTCTACTACGTCGTGCTCGGCATGACGGTCGCCGGGTTCATCCTCTGCCATGTTCTGATGCGAAGCCGCATCGGCTATTACTGGCTGGCGATCCGCGAAAGTCCGGAGGCGGCGCAGGCGCTTGGCATCGACATCTTCCGCTACAAGATGCTGGCGGTGGTGATCTCCGCGGCCATGACCTCCCTTGGCGGCGTGCTGTTCGCCTTCCACTACAACAACCTGTTTCCCGAGCAGATCTTCCACATCTCGCGCTCCATCGAGCTGATCCTGGGGCCGATCATCGGCGGCATCGGCACGCTGGTGGGGCCGATCGTGGGCGCGTTCCTGCTGACAGCGCTGGCGGAGACGCTGGGCGAGATCATGCTGCTCGCAGGGATCGACGTCCCCGGCATCAAGCAGGTGTTCTATGGCGTCTGCCTGCTGATCGTGGTGGTCTTCCTGCCCGACGGCGTGTGGCCACCGCTCAGCCGCCGGCTCGGCCTCGACGACGCGAAGGCCAAGCGCCGCGAGGGCTCCAAATGACGGCGCTGCTCGAGATCGACCGCATCTCAAAGAGCTTCCGCGGCCTGAGGGCCGTGCAGGAGGTGAGCTTCCAAGTGCCGGAGGGGCAGGTCGTCGGCTTGATCGGCCCCAATGGCGCCGGCAAGACAACCTGCTTCAACGTGATCGCTGGCGTCTATCATCCCGACGGCGGGGAAGTGCGCTTTGCCGGGCGGCGCATCGATGGCTGGCGTTCCGACCAGGTGTGTCGCGCAGGAATCGGGCGCACGTTCCAGCTGGTGAAGCCGTTCGCGGGCTTGACCGTGATGGAGAACGTCATGGTGGGTGCGCTCAATTGCAGCGCGGGTGTGCGCCAGGCGCGGCGCAAGGCGGAGAGCGTGATCGAGCAGCTGGGCTTGGCCGATAGGGCGCTGCAAATGGCGTCGTCTCTTACGTTGCCCGATCGCAAACGTCTGGAAGTGGCACGGGCGCTGGCCACGGATCCGCGCCTGCTGCTGCTCGACGAGGTGATGGCCGGCCTGCGGCCGACCGAGACCGATCAGATGGTGGCGCTGTTCCGCGAGCTGAATTCGAAGCTCGGCCTGACCATCCTGCTGATCGAGCACGTGATGCGTGCGGTGATGGCACTGTCGGCGCGCGTGGTTGTGCTGCATCACGGCCAGGTCATCTCCGCCGGCACGCCCGAGGCGGTCACGCGCGATCCGGCGGTGCTCGAGTGCTATCTGGGTGCCGAGGCGGTGTGATGGTATTGCCGTGCAATGTCATCCTGGCCGGAGCGCGACAGCGCGGAGAGCCAGGACCCAGGGGCCTCATCGTCGCCCGGGGTCCCGGATATTTTGCTGACGCGAAATTCCGGGATGACAGCCGGGGTGGCGCGCAATGATCCTGCAGGTCGAGGGCGTGGATCTCTACTACGGCGATGCGCAGGCGCTCGATGGCATATCCATCGGTGCGAAGGAGGGCGAGCTTGTAGCCATCGTGGGGGCCAACGGCGCCGGCAAGACCAGTCTCATCCGCACCATCGCCGGCATGGAGGCTCCGCGCGCGGGGACCATCACGTATCGCGGCGCAGACATCACGGGATTGCCGAGCCACAGCATCTGCAACCTCGGAATCGGTCAGGTCGCAGAGGGCCGCCAAATCTTCCCCTCGCTGACCGTGGAGGAGAACCTGGAGATGGGCGCGCTGCTGCCGCGGGCGCGCGGCGCCATGGCGGAGACCATGCGCGAGGTGTTCGCGATGTTCCCGCGCCTGGCCGAGCGGCGCAACCAGGCGGCGGGCACCATGTCGGGCGGCGAGCAGCAGATGCTGGCGATTGGCCGCTGCCTGATGGGCAAGCCCGAGCTCATCATGTTCGACGAGCCCTCGCTGGGGCTGGCGCCGGCGCTTGTGCAGGAGCTCTTCCGCACGATCCGAGCGCTCAACCAGCGCGGGCTGACGGTGCTGTTGGTGGAGCAGAACGTGGTCGCCTCGCTCAAGCTCGCAAGCCGCGCCTTCGTGCTGGAGAACGGCCGCATCGTCATGACGGGCACGGGTGCGGATCTGCTCGCCGACGACCGCGTTCGTCAGGCCTATCTCGGGACGTGATCGGCCCAGCGCGGTGATCTACGGCCGCTCGCCGGCAAGCAGGGCATACATCATCACGCTCGCGTATTCATCGCCGACGCGCCAGTAGTCCCGCAGCGGCCCGCCTTCGCAGCGAAAGCCCAGACGCATGACAAGCCGGATAGAGGCGGCATTGTCGGGATGGATCAGGGCGTGCACGCGGTGCACGTTGAGCTCCTCGAAGCAGTAGGCGAGCAGCGCCTCAACGGCCTCCGTCATCAGCCCGCGGCCCTGGTGGACCGGCGCCAGGATGTAACCCAATTCCAGACGGCGGTTCTGCGCCTCGCGGTGATGATAGTTGATCATGCCGATGCACCGGTCGCTCCGCTTGTCGGCGACGGCCCAGGCGAGAAAGGCATAGGGGCTCGTGTTCTTGGCCAATATTTTCACCCAGCGCTGGGTCTCGGCGCGTGTCTTGCACGGCGGGAAATTCCAATAGCGCATGGCATCAGGATCGCCGAAGCAGGCGTGCATGCCCTCCACGTCGCGCGCCGCAAATTGCCTCAGGCGCAGCCGCTTCGTTGTGAGCGTGGGATGGGCTCCTGCCTTGTCGGCCTTTGCCATGCTGGCCCCCTCGATTGCCTCGGCATGTTCCGGCTCGTGCGATAACCGCGCCTGTGCGCTTTACCTGCCTCAAGCGCTGCCGATCAGGATACCGGCGGCGAAGACGATGAGGCCGCCCACTACGACCTCGAAAGCGGCGCGCAGGAACCTCGTATCCATGTAGCGCGAGCGAATCCAGGCAATTGCCCACAGCTCGATCAGCACCACGAGTATCGCGAGCGTGGTCGCCGTCGCGAAATCCTTGATCAGGTAGGGCAGGGTATGGCCGACGCCGCCGAGCGTGGTCATCAGTCCGGTGATGCTGCCGCGCAGCCAGGGATGGCCGCGGCCCGTCAGCTGGCCATCGTCGGACAGTGCCTCGGCAAAGCCCATGGAGATGCCGGCCCCGACCGAGGCTGCCATTCCGACGAGGAACGTCTCCCAGGTGCTGTGGGTGGCGAAGGCGGCGGCGAACAACGGCGCCAGGGTCGAGACCGAGCCGTCCATCAGCCCCGCAAGCCCCGGCTGGACCACCTGCAGGACGAACATCCGCTGGCGGGTCTCTTCCTCGGCCCGGCGGGCATCGGTGGTCAGGTGCTGCTCGCCCAGGCGTTGCGCCAGGCTGATGTGGGAGCGCTCCGCGGCGGCGAGATCGCCCAACAGCTTGCGGATGCTGGCGTCGGAGGTGCGCTCCATGGCGCGCTCGTAGAACCTGCGGGCCTCGAACTCCATGGCCTCGGCCTGCTTGCGCACCTTCTCGAGGCCCAGCGGCCGCACCGCCCACAGCGGCTCGTGCTTGATGAAGCCGCGCACGTCCTGACGTCGGATCAATGGAATGTTCTCGCCGAACTTGCGCCGGTAGAGGAGGATGAGCATGCGGCGGTGCTCGTTCTCCTCGTCGGCCATGTCGGTGAACACCTGGGCCGAGGCCGGATAGTTGGCCTTCAGGCCGTCGGCATAGTTGGCGTAGATGCGCGCGTCCTCCTCCTCGGCCGCGATGGCAAGGGCCAGGATCTCCTGCTCGGTCAGGTCGGAAAATGCCCGCACGGCCTGCCACAACCCTCCATTTCTTAGAACTCTTCTAAACGCATGGCTGGGCGCGGCAAGCAGCACTGCGTCGCACCTTGCGCGGTCACAGCTCCGATTGCCGCATCAAAAGATGCCACGCAAGGCTCGGCCACTTGCATCTGCTGACGATGATATCCCCATGTCCCGCGGCATCGGTGCAATCCGTTGGCGCGTCGCCGCCTTGTTGGGCCGGCGAAGCCCATGATATGAGGGCCGCGCGCCGCTTCGGCGCTGCAACGCTCCGCGCCCCGTCGGCGCAGCCATGGATCTGTTCGAGATGCCCACCGTCGCAGGGCGCCAGATGGCGCCGCACTTGCCCTTTTTTTCCGCGTCGCTCGCCGAAGTCGATCCCGAGATCGCCGGCACGGTTGGTAGAGAGCTGCAACGCCAGCAGGACGAGATCGAGCTCATCGCGTCCGAGAACATGGTGTCGCGGGCCGTGCTGGAGACGGCCGGGACGGTGCTGACCAACAAGTACGCGGAAGGCTATCCAGGCAATCGCTATTACGGCGGGTGCCAGTACGTGGATGAGGCCGAGACGCTGGCCATCGAGCGCGCCAAGAAGCTCTTCAAGTGCAAATTCGCCAACGTTCAATCGCACTCGGGGAGCACGGCCAACCAGGAAGCCTTCATGGCGCTGATGCAGCCCGGCGATACCTTCATGGGGCTCAGCCTCGCGGCGGGCGGACACCTGACCCACGGTTCGCCGGTCAACGTATCGGGCAAGTGGTTCAAGGTGGTGCCCTACTCCGTGCGCCGCCAGGACCACCGCATCGACATGGACGAGGTGGCCGCGCTGGCGCGCCAGCACAAGCCCAAGGTGATCGTGGCCGGCGGCAGCGCGTA
>Ga0111538_10010236_pt1 | contig 12479 bp, 10 predicted proteins | sample SoiMethybrSBSTD1_FD_79669 | JGI IMG/M metagenome (GOLD analysis project Ga0111538, IMG submission 79669) | Bulk soil microbial communities from a Populus tree surrounding site in Tennessee, USA - Soil MetaG P. TD hybrid SBSTD1 (version 2)... | ecosystem: Environmental > Terrestrial > Soil >...
CCCGCCAGGACACCGACGATGGACCGGCGCGGTGCGGCCGATCGGTAGTGCGACAACATGCGGATCCTCCTTTGCAGCAGTGAGGGGGGCGTCCCGCCCTCCCGGGCCATTCCCACCATGCACGCCAGGTCGGGCCGCGAGGACCCGGCCGGCGGGGATGCGGCCTGCGCCACCGCCAGCAGGCAGCGGCCATAGGCGAACGGCTCGAAGTGCCGGCGGCCGATCAGCACCTCGTCGCACGAGAACTCCTGGAGCTCACCGAGGCGGGAGCGCCAGAGGTGGATGCAGGGGCTCCAGAAGAAGACCGCCCGCAGCAGCTCCAGGAGATAGGCCGTCCAGCAGTCGCCCTGCCGGTGATGCTGGAGCTCGTGGATGATCGCCATCCGGACGTCGGCGGGGCTGGCGACCATGTGTGTCGGCACGACGACGTAGGCCTTCCTGAAGAGCGCGACCGCGAAGGGAACCCGGCAGCCCGCCGACACCACCACGCGCACGTTCCCGATGGAGCGCCAGGCCACCGTCCCGCGCAGGAGGCGGCGGATGCGAACGAGATCGCGCGCGGCCCGTGCGAGGTGGATCAGGGCGCCCAGCAGCACGATGGCCCAGCACAGCCGGAGCGGATCGACTTCGTGCCCGGCGAATCGCGGCGGCGCTCCTGCGGGAACGACGGGGCTCGTCGGCGCCGCGATGATCCTGGCCAGATCCAGCCGCGGCATGTCCTGCAACGAGAGGGCGGCCGGGAGCAGCGCCGCCCGGGGCGGCTCGGCGAAGCGGACCAGGACGGGCGTCAGCACGGCACTGAGGAGCACGGTCCGTGCGAGCCACAGCCGGCGCCGGGGAGAACGTCCCGCCCGGGCGAACCGGAGCCAGACCAGCCCGGCGGCCAGGAGCAACTGGCAGATGATGTAGGTCTCGAGCCACTGTGCGCTGAGCCTCAAGGCGCGCTGCTCCTCAGCCCTGCTTCCTGGCCGGCGCCAGCTCCCGCAGCGTGGCCTCGATGGCCCGCCGCTCGGCGGCGCTCAGCCGCTTGGCGGTGAGGAGCCGCTGGACGAGGGCGACGGGCTCTCCGTCGAACACGTTGTCGACCACGTGTTCGAGGCACGACTCTTCGTAGGCCGCCTTTTCGACCAGGGGCGAGAAGGTGTGCGCGTAGGAGTGCTTCTCGCACCTCAGGTAGCCCTTGTGCTCGAGGATCTTCATCACGGTCGCCACCGACGTGTAGGCCAGCGGCCGGGTCCTGGGCAGCGCATCCGCCACCTCCTTTACCGTGGTCCGGCCCTGGCTCCAGATGATGGTCATCAGCTCCAGCTCGACGTCCGTCAGGAGGCGGGCTCCTGGTTGCTCCTTCTTCCGGGCCATGGAAGCGCTCCTTCAACCGGTTCGGAAACGGTACTACGTAAGTTTTAGTAGAGTCAAACGAAAAATGCCGAAGCCGCGATTGGCGACGGGTCCGGTGGAATCAGCGGGCGTCTTCGGCCCGGGAGGCGCGGGCCCGGTCGAGGTCGACGATCCGCTGCGCGATCGCGCGGTTCACGCACAGCACCTTGATCGGCAGCCGCGGCCGCTGCTCCCGGTGCGGACGGCGTGAGCCCTGCGCCTCCCCGCGGTCGGGCCCGGTGCGGCGGGCGTCGTCCAGGAACTGGTAGATGGCCTTGCCCTTGAGCCCGGACCGGTCGGCGGCCACCAGCAGGATCTCGTCCAGCGACTCGAGCTGGCTCACCGGCAGCGAGAGCAGCCCGCGGTTGAGGCGGTGGAGCGCGTCGGTGAAGGCCGCCCTGTCCTTGGCGGGCAGGAACCTCTCGTCCTCGCGCACGGCCACGAAGTGGTTGGCGATGTCGGCCACCAGCACGCAGTCCCGGCTCCGGATCGTGGCCCGCAGCTCCAGCAGGGACTTGAGGCCCTTGAAGGCCGAGCTGCCCTCCCAGTGGTGCTCCTCCATGAAGCCGAAGCGGGGGTCGTTGTGCGGGTTGAGCCCGCCCACGCCGAGGAGGGCGATCTCCGGCGCCGGCTGCCGCCTCTCCTTGCCGCTGCGGTTGGCCACCCCGATCCACGACATCTCCCGGAACAGCTTCATGGCGCTGGCGGTGGGGGCCATGATGGGGAAGGTCATGGTGTGGACCTCGACGTTCTCCGCGAAGGCCTGGGCCAGCGCGCGGGTGCAGGTGTCGGCGTCGATGCCGATGGCGCGGCTCGAGCAGACCGTCATCAGCGGATAGCCGCCGGAGAGCGAGAGCAGCTTCACCCGCCGCGACTTGAGCGGCTCGCTGCGCTGTCCCAGGGCCAGGGCGGTGTGCGCCACCGCCCGGCCGGAGCCCACCAGGCACACCGCGCCGGTATGGATGAGGTTGTCCTCGGCGATGGCCGAGCTCATGGCGGTGCCCACCCGCGAGTGGAGGTCGTATTCGTCCTGCTGCGGGTCCAGCCCGGCCTCCGGCGCCGGCCCCTCTTCCACCACCCGGACGACGGCCAGGCGCGGGAAGCGCTTGACCAGCTCCTCCTCCAGGGCGGCGTCGCGCCTCAGGATGGGCAGCCGCTGGATGCGGATGCTGAGCAGGTTCTCGCGGACCGCGCGCCGCACGGCCGTGGAGACGAAGGTGCGGTGCACGTCGTACTTCTCGGCCACGCCCTCCTGCCCGGCCAGCGTGCCGTCGCGGGGAAGGGGCTGCAGGACGTCGGCCGCGATATCGGCGATGCGCGTCAGCTCCTTGGCCGGATCCTTCTCGCGCCGCGGCCGGGGGCGCCCGCCGTCAGCTCGCATGCCTCTTTGCCTCCCGACAATTGTCGGCCGCCGGGCCGACGGTGCACTACCATCCGCCAACAATTGTAACGACAAACGATTGTCACAAGTCGTGACATTTCTATTGACGGCGCGACATGCGGCTCGCTAATCTGGTCCACAAAGCCCATCGATGTACGCCGAATCGGCGGCGGGCCCCGTCACCGCGGATCACTCCGGCGTGGAGTGGCCGGTGGTCGCGGGAAGGAGGCGCTTTGTTGAAAAGACTAGTCGTCGCGTCGTCCCTGCTGTTGTTCGGTGTGGCCCAGCAGGCCCACGCCCAGACCATCAACAGCAACCAGACCGGCACCCACAGCGGCTACTTCTATACGTACTGGAAGGACAGCGGGTCGGCATCCATGACCCTGGGATCCGGTGGCAACTACAGCGTGAACTGGAACCTGGGCTCCGGAAATTTCGTCGGCGGCAAGGGCTGGAGCACCGGATCGTCCTCCCGGCGCATCGGCTACAACGCCGGCGTCTGGTCGCCGAACGGGAACGCCTACCTGACCCTCTACGGGTGGACGAGAAACCCGCTGGTCGAGTACTACGTCGTCGACAGCTGGGGCAGCTGGCGGCCGCCGGGAGGAACGTCGGTCGGCACCGTCAGCAGTGACGGGGGCACCTACAACCTCTATCGGACCCAGCGCGTCAACGCCCCTTCGATCGACGGCACCCGCACGTTCTACCAGTACTGGAGCGTGCGGACGTCGAAGAGGCCGACCGGGAGCAACTCCACCATCACCTTCAGCAACCACGTCAACGCGTGGGCCAGCCGAGGCTGGAACCTGGGCAGCCATGTCTACCAGATCATGGCCACCGAGGGCTACCAGAGCAGCGGCAGCTCCAACCTGACGGTGTGGTCACAGTAGCGTAACGCCGCGATCAGGGGGCCGGCCGTCGCCACTCCGGACGGCCGCCCCCGCCCCTCAGGCCAGCGTCAAGCCCGCCCTGGCCAGGCCGTCGACGATCCGGTCCATCACCTCGGGCTCCTTGACGTAGTGGCCGATGAGGATGCGGCCACGGCCCTGGAAGTCGGGCTTGCGGCGCAGGAGCTCCCGCACCTCCAGCTGCGCGTCCGCCGTGCGGCCGAGATGACCGAGGCAACAGGCCCGCATGAGCGCGCGCCAGAAGAAGGCCGGGTCGCGGTGCTCCAGGGCGGCCTGGTAGGCGCCGTCGAAGTCGCGTCGGCGGAGGTGGTCGTACCAGAGGCCGAACGAGGCCAGCGGCAGGCAGTAGGGATTGCGGTGCCGGGCGGTTCGGATCAGGGCCGGGCCCCGCTCGGAGTCTCCGAGCACCGCCAGCAGGGAGCCGATGACCTCCAGGTAGACGAGGGAGTCCGGGCTCAGCCGGAGGGCCTCCTCCAACTCGTCCCGGGCCGCGCCCAGCTCGCCCGTGATGAGCAGCGCGGTGGCCAGGACGCAACGGGCCCGGCGGCTGGCGGGGTCGATGCGCACGCCTTGCTGCGCGTAGGCGACCGCCTGGTCCATCGGAGTGGGGATGGCCGTGACCTCGAAGGCATGGTTGGAGTTGTAGAGGCGGGCCAGCCGGGTCCAGGCGACGCCACAGCCCGGGTCCGCGTCCACCAGGTGCCGTAGCGCCTGGAGTGTCGTGGCCAGAGTCTCCGGGTGACCGGCCATCAAGAACTCGTGCGAGAGCAGCATCGCCTCGTAGGAGGTCGTCGCGGCCGGCCGCTTCCGCCGCTCGGCGGCGAGGAGCTGGACGATCACGCCTTCCTCCGACCCCACGCGGGCGGCGATGACCTGCCCGATGTCGCCCAGCGTGCCGCTCCACCGCCCCGGCCGCGGCGCGGTGTGGAATTCGTCTCCCCAGGCCTGCTCGCCCGTGACCCGGTCCAGGAGCTGCGTGGTCACCAGCAGGTCGCCGTCCTCGATCCGCGCGCGTCCCTGGATGGCGAAGCGCGCGCGGGGACGGCCCGACGCCTCCTGGTCCGCCTCGCACAGGACCCGGAGGTCATGGTGCCGGCCCAGCTCGAGGACCAGCGCCTCCGTCACGCGGGCCGCCGCTTCCGCGTCGACCGTTCCCGGCGTGCCGGGGGCGAAGGCGCCGATGGCGACGGACGGCCAGTCGTCGGCGGGCAAGGACGGTGGGGCCGGATCCGGCGCCCGCTCGGCGCCCACGGCCTCGAGCAGCGCCTGCGCCCGGAAGGTGGGAATGTACGTCCCCAGCTTCAGGTCGATCCGCACCGGGTCGTTCTTCCCCGAGAGCATGTAGTAGCGCTCGAGCGAGCGCCGGAGGCGCCCGGCCTGCACCCGGACGATGGGATCCACCACCGCGTCGAAGTCCGCCGGGCGGGCGAAGACATGGGTGGCGATCGAGAACTGGGTGAGATCGTCCTCGTGCCCGGCCAGCGTCTCCTCGACGATGAAGCGGAGGAACTCCCGCGACCGCCGGGAGGCGTCGAAGTCGGGGCTGGAGAAGACCTGCTCGAGCTGCCGGCGCACGGCCCGGGCCCCCACCGCCCGTCCCGGCCGCGCCGCCGGCGCCGGCGCGGCGGCCGCCGCCCCGGCCAGTGGGCGCGCCATCGGCTCCGGCTCGGGCTTGAAGACCGCCGACTCCATGATGCTCTTCAGCTCGGCCGCGTTGACCGGCTTCATCAGGTAGCCGTGCGGGCGCGTTTGCTTCGCCCTCTCGAGGGTCACGTCGTCGGCGTGGGCCGTCAGGTAGATGACGGACACGTCGGCCTGCTTCTTGAGGAGCTGAACGGTGGCGATCCCGTCCAGCCGTCCCTTGATGCGGATGTCGGCCAGGACCACGTCCGGGCGCTTCCGGGCCGCGCTGGCCAGCGCCTGCTCCGCGGAGGAGGCGACGGCGTAGGCGTCGTAGCCGAAGCCGGCCAGCGTCCGCCGCAGGTCGTGGGCGACGATGCTCTCGTCCTCGACGACCAGCACCGCCGGCCGCGGCGCCGTCACTCCTCGTCCCCCGGAATGGTCAGGCGGATCGTCGTGCCCGCGCCCGCGTCCACCGCGAGGCGCGCGCCCAGCTGGTGGGCCAGCATCCCCACCAGCTGCAGGCCCAGGGACGGAGACTTCCGGACGTCGAGCCCCGCCGGCAGGCCCACGCCGTCGTCACCGACCACCAGCTGGAGCCCGCCGCCGGCGACCGGCACCAGCTCCACCCGGATGGTGCCGGCCCGCCCGGCCGGGAACGCGTGCTTGAGAGCGTTCGTGACGAGCTCGTTCAGGATGAGGCCGCAGGGGAGGGCCTTGTCCACCTCGAGGGCCACGTCGGCGAGGTCGAACGCCAGCGTCACCCGCGCCGCGTCCGGCCCCGTGGCCGCGACGATGGCGGCGGCGAGGCTCCGCGTGTAGTCCGAAAACGGGACGCCGGCGTCGTCCGGCGACTGGTCGAGCTTTTCGTTGATGAGCGCGATGGCCTCGACCCGGCTCCGGCAGTCTTCGAGCGCGTGCCGGCTCTCGCCCCCGGGGAGCGACCGCACCTGCATGCTGATGAGGCTCGAGATGACCTGCAGGGTGTTCTTGACGCGATGGTGGACCTCCCGGAGGAGGACATCGCGCCGCTCGAGCTCGGCCAGGAGCCGGTCACGTTCCCGGTCGTTGCCCTGACGCTCCGTGGGGTCCAGGAGGGCCATGCGCGATCCGGTGACTCCGTCAGCGCCGCCGCGTTCCAACATGAAATGGGAACCTTGACCATCGCTCGTGGGCGAAGCCAAAAAAATCGATACCGAACCGTACTCACAACGCCCGTGCCGAGATATTGGACCTTGGTCCCACGGGTGACGGGCGGATCGCAAGTCACACGGCTGTCGTCAGTTCCGCGGCACCCATCACGCTCTGATCCGTCCCGCTCCGGGACGGGGTAGCAACCACCCCCTGCAACCGTAACTTACCAACTTGCTACTACCGGTCAGGCCGCCCCCCGGCGGATCGTGTCGCTCGGCTCATGCACTCAGCACTGAGGTTGGTCAGCGAACGGTTGCCACAGCTCCGCGAGCTGGCGGCCCAGTTGTTCGAAAGCGACGAGGCCTTTCGCGAGATGTGCGACGAGTACCAGCTCTGCCGCGAGGCGCAGGTGTCGGGCGCGGCCAGCCGGGCCAAGGCGGTCCGCGAGGAGTACGTGGCCCTGGGGCTGCGCCTGGAGGGCGAGCTGCTGCGCTACCTGGCGGAGCACACGGAGGATTGAGGGCTTGGGACCAAGGAGGAGCGACATCTTGCAGCACAGGAAGGACGCTACGGCCGTTTCGACTCCGGCGGGAGGCAGTCTCGGCACGGCCAGCGGCGTTGCCCTCGGCCTGCTGCTCTGCGCCGCCACCGCCGCGGTTCCGGCTCACGCCCAGGCGGCCCCGGACCCTCCCCGGGTGCGCGACCTGACCGTGTCCTGCTCGTCGAAGGCGGGCGAGCGGCAGCACTGCCCGGCGGACACGTCGAAGGGCATCGCCCTGGCCCGGTCCTCCGGAGACGCTCCCTGCCTCCTCGGCAAGACGTGGGGCTACGACGACACGGGCGTCTGGGTGGCCGACGGGTGCAGCGCCGACTTCGTGGTCGGCCAGAAGCTGGCCGAAGCGGCCGAGAAGGCGGCTACGAAGGAGAAGCCCCTCCAGCACATTCCGAACGTCGGCTTCCTCCTGGTCGACGGCGACAAGGGGCAGGTCTACGTCCGGCTCTTCACCTACGTCCGCTACCTGAACCAGAAGGGCCTCGACCCGAGCTACGAGGACTCCTTCGGCAGCGTGAAGTCCGTGCCCCAGCGCCAGGACATCCAGCTGCAGAAGTTCTTCCTCCCCTTCGCCGGCTGGTTCCTGACGCCCAAGTTCCGCTACTACCTCTACGTCTGGTCCTCGAACGCCTCGCAGGGCGATCCCGCGCAGGTGGTGGGGGCCGGCAACATCAGCTACACGTTCAACCGGCACGTGACGCTGGGCGGCGGGATCACGAGCCTGCCCGCCGTCCGCAGCACCGAGGGCCAGTTCCCGTACTGGCTGGGCGTGGACGACCGCCTCACGTCGGACGAGTTCTTCCGCGGCTCGTACACCACCGGCTTCTGGCTCAAGGGCGAGTTCTCCACCAAGGTCAAGTACATGGCCATGATCGCCAACAACCTGAGCACGCTCGGCGTGAGCGCGGCCCAGCTCGACAACATCATCGACACGACGTCGCTCATGGTGCAGTGGCTGCCGACCACCGGCGAGTTCGGCCTCTACGGGACCTTCGGCGACTTCGACTACCACGAGAAGCTGGCCACCCGGCTGGCCGCCCACTACACGCACAGCCGCGAGGACAAGCAGAGCCAGCCGGGCTCCAATTCCATCGAGAACAGCCAGATCCGCCTGACCGACGGCAGCGTCATCTTCACGCCGGACCTCTTCGCCCCCGGCACCACCGTGGAGAAGGTGACCTACGACATGGTCAGCCTCGACGGCGGCCTGAAGTACAAGGGCCTCTCGCTGGAAGCGGAGTACTACTGGCGCTTCCTGGGCGACTACGCGGGCCCCAACACCGGGGGCATCGCCGACATCAACGACCACGGGTTCCAGGTGCAGGCCTCCGCCATGCCCGTGCAGAAGACCCTGCAGGTGTACCTGAGCGGGGCGGCCATCCGGGGCGTCTACGGGAACAGCTCCGAGCTGCGCGCCGGCTTCAACTGGTACCCGGTGAAGGAGCGGGGCCTCCGCCTCAACGCGGAGTGGCTGCACCTGAACAAGTGCCCGGTCGGCTACACGGCCGTTCCCTATCCGGTGGGCGGCAACGGAAACGTCTTCCACACGAACTTCGAGATGAACTTCTGATGCGCGGCGCGTGGACATGGTGCGGGGCCCTGGTCGCCGGCCTGCTGGCCGCGCCGGCCGGCCTGAGCGCACAGACGGCGGGCACGTCGGGGTACGTGGTGAACGACTCCCACTTCCACCTGACGAACTACGCGCAGGAGGGCACCGACATCCACGACTTCGTCGCCATCATGGGCGACAAGGTCGGCCGCGTCGCCCTCTTCGGGATCCCCCTGCAGCAGACCTGGTCGCACGGGAACACCGGGGACTTCGCGCCCACCTACTACCTCCAGAGCGACGCCCCCCTCTACTACTACTCGTTCACCGACGCCTTCATCGCCATGGCCTACCGGTCGCTGACGCCGGCCGAGCGGGCGCGCTTCGACCCCATGATCACCGGCTTCAACCCGGCGGACATGTACGCGGCCGCCCACATCGAGCGCGTGCTGCGCACCTTCCCCGGCGTCTTCTCGGGCATCGGCGAGTTCACCGTCCACAAGGAGTTCGTGTCCCCGAAGGTGGCGGGGGAGACGGCCAGCCTCACCAATCCCGCCCTGGACCGCATCCTCGACTTCGCGGGCGAGGTGGGCCTGGTCGTGATCCTGCACAACGACATCGACGCGCCCTTCCCCAAGCCCGGCCAGGAGCCGTACCAGATGGTCCAGCTCGGCGCGCTGCTGAGGCGGCACCCCAAGACCACGATCATCTGGGCCCACTGCGGCCTGGGCCGCATCGTGCGCCCGGTGAAGGACCAGCTCGGCCTCCTGGAGCGGGCCCTCGCCGATCCCGCGGTGGCCCACGTCTCCATCGACATCTCCTGGGACGAGGTCGCGAAGTACGTCCTGGCCACGCCCGAATCCACCCAGGCCATGGCCGACATCGTGAACCGCTACCCGGACCGGTTCCTGTTCGGCTCGGACGAGGTGGCCCCGAAGGACCAGCGCGGGTACCTCAAGGTCTACGACATGTACGCCCCGCTCTTCGCCAAGCTGACGCCCGAAGCCAGCGAAAAGCTGCGCAAGGGCAACTACGAGCGCCTCTTCGACGAGGCGCGCCGCCGCGTGAGGGCGTGGGAGAAGACCCATGTCCGCTGAGCTGCAAAACAAGGAGGAAGCCGTCATGACGACGATACACGCCGGACCGCGGCCGCGGGTGCTCCCACTGCTGGCCGCGGCGCTCCTGCTCACGGCGGCGCCCCTGGCCCGCGCCGCGGAGGACACGGCCCCGCCGAGCCCGGAGCCCGCGCCCGCCCCCGCGGCCGCCCAGGCCGCGGCCGCGACCGAGGAGAAGCCGCGCCTGGACATCAGCGGCTTCGCCATGCTCGACATGGGCTACCAGACGAAGCAGAACGACCCGAACTGGTTCGACGTGGTGCGGCCGACCAAGCTGCCCGCTTTCCCGAACCAGTTCGGCGAAGACGGCCACTTCTTTGCCGGCGTCCGCCAGAGCCGCCTCAGCGTGCGCGGCTTCGCGCCCACCGAGGTCGGCGAGCTGAAGACGATCTTCGAGTTCGAGCTCTTCGGGACCGGCGTGGACGCGGGACAGACGACCTTCCGCCTGCGCCACGCCTGGGGCGAGCTGGGCCAGATCGGGGCCGGCCAGACCTGGAGCCCGTTCATGGACATCGACGTCTTCCCGAACTCCATCGAATACTGGGGGCCCACCGGCATGGTGTTCTTCCGCAACGTCCAGCTGCGCTGGACGCCGTGGCAGGACGGCGACTCGCGGTTCGTGGTCGCCCTCGAGAGGCCGGGCGCCTCCGCCGACCAGGGCGAGTTCGCCGGCCGCATCGAGCTGCAGGGCGTCACGGGCCGCTTCCCGCTGCCGGACCTCTCCGCGCACTACCGCTACGCGAGGGACTGGGGGCACGTCCAGGCCGCCGGCATCGTGCGGCAGATGAAGTGGGACGACCTCAACGGCGACGACTTCGACCTGAGCGGAGACGCCACCGGCTGGGGCATCAACCTCAGCTCGAACATCAAGTTCACGGAGAGGAAACACGTGGCCCGGCTGCAGTTCATGTTCGGGGCGGGGGTCCAGAACTACATGAACGACGCGCCGGTGGACGTGGGCATCAAGCTCAACCCCTCGAATCCGCGCACGCCCATCACGGGCGAGGCCCTGCCCCTCATCGGAGTCTCGGCCTTCATCGACCTGAACTGGAACGCGAAGTTCACCAGCACCGTCGGCTACTCGATGATCGACATCGACAACAGCGACGGGCAGTCCGACAACGCGTTCAAGAAGGGCCAGTACGCGCTGGCCAACCTTCTCTACTACCCCACGGCCAACGTGTTCCTGGGTCCGGAGCTCCAGTGGGGCAAGCGCGAAAACTTCCGCGACGGCTTCACCTCCGACGACTTCCGCATCCAGTTCTCGGCCAAGTACAACTTCAAGCTCTCCCTGGGAGGCAAGTGATGAGTGATCGCATGCTGTCGGCGGGCCGGCGGCTTCTCGCCGCCACCCTCTTCGTGGCCGCCGCGGGCGCGCCCGCGGCCTGGGCCCAGACCCCGGCCGAGATCCAGGCCGCGCTCGACGCCGCCTACACGAAGTACAAGGACATCCAGGAGGGCAAGAACGCCGACTACATCCCGGCCCTGGCCCAGGTGGACCCGAAGATCTACGGCATCGCCCTGGTGACCACGGACGGGAAGGTCTACACCGCCGGCGACATCAAGTCCGAGGTCTCCATCCAGTCGATCTCCAAGGTCTTCACCATGGCCAAGGTGATCGAGGAGTCGGGCGTGGAGGCCATCGAGAAGAGGATCGGCGTCGACGCCACCGGCATGCGCTTCAACTCGATCGTGGCCGTCGAGTTCGCCCAGAAGGCCCTGGGCGGGCCCGAGATCAACCCGCTGGTGAACCCCGGCGCGATCACGGCCACCAGCATGGTCAAGGGCGCGACCCGCGACGAGGTGTGGAACAGCATCCTCGGCTTCTACTCCGAATTCGCCGGACGGCCGCTGGCGGTCAACCAGCCCGTCTTCAAGTCCGAGGCCGACACCAACCAGCGCAACCAGGCCATCGGCTACCTGATGTACGCCTACGAGTTCATCAAGGACAAGCCGCTGCAGGCCACGGACATCTACACCGAGCAGTGCGCCGTGAACGTCAACGCCAAGGACCTGGCCACCATGGCGGCCACCCTGGCCAACGGCGGGAAGAACCCCGTGACCGGCAAGCAGGTGATGAAGACGGCCCACGTGGCCCCCGTGCTCGCGGTCATGGCCACCGCGGGCCTCTACGACGACTCGGGCAAGTGGTACTACCACACGGGCCTCCCGGGCAAGAGCGGCGTCGGTGGCGGCCTCATCGCGGTGTCGCCCAACAAGTTCGGGATCGCGGTGGTCTCACCGCCCCTCGACGACGCGGGCAACAGCGTCCGTGCCCAGAAGGCGATCGCCGACGTCTCCAACGCGCTGGGCGGCAACCCGCTGGCGTCGAAGCCGCGCTAGGCCGTGGCGCAGGGGCGGTGTCCGCTCCGGATGCCGCTCGAAGGAGGACATTGATGAAAAACGCGAGGCGGTCGACCGCGGCCTTGGGGTTGGTCCTGCTGTGTTCGGTGTCCGCGTCGGCCGCCGAGCCGCAGGAAGCCGGCAAGACGCGCATGGAGAAGGACCTCCTGGGAGAGAAGGCCATCCCGGCGGACGCCTACTACGGCGTGCAGACGGCCCGGGCCCTGGAGAACTTCCAGATCTCGGGTGTAAACACGAACCACTACCCTGGCTACTTCGAGGCCTGGGCCATCGTGAAGCTGGCGGCGGCCCGGGCCAACACCGACGTGGGCGCCATGTCGAAGGAGAAGCTGGCCCTCATCGAGAAGGCCTGCCAGGCCGTGCGTGACGGCAAGTACCAGGACCAGTTCCGCACCGACTGGTACCAGGGCGGCGCCGGCACCTCCACCAACATGAACGCCAACGAGGTGCTGGCCAACGTGGCCCTCGAGCTGGCCGGCCA
>Ga0111538_10010237_pt1 | contig 12478 bp, 3 predicted proteins | sample SoiMethybrSBSTD1_FD_79669 | JGI IMG/M metagenome (GOLD analysis project Ga0111538, IMG submission 79669) | Bulk soil microbial communities from a Populus tree surrounding site in Tennessee, USA - Soil MetaG P. TD hybrid SBSTD1 (version 2)... | ecosystem: Environmental > Terrestrial > Soil > Tree...
CATCCGCGAAGGTGCGACGTCGAGGCAAGGCGCCGAGCGGACTCGAACCGCTGTACGAGGCTTTGCAGGCCTCTGCCTAACCTCTCGGCCACGGCGCCGCGCGGCCATCGTAGCCGTCCTCCTCACGGGGTACGGTCGGCGGGATCAGCGCGGAGCCGCGTCGCGAGCCGCTCGACGTGTCCCCGCTGCGCCGCCGCGATGGAGTGGCGGCATGGGACGTGGCAATGCCCACGCTGCCGCTTCAAGTGGGGCTGCTGCGAGGGCGAGACCGGCGACTGCAGGCCCGGCGGCACGTAGCCTGCGCCGATGGCCGAGCGGTACACGGAGACCGCGCTCCACTTCGACGCCCCGGCGCTCCCGCGCTTGCTCGAGCGGCACCTCCCTCCCGGTCCGCTCGCGCTCGCCGACCTCGGCTGCGGCGACGGCCCGCTCTTTTTCGCCCTGGTCCGCGGAGACCACATCTCGCGGGAGCGGCCGGTGTACGCGGTCGACCTCGAGGCTACCCGGCTCGCCCGCGTCGAGGCTCGCTTCCCCTGGATCGAGACGCTCCTGTCGTCCGCGGACTCGGTGCCCGAGATCCCGGGGGGCTCGCTCGATGCCGTCATCTCGACGATGGTCATGGAGCACGTGCCCGACGAGCGCGCGTACCTCGGGGAGATCCTCCGGCTACTCCGCCCGGGCGGGCGCGCGTACCTGACGACGGTGTTCAAGAAGCCGTGGGCCTGGTACTTCCGCAAGCGCGACGGCGAGAGCGTGCTCGATCCGTCGCACCTGCGCGAGTACACCGACCTCGGGGCGTTCCGCACGCTCGTCACCGGATCGGGGCTCGAGATCATCGCCCTCGAGCGCCGGCTGCTCTGGTTCCCGCTGCTGGATCCGTTCCTCTTCCGCGTCGGCGGGCGCGTCCCGGGGCTCGCGAGCCGACAGACGCTCCTGCGCGTCCTCCGTGCGGTGAAGGTGCCGATCCCCGGCTACTACGCGCTCGAGCTCGTCGGCGAGCGCCGCTAGAACCTGAACAGGAGCTTCTTCTCCGTGCCGTCGCCGAAGCGGACGATCAGCGCGCGGCACGTGCCCTTCCATGAGCTCACCGTCTTCCAGGCCCACGTGTACTGGTTGTTCTTCGTGTCGATGGAGAGACCGTTCGACCCCGCCGCGACGAGCCCCGTCGGCGTCGCGTTCGGGTTGCTGCACGGGACCGCACCGACCTTCGGATAGCCGGACGCGAAGATCGCGAGACCTCGGTTGGCGCCGAGGTTGAACTTGATCGGCACCGCCGTCCCCGCCTTCGCGCTGTTCAACGCGGGCGGGTTGTTGAGTCCGACGAAGCCCGAGAACGCGGCGCCGAGCCAGCTGTCGATCGTCTGGTGGTCCTCGGCGTGCGCGTAGTCGACGTCGTCGGGGTCCACCTGGACCGGGCCCGGGAGCGTCGCGCCGTTGAAGTAGGCGTCAACGGTGTAGATCCTCGGCGGAAGCGTCGCGAGGAGCGACTCCGGCAGCTGGACACGTCCCTTCGGGTCGGTCTTCGCGCTGTAGACCTGGGTGAGCGACCCGCCGGTGATGACGAGGAAGACGTTGCGTTGAGTGAGCGCCGTGACTGCGGAGCCCGGCACGGCGTCGGCCGTCAGCGTCGCCGTGAGTGGATTCGACGAGAGGAGCGTCCCCGACAGCGCGAGGGTCGTCGGGCGCTTCGTGACCTGCACGCTCTGGACGACGTCCGAAGGAGCGTGCGTCGCGTCACCCGCGAAGCTGGCGGTCACGAGGTACGTGCCGGGGCTGAGAGAGGCGCTCAGGGAGACGCTCGCGTCGCCACTTCCGTTCGTGGAGTCCGGCACGCCTCCCGCGCCGAACCCGATTCGGACCAGCTCCCCGCTGACCGGCACGCCTCCAGAGGCGAGTCGCGCGGTGACCGCGAAAGTCGAACCGAATGCGACCGAGCTCGGCGGCGCGGTCGTGAACGTGATCGCCGTGGGTGCGGGTGCCCCCGCCCCTGGCTCCGTCTGACCCGGGATCGACCCGGGCTGGTAGAAGGCGCCGACGTTGTCGTCGATCTTCACGCGGCCGACGCCGTTGACGGCCTGCACGACGAAGCGCACGTTCGCGGGGTTCACGCCGGCCGCGAGCGTCATCGTCCCCGACCACAGCACCGGCTCGTCCGCGTCCGGCTCCAGATCGAGCGACTGCCAGGTTCCCGGCTGGCCCGCCGCGGGCGGGATCGTCCACGTCACCCAGGCTGCCTGGATGCCCGCCACGAGCTCTCCGAGTATCCGCGCCTTGAACGTCAGCACGCGCGTGTTCGTGTCGAATTCCGTCTCCACGCCGGTGATCGTCGGAGGCGCGGCGAGGGCGGGCGCGACCGCGACGCCACCCGGGCACGGCGCGAGCGCGAGGGGACTGGTGCCGGGACAGTACGAGGACGTGTTGCCGCTGTAGAAGAGGCGCAGGTCGAGGTTGGAGAACCGCCGCCGCGTGCTCTTCGTGAGATCCCCTCCGAGGTTGGAGCGGTGCTGGACGGGAGTCGCGTGGAGACGCGTCGCGCCGCCCGCGAGAGCGCCGAAGAAGTTCACGGTCCAGGGTTGCGTCGGGAAGAACACGTCCGTGAAGAACGGTGCATGCACGCCCCGGAGCTCCGTCGCCGAGGCAGCCGTGAGCGGCGTCACGTTGAGCGTGTCGGTGTACGAGCCCCCGCGGAACGCGACGCCGCGGAGCGCCTGGGTCGGGCTCGGCGACGTGACGTTCAGGCTGTCGAGGGGGAGAATCGGCTGGGTCGGCCGAACCGCGACGCCGTCCGGGCCGGAGAGCCACGTCGCGAGCGGCCCGCTCTTCAGCTGCAGGCTTTGAGGCGCCAGCGACGGCCCCACGCCGAGGTCGGCGAAGCCGAGCCCGAGAGCGGCCCCGGGGCCGGGGCCGACCGGAGTGATGCCCGGCACGACGGTCGTGTCGGGAACCTCGACGATCCGGCCCTGCGGGAGGTTCACGCTCAGCATCGGCAACCCGAACAGCGTCGCCTGGAGGAGCGCCTTCTCGTCGAGCGACGTCAGCCCCGGCGTCGTCTCCAGGAAGATCTGCTTCGAGCGCAGGAGCGCGCGGCCGACCGAGACCGGGACGGGCGCTCCGCCGGCGCCGGTCGTCACTCGCAGCTGGCGGGCGAACTCCGCGTAGATCCGCTCGCTGTGGGCGAGGAAGTCCGTGTCGCCGTACTGGTACCCCGTGCCCGAGATGAGGGTCGCCCCCTTGCGCGCGAAGGCCTGTGCCCAGTCGAGCGGCTCGGTCCACGTCGTGGAGTCCCCGTTCACGATGTTGTAGCCCGCGTGGCAGCCGGCACTGAAGACGATCGAGTTCACGAAGCTCGTCGACGACGCGGAGAGTTCCGTCGAGAGGACGTTCGTCTTGTAGTCCGCGCCGAGCGCGTCGTTCGCGCTGAAGTGGCCGGCGAGGAAGATCAGATCATGGCGGCCCGAGGTGAGCAGCGAGCGGCGGAGATCGGCTCCCGTCCAGCTGTGGTTGCGATCCGGCGACGTGCCGACGGTCACGGTCTCCGGCGAGATGGTCCGATTCGTGATCAGGGTGGCGTTGTTCGAGCCTCCGATGCCGGAGCTCAGATGCCCCGCGACCACGTCGGCAGCGTCCTGCAGGAAGTCGTAGCCGGTCGTGAGCGACGATGTCGGCGTCGGAACGACCCCACCCGCGGTCCCGAGATAGGCGTCGAGCATGCCCTCGACCTCCGTGGGCGTCTCGACGAGCCGCCCGACCGCGAGGTCAGGCACCGGGAAGGCGTTGCCGTGCAGCGAGACGCTGCCACTCGAGCCGTAGCCGTCCTGGTTCAGCACGAAGCCGAGTCGCAGGCTCGCCTGGGACGCGGTGTCGTCCCGGACGGGCGGCACGTAGAGCTTCTCGTTACCGAGGAGCGCGGGATCCGGGTAGCGGTAGAAGGGGATCACGGAGTCGTCGCCGACGACGACCACGTACTCGAGGGGGTTCGTGGCGCGGTACGCGTTCACGATGCGCGTGATCGCCGAGGCGACGAGATTCTTCGCGTACGGGCACGCCTTCTTCGCGTCGGCCTGCGCGTTGAGCGACGCGACCACGGGGTCCGAGGCGACGTTGACGACCGCCCCCTGCACCTCCGGCCGCGCAGCGAGCTGGTTCAGCTTCCCGGAGAGCGTGGCGCCGATGGACATCCGTGAGCCGTCGACGAGGATAAGCGTTCGCCGATTCGTGGCCGGCGCGGTCGGCGAGCTCGACTGGTCCGCGACGCCGGCGCACAGGCTGCCGCTGCGGGACACGTCGAGCGTGAACTCGTCGTCCGGGTCGAAGATGCCGTTCTTCCCCTGCACCCGGACGTAGAGGAACCCGGTGTTGTTCCAGGTGTTGACCGAGACGTTCTCGTCGCCGCTTCCCGTGCCTCCGGAGACGGCGAGCACCGTCGACGTCTGAGCGGTCGAGAACGCGCTGGGGTCCGCCGGATTCGAGCTCGACCACTGGCTCGGAGACCATTGCGAAGGCGACCACTGCGACGGAGACCACTGCGAGGGCGACCACTGCGACGGCGACCACTGCGAGGGAGACCACTGGCTCGGCGACCACTGCGAGGGCGACCACTGCGAGGCGCTCCACTGGGAGGGCGACCACTGGGAGGGCGACCACTGGGAAGGGCTGTAGTTGGCCGTGTTCAGGGTCGGGTCCCAGTTCGTGGGATCCCAGGCAGACGGGTTGTACTGGGACGTGTTGAAGACGTCGGCCGGCGCGTCCGCGCCCTGCCGGTTCAGGTCGTCGAGCGCGAGGTTGGGGCCGGCGGACGGGACGTAGCCCGTGCCACCGACGAGCTCGTCGTACGCGGCCTCCACGTCGCCGAAGACGACCATGTCGTAGTCGGCCGGGAGCCCTGACAGCCGCAGGTCGACGTGGCTGTTCGGCAGGATCGGCACCTTGAACCAGCGCGCCTGGCCCTGGTCGCGCAGGAAGCCGGTGCGGGTGCTCGTCGCCGGGACCGCGAGCGCGGTGGGCCACGAGGTGTTGTTCGGGTCCGCGATGACGCAGTTGGAGAAGCCGGAGGGCGGCCCTCCGCGGCTCGCGGTCGCCCGCACCGCGGTGCCGTCCGCGACGTTCGGGAAGCCCTCGAGCGCGAACGCCGCGACGCCGTTCGCGTTCGTCGTCACCGTGCGTGCGCCGAGGGCCGTCGGCGCCGGGGAGTTGCACTGCGGGCTCGAGTAGAACTGCACCTGGAAGGACGAGCCGGACGGGAGCCCGGCCTCCTCCACGAGCCCCGCGATCCCGAGCGCGTTCGGGGTCGCGTCGGGGACGGCCGCGAAGAGCACCGGCGGATCCACCGCGCCGCCGCCACCCCCGGAAACCACGACGCAGTTCGAGAACTCCGAGGTGTCGTTCGTCACCGAGTCGGTGACCGTGGCGGTGATCGACGCGCCGTCGGTCAGCGTGACGCCCTGATCGAACGCGCCGTCCTGCACGGTCAGGAAGCCGACGAAGGTCTTCCCTTGGGCGCCGGTGCACGAGTCGTTGCTGAAGAGCTCGAGGAAGTAGTCGCGCCCGGGGACGCCGTCCACGACCCCAGTGATGTTCGTGGTCGTCGCGAATCCCAGGTCTGGCGCGGCCAGATCGCCGTTGGCAGTGCTCAGCGAGATCCCGCCACCGCCGTTCGCAGTGATCGAGTTGGCGACGATGCGGTTTCCGGACGCGTTCGAGACGAGTACGCCGCTCTCGTCGTTGAACCACACCGTGTTCCCCGGTCCCAGCTGGTTGTTCGCAGCGCCTGCAACCTCGATTCCGTTGCCGCCGTTCCCGAGGTTGGGAGGCACGGCAGAGCGGTCCGTGCCGATGAAGTTGCCCGCGATCACCGTCCCTGTCGAGGTCGCGCCCTCGACACGGATCCCCTCGCCGAACTCGCCGCTGTCCACGATGATGTTGCCGAGATCGAAGTCGATCGAGAAGAGCTCGCCGGGACCCGGGACATGCGCGGGATTGCTCGGCGGATCGTCGACAGTCAACGCGGCGATCGCTGTCCCCGGCGTGTCGACGACCCGAACACCGGTCACCCCGCCAGACGGCGGGCCGGTCGGAGGCCTTCCGACCGTGTTCCCGGACAGGCGGTTTCCGGTCCCGGCGGCTTCCAGGCGAATGCCCTCGAACACGTAGCTCCAGATCGTGTTGCCCTCGCCAAGGGAGGAGTCGCCGCCCACCACGTTCCCGGTCGCCGAGCCCCCTGTCACGAGGACGCCCACGTCGACGTCGTGCAGCAGGTTGCCCTCGAGATGGTTCTGGCCGGACTCGACTCTGATGGCGGCGGAGTCGTCGAAGACCTTCGAGAACGCGCGGATCTCGAGGTCCTCGATCAGTGATCCGCCCGAGCCTGCGGCGAGAACCAACCCGTCGGCGTCGCCGGCGGACGTCCCGTCGAGAATGACGTTGCCGGTCTGGAGGCTGATCCCGTGGATGTCGACCGGATCGGTGATCGCGGGCAGCGGCGACAGCAACGAGATCGTCTTGTTGTCGAGATCGAACTGGATCTCGTCGAGCCCCGCCGCGGCGTTCGCGTCGATGATCGCCTGGCGCAGCGAGCCCGCTCCCGAGTCGCTCGTGTTCTGGACGATGAGCGTGCCGCCTCCGCCACCGAGGGCCTGACAGGCGGAGAACTCGGACGTATTCCCCGAAGCATCCGTGGCAGTGGCCGTCACGACCTCGCCCGTCGAGGTAGCGCCGAGACCGGTCGCGGAGAACGGGCCTGACGGGACGCTCCGCCCACCCAGGAAGCGCTCACCCTCGCCGTGCGTCCCGTCACACGTCGTGTTGGCGAAGAACTCGACCCGATACGTCCCTGCTGCAGTGTCCAGTGAGCCACTCACCGAGGTGGAAGCGCCGCCGGTAGCGTTCGTGAGAACCGGAAAGTTCTGGAGATTGTTCGGGCCGGTGTCGCCGTCGCCAGCGTCGTTCGGCGTGACGCCGTCACCGTTCAGGTCGATTCCGCGGCCGCCGTTGTCGCTTATCTCGTTCGCGCTCACACGGTTCTGGGTGCCGCCGTCTACGCGGATGCCGTGGCCACCGTTGTCGCTGATGCGGTTCGGCTCTCCGGATCCCTCACCGCCGATCACGTTGCCCGTGCCGCTCACGATCTCGATGCCGTAGAACGTGTTCGGCAGCGCGGCTCCCCCGGCGGTCGTCCCGATCGAGTTGCCGAAGACCTGGTTGTTCGAGCTCCCGATCGCGATCCCGATGTTGTTTCCCGAGATGAGGTTCCCTGCAGCCGCCGTCGTACCACCGATAACGCCACTGCCCACATCGCTCGTCTGAATCCCGAAGCCGGCGTTCGCCAGGGCTGCCGTACCCGACGCGTTCGTCCCGATGAGGTTCCCCTCGACCGTCACGCTGTTTCCGAAGAGGTCGATTCCATCTCCGCTGTTGCCGGAGATCACGTTTCCGCGGACGACGTTGCTCGCACCCGCGTCGGTGCCGAAGTAGATCCCCCGGCGGCTGTTCGGGATTGCGGCGGTCCCGTCCTTGTTCGTGCCGATGAGGTTGCCCTCGACGGTGTTGCTGGCCGCGTCGCCGAAGAACTCCACCCCGGCGCCTGCCCCGGACAGATCCGTCGCGCCCGAGAGGACATTGCCCTCGCCCGCGTTGGCTCCGCCGATCGTGTTCCCATTGCTGCTCACGCCGATCCCGCCGACGTTGCCGACTGCGCTCATGCCGTCGGCCGTCGTGCCAACGTAGTTCCCTTGCACGGTATTGGAGTCGCCGAGGAGGACGATCGCGCTGCCCGTGTTGCCGGCGATGACGTTCCGCTTGTCGGCCGTCGACCCCCCGATCGTGTTACCCGTAGACGCTGCGTGGATTCCATTCGCGTTTCCGGCCGCGGCGGTGCCAGCTGCATTGAGCCCGACGTAGCTCCCCTCGAGGGTGGTGTTCGAGCCAGCCGCTGTGATCTGGATCGCCGTCCCCTCGAACCTGTTGATCGTCAGGGCGCGAATCGTGGTGTTGGCGGCAGTGACGAACAAGCCTAGCGCCGACCCCGCCGAAGCACCGCTGATCTCGATCCGCGGCGCGCCCCCTGGAACGTAATCCGACTCGGTCGTTCCATCTATGGCGACCCCGTCAGTGATCGACGGAAGGCCGCTCGTGGGGGCGATCGTGTGCACCCCCGAGCCCACGATGTCGAACTCGATCGTGTCCGCGCCTGCGTTCGCGTTCGCCGCGGTTATTGCCTCTCGCAGGCTGCAGCTCGCGTCGCAGACGCCGGCGTCGTCGGCCGTCGTCGTCACGACGAAGGTCATGGGAACCGAGTACGCGGGCGGAATCCACAGGACGAGCGAAGCCAGGAGCGCGATCGATCCCGCGCGCCCCAAGGTCCCCAGCCGCAGCCTTCCCCCTGTCAAGTGAGCTTGACCCTAGGACTCGATCCGCACGAATGCAACGGTCGAGGTCCGAAACTAGACCTTCGGCTCCTCCCGCTCGCAGAAGGCGAGCGCGAGACCGAGCGCCTCGTCCAGCTGAAGCTGACGCCCTCCCTCCCAGATCTCGTCTGCACGCCCGCCGAGCGCCTCCCTGGCGGGCGCGAGCTGAACGTCGAACTCCTCCTGATCCGCCTGCCCGCGCGGGGCGCCGATCTCGTCCCGGAGAGCGGCTCCGGCTCCTGCGAGGCGGAGGGCGAGCTCCGCCTCGCCGACGAGTGTCGCGACGACCGCGACGTCCTCGAGCATGAACGCGAGCGCCCACTTCTCGCCGTGCTCGCGGTAGACGACAAGCGCCCCCGCAAAGAGCTCCCGCGTTGCGTCGAGGTCGCCCTGCGAGCGCGTGAGGATCCCGAGGTTGTGCTCGCCCAGGGCGATCATCCAGGGATCGCCCGTCTCGCGCCGGAGCCGCAGGCTCTCCTCCTGGCACGCAAGCGCCTCGTCCACGTGCCCGAGCAGCAACAGCACGTTGCCGAGGTTCATCCGCGAGATCGCGATCGCGCCCTTGTCTCCCACCGACTCGCGAAGCGCGAGACCCTCCTCGTGGAGGGCACGTGAACGCTCGTAGTCCCCTTCGTACTCGGCCATCACCCCGAGGTTCGAGAGGAGAGCGCCCATCGCCGCCTCGTCGCCGAGCTCACGGCGAATCGTCAGGCTGGCCTCGAGGTCCCTGCGCGCCGTCTCGAAGTCTCCCTGCGTCGCCGCGACCGTTCCGGCGATCTGCAGCACGCGCCCCAGGCCGACGTCGTCGCCGAGAGCGTCGAAGCCCGTTTGTGCCTTCTCGACCCAGCTCGAGGCATCGTCGTAGTCCCCGCGCTTGCGCGCCAGGTCCGCAAGGAAGGTGTCGGTCCAGGCCGCCGCCGACGCGTCCCCGGCCTCGTCGGCCAGCGCGAGCGCGTCGAGGTAGGCGCGCTCCGCCGCGGGCCAGTCGCCCGTCACCTCGAGCACCGCCCCGAGCTCGCGGGTGACGCGCCAGCGGTCGGCGCCGTCGAGCAAGGGCACAGCGCGCTCGAAGTAGTCGATCGCGGCCGCGTTCGCGTAGTTCGCCTGCGCCGCCTCGCCCGCCCGGACGAGAAACTCGCGCTTCTTCGGCACGTTCTCGCTGTGCCAGTAATGGTGCGCGAGCAGGTCGAGGTGGCGGTCGATCGCGTCCGGCTCCGACTCCTCGATGAAGACACCCGCTCGCTCGTGCAAGTCGGCCCGGATCGCGAACGGCATGCTCTCGTATGCGACCTCCTGCGTGACGACGTGCTTGAAGATGTACTCCTCCTCGGCCGGCCGGTCGAGCTTCACGAGGTCGAGCGACCGCAGCGTGTGCAGGTGCCCCCGCACGTCGGCGATCGAGCCGAGCTCGGGATAGATGCCCGGGAGCGCCGGCGCGTGGAACGTGCGCCCGACGACGCTCGCGACCTTCAGCGTCCGGCGCGGCGCCTCGGCGAGCGTGTCGACCCGGCTCAGGATCAGCGTGTGCAGGCTCTCTGGAAGCTGGAGATCCCTGAGAGCGTTCTCGTCCCGGAGGTCGACGCCCTGTCCCTCGATGTAGCTCAGGAGCTCCTCGATGTAGAACGGGTTCCCCTGCGAGCGGGCCGTGACGAGGTCGACGAGCGCCCGAGGCGGCTCGGTCGCCTCGCCGAGTGCGTGCGCCAGCTTCGATCGGATCAGCTGCTCGGCTTCGTGCGGCTCGAGCTCGGCGAGCGCGATCTCGGAGAACTGCGGAAGCCGCTCCAGTCCGAGCGCACCGCCGGGCTCCGTTGCGGGGCGATACGCGAGCAGGACGAGCACCGGCCGGGATTCGGCGGCGCGGGCCACGACCTCGAGCAGTTCCCGCGAGAGCGGGTCGATCCAGTGGCAGTCTTCGAGCACGAGCACGAGCGGATCGCCGGCGGTGCGGGCGCGTAGGCAGTCGGCGAGCAACGCCTCGAGCGACGTCTTGCGCAGCTCCGCGTCGAACGACGCGGTCAGCTCGTTGTCCGGAATCGAGATCCCGAGCAGCACGTCGAGGAGCGGCGCTCGCGGAACGAGAGCCGGGTCGATCGTCGCCAACTCGTCCTCGAGAGTCCGAACCTGCTCGGATTCGGACACGTCGGGATCGACCCGGAAGAGCGTGCGCCAGATCTCGCTCCAGACCACGTAGCTCGTCCGCGTCCCGAACGCTTGGCACTCGCCGAACGCGACGTCGATGCCTCGACGCCGGACGCGCCGCACGAACTCGGCGAGCAGGCGCGACTTCCCGACCCCCGCTTCGGCGGCGAGCCCGACGACGTGCCCGTGACCCTCGCGCGTCCGCTCGAGGACTGCGTCGAGCGCGGCGATCTCTCGTGCGCGCCCGACGATCGGGAGCGCATACCTCGTCTGGCGCCGGCCGACGTCCCGCGTCCCGCCCGAAAGCGCGTAGACCACGATCGGCTCGGCCTTGCCCTTCACCGTCATGTCCGGCAACCGCTCCCACGCGAACGCGTCGCCCGCGAGCGTGCGCACTGCCTCGCTCGCGTACACCTGCCCCGATGGCGCCTTCGACATCAGGCGCGCAGAGAGGTTCACGGCGTCCCCGAGACACACGAAGGTCCGCCGCATCGCATGCCCGTACGTCCCACTGCGGAGCCTGCCGTGCGCAATTCCGATCTGGAGCTCGCGAGCGGCAGTGACCTGGTCGAGCTCGAGCAGCTCCGTCGCCGCCGCCACCGCCCTCGCGGCGTCGTTCTCATGCGCGTGCGGTGAGCCGAACACCGCATACAGGTAGGCGCCCTTGTCGCCCAGCGTCAGCTGGAGCAGGTTGCCGCCGTACGCGGAGAAGGTGCGTTGGGCCCGTCGGATGAAATCGTCGAGCTTGCCGATGGCGTCGTCGTCGGCGTCGTAGTCGATCCCGGAGAAGCGCACGAACACGGGAATCGCCGGACGCAGCTCCGCGAGAAACTCGCCGCGACCGGTCCGCATCCGGTCGTAGACCGCCGGCAGGAGCCACGGTCGCACGAGTTCGTCGGGAAGCGGTGGCTCCGGCTCGGGAGCGGCGGGCTCGGGTGGATCGGAGAGGCCCACGACGACCCCTGCGCTCCGGCCGGCCTCGTCGTCGACGCGCATCTCCGCGATCTCGACGCGGTCGGCGAGCGTCGCCAGTGCCGACTCGTCGAGGAGGATCTCGCCCGGCTCGGCGAGATGCTCCGCGGCCGCCAGCTCGTCTACGAGCCGGCCGGCGAGAACCTCGATCAGCTGGATCTCCGGATCGCCGACGACGAAACGGCGCGCAGCGCCGACTGCGACGGCGACCTTCATCGCCAGCGACACCGTCGTCCCGCCCGGAGTCACGATCTCGCCGGCGCGAGCCATCGCGTCCTGCATCGCAACCGCGGCCGCTACCGCGCGCGCGCCGTCGTCCCCATCGAGCCAACACGTCACGGCGTCGCCCGAGAAGTAGATGACGTCGCCGTCGAAGCGGTGGAGCTCGTCGATGATCGCGTGAAAGACGCGGTTCAGGTTCGCGGTCAGCTCCTCCGCGCCGCGCTGCGCCCCGAGCTCGGACGCGAGCGCTTCCGTCAGCGACGTGAAGCCCGAGATGTCCGCGAAGAGCGCAGCTCCGCGAACCCTGTCCAGCGGCTCGATCCCGAGCGCGAGCGCCCTCCTGCGGTCGCGCGAGATGTAGGCCTCCGGGTCGTCGAAACCGACCGGAGTCGTGACGAGCGCGTCCCCCGTTCTGCGCCGCTCCGCCATGCGGCGGACTCTACGACGCAACCCGCCGGAGTACGAGGCCAGGATCTACGCTTCCGCGCGGAGTCGGCGCGGAGGGACAACGGGCATGCGGGTGGCGATCGTCGGAGGCGGGATCCTCGGTCTGGCCGCGGGGCACCTCCTCGCACGCGAGCGGCCGGAGGTCGACGTGGTCCTCCTCGAGAAGGAGGACGAGCTCGCGACCCACCAGACAGGGCGCAACAGCGGCGTCGTCCACGCCGGGCTGTACTACGAGCCCGGCTCGCTCAAGGCCAGGCTCTGCCGGCGCGGCGGCGAGCTCCTGCGCGACTTCTGCG
>Ga0111538_10010238_pt1 | contig 12478 bp, 11 predicted proteins | sample SoiMethybrSBSTD1_FD_79669 | JGI IMG/M metagenome (GOLD analysis project Ga0111538, IMG submission 79669) | Bulk soil microbial communities from a Populus tree surrounding site in Tennessee, USA - Soil MetaG P. TD hybrid SBSTD1 (version 2)... | ecosystem: Environmental > Terrestrial > Soil >...
AGTTCACGATGAACCTCGGCGAGCTGACCGGGGCGGGGCGCTCCACCACGGACTACTGGGTGCGCTACTCGCTGTCCGCGATGATCTTCGCCGGCGTCTTCGATCGCTATCCCAAGCTGAAGGTCGGCTCGGTCGAGCACGAGGCCGCCTGGATTCCTCACTGGCTGAAGCAGATGGACTTCACGTACCGCGAGCGGCCGGTGTTCACGAAGGGCTGGCGCTCGAAGGACGGGCTGCTGCCCAGCGACTACTGGCGCCGCAACATGTTCGTGGAGTTCATGGAGGACGACCTCGGCGTGCAGCTGCGGCACGAGATCGGCGTGGAGACCATGCTGTGGGGGAGCGACTTCCCGCACGCTGAATCGACGTGGCCGAAGTCGCGGGACTTTCTCACCCGCATGTTCGAGGGCGTGCCCGAGCCGGATCTGCGCCGGATCACCTCGGAGAACGCCGCGCGGATGTTTGGCTTCAAGCTGAACTAGGTCGGGTCCGCTTGGGATGCTCGACGGCTTCGTGCCGGTGACCGCAGCGTCCGAGCTGCCGCCGGGGGCGATGCGGTGGGTGGTCGTCGATCGGGAGCGGGTGCTGCTCGCGAACGTCGATGGCGCCTTCTATGCGCTCCGGGACGCCTGTGGTCACCGGCAGATGCAGCTCTCGAAGGGGCGGCTCGACGGCCACGTCGTCGAGTGCCCGCTGCACTTTGCGACCTTCGACGTCCGCACCGGCAAGCTGGTGAGCGGGCCCGCGTCCGCGGACGTCCCTACCTACGAGGTGAGGATCGACAACGACACGGTGTATGTGAAGCGCGCGTCCTCGCCGTAACCGGTATCCTGGCAGGCATGTCCCGGCTCAAGCCCCGCAAGCGAGCCCGCCTCCCCGACCGGGCCTTCGCCTACGTGGACTCTCGCGGCCGGCGGCGGCTGCCGATCCACGACAAGGCCCACGTGCGGAATGCGCTCGCCCGGTTCAACCAGGTCGGCTTCGAGAACGAGGCGGCCCGGGAGGGAGCCCGCAAGCGGCTGCTGAACGCGGCGAAGAAGTACCGCATCGTGCCCGTCGGGTTCTTCACCGGCCAGCTGCAATCGGAGCGGCGGGACGCGACTGCCGGGCGGCTCGTGATCGAGCTGGGCCGCAACCCGGCTCCGGGCGAGCTCGAGCAACGCCTGCGAACCGTCCTCCGGGATCCGACCCTCACGGTGCTTCACTGGTCCGACGCTTCGGGAGCGTATCTGGACAGCACGGGCAAGCCGGCCCCGCTTCCGGCCAAGCGAGACGGCCGCGGCGTGACGTATCTCGAACGCCAGGGGCGGCCGATGACGGCGCTCGTGCACGATCAAACGATCCTCGAGGACCCCGCGCTCGCCGAGACCGTGCTGGACGCCGTGCGCTTCGTGGTCGAGAAGGACCGGGTGCGCGGCCAGATCCGGGCCACCTCGACCAGCGCCGCGAAGCTCCCGACCGGGTTCGTCACATTCCTGATGACGGACATCGAGGACTCCACCGTCCTGTTGCGTCGGCTGGGGGACCGGTATGCCGCGCTCATCAACGACGTCAGAGGCGTCATCCGGACGGCGGTGTCGCGCGCGGGCGGTCACGAGATCGACGCTCGTGCCGACGAGTACTTCGCGGTCTTCGAGCGGGCCGCGGCCGCCATGGAAAGCGCCGTGGCGATCCAGCGCGAGCTCGGCGACCGGGCCTGGACCGACGGTCTGAAAGTGCGCCTCCGAGTCGGGATCCACAGCGGCCGCCCGACCCTGACCGATGTCGGCTACATCGGCCTGGCGGTTCACACCTCGGCGCGAGTCTGCTCGGCCGCTCACGGCGGCCAGATCGTCGTCTCCGCCACAACCAGAGCCGCGGTCGGGACATCGGCACCGGCGGGCATCCGGTTCCGCGATCTCGGGCGGCATCGCCTCCCGGGCCTTCCTGATGCCGAGACGCTCTTCCAGGCTCACGCCCAGGGACTGCGCGTGAAGTTCCCTCGGCCGCGGACGCGACCGAGCTCGGTCCGTCGCCCGCGGCGCGGTGACCGTCCGGCGAAGACCGAGAAACGGAGCCGCCCCGTGGATGGTCAGCTCGAGCTCCCTGGAGGCTCTTGACCGGGCATCTGGAGCGCGCGATGCTCGCGGCTGGAGGGAGCTCGCTATGACCACAAGTCGAACGTCCTATGTCTATGTCGGTCTGGCGGGTGAGACCGCACCGGGTCGCCCGATGCAGTCTGGCCTCTATCGCATGGTGGCCGGCGACGATCGCTGGGAGCTGTCGACCCGGGGCCTGCCGGAAGCGCCCGCCATCCGGGCCATCGCCCCGCATCCTGAGCACTCCGACACCGTCTACGTCGGAACCCAGCAGGGCCCCTACCGCAGCACCGACCGTGGCGCGCACTGGGAGAAGCTCGACGTCCCGGATCACGGCTTGCCGGTATGGTCTCTGCAGTTCGATCCTCACGACTCGCGCGTGATGTACGCCGGCTACGAAAACTGCGAGATCTTCCGCAGCGAGGACGGCGGCGACCACTGGGAGCAGCTGCCGGTGACCGTCCGCTTCCCCGAGGTCACCGTGGCGCCCGGGGCCAATCCGGCCAAGCGCGTGCTGGAGCTGGCCGTCAACCCGGCCAATCCCAATGAGATCTACGGCGCCATCGAGGTGGGCGGCGTCATCCGCAGCCTGGACGGCGGCGAGCACTGGGAGAACATGAGCCACGGCCAGTACCTGAACGACGACACGGTGGACATGCACGGCGTGCTCGTCGGGCGGTGGCGGCCGGGCACGGTGCTCGCAATCGGTCGTGCGGGCCTCTTCATCAGCATGGATCAGGGCGGGCACTGGGCCAGCGCCCGGCTCGAGCCGCTGAACATGAAGGACCAGACCTACTGCCGGGACATCCGCGAGGTGCCCGGCGATCCCAAGACGATCTGGGTCGCGGCGGGCGCCAACTTCCAGAGCGACCTCGGCGCGCTGTTCCGCAGCAAGGACGGCGGCGTGAGCTGGAAGCGGATGGACATGGGCCTCAAGCCGCGCACCACCATGTTCAGCATCGCCTTCGACGAGCGGCAGCCCAAGCGCATGTACTGCGCGAGCAGCGGCGGCGAGGTCTTCGCCAGCGAGGACGGCGGCGAGAGCTGGATCGAGCGCCCGCTACCGGCGGGGGCCACGCAGGTCTACGCGATGGGGTGCGCCTAGCCGAACGACCCAAACGATCGACCTCGTCCGGAAGGAGTCACACATGTGCTCGAGGTGCGTCCTGATCGGCACGGTGGCGGCCCTGACCCTTGCGATCGTCCTGTCGACAGTCACGGTGGGGGAAGCGCAGAAGCGCGGCGGCACCCTCCGCGTCGCCTACGGTAACGAGATCTCCAACTTCGATTTCCACACGGCGCCCGGCTACGAGCTGGTGTGGGCCGTGCTGAACATGAACTGCGGGCTCATCAGCATCACGCCCGACGGCCGGTTCGTCCCCGACGCCGCGGAGGCGTGGTCGGTCTCGCCCGACGGCCTGCTCTACACCTTCAAGCTCAAGAAGAACGTCCTGTTCCACGACGGCACCAAGCTCGACGCCTCGGTCGTGAAGTTCAACATCGAGCGCCTCATGGACCCCGCCACCCGGTCCAGCATGCGGGGGTTCTACGAGCCGGTGCACTCGGTCGAGGTGCTCGATCCGTCCACCGTGCAGATCCGGCTCAAGTATCCCTACGCCTTCATGCTCCACATGCTGGGCGCCTACCGCATGGGCCTCATGTTCTACTCGCCGGCCGCCACCCAGAAGTACACGCTCGAGGATCGCAAGGCCGGCAAGCCTGACGCGGTCCCCGGGTGCGGGCCGTTCCGGCTGGTCGAGTGGGTGAAGGGCAGCCACGTGGTGATGGACCGGTTCGACAAGTACTTCGAGCCGGGACTGCCGCTGCTCGATCGCGTCGTCATCAAGGTGATCAAGGACCCCGTGACACAGATGGCCGCCTTCAGGGCCGGCGAGATCGACTTCATCGCCGACTTCTCCGCCGATCACGTGGACACGCTGCGGGCGCAGTATCCCCGCGCGCAGATCATGACCGGCAAAGAGACGACGCCGATGGTCGCGATGATGAAGGTCACCGTGCCGGCCGACGGCAAGCCCATGTCGAAGGACCGCGGGCCGCACGCGATCTTCAACGACGTCCGGGTCCGCAAGGCCGTCGGGTGCTACGGCATCGATCGCAAGGAGATCGTCCGGATCGCCTTCAAGGGCCAGGCCACGCCCTGGCTCGGCATCATCCCGCCCGGCACCATGGACTCGGCCGACGTCACCCACCTGTGCCCGTACGACCCGGCGCGGGCCAAGGCGCTGCTGGCGGAGGCCGGCTACGGCCCGCAGAAGCCGCTGACCTTCGAGCTGATGACGAATACCGAGAAGAGCGTGTTCAACGTGATCGCCACGGTCATCAAGGAGCAGATGGCGCGCATCGGCGTGACCGCCAACCTCCGACTCACCGACAAGGTGAGCTGGATGAACGTCGCCACCCAGGACGGACCGTTCGACATGTACGTCGAGGACCTGGCGTCGCTCATGACGATCGACCAGAACTCGTTCCTGTCGGCCAGCGTGGCGTCATGGAACAGCTCGCGCCACACGGACGTGAAGGTCGACGAGTACTACAGCCGCTACGCGCGGGAGCTGGACCCGGCCAAGCGCAAGGTCATCGCCCGGGAGTTCCAGGAGTTCAGCGCGGACAAGCTCTACTGGAACACCATCTCCGGCTCGCCGTTCTACCAGGTGGCCCAGCCGTGGATGAAGGACTACGTCTACCAGTCGGAGTTCAAGGTGCTCTACAAGAAGGTCTGGCTCGACAAGTAGGCCCTGGTGGTATAGTCCCGTCACCAATCGGACCCGTACAGGACCTCGGGAGGGACTCGCGATGCAGCGTCCGTCTCCTCTGATCGGGTTAGGGTTCCTTGCCTGCGCTGCGCTGGTCGCGGCGAGTCCGGGCCTCGCCGGCGCCGCCGATGTCATCAAGTTCGGTGTCTCGACGCCGCTGTCCGGGCCGGCCGCGCCCTGGGGCATCCCGCACAAGAACGCCACCGAGCTCATCTTCGAGGAGATCAACACTGCGGGCGGGCTGGAGGTGGGCGGCAAGAAGTACACGCTGGAGGTCGTCGCCTACGACCACAAGTACGTGATCGCCGAGGGCGTGGCCACCGTGAACCGGCTCATCGCCAAGGACGGCGTGAAGTACATCTCGGTTCTCGGGGGCTCGGTGGTCAAGGCCGCCGAGGAGACGGTCAACGAGGGGCGGGTCCTGAACCTGCCGCTCGCCTACGCCGACGGACTGGTGAGCCCCAAGAATCCGCTCACCTTCCACGCCTTCCCGTCGCCGCCGGAGACCACCGCGTTCTGGAAGTGGATCAAGGAGAAGCATCCGCAGATCAAGCGGGTGGCGACGCTCTCACCCAACGACGACACCGGCTGGTGGTCGATCAAGGTCGAGACCACATACGTCGCCAAGCTCGGGTACGAGGTCGTGTCGAAGGAGTTCTTCGAGCGCACCATGACCGACTTCAACCCGGTACTCCTGCGCATCCTCGCCCAGAAGCCCGACATCATCAGCGTGCTGGCCTCCCCGGCCGGCAGTGTGGGCCTCATCATCAAGCAATCCCGGGAGCTCGGGTTCAAGGGCCGCTTCATCCACGTCGGGCAGATCGACACGTCGGTCGTCGCCAACATCGCCGGCAAGGCGAACGTGGAGGGCACGTGGGTGCACGGCTATGTGCAGAACCCGCTGCCCGACAAGATCAAGAGCTGGCAGGCGCGGTACACCAAGAAGTTCGGCGAGTGGAACGCCACCAGCATCGACTTCGCCAACCCGGCCTTCGCCTTCGTGGCCGCGGTGAAGAAGGCGCAGAGCCTCGACCAGAAGAAGATCGCCGACGCCCTGCAGATCGTCGAGTTCGACAACCTCTGGGGCAAGGCGCGGTTCGGCGGCAAGGAGTACTACGGCATCGGCAACCAGATCCTGTATCCGATGCCCTTCTCCGAGGTGAAGGACGGCGTGGCGAACCTCGTGGTCCAGCTCCCGCCGCCTCACAACTAGTGCGGTCGTCGTCGCCCCCTCGCTCGCAGTCGGGTGAGGGGGCGACGGACGCGATGCCATGACGGCGACCCTCCTGCTCCAGAGCGCGATCATCGGAGTGTCCATCGGCTCGATCTACATCCTGATGGCGCTCGGGCTCACGCTCATGTTCGGCATGATGCACATCATCAACTTCGCCCACGGGGCCGTCTACATGCTGGGCGCGTTCGTCATCTACTACGTGTTCTTCCAGGGGGGCGTGCCGTACTTCGTGGCCTTCGTGCTGGCCATGCTGATATTGGGGGCCTTCGGGTACCTCGTCGAGCGTTCGGTCTACCGCCCGATCAAGGGCGGGATCGAGCCGACGCTGGTCGCCCTGCTCGCGCTGACGACGTTTCTCCAGGCCGCCGGCTATCCGGTCTTCGGCCAGCTCGACAAGCATGTGCCGCCGGTGTTCGTGGGCACCCGCAATATCCTCGGGGTGATGATCTCCGTCGAGCGCCTGATGATCATTCCCGTCGCCGGGGTGCTGGTGGCCGGGCTCTACCTCTTCATCAACCGAACGCGCCTCGGCGCGGCGATGCGGGCCATCGAGCAGGACAAGGAGGCCGCTGCGCTGCAAGGCGTGAACGTGCACGTGGTCAACGGCCTGGCCTTCGCGATCGGCTTCGCGCTCGCCGCCGCGGCCGGAGCGCTCATGGCACCGATCTTCAAGCTCGACCCGATGATGGGGGAGCAGCCGCTGCTGAAGGCATTCATCATCATCATCCTCGGCGGGCTCGGCAGCATCCCCGGGGCCATCCTCGGCGGGCTCATGCTCGGGCTCATCGACTCGATCGTGGCCACCGCGCTCGGCGCTGAGCCGGCGTTCCTCCTGAGCTTCGTCTTCATCATCCTCCTGCTGCTTTTCCGGCCGAACGGTCTCTTCGGTCATGCGGTATAGGATCGCGATGCCGGCCGTCCTCGTCGTCGTGCTGGGGCTGGCCCTGCTCGTTCCGATGTTCGGCAACTACTACATCCACGTGTTCGCGCTGGTCTTCATCAACGTCATCCTCGCCGCCAGCCTGCGCCCGTCGCTGACGTGCGGCCAGCTCAACATCGGCCACTCGGCGTTCATGTGCCTGGGGGCCTACACCTCCGCGCTGCTCGCCAAGCACTACGCGCTGCCGTTCGAGCTGTCGCTGCTGAGTGGGGCGCTGGTGGCCACCGTCGTCGGCCTCGCCGTGGGCTATCCGGCGCTCCGGCTGCGAGGGGTGTACTTCGCGATGGTGACGGTGGCGTTCGTCGAGGTGATCCGGCTCGTGGCCGCGATCTGGGTGCCGCTCACGCGCGGCAACAGCGGTCTGTCCGCCATCCCCAAGCCCAATCTGCTGGGGATGACCCTGATGACGAAGGCGAGCCAGTACTACCTCGTCGTGGCCTTGACCGTCGTCACCCTGTTCATCCTGTGGCGGCTCGAGCGGAGTCGGCTCGGCTTGACCTGGAAGAGCATCGGGTTGGCCGACAATCTCGCGCAGTCGCTCGGGGTGAACATCGCCGCGCACAAGCTCCTGGCCTTCGCGGTCGGCTGCTTCTTCGCGGGGGTGGCGGGGGCCTTCTACGCTCACTTCATCCGGTTCCTCTTTCCTCCCGAGTTCGGCTTCCTGGTCGCCACCAACATCCTCGTCTACAACTTCGTCGGCGGGCGTGGCCATCTGGTGGGCCCCGTCATCGGCGCGGTCTTCCTGACGCTCCTCTCCGAGCCGTTTCGGGGGAGCGCGTACGAGACGATCTTCTTCTCGATCGCGATGCTCGCGACGATCCTGTTCTTGCCCGGCGGCATCATCACCTTGCCGGAGAAGCTTGCCGGACTGCGATGGGGCAGGGCCGCGTCGGCGCCGACGCCGAGTCCCGCTGGCTGATGCCCCTGCTCGAGACGCGCCAGCTGACCAAGCGCTTCGACGGCCTCGCCGCGGTCAACGGTCTCGACCTCAGTGTCGAGCCGGGGGAGATCGTGGGCCTGATCGGCCCCAACGGCGCCGGCAAGACCACCTGCTTCAACCTGTTATCGGGGTTTCTGCCGCCCACCGCCGGGACGATCCGGTTCGACGGCGAGGACATCACCGGACTGCGGTCGCATCTGATCGTCCGACGGGGTCTGGTCCGGACGTTTCAGCTCACCACGCTGTTCCAGGAGATGACGGCGCTGGAGAACGTGCTCCTGGGGCTGCACCTGCACAGTCAGACGAGCGTCCGCCAGCTGCTGTTCAGCCGCCGGCCGTTTCCGCGCGAGGAGATCGATCGCAGTCGCGAGGTGCTGGAGTTCGTGGGGCTGGCCGCTCACGGCGGCCAGCCGGCGAAGAATCTGCCGCACGGGCATCAGCGCATCCTGGGTATCGCGATGGCCCTGGCCGCTCGGCCGCGGCTGCTGCTGCTCGACGAGCCGGTCACCGGGATGAACCTCGGTGAAAGCGGCCGGGTGATGGCGCTGGTCAAGACGATCCGCGACCGGGGAACGACCATCCTGCTGGTCGAGCACAACATGAAAGCGGTGATGGGCACCTGCGAGCGCGTCGTGGTGCTGAACTTCGGTGAGAAGCTCGCGGAAGGCCCACCGGCCTCGGTGAGCAGGAACCCGAAGGTGATCGAGGCCTATCTGGGGGCCGAGCTCGAGCATGCTCGAGGTTAAGGACCTTCGCGTCCACTACGGCACCGTGGAAGCCGTCAAGGGCATCTCCTTTCAGGTCTCCGCCGGCGCCATCGTCAGTCTGATCGGCGCCAACGGCGCCGGCAAGACGACGAGCCTTCGGGCGATCACCGGTCTGGTGCGCCCCAGTGGCGGCGACCTGCGCTTCGAGGACCGGTCGCTGATCGGCCTGGCGCCGCACGACATCGTTCGGCTCGGGATCGCCCACGTGCCGGAAGGGCGGCGGCTTTTTCCGAAGATGACCGTGCTCGAGAACCTCAAGATGGGCGCGTACCTCAGAGCACGCCAGGCCAGCGCATCGACGCTGGAGATGATCTACCAGCACTTTCCCATCCTGCGCGAGCGAGGACGGCAGATCGCGGGGTCCCTCTCCGGCGGCGAGCAACAGATGCTGGCCATCGCCCGTGCGCTCATGAGTCGGCCGAAGCTGCTGCTGCTGGACGAGCCCTCCATGGGCCTGTCGCCGATCATGACGGCCGAGATCGGCAAGGTCATCCGGCAGATCAATGCGCTGGACGTGTCGATCATCCTGGTCGAGCAGAACGCAATGCTCGCTCTCACGCTAGCGCGGTACAGCTACGTGCTGGAGACGGGCAGCCTCGTCCTGCACGGTCCGGCCGACGATCTGCTGCGCGACGAGGGTGTGAGAAAGGCCTACCTGGGGATCTGATCACTCGATTACCTGGTCCGCCCGACCCAGCACGGAGCGCGACAGCGTCAGGCCGAGGGCTCTGGCGGTCTTGAGGTTGATCACCAGCTCGAACTTGGTGGGCTGCTCGATCGGAAGGTCGCCGGGCCTGGCGCCCTTGAGAATCTTGTCGATGTAGAGGGCGGCGAGGCGGCTTAGCTCGACGATCCGCGGGCCGTACGCCATCAACCCTCCAGCTCGCGCCATCTCGCCCCATTCATACATCGCCGGGACGCGTCGCTTCCTGGCCAGCTCGACGATCTGCTGATGATCTTGATAGAACCGGGGGAAGGACGGGACGAGAAGCGCCTCGATCCGCTCGGTCGCCATCGCGTCGAAGGCGCGCTCGTAGCTGGTCGAGCCGGGGATGTCGATCATTCGAAGCTGGACCTTGGCCGACTGGGCGACGCCGCGAACCTGCGCGAAGTCCCCCCAGGCAAGGCCAGGATTGAGGACCCCGATCTTCCTGGCGCTGGGCATGGCTTCCAGGAGCAACCCGAGCCGCTTGGCGTCCAGCTCCGCGGCGAACATGAAGACACCGGTCACGTTGGTGCCGGGTCGGCTGAAGCTCGTCACGATGCCGGACTCGATGAGACCTTCTCCGCCCCAGAAGGCCATGACGATCGGGGTCGTCTTCGTGGCCTGGCTGGCCGCCCGGATCGCCGGCGGACTGACCGCCACGATGAGGTCGACCTTGGCCTGTTCCAGCGCCACGGCGAGCTCCAGAAGGCGGTCGAGATGGTTCTCGGCGGAGCGCACCTCGAGCCGGAATGCCTGGCCTTCGACGTAGCCCAGATCCCGCAGCGCCTCGATCAACGGCGCCCTGGGAACCCCTATCGGTGTGAGGTAGCCGATCCGCCAGACCTTCCCCGCCGGCTGCGCCGCGGCGGCCAGCGGCGCGGCGAGGGCGCTCGAGATCGCGACCAGGAAGTGGCGACGATTCATGGCCGCGATCCTACAGCCCCTTGCCTCTTGACGGCGCCAGGCTTTTCCCCCATTCTCCCCGGCACCGAGAAGAGATAGGTAGCACCCGCCCTGTATAGCAGGTTCGCTCAAGTCCGCTCCCCGCTTCGAATTTGGTAACGAGGGGGTGCACGAGCGTATGGGACTTCTCGCTCTGGACAACCTGCACCTGAGCTTCGGCGGCGTGGCCGCCCTGGCCGGGGTGAGCCTCGAGGTCGAGCGTGGCGAGTTCTTCGCCATCATCGGCCCCAACGGCGCGGGCAAGACCAGCATCTTCAACTGCATCAGCGGGATCTACGCGCCCACACGCGGGCGGATTCTGTTCGATGGCCGCGACATCAGCGGGCTGAGACCGCATCAGCGGGCCAAGCTCGGGATCGCCCGCACCTTCCAGAACATCGCGCTCTTCCGTGGCATGAGCGTGCTCGACAACGTGAAGATTGGCCGCCACGTGCATCTCCGCTCCGGCGTGCTGGCGTGTGGTCTCTACTACGGTCGGGCCGCGCGCGAAGAGCAGGCCCATCGCGCCACGGTCGAGCGCGAGATCGTCGATCTCCTGCAACTTCAAGATATTCGCCACAAGATTGTCGGCACGCTGCCCTACGGCCTGCAGAAGCGTGTGGAGCTGGCCCGCGCGCTGGCGCTCGACCCCGTGCTGCTGCTCCTCGACGAGCCCACCGCGGGCATGAACGCCGAGGAGACGGAAGACATGGTGCGCTTCATCCTCCACGTGAGGCGAGTCAAGCGCCTCACGGTGGTGATGATCGAGCACGACATGGGCGTCGTGATGGACATCTCCGACCGCGTGGCCGTGCTGGACTTCGGCAAGAAGATCGCCGAGGGCACGCCCGCCCACGTGCAGCAGGACGCCAACGTCATCAAGGCCTACCTCGGCGAGGACGTGGAGGTCGCATGACGCTGCCCCAGATGCTCGCCGCCCACGCCCGGCGCTACGGCCACAGCAAGGTGGCACTCCGCGAAAAGGAATTCGGCATCTGGCAGGAAGTCAGCTGGGCGGACTACGCGGCCCACGTCCGCGCCGTCGCCCTGGGGCTCGAGCTGCTCGGCCTGCGGCGGGAAGAGACGCTCGCCATCATCTCCGGCAACCGGCCCGCGTGGCTCTACACCGAGCTGGCGGCCCAGGCGCTCGGCGCGATCCCGGTCGGCGTCTACGTCGACAGCCTCCCCGAGCAGATGCACTACATCGTGGAGCACTGCGAGGCGCGGATCGTGATGGTCGAGGACCAGGAGCAGGCCGACAAGGTCCTCGGCGTCCGGGCCCAGCTGCCGCGCCTGCAGCGGATCGTGGTCGACGACATGCGGGGGCTGGAGGACTACCGCGAGCCGCTGCTGATCAGCCTGGAGGAGCTCGAGCGCCTGGGGCGCGAGGCCGACGCGCAGGACCCCGGCCATTACGACGCCTTGCTGGAGCGGGGCGCGGCGGACGACGTGGCGCTGCTCGCCTACACGTCCGGCACCACCGGGACGCCCAAGGCGGCGATGCTGACCCACCGAAATCTGGTGGCGATGGCCACGGGTGTTACCCAGGTCGATCGCGTCCTCGACACCGACGACATCGTCTCCTTCCTGCCGTTCTCCTGGGTAGGCGAGCAGCTCTTGAGCGTGGCCATCGCGCTGCACGCCGGCGCCACGGTGAGCTTCCCCGAGGCGCCGGCCACCATGCGCGAGGACCTGCGCGAGATCGGACCCCACGTGATCATCGCGCCGCCCCGCTTCTGGGAGGCGATGTGCTCGGAGTACCAGGTGAAGATCGGCGATGCCGGGCGGTTCAAGGCCGCGGTCGCGCGGATGGCGCTCGGCATCGGCATGCAGGTGACCGAGCGGCGGCTCCGCCGGCAGCGCGTCGGCCCGGGCCTGCGGCTGCTCGCCGTCCTGGCGCACCTGGTGACGTTCCGCGCGCTCCTGGATCGGCTGGGGCTCTCGCGCGCCCGCTGCGCCTACACCGGCGGTGCGGCGCTCGGGCCGGAGCTGTTCCGGTTCTTCCGCGCCATCGGGCTCAACCTCAAGCAGGTGTACGGCCAGACCGAGTCCGGCGGCATCTCCGTGCTCCATCCCGACGACGACGTGCGACCCGAG
>Ga0111538_10010239_pt1 | contig 12477 bp, 9 predicted proteins | sample SoiMethybrSBSTD1_FD_79669 | JGI IMG/M metagenome (GOLD analysis project Ga0111538, IMG submission 79669) | Bulk soil microbial communities from a Populus tree surrounding site in Tennessee, USA - Soil MetaG P. TD hybrid SBSTD1 (version 2)... | ecosystem: Environmental > Terrestrial > Soil > Tree...
CACACGCCGTTCTTCAACGGATACCGGCCGCAGTTCTACTTCCGGACGACGGACGTGACGGGTGTGGCGACGCTGCCGCAGGGCGTGGAGATGGTGATGCCGGGAGACAACGTCAGTCTCGCGGTGGAGCTGATCACGCCGATCGCCATGGACAAGGGGCTGCGCTTCGCCATCCGCGAAGGCGGCCGCACCGTCGGCGCCGGCACCGTCACCGAGATCCAGGCGTAGGGAGACGGAGCGATGCGCGACCTCATCACGTTCCAGTGCACCACCTGCAAGCGGCGCAACTACGTGTCGACGAAGAACCGCAAGAAGACGACCGAGAAGCTGGAGTTCCGGAGATTCTGCCGCTGGTGCCGTTCGCACACGGCCCACAAGGAGACGAAGTAGGCGGCCGCCGGGGCGACCCGGATGAAGGCCAGTAGCTCGAACGGCTAGAGCGCCGGTCTCCAAAACCGGATGTTGGGGGTTCGAATCCCTCCTGGCCTGCCGGCGTCGCGCGAAAGCGGAGCGGAGTGAACGATGGAATGGGTGAACCGGACCAGGACCTTCCTCGCGGACGTGCGCGGGGAGATCAAACGGACGACCTTCCCGTCGAAGAAGGAGGTCCAGGGGACGACCGCGGTCGTGGTGATCACGGTGTTCGTCTTCGCCGCGTATCTCTGGGTGGTGGACACCTTTCTGTTCCACGTGATCGAGTGGATCTTCAAGCAGACGGGATGAGGGACGACCAGAGCATGGACAAGCACTGGTACATCGTGCACACGTACTCCGGATACGAGAACAAGGTGCGTGAGTCCCTGCGGCAGCGGGCGGACGCCCTCGGCATGGCCGAGGCGATCGGCGAGGTGCTGATCCCGACCGAGGACGTGGTGGAGATGCGCGACGGCAACCGGGTGATCTCGAAGAAGAAGTTCTTCCCCGGCTACGTGCTCATCAACATGGAGCTCAACGACGCTACCTGGCACGTGGTGAAGAACACGCCGAAGGTGACCGGTTTCGTCGGCTCGGCGACCTCTCCCGTGCCGCTGACGCAGGAGGAGGTCGACCGGATCATCAACCAGGTGTCGGTGGCGGCCGAGAAGCCGAAGCCGAAGTTCCAGTTCCAGCGCGGCGACTCGGTGCGGATCATCGACGGGCCGTTCTCGAACTTCCAGGGGATGGTCGACGAGGTGAACAACGATCGGGCCACCCTCAAGGTGATGGTGACGATCTTCGGCCGCTCCACGCCGGTCGAGCTGGACTTCCTGAAGGTCGAGAAGCTGTAGCGGGCGAGGAGACAGGCGCGCATGGCCAAGAAAATCACCGGATACGTCAAGCTGCACATCCCCGCGGGGAAGGCGACCCCGGCACCGCCGGTCGGCCCGGCCCTGGGTCAGCAGGGCGTGAACATCATGGACTTCTGCAAGAATTTCAACGCGCAGACGGCCAAGATGGGGGACGGGATGATCATCCCGGTCGTGGTGACGGTCTACCAGGACCGCTCCTACACCTTCATCACCAAGACCCCGCCGGCGAGCATCCTGCTCAAGAAGGCGGCCGGGCTGGCGAAGGGCTCCGGGGCGCCGAACAAGGACAAGGTCGGGAAGGTCACCCGGGCGCAGGTGGAGGAAATCGCACGCACCAAGCTCCCGGACTTGAACACCCAGAGCATGGAGTCGGCGATCCGCTCGGTGATGGGCACGGCGCGAAGCATGGGGATCGAGGTCTCGGGATAGACGGGACGGGCGGCGGCCTGGCCGCGCCCTGAGAGTGGAAGCGGCGGGAGGCGCGAGGACGATGAGGCGGCGGGGCAAGAAGTATCAGGAAGTGAAGAAGCGCGTGCCGGAGAAGGCGGTCACCCTCGACGAGGCGATCCCTCTCCTCAAGACGGTGCGCTACGCCAAGTTCGAGGAGACCATGGAGGTCGCCCTCCTGCTCGGCGTGGACCCGAAGCACGCGGACCAGATGGTGCGCGGCACGGTCGTCCTCCCGCACGGCACCGGGGCCACCAAGAAGGTGCTGGTGATCGCCACCGGTGAGAAGCTGAAGGAGGCCGAGGCGGCCGGGGCCGATCACGTCTCCGGGCCCGAGGTGGTGCAGAAGATCCAGGAGGGCTGGCTCGACTTCGACGCGATCGTCGCCACCCCGGACACCATGAAGGACGTCGGGCGGCTCGGGAAGGTGCTCGGCCCCAAGGGGCTGATGCCGAACCCGAAGACCGGCACGGTCACCTTCGACGTCGCCAAGGCGGTGCAGGAGATCAAGGCGGGGAAGGTGGAGTTCCGGGTGGACAAGACCTCCATCATCCATGTCCCCTTCGGGCGGTCGAACTTCCCGGAGAAGAACCTCCTGGAGAACGCGCGGGTGCTCATCGGGGCGGTCGTCCGGGCGAAGCCGCCGACGGCCAAGGGGAAATATCTGCGCTCGGCGTACGTGTCGAGCACCATGAGCCCGAGCATCAAGCTCGACGTGGGTAGCCTCGAGGCGCTGGCCTAACCAACGTCGGGTGAAGCCGAAAGGCGGGGAGCATCGATGAACAAGCAGGAAAAAGGGGCGGAGATCGAGGCGCTGCAGGCGGTCCTCAAAGGAGGGCCGGCGGCGTTCGTGCTGGCCCCCAAAGGGCTGACCGTGAACCAGGTGACGACGCTGCGCCGCAAGGTGCGCGCCACGCAGGGAGAGATGAAGGTGGTGAAGAACCGCCTGGCCCTGCGCGCCCTGAAGGGGACGGCGTTCGAACCGCTGTCGACCCACTTCAAGGGGGAGACCGCCCTGGCATGGACCAGCGCCGACCCCGCCCCGCTGGCCAAGGCCATCGAGGAATTCGCCAAGGACCACCAGGGGCTCGGGATCAAGGCCGGTCTCGTCGACGGGCGGGCGATCCTGGCGGCGCAGATCAAGGTGATCGCCGACCTGCCGCCGCGCCCGATGCTGGTGGCGCGGCTCCTGACCGTGCTCAACGGGCCGATGACCCGGCTCGTGACCGTCCTGAAGGGGCCGCACCGCGGCGCCGTCAGGGCCCTGGACGAGATTGCCAAGAAGAAGGGGGCCGGGGCCGCCCCCGAAGAAGCCGCCCCGACCGCCTGAGGACCACGGAACACCGACACGCGCACAGCGCACAGAAGGCAACGAGGAGGAGCAATGCCAGCGATCAGCAAGGACGACGTCGTGAACTACCTCAAGCAGGCCCCGATGCTCGAAGTGGCCGAGCTCGTCAAGGAGCTCGAGACCGAGTTCGGGGTGTCGGCCGCGGCGATGCCGATGATGATGCCGGGCGCGGCCGCCGGCCCCGCCGCGGGCGCGGCCCCGGCCGAGGTGAAGGACACCTTCGACGTCGTCCTCACCGACGTGGGCGACAAGAAGATCAACGTCATCAAGGTCGTGCGCGAGGTCACCAGCCTCGGTCTCAAGGAGGCGAAGGATCTCGTTGACGGCGCCCCCAAGACGGTCAAGGAGGGGGTTTCGAAGGCCGAGGCCGAGGAGATCAAGAAGAAGTTCGCCGAGGCCGGTGCCAAGATCGATCTGAAGTAGGCACGGCGGGTCCGAGTCTCCAGATCATTTCGCCAGTTCTCGCGGGGCTGCCGGCAGGGCGATGCCGGCGGCCCCGCATGCCTCACCGTCCCCGTGTCACGCGGGGACTCCCGTCGAAGGGAGCGTCCTGAACCAGATGATGAACAGCCCGACGGCCAACGGTCGTGAGCGTGTCAATTTTTCCAAGATCCACACCGCCATCCCGATCCCCAACCTGATCGAGGTGCAGAAGCGCTCCTACGAGCGCTTCCTGCAGATCTACACCGCCCCCGCGGACCGCGAGGACATCGGTCTGCAGGCGGTGTTCAAGTCGATCTTCCCGATCTCCGACTTCCGGCAGACCTGCTCGCTGGAGTTCGTCGAGTACACCATCGGGAACTGGGAGTGCAAGTGCGGCAAGCTCGAGGGGCTCGAGCACCTGCGCATCGCCTGCGTGAAGTGCGGCAAGAAATCGATCTCGCACAACCCGAAGAACCCGCGCCTGACCTGCCCCGACTGCGGCTGGTCCAATGAGAACCGCGTGGTGCACTGCGAGATCTGCGGCGACCCGGTCAGCCTGAAGTACAAGTACGACGTCGCCGAGTGCCAGGAGCGCGGCATGCACTTCACCGTGCCGCTCAAGGTCAAGATCCGTCTCGTCGTTTACGAGAAGGACACCGCCTCCGGCCAGAAGGAGATCCGCGACATCAAGGAGCAGGAGGTCTACTTCGGCGAGATCCCGCTCCTGACCGAGAACGGCACCTTCATCATCAACGGCACCGAGCGCGTCATCGTGTCGCAGCTGCACCGCTCGCCGGGCGTCTTCTTCCAGAGCGACGACGGTAAGAAGACGTGGATGGCGAAGGTCATCCCGTACCGCGGCTCGTGGCTCGAGTTCGAGTTCGACGACAAGGACCTGCTGCACGTGCGCATCGACCGCAAGCGCAAGTTCCTCGGCTCGGTCGTGCTGCGCGCCATCGGCCACAAGACCGACACCGACATCCTGCGCACCTTCTACCGCGCCGAGACGATCGAGATCGAGGACGGGAAGCTGTTCTGGAAGACGAGCCCGGGCCTCCTCGGGCACCGCAGCCGCGGCGAGGTCACCGACCGGAAGGGGAAGGAGGTCCTCATCCCCAAGGGGAAGAAGATCACCGCCCACATGCTCCAGGGCCTCGAGAAGGCCGGGGTCGAGCGGGTGCCGGTGGACACCGAGGAGCTGGGCGGCGCGCTCGCCCTGGCGGACATCGTCGACATCAAGTCCGGCGAGGTGCTGCTGGAGGCGAACGAGTCGCTCACCGGGGTCGTCGTCGACCAGGCGGTCGGTCGCGGCCTGCCGTCGATCGACATCTTCTTCCCGCAGGACTCGGAGCTCGGCTCGGTGCTGTCCGACACGGTCCGCAAGGACACGGTCAAGGCCCCGGACGAGGCGCTCGTCGAGATCTACCGCCGCCTGCGCCCGGGCGATCCGCCGACCCTCGACGGCTCGCGCACGCTGTTCAACGGCATGTTCTTCGATCCGAACCGCTACGACCTGAGCCGCGTGGGCCGGCTGAAGATGAACACCAAGCTGGGCACCGACCGGCCGCTGGACCAGCGGGTCCTGACCCCGGACGACTTCATCCGCGTCCTCAAGCACCTCCTGGGCCTGCGGCGCAACCCGTCCGGCGTGGACGACATCGACCACCTCGGCAACCGCCGCGTGCGCGCGGTCGGCGAGCTGCTGGAGAACCAGTTCCGCATCGGCCTGGTGCGGATGGAGCGGGCGATCAAGGAGAAGATGTCGGTCTACCAGGAAATGACCACGGCGATGCCGCACGACCTGATCAACGCCAAGCCGGTCATGGCCGCCATCCAGGAGTTCTTCGGGTCGTCGCAGCTGTCGCAGTTCATGGACCAGACGAACCCGCTGTCGGAGATCACCCACAAGCGGCGCCTCTCGGCTCTCGGGCCCGGCGGGCTGTCGCGCGAGCGGGCCGGCTTCGAGGTGCGCGACGTCCATCCGACCCACTACGGCCGCATCTGCCCGATCGAGACGCCGGAGGGGCCGAACATCGGCCTCATCTCGTCGCTGTCGTGCTACGCGCGCATCAACGAGTTCGGCTTCATCGAGTCGCCGTACCGCAAGGTGCAGGGTGGGCGCGTGCGCGACTACTACCGCATCTCCTCGAAGGGCGAGTCGGAGTTCGAGCTCGGCCAGGTCATCGAGAAGGACGATTTCGAGCGCGAGATGTCGAAGCTGAAGCGGCGCAAGGAGAAGCTTCCGGACGCCGAGCCCCACCCGTTCTACCTGACCGCCTGGGAGGAGGACAAGGCGATCATCGCCCAGGCCAACGTCCGCCTCGACGACGCCGGCCTCATGGTCGAGGACCGCGTCACCGCCCGCGTCGCCGGAGAGTTCAAGTTCGTCGAGCGCGAGGAGGTGCACTTCATCGACGTGTCGCCGAAGCAGCTGGTGTCGGTCGCCGCGTCGCTCATCCCGTTCCTCGAGAACGACGACGCCAACCGCGCCCTGATGGGATCGAACATGCAGCGCCAGGCGGTGCCGCTGGTGCGGGCCGAGGCGCCGTTCGTCGGCACCGGCATGGAGCGGATCACCGCCCAGGACTCCGGGGCGGTGGTGCTGTGCCAGCGCGAGGGGACGGTGGACTACTGCGACTCGCAGCGGATCATCGTGCGCGTCTCGGGTGAAGGATACGGCCTCAAAGAAACCGACGACTTCGGCGCCGACATCTACAACCTGACGAAGTTCAAGCGCTCGAACCAGAACACCTGCATCAACCAGAAGCCGATCGTCGCCGCCGGGCAGAAGGTGAAGCGCGGGGACGTGCTGGCCGACGGGCCGTGCACCGACGGCGGCGAACTGGCGCTCGGGCGCAACGTGCTCGTCGCCTTCATGCCGTGGCGCGGCTACAACTTCGAGGACGCGATCCTGGTGTCCGAGCGTCTCGTCTCCGACGACTACTTCACCTCGATCCACATCGAGGAGTTCGAGATCGAGGCGCGCGACACGAAGCTCGGGCCCGAGGAGATCACCCGCGACATCCCGAACGTCTCCGAGGACTTCCTGCGCAACCTGGACGAGTCCGGGATCATCCGCACCGGGGCGCACGTCAAGGCCGGCGACATCCTCGTCGGCAAGGTCACCCCGAAGGGGGAGACCCAGCTCACTCCGGAGGAGAAGCTGCTGCGGGCGATCTTCGGCGAGAAGTCCGGCGACGTCCGCGACGCCTCGCTGACCACCCCGCCGGGCATCGAGGGGACGGTCGTCGACGTCAAGATCTTCTGCCGCAAGGGGGTCGAGAAAGACGGCCGGGCGCTGCAGATCGAGCAGGAGCAGATCGCCCGGATGGAGAAGAACCTCAACGACGAGATCCGCATCCTCAAGGAAGAGAACCGCAACCGGATGACGGAGCTCCTCCTCGACCACAAGCTGGCGGAGCCGCTCACCGAGAAGCGCCGCAAGAAGGAGCTGCTGCCGAAGGGGACCGTCCTGACCCGCGAGGTGATGTCGAAGCTGGGCGTCGACGACCTCATGCGCATCGAGTTCGAGGGGCGCAAGGGGGAGGCGGAGGAGATCCGCGAGATCGAGGAGCGCACCGAACGCAAGGTGCAGATCCTGCGCCGGCTGCACGAGGAGAAGATCCAGCAGCTGCGTAAGGGGGACGAGCTGTCGCCCGGCGTCATCAAGATGGTCAAGTGCTTCGTCGCCATGAAGCGCAAGCTGTCGGTCGGCGACAAGATGGCGGGGCGGCACGGCAACAAGGGGGTCATCGCCCGGATCCTGCCGCCGGAGGACATGCCGTACCTGCCGGACGGGACGCCGGTCGAGATCGTCCTCAACCCGCTCGGCGTTCCGAGCCGCATGAACGTCGGGCAGATCCTCGAGACCCACCTCGGCTGGGCCGCCAAGGCGCTGGGGCTGCACTTCGCCACCCCGGTGTTCGACGGCGCCAGCGAGCGCGAGATCAAGGACTACCTCAAGCAGGCGGAGCTGCCGTCCACCGGCAAGACCCACCTGCACGACGGCCGCACCGGCGAGCCCTTCGATCAGAAGGTCACGGTCGGCTACATCTACATGCTGAAGCTGTCGCACCTGGTCGACGACAAGATCCACGCCCGGTCGATCGGTCCGTACTCGCTGATCACCCAGCAGCCGCTGGGCGGCAAGGCGCAGTTCGGCGGCCAGCGCTTCGGGGAGATGGAGGTCTGGGCCCTCGAGGCCTATGGCGCCGCCAACATCCTGCAGGAGCTGCTGACCGCGAAGTCGGACGATGTTTACGGCCGGACCAAGATCTACGAGGCGCTGGTCAAAGGAGAGACGACGGTGGAGCCGGGGCTCCCCGAATCGTTCAACGTCCTGGTGCGGGAGCTGCAGAGCCTGTGTCTGGACGTGGAGCTTCGCGCCGGCGACGGCGCGGGTGCCCCGGGAGGTGACGTTCGATGAGGCCCTACACCGAAGGCTTCCGCCCCATGAGCAAGAGCAGTCCGTTCTCGGACAAGGCGCGGACCATCAATGACTTTCAGTCGATCCGGATCTCCCTCGCCTCGCCCGAGAAGATCCGCTCGTGGTCGTACGGCGAGGTGACGAAGCCCGAGACCATCAACTACCGCACCTTCAAGCCGGAGCGCGACGGGCTGTTCTGCGCCAAGATCTTCGGCCCGGTCACCGACTGGGAGTGCCTGTGCGGCAAGTTCAAGCGCATGAAGCACCGGGGCGTGGTGTGCGACAAGTGTGGCGTCGAGGTGACCCAGAGCAAGGTGCGCCGCGAGCGCATGGGGCACATCGAGCTGGCGTCGCCCGTCAGTCACGTCTGGTTCTTCAAGGGGCTGCCGAGCCGCATCGGGCACCTGCTCGACATCACCCTCCGCGACCTCGAACGCATCCTCTATTTCGAGGCGTACGTCGTCATCGATCCGGGCGACTCCAAGGTGGAGGAGAAGGAGCTCCTGACCGAGGAGCGCTACCGCAAGCTGCGCGAGGAGGCGGGGGACAAGTTCGTCGCCCGCATGGGGGCCGAGGCGATCAAGGAGCTGCTGCGGCGCTGCCGGATCGACGACCTGGCGATCGAGATGCGCGAGCGGATGAAGACCGAGACCTCCGTGGCGAAGAAGACCAAGTTCGCCAAGCGTCTCAAGGTGGTCGAGGCCTTCCGCAAGTCCGGCAACAAGCCGGAGTGGATGATCCTCGATGTCATCCCGGTCATCCCGCCGGAGCTGCGTCCGCTGGTGCCGCTCGACGGCGGCCGCTTCGCCACGTCCGACCTGAACGACCTCTACCGCCGGGTGATCAACCGCAACAACCGGCTCAAGAAGCTGCTCGAGCTGCGCGCCCCGGATGTCATCATCAGGAACGAAAAGCGGATGCTTCAGGAGGCGGTGGACGCCCTGTTCGACAACGGGCGCCGCGGCCGCGTCCTGCGCGGCACCAACAACCGGCCGCTCAAGTCGCTTTCCGACACGCTGAAGGGGAAACAGGGGCGCTTCCGGCAGAACCTCCTCGGCAAGCGCGTCGACTACTCCGGCCGCTCGGTCATCGTCGTCGGCCCCGAGCTGAAGCTGCACCAGTGCGGGCTGCCGAAGAAGATGGCCCTCGAGCTGTTCAAGCCGTTCATCTACAACAAGCTCGAGCAGGAAGGGCTGGTCTCGACCATCAAGGCGGCCAAGGAGATGGTCGAGCTGCAGAAGGCGAAGGTGTGGGACTTCCTGGAGGAGGTGATCCAGGAGCACCCGGTCCTGCTGAACCGCGCCCCGACGCTGCACCGTCTCGGGATCCAGGCGTTCGAGCCGGTGCTGGTCGAGGGGAAGGCCATCAAGATCCACCCGCTCGTCTGCACCGCCTTCAACGCCGACTTCGACGGCGACCAGATGGCGGTGCACATCCCGCTGGCGCCCAAGGCGCAGATCGAGGCGCAGGTGCTGATGCTGAGCACCCAGAACCTCCTCAGCCCCGCCAACGGCCAGCCGGTGGTGGTGCCGACGCAGGACATCGTCCTCGGCGTCTACTACCTGACCAAGCAGAAGCCGGCCGCCAAGGGGGAGGGTCGTATCTTCGGAAGCGTCGACGAGGCGCTCCTGGCGCTGCAGCTCGGGGAGGCCGATCTCCTCGCCGGGGTGCGCGTGCGCTACACCGGGGAGCTCCTCGACCTGACGACCGTCTACGACGACCAGGACATCCTGCACACCGAGATCCAGGTGGTGGAGCGCCAGCTCATCTCGACCACCATCGGCCGCATCCTGTTCAACTCGGAGCTGCCGTCGGGGGTGCCGTACATCAACGGCCTGCTCAAGAAGAAGGGGCTGGGGCAGCTGGTGCAGTTCTGCTACCTGCACTTCGGCAACGAGAAGACCGTCGAGATGGTGGACAAGCTCAAGGATCTCGGCTTCTCCTACGCGACCAAGGCCGGCATCAGCATCGGCATCGACGACATGGTGATCCCGGAGAAGAAGGACGAGATGGTCCGCGAGGCGCGGCGGGCCCAGGACGCCGTCGACAACGAGTACAAGGAAGGGGCGATCACCGGCGGCGAGCGCTACAACAAGGTCATCGCCATCTGGTCGGAGGTCACCGAGCGCATCTCGGACGAGATGTTCCGCGAGATGCAGAAGATCGACAAGAGCGGCGGCGAGTTCAACCCGATCTACATGATGGCCGACTCCGGGGCGCGCGGCAGCAAGCAGCAGATGCGGCAGCTCGCCGGCATGCGCGGACTGATGGCCAAGCCGTCGGGGGAGATCATCGAGACGCCGATCACCTCGAACTTCCGCGAGGGGCTGAACGTCCTGCAGTACTTCATCTCCACCCACGGCGCCCGCAAGGGGCTGGCCGACACGGCGCTCAAGACCGCCGACTCCGGCTACCTGACGCGGCGCCTGGTCGACGTGGCGCAGGACGTGATCATCTCCGAGGAGGACTGCCAGACCCTCGAGGGGATCTACGTCACCGCCATCGTCGAGGGGGGCGAGGTCATCGAGCCACTGCGCGACCGCCTCATCGGCCGCGTCGCCATGGAGGACATCTTCGACCCGCTGACGAGCGATCTCATCGTCAAGGGGAACGAGGAGGTCACCGAGGACACCGCCAACGCCATCCAGGCGACCGGCCTCGAGCGGGTGAAGATCCGCTCGGTGCTGACCTGCGAGTCGCGCCGCGGCGTGTGCGTCAAGTGCTACGGTCGCGACCTCGCGACGGGGCGGAGCGTCGAGCTCGGCACCGCCGTGGGCGTCATCGCGGCGCAGTCGATCGGTGAGCCGGGGACGCAGCTGACGATGCGGACCTTCCACATCGGCGGCACCGCGGCCGGCGCCGCCGAGCAGTCGCGCCAGGAGTCGAAGAACCCCGGGGCGATCTCCTTCATCAACCTCTCCACCGTCCGTGGCAAGGCGGGGGACCTGGTGGTCACCAACCGCACCGGGTCGCTGGTCATCCTCGACAGCAAGGGGCGCGAGAGGGAGCGCTACTCGGTCGCCTACGGGGCGTCCGTCAAGGTGAGCGACGGGCAGCAGGTGGAGCCGGGGACGCTGCTCCTCGAATGGGACCCGTACACCCTGCCGATCCTCAGCGAGGCCGGCGGGCAGATCCACTTCAAGGACGTCGTCGAAGGGGAGACGATGAAGGAGGAGGTGGACGAGGTCACCGGCTTCGCCCACCCGGTCATCCTCGAGTCCCCCGACGAGAAGAAGCAGCCGAAGATCCAGGTCAAGGACGCCAAGAGCGGCAAGACCCTCAAGGACTACCTGCTTCCCGCCAAGGCGCACTTGATGATCCAGGACAAGGCGATCATCGCCCCCGGCACGATTCTGGCCAAGATCCCGCGCGGCACCACGAAGACCAAGGACATCACCGGCGGTCTGCCGCGCGTCGTCGAGCTGTTCGAAGCGCGGCGCCCGAAGGAGCCGGCCGTCATCAGCGAGATCGACGGCGTCGTGCGTTATGGCGAGGTGGTGAAGGGGAAGCGCGGTCTCGTGGTCTCCGACGACGAGACCGGCGAGGTCAAGGAATACGAGGTTCCCAAGGGCGTGCACATCAATATGCAGGAGAACGAGCGGGTGCGCGCCGGCGAGCCGCTCATCGACGGCCCGCGCGACCCGCACGACATCCTGCGGGTCAAGGGGAAGGAGGACCTGCAGCAGTACCTGGTGAACGAGATCCAGGAGGTCTATCGGCTGCAGGGGGTCAACATCAACGACAAGCACATCGAGACGATCGTCCGGCAGATGATGCGCTGGGTGAAGATCGAGGAGGTCGGCGACACCGAGTTCATCGTCGACGAGCAGGTGGACAAGTTCCGCTTCCAGGCGGAGAACGAGCGGGTCATCGGCGAAGGGGGCCAGCCCGCCACCGGCCGTCCGCTGCTCCTCGGCATCACCAAGGCGTCGCTGTCGACCGACTCGTTCATCTCCGCGGCCTCCTTCCAGGAGACCACGCGCGTGCTCACCGAGGCGGCGATCGCCGGCAAGGTGGACTACCTGCGCGGCCTCAAGGAGAACGTCATCATGGGCCGCCTGATCCCGGCCGGGACCGGGCTCGACGTGTACCGCAGCATCCAGGTCGCCCCGGATGGGCCCCCGCCGATGGAGGAGATCCTCCCGGAGGGGCTCGAGGGGACCGGTCTGGAGGAGGGGCTCGACCAGCGGACGGTGGAGGAGATCATCTCCGCCCGGCAGGACAAGGGGGTCGCGTAGGGCCGAAGCGGCCTGATCCTGCGGCCGTCCGTAAGTACCGTAAGTATTTGTTGCTGAGGCCCTTGACAGATCCCGGGGGCCCTTTGCTAAACTCCGCAAGTTTCCGGACTACAGCCTTGAGCGTCAAGGCGCCCGGAAGTCGAACGGTGCCTTGGAGTTGTGCGCGATCGCCCTGCGGCGATCGCGTTGCCGTCATCTCGGAGATCGCATGCCGACCGTCAATCAGCTGGTGCGCATCGGACGAGAGCGCCTGCGCGGGCGCACCAAGAGTCCCGCGCTCATCTCGTGTCCGCAGAAGCGCGG
>Ga0111538_10010240_pt1 | contig 12477 bp, 12 predicted proteins | sample SoiMethybrSBSTD1_FD_79669 | JGI IMG/M metagenome (GOLD analysis project Ga0111538, IMG submission 79669) | Bulk soil microbial communities from a Populus tree surrounding site in Tennessee, USA - Soil MetaG P. TD hybrid SBSTD1 (version 2)... | ecosystem: Environmental > Terrestrial > Soil >...
GACTTCTCTCACGGGGGGTCGGTCAAGGACCGCGAGGTCGAGCAGATCGCCGATCTGGTGAACGAGCAGGTGCAGGCCAACACGCCGGTCACCAACGAGGTCATGGACATCAAGGAGGCGCTCGCCTCCGGCGCGATGGCGCTGTTCGGCGAGAAGTACGGCGACCGGGTTCGCGTGGTGCGGATCGGCGATTTCTCCACCGAGCTGTGCGGCGGCACGCACCTGGAGCAGACCGGCCAGATCGGCTTCTTCAAGGTGGCGACCGAGGGTGCGGTGGCCGCCGGCGTGCGCCGCATCGAGGCGGTGACGGGGGCGGCGGCCGTGGAGACGGTGGCCCGCCAGGAGCGCGTGCTGCGCGAGATCGGCGACATCCTCAAGATCTCGCCGCCCGAGGCGCCGCAGCGCCTGCGCAAGCTGCTGGAAGAGCAGCGCACGCTGGAGAAGCAGCTCGCCGAGCTGGAGGGCAAGCTGGCGCGCTCGAAGGCCGACGACCTAGTGGCCGGCGCCCGGCAAGTGAACGGCGTGGCGGTGGTGGCCGGCCGCATCGACGGGCTCGACGCCGATGGCCTGCGCGCGGTGGCCGACCGGCTGCGCGACCGGCTCGGCTCGGGCATCGTGGTCGTGGGCAGCGTGCTGGAAGGCAAGGTCAACCTGGTGGCCGCCGTGACGAAGGACCTGACCAAGCGCTTCCAGGCGGGCAAGCTCGTCCAGGAGGTGGCCCGGGCCGTCGACGGCAGCGGCGGTGGCCGCCCGGACATGGCTCAGGCCGGCGGGAAGGACCCCGCCAAGCTCGACGGCGCCCTCCAGGCGGTCTACGCCTCCGTGTCCCGCCTGGGCGCCTAGCGCCCCGCCAAGCCTGCGCTGTGCCGGCTGCCGGGGTCGCGTCTGATAAGATATTTCCCAGCATGAGCCGCGACGCCAACGACCTGGGGCACATTCTGGTCGTCGACGACGAGGAGCCGGTCCGCGACGTGCTCTGCGAGTATCTCGAGAGCCAGGGGTTCGGCGTCGAGGCCGCGCCCGACGGCGAGACGGCGCTCGCCGCGCTCGGCCGCCACCGCCCCGACCTGGTCCTCCTCGACGTCCGGATGCCCGGGCTGGACGGCGTCGAAGTCCTCCGGCGAATCCGCCATGCCGCGCCGCACGTGCCCGTCATCATGGTGACCGCCAACGAGAGCGTCGGCCTCGCCCGCGAGATGCTCGAGCTCGGTGCCTTCGACTACGTGGCCAAGCCCTTCGACTTCTCCTATCTCGACCGCGCGGTGTCAGCGGGGCTCCTGCAGGGCGGCCATCCCCTGGCATCCGCCGGCGCTTCTGCGGCGCCGGCCGCGCCGTGGCTGGCGCTGGTGCTCGCGGTGTTCCGCGCCGTTCGCGGCATGGCGGCAGTGGCCCGCACCTCGACCGGAACCCGCATGGAGAACGCGGCCCTGGCGGTGGCGCGGCTGGGCGGCATCGGACAGTGCAAGGAAGCGGGTCAGCACCTCGGCGAGCTGGCCCTGATCGTGGCCATCGCCGCCGCGCTGGGCGACCTGACGGGTCCCGACCTCGCCGCGGTGGAGAGCGCGCTGGCCAGCGCGCGGCGAGCGCTGTCCCCCGCCGGCTGACGCCGGCCGTCCGTGGAGCGTCATCTCGAGATCCTGCACACCGTCGCCGAGACGGTGAGCCGCTCGCTCGACGTCGAGGAAGTGCTTCGCACCGCGCTCGACGCCCTCACCCACGTCACCGGTCACGAGATCTCCAGCCTGCACCTGCTCTCGGACGACGGCCGGACCCTGCACCTGCGCGGGGACCGCGGACTCTCCGAGCGGCTACGCGAGGTCAACCGCGAGCTGGCCGTGGGCACCGGGCTCATCGGCCGGGTGGCCGCTACCGGCGAGACCCTCAACATCAAGAACGCGGCGCAGTCGCCAAACCTGCTGCCGGCCGCCAAGTCGGCGGTCCAGCGCGATCGCATGCGCGGCTTCCTCTGCGTCGCCATTCACGGCCGGGGCCGGATTCTCGGCACGCTGTCGCTCGGTCGCCAGATCCGTGATGCGTTCTCCGATCGGGAGGTCGCGCTGGTGGAGGCCACCGCGGACCAGATCGGCATCGCGCTCGACAACGCGCGGCTCTACTCCGAGACCATGCGCCAGCTCGAGGAGCTCAAGCGCACGCAGGCCCAGCTCGTCCACGCCGAGAAGCTCTCGGCGGTCGGTGAGCTGGCCTCCGGCGTGGCCCACGAGATCAACAACCCGCTGACCACCATCCTGGGCCAGGCCCATCTGCTGCTCGATCACGCGGACGTCACGCCCCACGTGCGAGAGCGCGTGAAGATCGTGGCCGACGAGGCCTCGCGGGCCGCGCGCATCGTGCAGAATCTCCTGCTGTTCGCGCGTCACTACCCCCCGGAGCGGCGCCCGTGCTCGCTGGCCGATCAGGTCCGCCGCGTGATCGAGCTCATCGGCTATCAGCTGGTGCACGATCAGATCCGCATCGAGACGGACATCGTGTCGTCGCCCCCGGTGTGGGCGGACGAGAATCAGGTGCAGCAGGTCGTGCTGAACCTCGTGCAGAACGCCCATCAGGCGATGGTCAAGCAGGACGGCGAGCGGCTGCTGACGGTGCGCGTCCGCGCCACCGGCGCCACGGTGAGCCTGGAAGTGCTCGACACGGGCCCCGGCATCGAGCCCGAGGCCCTGTCGCGGCTGTTCGATCCGTTCTTCACCACCAAGCCGCCGGGCGAGGGCAGTGGGCTCGGCCTGTCGGTGTCGTACGGGATCGTGACCGAGCACAAGGGTCGGCTGCGCGGGGAGAACCGCACCGACAGGCGCGGCGCGATCTTCACCGTCGAGTTGCCGGCGGGAGAGGTGGCCTGAGCGTTCGATCAGCCGGCGCCCGCGGCCGGCGTCGGGCCGCGCTCGCGCTCGTCGTCGGCCTTCTCGCCGTGGGCTGCACGGGCGGCGTCGGCGGCCCCGTAGCGGGCGCGCCCGCCCACCATCGCCAGCACGGCTTCGCCAACGCCAATCCCGACTTCGGCCGGCCGCCCTTCTGGACGCGGACCACGTTCTTCATCCGGCGCATGTGGGCGGCCACCTTTGTCCCCCGGCGCCTCGAGCTGCCGCCCGCCGCCAGCGACGGCGTGGCGCTGCGCGCGAACCAGACCGCGCCCACCGTCACCTGGATCGGCCACGCGACGCTGCTGATCCAGCTCGCCGGCGTGAACATCCTCACCGATCCGCAGTGGTCGGAGCGCGCCAGCCCGCTGTCGTTCGCCGGCCCCAAGCGGGTGACGCCGCCCGGCGTGCACTTCGAGGATTTGCCGCCCATCCACGTGGTGGTGATCTCGCACGATCACTACGATCACCTGGACGAAGCCACGGTGAAGCGACTCGCCGAGACGCACCGGCCGCGCTTCTACGTGCCGCTCGGGCTGCGCTCCTGGTTTGCCGACCTGGGCATCACCGACGTCGTCGAGCTCGACTGGTGGGACAGCCGCCAGGAGCGCGGGGTCACGCTGACCTGCGTGCCCGTGCAGCACTGGACGGCCCGCTCGTACTTCGAGATGAACCGCCGGCTCTGGAGCGGCTGGACGGTGGCCGGCGACAATCGTCGCCTCTTCTTCGGGGGCGACACGGGGTACTACGCCCCCTACTTCAAGGAGATCGGCGAGCGCTTGGGGCCGTTCGATTTGGCCGCGATCTCGATCGGCGCCTACGAGCCCCCGGCCATCATGCGACTCACCCACACGACGCCGGAGGAGGCGCTGCAGATCTTCGCCGACATCCGTGGGCGGCGCTTCTTCGCCATGCACTGGGGCACGTTCGACCTCGCCGAGGAGCCGCTGGGCGAGCCACCGGTGCGCCTCAGAGCCGAGGCCGAGCGCCTGGGCCTCGACCCCAGCACGATCTGGATCTTCATGCCCGGCGAGACGCGCGCCTGGTAGCGCGGTCTCACAGCGCTTGCAGCAGCAGCCCCTTCAGATAGCGCGTCTCCGGGACGGTCAGCAGCACCGGGTGGTCGGCGGCCTGGCCGAGGCGCTCGAGCACCCGCAGGCGCACGCCGGCATCGTCGGCGGCCTCGCGCACCGTGCGCTCGAACACGCCCTCGTCCACGTGGTGCGAGCAGGAGAACGTCGCCAGCCGCCCGCCGGGTGACAGCAGGCGGAGCGCGCGCAGGTTGATCTCCTTGTAGCCGCGCAGCGCGTCCGCCAGCGCGGTCCGGCCGCGGGCGAAGGGTGGGGGATCGAGCACGACCAGATCGAACCGCTCGCGGGCGCGATCGAGCCGGCGCAGCTCGTCGAAGGCGTTGACCGGCCGCACCTCGGCCCGCCCCGAGAAGCCGTTCAGCTCGAAGTTCCGCCGGGCGGCGGCGCCGGCGTCCGGCGAGGACTCCACGCACACGGCCCGTGCCGCACCTGCCCGGAGAGCGTGACAGGCGAATCCCCCGGTGTAGGCGAAGACGTCGAGAGCCGCGCCTGGCCCGGTCCCGTGCGCCACCCGCGCGCGGTTGTCGGCCTGGTCGAGATAGAGACCGGTCTTGTGCCCGCTGCCCGGCCGCACGGCCAGACGCACGCCGTGCTCGTCCACGACGACGTCGTCCGGGCCCGGCCGATCGAACCAGCCCGTCGCCGGCGCGAAGCCCTCCAGGCCGGCCATCGTGGCGTCGTCCATGCTCATGACCGCCACGTCGCCCAGCCGGCTCCGGAGCGCCGCCACGACGTCCGTTCTGAGGCGGGCCATGCCGAGCGTCCCACACTGGATGACCACCACGGGTCCGTAGCGATCGACCACCAGCCCGGGCAGCCCGTCGGCCTCGCTCCACACCAGCCGCCCGGACTCGGACGGAGCGCGGGGCGCGCGCGCGGCCAGGGCGGCGTCGATGCGGCGGGCGACGAAGGCCGTGTCGATGAGCTCGTCGGTCCAGGTGAGGATGCGGCAGCAGAGCGCCGGGCGGGGGTTGAACACGCCGCGCGCCACGAAGCGTCCGCCCGCATCGCGGATGGTGACCGCCTCGCCGGGCGTGACGTCGGCGACGTCGGCCACGTCACCCTTGAAGATCCACGGATGAGTCCGGGCGCGCTGCTCGTGCCCGCGCTTGAGCCTGACGACGGCGCCTCTGGCCACGCCGGCAGCTTACCGGACGGCCGGCGCGTGGTGCGTCAGCGCTTTCGGAGGACGACCACCATCAGCAGCGGATGCCGCGAGCGCTCCAGCACCTGGTGGGGCTTGAAGCCGAAGAACCACTGCACGAACTCGAAGCCGCCGGCCAGGGCAACGAGGCCGCGCAGCTCCTGCGGGAACACCATGCGGGAGAGGTGCGTCTGCCGGTAGACGCGGTGGGTGCCGTTCTCCACGGCCTCGAGCGTCATGTGCTCCTTGAACACCTGCGACACGGGATTCACGTCGTTCAGCGCCGAGAACGAGGCGCGGACGATGAGCCCGCCCCGGCGGCGCGACCACGACCACGAGCGCGCCGGGTTGGTCCACGAGGAGGCCATGTAGCGGTCGAAGATGTAGAGTCCGCCCCGCCGCAGATTGCGCCCAACGGTGCGCAGATGCGCCAGCAGCTGATCGTTGGTGAGCAGGTGGCCCTGCGAGTCCTGCATGCAGATGGCCGCATCGACCGGGCGCTTCAGACGGAAATCGGTCATGTCCCCGACGACCAGATCGCCCGTGAGCCCCTTGTCGGCCAGCCGCTCGCCCAGGTACGCGATGTTGCGGGCGGAGAGATCGAGCCCGGCGGCCTGGTAGCCCCGCTCGGCCAGCCGGACCAGGTGCGGCCCGGTGCCGCACGCGATATCGAGGACCCGGCGGACCGGTCGCCTGGCGAAGCGCTTGAAGCAGTGGACCAGGAAGTCGACCTCGCCCTTGCGGTTCATGTCGAACGCGATCTCGTAGAGGCGCGGAGCAGTGTACTCTCGCTCGCGGCTCTTGACCCGGGTGCTCACTGCAGATCGCCCCACCAGGTGAGCATCGCTTCGCGGATGACCCAGGAGGCGGCGATCCCGGTGCGGCCGCTCGGGTCCCAGGCGTGGGCGACCTCGACCAGGTCGCCGCCGATGATCTCGCAGTCGCCCAGCATGCGGACGATCTCCAGCAGCTCGGGCACCCGCAGACCGCCCGGCTCGGGCGAGCCGGTACCGGGCGCCTCGCTGGGATCCAGCACGTCGACGTCGATCGTCACGTAGAGCGGATAGCCGCGCAGCCGGGGTAGCAGACCGCGCACGACGTCCACCGGGTGGCCGGCCAGCACCGGAAAGAAGTTGGGGCGCCGGTTCACGTACTCCTCGCGCGAGCCGGTGCGCATGCCGATCTGAAACACGCGGACCGGGTCGACCACGTCCATCACGCGCGCCATGGCCGAGGCGTAGTTGTACCGCTCGCCGAGGAACTCCTCACGGGTGTCGGGGTGCGCGTCGAGCTGCAAGATACGCAGCTCCGGGAACGACGGCGCCAGCACCTCGATGACCGGCACGGTGGCGGTGTGGTCACCGCCCAGCATGAACGGGATGAGCCCGGGGCGCCACCAGGCGGCGATCTCCTTGCGGGCGGCGTCGAGCTGCTCCCGCGGCGACGCGCCCGCGGGCAGCTCGCAGTCGCCGATGTCGGCCAGCGGCAGGTCTTCCAGGTCGCGCTCGGCCCACGGGGAGTAGGTTTCGATCGAGTCGGAGGCCAGGCGGAGGTCGCGGGGGCCCGCGTCGGCCCCCTTGCGCAGGTTCACTCGTCCTTCGAAGGGGATGCCGTAAACAATGATCCGGCCCTCCGAGAAGGGCCGGTCACTGGCGATGAAGCATGGCGAAGCGGGACGCATCCGGGGCTGCTGCGCAGCTCGTCGCCTAGACGAGATCCTCGTCGGCGAGCAGCGTGATGGCGGCCAGCGCGCACCCGGCCCGCACGACCGTGTGCTCGACCGCGACGACGCCGCGGTCGCGAATGGTCTCGCCGCGCACGCGGAAGGCTTCCTCGAGCATCGCGTGGATCTGACGCTCGGCCTCCGCCTTGGACGCCACGCCGTGGAATTCCATGATGACGCCGTTCTTGGACGGATCGTCGGGCACCGCGTAGCCGACGGCGGCCGCCACGGTCTCGCCGGGCGTCTCGCTGGACATGGCCGCGTAGGCGGTCGGAATGAGGGCGCCGGGCTTGATCTTTGGGAGATCGATCACCGGGACCTCGGGGGGCAGGATGCTCGACACCTTGATGAGGTTGATGTTGCCGATGCCTGCCGCGAGTAGCGCGTTGTCGAAGGCATTGAGAAGGGTGCCGCCTTCCGCGCGACCCGTCGTCGCCGCCGCCATCGTGACCCTCTTCGTCATTCGCTCCTCCTCACCGCGGGGATCTCGCCTCCAATCACCATGCCGCCACCAGGGCGGAGAGAAATCTTTCGTCACTTTACCGAGCCGTCGAACGAACGCAAGAGAAAAGTGACTTTGACGACGGTTCGGAGCACGGAGACAGCCTTCATGACTGCACGCACGCCGCCAGCGACCACCGCCGGAGGCCGATCGCGACGCCGACGAGGTTGCTGAGCTGACGCCAGCGTCGCTCGATGGACACTGGCGGCGTGCGGTGGACGCTGGCGGCGTGCGGTGCAGCTTCGACGGCGCGATCCGACGGCTCGCCGTCCGTGATTCCGCCGCGACAGACCGACTTGGAACGGCGGCCGAAGGATTCCGGGCGGTGGGCGGCGCGAGGCCGGCGCGCGTCGGCTCTCGCCGATCTTGGCGCGGCTGCCGCTCTGGCGGCGGAGCGACGCGCGGACCAATAGAGGTCGCGCGGGTGGCGATGGCGCGGGCGCAGGACGGTGCGGGAGCGGCTGTGGGCGGCGGCGAGCTGCCGAAGACCGGCGCGGAGCGGCCGAGACGGTATCCGAGCGGCTGAAGGACGGCGGCGAAGCGGCTGAGGACGGCGGCGAAGAGGCTGAGGACGGCGGCGAAGAGGCTGAGGACGGCGACGAAGCGGCTGAGGACGGTGACGGAGCGCCTGGAGACGGTGGCGAAGCGGCCAAAGGTGCTCGCGAGCCGGCGAACGGCGGCGGCGGAGCGGCTGACGGCGGTGACGAAGCGGTCGAGGAAGGCGAAGACGCGGTCGACGGACGTCAGAGGAGAGTTTCGAGAGCCGTCGGTGACGCTCGAAGCAGTCGCGGTGAGGCGTCGTGCTGACCAAATCGAAGCGCGAACGTGTTTTTTTCTTGCAATGGGGTGACGCGGACCCTAGAGTGAAACAGATTTCGCCGGTGGCCGAAAACTTTTTTCGCCACCAAAACAGCGACGCGGGGCGACGTCGCAGGAGAGGTGCGGTAGATGGCCGGATCGGTCAAAGGAGGGACGGTGGATTGAACGCGCTGGGACGGCACCTGCTTCTCGAGTTGTTCGACTGCGACTCGGACGCCATCAACAACCTTGAATCCGTCAAGGGCGCCCTGGTCGAAGCGGCAAAGCGGGCTCAGGCTACCATCGTGGACGTGGTCTTCCACGAGTTCAACCCGTTCGGCATCAGCGGCGTGGTCGTCATCGCCGAGTCCCACCTCTCTATTCACACCTGGCCCGAGTACCGGTACGCCGCGGTCGACATCTTCTCGTGCGGCGATGTCCTGCAGCCGAGCGTGGCGGCCAACTATCTGGTCGAGCAGTTCGGCGCTGAGCGCGCCTCGGTGGTCGAGCTGCAGCGTGGCATGTTCCTCAACGCCACGACGCCGATCGTCAACAAGAGCCCGGTCGCGGTCAGTTGATCACGCCGCAATCCTACAAGTGGTTCTTCGAGCCGACGACCGCGGTCGAAGGCCATATGCACGCCATCAAGCGGACCATCGTCGAGACGCAGACGAAGTTTCAGCACGTTGAGATCATGGAGACCGGGGCCTACGGCAAGGTGCTGGTCCTCGACGGCCGCATCCAGTCGAGCCAGGGCGATGAGTTCATCTATCACGAGGCCCTCGTCCACCCGGGCATGCTGGCCGCCGAGGCGGCCCCGCGGTCCGGGCTGGTGATCGGTGGCGGCGAGGGCGCCACGCTCCGCGAGATGCTTCGCTACCCCTCGATGACCCACGCCGTCATGGTCGACATCGACGGCGAGGTGGTCGACCTCTGCAAGAAGCACCTGCCCGAGATGCACCAGGGGGCGTTCGAGGACGCTCGGACCGAGCTGCGCCACGAGGACGCGCGGGCCTATCTGGAAAGGACGAGCGAGCGCTTCGACTTCATCAGCATCGACCTGGTCGAGCCCCTGGAAGAGGGCCCGGCGTGCCTGCTCTTCACCAAGGAGTTCTACACGCTGGTCCGCGACCGGCTCACGCCCGGCGGCGCCATGACCATGCAGGCCGGCATGACCAAGGTCGGAGAGCTGGGCTTCTTCAGCGCCATCAACCGGACCCTCAAGGACGTCTTCCCGGTGGTGGCGGGCTACCAGACCTTCATCTCCTGCTTCGGCACGCCGTGGGGCTTCATCACGGCCACCAAGAAGGTCGATCCCATGAAGCAGGATCGCGCGGCCGTCGATCGGCTCATCGCCGACCGCATCAAGGGCCCGCTGGCCTACTGGGACGGCTACACGCACCAGCACTCCTTCAACCTCCCCAAGCACATCCGGGCGGCCATCGACGCGCAGACCCGCGTCGTGACCGATGCCCACCCGCTGATCGTCACGTAGAGGTCGAGCAATCCTCGTCCTCGCCTCCGCCTCGCCGAGGCGGCGGGAGTTGCTGAGTTCCCTCTGCTCCGAGTTCCAGGTCGTGTCGGCCGATATCGAGGAAACCCTGACCTCCGGGCCGCTGCCCCAGGCGGTCGCTCGCCTGGCGCTCGACAAGGCCCGCGCCGTGGCGGCGCGGCTGGGTGACGGCGTGATCCTGGGCGCCGACACCATCGTCGTGGTCGGAGGAGACGTGCTCGGCAAGCCGGCGGACGCCGAAGCGGCCCGGCAGATGCTGCGGCGCCTCCGCGCACGCGAGCACGAGGTCCTCACCGGCATCGCCGTGGTCGACGGCCGCTCCGGGCGGGCCGACACGACCTCGGTCGCCAGCCGGGTGCGGATGGCCGACTACGACGACGCCGCGATCGACGCCTACGTGGCGACCGGAGAGCCGCTCGACAAGGCGGGCGCCTACGCCATCCAGGGCCGCGGCGGCGCGCTGGTGGCTGGCCTCGAGGGATCCTTCTCCAATGTGGTCGGATTGCCGCTGGAGGAGACGGCCCGGCTGCTGGCTGCCTTCGGCGTGCCGGTCAGCGCCCCGCCGGCGCGGTGAGCGCACGGCGCAGCGGCTCGACGTGCATCAGCTCCTCGGGCGGCGGTACGCGCGCGGTGGCCGGCAGCGGCTGATGCGCCCGGACCAGCGCGATCGACTCGCGGAGCTGGTCGGCGGTCACCATCCCGTCGACCAGGTAGATGCGCCGGGTCGCTTCCAGCCGCCCGGCGAACTCGTCCGGTGGAGTCGTCAGCCGTTTCGGCAGTCGGGCGGCGAGCTCGTCGACGCTAGCCGTCGCGATCCGTTGCTCGGCGGCGAGGACGGCGCGGGCGAAGGCGGTGAGGCTGGCGTCGCGAGGCCGCCGGTCGGCGCGCGCGAAGACCGCCGCGTTGACGGTCGACACACCGAACGCCTGCATCACGCCGGCTGGGGTCCGGAGATCGACCAGCACGGTGGCGCGCCCGTCGGCGATGAGCCGGGACGCGAACGGCTCGGGGACGAGCCCGGCGTGCACGTCGCCGCCCTCCACGACGCCGACGAGGCCGCGCGTGCCGTGACTCAGCACCGAGACCTGGGCGATGCTCAGCCCGGCCCGGGCCAGGAGCCAGCCGAACCACGCGTGCTCGGGGGCGCCCGGGCTCGAGAGGCCGACCTTGGTGCCGGGCAGATCGTTGATCGATTTCACGATCTGCGCTTGCGACGTGGGCACCAGCAGCGCCACCGGCGGAGCCGCCGTCAGCCCGAAGACGAGCCGGGCGCCCTGATTGACCGAGCGCGGGCCGAACCGGAGCATCGCGTCGAGCGACGTGGCGGCGAGGTCGGCCTGGCCCTGTACCAGCGCCTCCGCCGCGCCGGGCTCGGCCCGGGTGGTCTTGATGGTGACCTCGAGGCCCTCACGCGTGAAGAAACCTTCGGCCTCGGCGACCCGCAGCGGGAAGTACTCGGGTGAGGTCACCGGGCCGGCGACCGCCAGGGTCAGCGTCTGGAGCAGGATGATGAGTAGCGGCATCCGGTCAGCCCGCCCGGTGTTGCGCGCGTGGCGTCGAATTCCCGGCCCGCCACGCGATCCGGTCAAGGCGCGCCTGCTCCGGCTCTACCGGGCGTTGCTGGCCCATCACGGGCCGCAGGGCTGGTGGCCGGCCCGGACACCGTTCGAGGTCGCCGTGGGCGCGATCCTCACGCAACACACGGCCTGGAGCGGCGCCGCCCAGGCGGTGGCCGCGCTGCGGGCCCGTGGCCTGCTCGTTGCCGAACGGCTGGCGGCCACGCCGGTGTCGACGCTCGAATCGCTCGTCCGCCCCTCCGGGACTTTTCGGCTCAAGGCGCGCCGGCTGGTCGAGTTCACCCGCTGGCTGCTCGCTCGCTTCGGCGGCGATTTCCGCGCCATGGGTCGCGCGCCGCTCGGCCCCCTGCGACGCGAGGTGCTTGCCGTGTCCGGCCTCGGGCCCGAGACGGCCGATGCCATCCTTCTCTATGCGGCCGGCCGGCCCGTCTTCGTGGCCGACGCCTACACGCGCCGCGTGCTCGCACGTCACCGGCTCCTGTCCGGCCGCGGTGGGTACGAGGATGCACGCGCGTTGCTCGAAGCCCACCTGCCTTCGGATCCCGCGCTCTTCAACGAGCTGCATGCGCTGCTGGTGGCCGTCGCCAAATCGCATTGCCGCACCGTACCGCATTGCGCGTCCTGTCCGCTGCGATTCGACCTCGGCGGCCGGCCGCCGGCGCCCGTGCGCGGCTGAGGGGCATCGGCGGCGCGCTCACGCGCCGATCTCCAGCAGCAGGTCGACGAGTCGTTGGGCCGCATCGGGGATGGCCAGGGCCCGTGCGCGCTCGCCCATGTCCTTGAGGCGTCCCGGATCGCCGAGCAGCCGCTGCACCTTGGCGAGCAGGATCGCCGGAGACAGCTCGGTCTGGGGCAGGATCGCGCCGCCGCCGGCGCCGGTCACGAGCCGGGCATTGGCGGTCTGCTCGTCGCCGCTGGCGCCGGGCAGGGGGATGTAGAGCGCCGGCACACCCAGATGGCAGGCCTCGTTCACCGTGCCCGCCCCCGCACGGCTGATCATCAAGCTGGCGGCGGCATAAATGCCGGCGAGTTCGGCGCCGACCCACGGCATGACGGTGTAGCGCCGCGCCAGCGCCGGGGGCAGCGCCGCGCGCTGCGCCTGCAACCAGGCCAGATCGCCGGTCTCCCGGTTGTCGCCGCACTGGTGGATGAGCTGGGCCTGCGTCAGCAGGTCGCCCGCGATCGCACCCACGGCTCGATTGATGGCGTGCGCGCCCTGCGCGCCGCCCGTGACGTAGATCAGCGGCAGCGCGGGA
>Ga0111538_10010241_pt1 | contig 12477 bp, 8 predicted proteins | sample SoiMethybrSBSTD1_FD_79669 | JGI IMG/M metagenome (GOLD analysis project Ga0111538, IMG submission 79669) | Bulk soil microbial communities from a Populus tree surrounding site in Tennessee, USA - Soil MetaG P. TD hybrid SBSTD1 (version 2)... | ecosystem: Environmental > Terrestrial > Soil > Tree...
CCGGGGGCGGGCGGCACACCTGTACCCAAGGCACCCGATCAGGGCCCCATCATCTACGAGATGCGCTCCGTCCGCAGCGATCCCGATCGCGTCCGCCTCGAATGGCGCGACGTCCCGGGTGCGGTCGGCTACAGCGTCACGCTGATGTCCGCGACCGATGAGTCGCTCTTCGTCAGCCCGTCGCTCTCCGAACCCGCGTGGAACCTTCCGCCCGAGATCCGGAGCAAATTGACGCCGCAGACGGTCTACCACTGGCGTCTCACCGTGGATTTGGCGGGCGGTCACAACGAGAGATCCGAGCCCGCCGCCTTCGCCACGCAGTAACGAGATAGCGAGATCGAGGGATCTTGCTGGTGATTTAGTTCACCGCGGATCCCGGGGATTCCAACGAGCGCTCTCCACTCGCGGTCCGGCGACCAATTCGCCTCTTTCCAGATGGAACGGCACTGCGTATCCATCTGGCCTTGCCACCAGGATGGCGTTCGTCGGGAACGAGACGGCATTTCCTTTCAAATCTCTGATCTTCTCACCGGCGTGAAGCAGCCTCAGAAATAGTGTCGTATGTGGCTCCCGGAATCGGGTTGTGTCTTGCGTATCGAATGGCGTTGGCTCGCTGAGAAGCAGGACCGGGCGCCAATTCCCGTGATTTGAGAGCAGGCAGACTACCTTGTTCTCACGAAACCCTTCGCTGCTTCCATGAATTGCCGCGTCAACAATTCCATCTCCGTCGAAGTCCGCTATGGCTGCCGATGGGATCTCATCATGAGCGTATCGGTGCGAACCTCGGACAGAACTCGGATACTGCCAGTCCTTCCATTCATAAAACCGTCCGAAGCTACCTAAGAGGGACCACTTCTGAGCGGAAAGCTCGACGTAGTAGGAGCCAGGCAGGCCATTCCGCAAACGAAACGGGCGGTCACTACCCGGATCGGACATCCGTGGAAAGTCGGACGATGTGTTTTCCCGCACGTATGTGTGCGTCAGAGCATCGGAGACGCCAAACCCTTGGCCGCCCGGATACGTCACGATCGTGTCCCTGCCCACGAAAGCCACAAGCTGACGACGGTCGAGTTCACTCAACCAGCCTTCAAGCTCGATGCAAAGCCAGGCGGTTGGAGTGTGCTCAATCACGTCTCTGCATGGTCGTATCGTGATTTTTCCCCTGCAGAGTAGATAGCTTGCCACGGAGTCATGCTCCCAAAACTCATAGGTCTCGTCGCGATGGATCTGGAGTAGCCGCCGCCATCCCGAAGGGGGCGGAGTCGCGTTCGCTCCAAGACGCCCTCCGACCGAGCTTGCCCAGCGCCAGGTCCCGAAGAGAGCCAAGCTGTCCACGCGGCTTTCCCGCGTCAGCTCAAATGTGATTGAGATCGATGTGGTGCTGTCGCCCTTCACCTCTACCCTCGTCTCCTGTGGCGCGACTCCAACCACCTGAACCTTCACTCTGTAGGCTCCGACAGGAACGTTCGGGACCATAAACCTACCCTCGGGTCCTGAGGTTGCGCCCATCCGAATGGCACCCAGGACCAAGACAACTGCGCCTGGTACACCTTGTCCTTTCTCATCGGAGATCTTTCCTGAAATGGTCCCTGTCCTCGGTGTAGCTCCTGGTAGATTCTGTGCCGCGGCGGGCGGACTGACTGTAAGCAGGGGAAAGAGAATCGCGCAGGCGAAAAAGGCGGCAGGCGAGTACTTGAGGGCTGACGTCAGGAAAATCTTTGCCAGGGCCACCTGGGCACCTTCAACGAACCCGGCTAGAAGGGAACAGGAGTGACCCTTAGTCTCCGTCACCTTGCATCCCCGAGTCAAGGTTGCCACCCGGACTTGACAAGTTATCTCGAGCTCCCCATTCTAGATATCGACCGTTAGGGGTGGTCGGGAACCAACCCGGCCTGAGATCAAACCCTAAGAACCTGATCTGGGTCATTCCAGCGTAGGGAAACGGGACAGACGACGCACTCCGCCTGGCCGCGCCCCCTGCACTGGCGCGGCCGGATTGTTTCCGGAGGAACGCGTCGATGCAACGAGTCCGCCTCGCTTCACTCCGCGCCCGCATCGCGGGAGCGGCCCTCGCGCTCGCTTGGCCGTGCTTCGCCATCGCGCAGGAAACGCCCCAAGCCATCGTCCACGGAACCGTGGTCGACGCGACGTCGGGGCAGCCGGTCGCGCAGGCTCGAGTCACGCTCCACCCCGAGCCGCTCCACGAGACCCTGACCGACAAGGACGGCGAGTTCCGCTTCCCGCCCGTCGCGCCGGGCCCGTACGAGATCGAGATACGCCGGCTGGGGTACGCGGTCGCGCGCATCGCGGTGAATGCGCATCCGGACAGCACCGGTGGCGTCGCCGTGCGCCTCGATCCGCGCGCCCTACCTGGTCCCGAGATCGAGGTGACCACCGCGCGCGCGGCGGAGCGCTCCACGCCGGTCGCGTTCACCGAGCTCGACCGGAAGGAGATCCGCGACAAGTACTGGGCCCAGGACGTGCCGATGCTCCTCGCGGAGACGCCGGGCACCTATGCCTACTCGGACGCGGGGAATGGGATCGGCTATTCGTACGTGAAGATCCGCGGCTTCTCGCAGCGTCGCGTCGCCGTGACCATCAACGGCATCCCGCTCAACGATCCCGAATCGCACGAGGTCTACTGGGTCGACCATCCGGACCTCATCGCGAGCGCGCAGTCGGTGCAGGTGCAGCGCGGTGTCGGGAGCGCGCTCTACGGAGCGAGCGCCGTCGGCGGCGCCATCGAGCTGAGCACGCTCAATGCGCCGCGCGAGCGCCGCATTGGGCTCGAAGTGGGCATGGGGACCTACGACACGCAGCGCTTCTCGGCGCAGATGGAGTCGGGCCTCCTCGACAACACCTACGTGGTCGCGGGGCGCTACTCACGGATCAAGAGCATGGGATATCGGGAGCAGTCCTGGTCCGACCTCTGGTCCTATGCGTTCTCGATCGCGCGGCTCGACTCGTGGATCACGAATCGCCTCAATCTCTACGGCGGGCCGGAGCGGCTCCACCTCGCGTACTTCGCCGTGGACCGGCCCTACCTCGACGGGCGGATCACGGGGGACGCCGACCAGGATCGACGATTCAACCCGCTCACCTGGCGGAACGAGACCGACAACTTCTACGAACCGCATTTCGAGCTGATCCAGGACGTGAAGCTCTCGCAGAACGCGGCGCTCACGTCGTCGATCTTCTACTTCCCGGGCAAGGGCTACTACGACGACTTCCCGTACGGCCCGCAGCTCTTCGCGGACCGGCACCTTCCTGACTTCAGCGTCACCTCCAACACCCTCTATCCCGCGAGCTATTACGCCGACACGTCGGGCACGGGTCCCTATGCCGTCGTCGCGTCCGACATGACGCAGCGGCTCTGGGTGCGGAACAAGCACTACGGCTGGGTGCCGCAGGCGCGCATGAAGCACTCGCGCGGCGAGCTCACGGTGGGAGGCGAGTGGCGCGAGCACACGGGACGGCACTGGGGCGAGATGACCTGGGCGGCGGCGCCGCCCCCGGGCACGGAGCCCAACTTCGTCTTCTACGACTACACCGGGCGCGTGAACGTGATCTCCGGCTTCGTGCAGGAGTCCTACGATCTCCGGAAGAACGTGCGGGCGACCGGGAGCCTGCAGCTCCGGCGCACGCGGTACGCGATCGGCAAGGACCGGTACAACGGCTACGACTTCGACCTCCACTACACCGCTTTGAATCCGCGCCTCGGGCTCAACTGGAACGCATCGGATCGCGTGGACCTCTTCGCCTCCTATGCGCACGCTCAGGTCGAGCCGATTCTGAGCGAGATCTACCGCCCGGACGACCCGACCAGCGTCCCCCTCTTCGGCACGCTCGATCCCGCGAATCACATCTACGAGAACCCGCTCATCCATCCGGAGAAGCTGAACGACTACGAAGCAGGGATCGGGTTCCACCGGGGCGCGGCCCGCCTCCGCCTCAACGGGTTCTGGATGGACTTCCGGGATGAGATCGTGCCGCTCGGACAGATCGACAAGTTCGGCGTACCGATCACCGGGAACGCGGCGCAGTCCACGCATCGCGGCGTGGAGCTGGAGTGGAGCGTGCGCCACAAGATGGGCTTCGAGCTGTCGGGCAATCTGACGCTGAGCCACAACGAGTTCGACGACTACATCGAGCACGTGGATTCGACGACCGTCAATGACTACAGCGGAAACTCCATCGCCGGATTCCCGAACCGCCTGGCGAACGTGACCCTCGGCTACCGACGCGGCGGCGTGGGCGCGGCGCTTACCGCGGTCGAGACCGGGCGCCAGTACCTCGACAACACCGAGGACAACCGGAAGGACCAAGCGCTTCGTGACACGCCGGGATACGCGAGCCTCTTCGTCGAGGAGCACGCGGTCTTGAATGGAGCGCTCACGTTCGACCTCGTCCGCCTTGCCGGATTCCGGCCCTTCGAGGCCAACGGACTCGCGCTCGAGGTGCGGGGGCTCAACCTCACCGATCTCAAGTACGAGACGGCGGGGTACGTCTATGCCGGCATCCCGTACTTCTATCCCGCCGCGGAGCGGAACGTGTTCGTGAGCTTGCGGGCCGACTTCTGAGCGTGGCGTGACGTCGGACGGCATGAAGACGCTCGGCGCGGTCGATCTCGCGCTCATCGGGCTCTACTTCGCGTTTCTCGTCGGCCTCGCGTTCCGCTTCTTCGGCGTCGCGAAAAAGGACGCCGCCGAGTACCTGGTCATGGGGCGGAGGCTCGCGCTGCCTTCCTTCGTCGCGACCCTCGTCACGACCTGGTACGGCGGCATCCTCGGCGTGGGCGAGTTCACGTATCGCTACGGGATCTCGAACTGGCTCGTGTTCGGGCTTCCGTATTACCTGGGTGCGGCGCTCTTCGCGTTGCTCGTCGCACGCCTCGCGAGACGGAGCCGCTACTACACCGTGCCCGACCAGCTCGCATCCGCGTACGGCAAGCCGGCTGCGCTCGTCGGGGCGGTGGTCATCCAGATCCTCTCGAGCCCCGCCCCGTACGTGCTCATGCTCGGCGTGCTGCTCGAGCTGATCTTCGGCGTGCCACTGACATGGGCCATCATCGCCGGCGCGCTCCTGTCGATGATGTACTCCATTCGCGGCGGGCTCCGGTCGGTCGTCCGCGCGGACGCCGTACAGTTCGTGCTCATGTACCTGGGCTTCCTCATCGCGCTTCCGCTCCTGGTGGCACGCTATGGCGGGCTCGCCTTCCTCAAACAACATCTCCCGGCGACGCACTTCGTCTGGCACGGAGGGAATCCGCCCCAGTACATCTTCGTCTGGTACCTGATCGCGCTCCAGACGCTGGTCGAGCCGACGTTCTACCAGCGCGCCTTCGCCGCCGTCGACGAGAAGGTCGCGCGCCGCGGCGTCCTCATCTCGATCGCGTTCTGGATGCTGTTCGACTTCCTCACCACGGCGACGGGGCTCTACGCGCGGGCCCTGCTCCCGGATCTCAAGGATCCAGTGGCCGCGTATCCAGCGCTCGCGGTCGACATCCTGCCCCCCGTCGTGCGGGGACTCTTCTATCTGGGGCTCCTGGCGACGGTGATGTCCACGGTCGACGGGTACACGTTCATCGGCGGCGTCAACTTCGGCCGCGATCTCATCTGGCGGTGGCGCGGAGACAAGGACGAGTCGCGCGTGAACGGCTACGTGCAGATCGGATACGTCATGACCGCGATCGTCTCGGTGCTGCTCGCGCTCTACGTGCGCTCCGCCGTGGATCTGTGGCACGACGTGGGCTCGGTGGGTGTGCCCGCACTCCTGATTCCACTCCTCGCGTCCTACAGCGACCGCTGGCGTCTCTCTCCGAGCGCCGCGGTGGCCTCGATGCTGGCCGGCGCCGGGGTGTCCCTCCTCTGGCTCCTGAGCCGCCATTTCGCGTGGACCCCCGGATATCCGCTGGGCGTCGAAGCCATCTATCCTGGCCTTCTTGCGAGTCTTATCCCCGCCCTGTGGGGGCACTTACGGAGTTCCGCAGGGGGGGCAAAAAAAGGCCCCCAAAAGGGAACCGGAGCCGCGGGGCCGGTGATCTAAATAGACGAGAGGGGTGGGTTAACCGCCTACGATTCAGCCGGTTAGCTCTTGGTTGCCTCCTAGCAATGAGCTGCCGGCTGATCGGAACTCTCACGAGGAACCGATCCGCGGCCCCCCACAGCCCCGCGGACCTCACGGAATCTGCGGACCGCAAGACCGCAGACCCCTGCCCCGCCGATGGAACCCGGCGGGGCACCTTTTTTTCGGTGCGCTACACTGCGCGCCATGGCGCGCGACCAGCGACCCACCAAGCTTCCCTGGCGTGACGCCGCTTCCTGGTCTCTCCTCGCGCTCGCGCTTGCCCTCGCCTTCGCATTCGTCACGTATTCACGGGTCCCGCCGTCGAGCGATGTCTGGGATTACGCGCAGGAGGCGCGTCAGCTCGCGCGCGGCCAGGGCTTCACGTCGCTCTACACATACCCCACGCATCTAGGCGCCCGGCCCGCTCCGTTTCCCGTGCGGTGGCGCATGCCTTTGTATGCCGCGATCGGAGCCGCGTTCCTCGGGCTCGGCGTCTCCCTCCCGCTCGGGTTCTTCATCGTGGCCGTCCTGGCGCATGCCGCGCTCGTCGGGCTCGTCTTCCTTCTGGCGTCGCATCTCCACTCGCCGCGCGCCGGCGTGCTCGCCGCCGCATTCGCGATCGCGTCGCCGATCCTGCTCGATCCCTTCAGCGCCGGATTGAGCCAGGTGCCCACGGCGGCACTCGGCGCAGCGATCTGGCTCCTCCTGCTCCGCTATGCGCGCCCTTCTTCCGCCGCTCTGGCGGGACTCCTCGCCGCGGCAGCGTGGTATCTGCGCGGGGAGACGATCGTGATGCTCCCGCTCTGGTTCGCGTGCGCCGCGCGCGGCCGACGCTGGGATCGCGCGTTCGCGTTCGCGCTCGTCTTCGCCGCGCTCGCCCTGCCGTGGATCGCACATCTCCGCGCCGGGACCGGAGCCGCCTCACCGATCCACGGCAACCCGATGCTCCTCTACACCCCCGAGTATCCCGGTTACTCCTCGACCCGGACGTACCTCGAGCCCATGCCCGGCGTGGTCGCGTACGTCGCCACACATCCCCTCACGTTTGCGTGGCGATTCACGAAGGACGCGGTGGGGTACGGCGTCGACCTTCTCTGGGGACTGGGGCCGTTCGCGCTGGGGCTCGCGATCGCGGGGCTCCTCCTGCGCGATCCCAAAGGCCGATGGAGCGTTCTCCGACCCGCCGCGTGGATCCTCGTCGCGGCCGCGGTGCAGATCGCGGCGTTCTCCTGCCTGGAGCGGAGCCCGCGGTTTCTCGTGCCGGCCATTCCGCTGATCGCGGTCGCGCTCGGCATGGCTGCCGCGCCGACGCTCGATCGCATCTGCGGCCGGAACCGTCAAGCACTGCTGATCGCGCTCCTCGTCCTCGAGCGGGCGATTCTCGTGGGGATCACGACGCGAGACGCCGAGCGTCGCTTCCCGCCGCTTCCGCCTTCCACCGCCACGCAGCTTCACGACGCGCTCGGCCCGGCTCGCGGCGGCGTCATCTGGACCGACGTGCCCGACTGGGTGTCGTGGCACCTCGACCGACCCGCGCTTCTCCTCCCGCTCTGGCGGCAATTGGACCGTGTGTCCGCGGATCATCCCGCGGACGCCATTTATCTCTCGCCCGGCGCCCGGTCACGGAACGAGGCCGACGGCGAAGCGCAGTGGATCCGCGCGGCCGACGGCCTCGAATCGATTCCTGGATTTTCCGGCCCCGAGGCTTTGACCGCCGGGGGGCAGGTGTTCCTGCCCAGCTACTGACCGCGCCGCGCGCGGTCCGGGCTACTGCACGCGCGTGTAGGTGATCTCCATGTCCGTGACGTCCTTGCCGTCCTTGTTCTCAACCATCGTGAAGACGTGCTTATTGGGATCGATGACGTGGGTCACCATCTTGTAAGCCATCGGCTTCCCGCTCACCGGATCGTCGAAGGACGAGTTGATGGTGAGGGTCTTCGTCGCGGCATCGTAGGACCCGCTCGTGCTCACCGCCATGGACGTTCCCATGTTGTCGATCCAGACGCTCGAGAACTGATTCTTCCGCGTGTCGAAGCCGAGGAGCTCCATCCCTTCGAACGGCACGCCCGCGAAGACGCCCGAGTGCTTGCTCTCGAGGAACCGGTCACCGAGGACCATGCTCCGCGTGCACGTTCCCTCGGAGGTCTCCGGCTTTGGCCCCATGTAGGTCGTCGTTACGGTCTTCCACGTTCCCGTGAGCGGCTTCATGAAATCCGTCTGCATCGGGCCCGGCGTCGCGTACTTGGCCATCTCGGCCATCATCGCGTCCTGCTGCGCCTTGGCCGCATCAGCGGCCGCCTTGTCGGCTGCGCTTGTAGAGGAAGTCGAGGGCGTCTTGGCCGTCTTCTTGGCGGTCTTGTCGGATGCGATTGCGGGCGAGACGAGGCAAAGCGCGAGGAGTGCGACGGCGACCCGGTGGACCGGAGCGGCGGAGAGCTTGGACATCGTGTCCTCCACGTTCTAGGAGATCAGGGGGTGTCTCACTGAGATCGTGAAAAGTAGCACGAGCCACGCCGCCCGGCCACCGGTTCGCTTGGGGCGGCGGCGCCTCCCGCCGCCCCTCGCTTCAACCAGCTACTTCTTGGGCGCGGCCTCCTTGGCCGGCGCCTTCGTCATCACGTGAGCCTCGATCTTCTTCATCTCTTCCTGCGTGAGGACGTTCTTCTTCACGAGCTCACTCTTCGACGTGTACGGACGGCTCGCGATGATCTTGTCCGCGGTCGCGTCGTCCACGCCCGGTAGCTTCATGAGGTCTTCCTTCGACGCCGTGTTGAGGTCGACCTTGTGCGAGGCGGTCTTCGAGCTGTGATGCGCCGACGACGTGTGGTGCGCCGTGCTCGAAGTGGTCGCGGTGCCTGTGCCGGCGAAGGCAGCCACCGGCAGCAGCATGCCGAACGCGACGGAGGCCAACACATGGGTACGGGTCATGACTTTTCTCCTGTGGAGGGGGACATGAGCCGCGCCGGAGAGCCCTCCAAACCGGCGGCGCGAGAGGGCGAAGCCGCCCTCGGGGCAAAGAAATGGATTGGGTTAGCGGGGTTGGAGCTGGATGTAGCGGTGGAACGGACGGAAGCGAACAGCGAAGCGGATGGGATGGCTGGAGTCGGAGCGGGGCAGGGCCGCATGCTGCGATCCGAGCTGCTCGAAAGGATCGCGGAGAACGACGATGGGCCCGCGCGCGGGGGACCGCGCCCCGAAATCACCGAGCCATCCCGATGCTTGAACGACAACGAACGGAAGAAACCGATACGCCAGGCGGCGGCGAGGGCGGGAGCCGTCGGCATGAGGCCCAGGGCGGCCGCGTGATCATTCACTCGAGGGCGCTTGGCCAGGCGCGGATGAGACGCGGCCCTGGCGGCGCGGGAAGGATGTTGGGGTCCGGGTCGGCGCGCGGGCTGAGGATGTGGGTACGTGGAGCGGCTCGCGGCCATGCCCGGAAATGCGGTAACCGGGCGTAGCTGACGAGCGGTGTCTCGAGGAGGATCCATTGCGGCGCTCGCCGGCAGCGGATGGGCCAGGATGGCGAGGACTCCGATCGCCATTCCCAAAACCAAGAGCCGCAACGGCTTCAATGCCACACCCTCCCTTTTGCGCTGGAGCCGACCCGGCCCCGTGTCGCATTCACGGATACACCCGGGCTTAGGGGCGGTTCCTACGTTCCCGACCATACTACTCCCGCTTCAAGACGAAATCGCGGCCGGAACTCCAGGCCCCCGGAGGTAGCTCAGGAGCCCCCCGGGGCTCTGGGCCCGGGCCAGCGCCAGGACCACCCTGGGGAGCGAAAGCGGCTCGCCGTACACGAGATACCGGTCCTCGAACTCGGGGGCGAACTTCTTCTTCCAGTGGAACAGGCCCTGAAAGTCGTAGAACCGGGAGAGGTGGTCGAGCAGGAAGAGGCGCAAGCGGTCGGCTCCTTCGGCAGCCGCCGGGGCCGGCGGCCCCTGGTCGGGATCGACCTTCGCGAGCGCCGAGAGCGAGAGCGAGAGCATGTCGTCGCCGCGGTCGCGCGCCGCTTCCACCGACTTCGCGATCAGGAACTCCATCGTTCCGTTCGGCGCCTCGCGACGGCGGCGCATGAGGTCGAGCGCCCAGCCGTCCCGCGCCGGCACCTGGTTCCAGGTGAGGAACGCCGCCGCGCGCCGCTCCGTCGGATGCCACGCGACGCTCACCCACGAGCGCGCGAGATGCTCGGCGTCGAAGCGCCCCATGCAAAAGCCCTTCTCCGATCCCACGCGAGAACGGAGCCACTCCGTGGAGATCGCGCGGAGCTGATCGAGGACGCCGTCCCTGTCGTGCGCCTGGTCGAGCGGATTGACGCCCGGGAGGTAGTGCCGGCACTCCCATCCCGCCTCCTCCATCTTCCTGACGGCGCGGCGCACCTCTCCCATCGCGGATCCCTCGAGGGTGAACCGGCTCGGATGGAGCACGGGATCCTCGCCGATGTGGATGGAGCGCCAGCCTAGCGCTTCGTACAGCGGGAGCCGCTCGGGGCGCGATTGGAAGAAGGCGAACGCCCAGTCGTGCTCGCGGCAAAAACGCGCGAAGCCGCGGAGCAGCTCCGGGATCTCCTCCTCCGGCCCGATGGGATCTCCGATCGCGAGGAGCGCGTTCGACTCGAAGCGGTAGGCGATGACCGCGCGCCCGTTCGCGCTGAAGAAGTAGTCGGAGTCCGGGGCGAGCGTGAACTCGGAGACCGACGAGTCGCCGTATTGCGTGAGAAGCGCCGCGACCCGGCCGCGCTCCGCGCGATGGCGGCTCTGGTGCGCCACGGGGCGGAGGGCCGAAAGCGCGAAGGCGACGATGATCGTCGCCGCGGTGACATGGAGCGAGTCGAGGAACCACACCGTCACCCGGTGATTGCGATGGGTCATATCGTGGAGTGGGGGAAGCGACGAGGACCCAAGGCCGGTGAGCGTGTGAAGCGCCTCCTTGAAGGCGCCCGTGAGCGACGCGTCCCCGCCCACGCTGTGGAGGAGCACGTACGAGCCACCCAATGCGTAGACCGCGAACCCGACGGCCGTGAGGAAACCGCTCCACCGGATGTCCGCGAGCGACAGCTCCCGGCTCTTCACGCGGAAATGGTCGCCGCTGATCGCGAGGAGAAACATGAGCGTGGACGCCGCGATCGCTTCCTCGAGATCGATGGCCTTGAGGAGGTTCACCGGCACCGAGACCGCGCAGAGGAAGAGCGCCATCACGAATGCGCGCCGCTTGCCGTTCCGGAGTCCCAGGGCCGTCACGAGGAGGAGGAGTCCCGAGAGCATGGTGAACGTCCGGCTCGTGTCGATGACGGCGGTCGGGACCAGACGGCGGAGCGCGACGAGACGGTCCGGTGGGTGCGAGAGGAACGCGGAGAGAAGATTGATGACCCCCTGCGTGGCCACCGCAAGGGCCAGCAGGTTGCGCCGCCACGGATGCCGCTCGGCGGCGGGGGTGCTACTCGTTGACCAGGTATTCCTCGGGTCGGATTCCAAGACGCTCGATCTTATACAGGAGCGTCGTCCGTTTCATCCCCCCGAGACTTCGGGCCGCTTCGGCCTTGTTGCCCCCATGCGCGCGGAGGGCGCGTAGGATCTCCTCGCGCTCGGCCGACGTCCGCGTGAGCTGCTCGCGCGTCCGGCGAAGGGACTCGGCAGTGCGGGCCCGCTGCCTCGGCAGGAACGCCTCACGGTTCACGACGATCCCACTGTCAGCCATGGCCACGACCCGCGCGACCTCGTTCTTGAGCTCGCGGACGTTCCCCGGCCAGGAGTAGGCGCAGAGCATCGCTTCGACGTCGTCCGCCAGGACCAGCTTCTTGCGTGATGCGGCCACCGCCTGGGCCCAGAAATGGCGGAAGAGCGCCCGAATGTCTTCCTCGCGCTCTTGAAGCGGGGGAAGCGTGACCGAGACGCCGTTCAACCGGTAGTAGAGGTCGCGGCGGAACACGCCACGCTCGACGAGATCCTCGAGGGATGCGTTGGTCGCCGCGACCAGACGCACGTCGATCTTGCGGAGGTCGTCGCGGCCCACCGGTCGAAGCTCGCCCGTCTCGAGAACGCGGAGGAGCGTCGCCTGCGCGGCCGGCGACAGCTCGCCGATCTCGTCGAGGAACAGGGTGCCCTGATGCGACGAGGCGATGAGCCCCTCGCGCGCGGACACCGCGCCCGTGAACGCCCCTCGCTCGTGCCCGAAGAACTCGCTGTCGATGAGCGTTTGGCTCACCGCGCCGCAGTTGACCGGGACGAAGGGTCCCTTGCGCCGGTCGCTCATGAGATGAAGCGCCTTCGCGAGGACTTCTTTGCCGACACCGCTCTGGCCGGTGATGAGTACCGGGATCCGACTCGGCGCGATGCTCTGGATGGTGGCGACCGCTTCACTCACCTCGGGGTTGCAGGTGACGATGCCGAAGCGGAGCGCCCCGCCGTCGAG
>Ga0111538_10010242_pt1 | contig 12477 bp, 12 predicted proteins | sample SoiMethybrSBSTD1_FD_79669 | JGI IMG/M metagenome (GOLD analysis project Ga0111538, IMG submission 79669) | Bulk soil microbial communities from a Populus tree surrounding site in Tennessee, USA - Soil MetaG P. TD hybrid SBSTD1 (version 2)... | ecosystem: Environmental > Terrestrial > Soil >...
CCGGCGGCGCAAAAGATGGTTGCCGCGATCGTCAAAGCAAAACTCGATGCCAATGCGCGAAACGTCATTCTTGGCGATGGCAATCCTAGAACCGGAGAGACGCCGACTCCTGTCAGCATCGCCGTGAATGCTTCGTACCCTTCTTCTGCGCCTGTCTCTACGATGCCGCCGTCGTTATTGATGGCCTTGCCGGCACTGCCGCCGGAACTCGAATTCCGTTTCGTGGGACACACGCTCATATTGCGTGACGTAAAAGCAAACTTGATTGTGGATTTTATCCCGAACGCTATTTAGAAACCGGGAAGGGCAACCATGACTTCAAGAAAAGAAATACTTCGATCCGTCGGGCTGGTCTTATTGTCGGTCCTTTTGATTCAAGGGCAGGCCACACAGTCCCCGCAGTCCCCTTCAGGGCGAACACCACCCCAGGCGCCTGCGGCCGCACCCACCGCACAACCCTCCTTCAAGTTCGGAATATTGGGCGATACCGGCACAGGAGGAAGGGAGCAGTATGAGGTCGGAGACAGGTTGGTGAAGGCTCGCGCGACATTCCCCTTCGATATGGTGGTCATGCTGGGCGACAACTTGTATGGCGGCGAATCCGAGAGGGACTTTCAGAACAAGTTTGAGAAACCCTACAAAGCCTTGCTTGATGGCGGCGTTAAATTCTACGCGTCTTTGGGGAATCATGACCTGCCCGATCGGCAGATTGCATACAAGCACTTCAACATGAACGGAAAACGCTACTATTCCTTTAAACCGCAAAACGGCATCCGCTTCTTTGCTCTCGACAGTAATTACGTCGACAAAAAGCAACTCGATTGGCTCGATGCGGAATTGAAGAATTCAGGAAGCGAGTGGAAAATCGCTTTCTTCCATCATCCGCTGTACTCGTCAGGTGAGAAACACGGCCCCAGTGTGGAGTTGAGAAAAGTGCTGGAGCCGCTGTTCCTGAAATACGGGGTTGATGTTGTTCTAGCGGGCCACGAACATCTTTACGAGCGCCTCAAGCCGCAACAAGGCATTCAGTACTTCATTCTCGGATCCAGTGCCAAGCTACGAAAGGGAGGTCTGATCGTCGACAGTGATCTCACCGCTAAAGGTTTCGATACAGACAATGTGTTCATGATCGCCGAGATCACCGGCGACGAAATGAGTTTCCAGGTGATATCCAGGACAGGCGTAAACATCGACTCGGGAAAGTTCCGCCGAGTGGAGCGAAATGGAAGCCGCCAAGGAGCATCCATCATCCCTTAGCTGTCATCCTGTCGTCCAAGCTGGTGGATCACTCGCCGGGAATGATTGTTCGGATGCCATATCCACGGCATCGCGCGGAGGCGTTAGCTCTCTTCGGGTTCCTGCGAAATGACACCGTCCAGTAACTCCATATTGGACGAGTTCTGCACCAACCACCACACCCAGCCAGGCCACCGGCCTCCGGGAACGGAGAGCCCGCGTGGCCAGCCAGGCACCTGCGATTGCAGATCCTATTCGAGCAACTGTTTGGAATCTCGCCATAAGCACTTTGTTATCCGCTCACTCTCAAGGAGCGTGCCATATCGCTGAACGCCCTCGAGTACAGCTGGAATTCGTTCTGTGGTGCGACCTGAATCAGGTACATCAGGCGCCCGTCACCCATCAGTGTTGTATAGACATCGACGAACTCGGTGCGACCGGTCACGTTCGATACTCCCGACAGCCGTCTTAACAGTGCTTCGCGGCCATCGAGTGTGGTGCGTTGATACGCGCGCTGTGCGCGCAGGTAGCTGTTGGAACTCAGCAGTCCATTTATAAAGTCCTCCGTCGCCTGACGCAGGTTTCGTGCATTGGGATTAACCAACCCGATCATTGCGCCATGGGTGAATACGGATTCGCCACGGGCAGTACCGAATGCTCCTTGTGGCGCGAACGTCACGGAAGAGTTGTCGGCAAACTCTCTCCAGTTCGTGGGCACCGCTACGCGGAAGAGATCATTCGAATGATTCCGATAGCGTGTCGAGGGTCTCTCTACCGTCGTCTCGACGCGCGCGTCATCCGGATATCGCCGACCAGATCCGTCATTATCCCGGCTGGAGCTTTCAATTTCCGCAAGAGTAGGGGCCGGCCCCATGCGTCTTAGAGCTGCTTGAACTTCGGTGAATTCCCCGGACGAACCACTCCGCGGCGCTACGCGTAATCGCCGCGCTTCTTCGGAGATGCGAGCCTGGCGGTTGCCGGGATTGGGATGGCTGCTAAGCCACTCCGGTCCGCTGCTGCCGCCCTCACGTTCGATGGTTTCGAACATTCTGGCAAGGTCCATGGGGTCGTATCCCGCGCGGGCCAGTATTTGCGCGCCGAGGATGTCCGCCTGCGTTTCATACTCGCGACTGAATTTCAGCAAGTACGTACCAAGCCCGAATTGCGCTCCCTGAGCAATGACAGAGCCTGCGTTTCCGCCGATAACAGCGCCCAGAATCGCGCCGCCAAGAGCGCCTAGCTGGACGCCTGGATTGGATGCTTTGGTTGCCTGCGCCGTACCATGCCTCAGCGCAACGTGGCTGATTTCATGCGCCATGACGCCCGCCATTTCGCCTTCCGACCTTGCAGCCTCCATCATTCCGCGATTCACGAACATGGGTCCGCCCGGTAGAGCGAACGCGTTAATGTCTCGCGCATTGACGACGCTGAATTCATATCGGAATTCGTTATGACGGTAATCCGGAGGTATTGCCTCCACCAACCGAGCGCCCACGCGCTCGACATACGAATCAATGGAGCCGTTCTCGGGAAGAAGCGGCAGTTGCCGAGAAACCTCGGTTGCTGCTTCACGACCAACTCGAACATCGTCCGCCACTGCATACCGATTCTTCGGCGGTACGATCTTTGTTTCCTGCGCGATCAAAGTTCCTGTGCAAAGTATGGTTAATGTAATCAGGGCAGTAATTGCTTTTGATTGGACTCGCTTCACGTGAGACCTCCTTCGTGCTCGTCCTTGCGAAAGGCTGGATATTTCCTTAGTTATAAATGCACAACCTATACCAATAAGACGTTGCAGTAGCGCGATGGTCATTCGGCCTTTAGTCTGTTTGAGTTGGCGAGGAGCTTTGGTGGAGAGCAGAGTTTTGGAGCTGTCTCAATTCAAAACAAGAAGCACAACTCCTTCATTTGACACGATCAAATCAAACAGCGGGCTCTGAGGTTTAGCGGACCGAACGTGGTTCCGAGATTGCTGCTTAGAGAACGCTGACGTCCCCAAGGAGCACATCATGTCCACAGGCGTTTACTGCATGACTCCGGACGAACTTCGAGCGAATGCAATTGTCACGGGACTGCGCGGCGCCGGTTTCAATTCAGAACTGTCTGTTGTAATTGGAGACCACGCGGAAAGTCGCGATATGTCGGTTCGGGAGGATGCCGTGCGCGGAGCCAAACTTGGGAGTGTCGCCGGCGCGCTCATTGCGCTGACGCTGCCAGGGATTGGGGAGATCCTTGTCCTCGGGCCGCTGCTTGCGGCCCTGGCAGGCGCCGCAGCTGGCGGCGCTGTTGGCGGTCTTGCGGGAGGTTCGGGCGCATTAGGACGCGCAGGTCTTCCCGAAGAGGTTGCGAAGCGATTCCATCGTGGTATCGCTGAAGGACAGATCCTGATCGCGGTTCACACGGACAATCCCACGAAACGTCACACTGCCTTGTCGATCTTTCGGGCTGAAGGTGGTGACTACATCTACGAAGAGCCTTATGCGGCCTAGTTCTGGTCGGAGGAGCGATGTTCGAGATCATCGTTGTTCTGCTGATCGTGATGTGGCTGCTTGGAATGGTCACATCCCATACGATAGGTGGATTCATTCCGATCCGTTTGCTCCTCGCTATAGTCCCTGTTCGGGTCCGGATTATCCAAGGCAGGGCCCCTCTTTAGGCGAGCCAATTGTCTCAAATCTGAACAATTGTTCAATTAACGAACAAATCGACGCCTCTTATGCGGTCTCCATGAGGTCTTTGACATGGCTGACAACAATGTTTTGTTGAGCGAAGGGGACAATGCCGTGAACCGATCCGAGGAAAATTTGCTGGACTCTTCTCCGCCCGGGCAATTCCTACAGGACATTCGGGCCGTCACCCGACGGATATCGCACCTTATTAGGCATTCGAAAGTAGAAGGTCCCGAACAGACTGTCGTGGATTTGCTTCATCTGGCTCTATCGATCGAGAGCGCGTTTTCGGTATGGTACCGCGGCCACGCACTCGCGAACTCCAGGGGAGAGCACAACCTGAAACGCTGGGCAGAATCCGCGGCTCATGATGCCGAAGCAATAGCTCAACGGCTCCAAGAAATTACAGGGAAGAAGGAATATCAGGGGGAATGGCTGCCTTCGATGAAAAGCCCGCCAGCCGTGGACCAATGGCACTCCCCAAAGACTTTTGGGGATGAGCGGGACGCTCAGAGACTTGCTCTGGTCGGCTACGAGAGGCTGGTGCGGTTCATGCAAAAGCACGACCCGCCAACAGCGGCTCTCCTGAAAGGCATTGCAGACGGCCGGGAAGAGCGCCTGGCGGATCTAACGTACCGTTTAAGTCACCCTGCCCTGAAGCTGGGCTCGTCCTTTTCCTCTTCTTCAAGAAGGCGATAAAGGGTTGCCCGGCTGATACCCAGGGCTTCCGCAGTTTTCACCTTGTTTCCGCGCATCCGTTTCAGTGTGAGGCGGGCATGCTGACGCTCGAGATTGGCAAGCGGCACAACCCGTTCCCCGTCCTCGGCCACCGCTGTTTGAGGATTCCGGATCGCTTCCGGTAAATCCCGCAGGTCAATGACGGTATCCTGAGACATCATGCAGGCAGCGCCGAGAACATTCTCGACCTCTCGGACGTTACCTGGCCACGCATACCGGGACAAAGCCGCCTGAGCTCGTGGTGTGAGGCCTCGCAGATTCTTGCCATACAGCTTGTTGCACTTCTCCAGAAAGTGCCGAATCATCAACGGCAAATCCTCTTTGCGTTCCACAAGTCGAGGGACCTTGAGTTCCACCATGGACAGCCTGTAGTAGAGATCTTCGCGGAACGTTCCCTCACCGATCATTTTGAGCAAGTCGCGGTTCGTGGCGGCGATCACGCGCACATTCACCTTGTGCACGCTGGTGGAACCGACGCGCCGGATCTCCTGATTCTGCAGGGCTCGCAGCAATTTACTCTGCATGCTCAGAGGCGTATCTCCCAGTTCGTCCAGGAAGAGGACGCCGTTGTTGGCGTGTTCGAACAGTCCCATGCGATCGCCGTGAGCCCCCGTAAATGCACCTTTAACGTGTCCGAAGAGTTCACTTTCAAAAAGCGATTCCACGACGGCCGAACAATTGAAATCCACAAACCTTCCGGTGGAAACCGGGCTGAGATTGTGTAGGGCCCGGGCTACCAATTCTTTTCCCGTCCCTGTTGCCCCGGTTATAAGTGCGGTCCGAAAATGAGGAGCGATGCGCCCAATTTGGGCGAAGAGGTCTCGCATCAGCGGGCTATGCCCCACCATGCCCTCAAAACGGTGTGTATTCAGGGTCTCGCTCTCGAGTCTGAGGGCGTCCCGCCGCCGCGTCGCTTCCGCGATGAGCCTGCTGATACGAAGCCGGAAGTCAGGCACGGAAATGGGCTTGATCATGTAATCGCAAGCGCCCTTCTGAATTGCCTCCAGGGCCGACTCTGTGGAGTAGTGCCCGGTCAGCAATAAGACTTCGGTGGCAGGACTCTGCCGGACAACTTCCTGTAGAAGATCCATGCCGTCCTGACCCGGTAAGACCAGGTCGAGCACCGCTATGGCGGCCTCATTCTGAATGATGGCATTCAGCCCCTCCGCGGGTGACGTGAATGTCAGGACCTGGAGGTCCAGTACCGACAGAGCTTCCTTGATAAGCTCCAGAGTCGCGGCATCGTCGTCTATGGCAACCAGTATTTCGCGTTCGTCGTTCATTTTTTTAGCAATGTCTCGATCTGCTCGCGAAGAGCAGCAATGTTGATTGGCTTTGCAAAATACCCGTCGAACCCAGCCTCAAAGGCTTTCTGCCGATCTTCCAGCATAGCAAACGCTGTAAGGGCGACTACGGGGACGAGAGCAAATTTGGGATCCGCCCGAATTTCGTGCAGGGTTTCGTATCCATCCATTTCGGGCATTTGGATGTCCATGAGGACCAGGTCCGGCGGCTTAACGCGGAGGTGCGACAGCCCATCTCTCCCGTCCGTAGCCTCATCGACGTCATAACGGGGCTCCAGCGCGAATCGTACCAATTCACGACTGCTTTCATTATCATCAATCACCAATATCCGTTTGGCACCTGGAGCGTCATGTCTCATTGCGTTTTTACAGTATATTCCTCGGAAAGGCTCGATCCGTGGTCAATGTTGCACGTGCCCTTCCAAACCGAGGAAGCGAAGGTTGGGCACTTTGGCCCCCAAAGTGCCCAAGGAGTAAGGTGAAGCAACTGGGTTTAAGCATGCGATTCGTGGCCGCTCTGGGCCTGATCGCAACCGCTGCTGCGTTTCGCCTGTGGTTGATACCGCTGCTTGGCTTTGAAAGTCATGACGGTGCTCTGCTGGTTGTTATCGCAATAGGCGCAATTCTTCTGGGTCTGGGGCCTGCCCTACTTATAACCTTCCTCGGCGGTGTCGTATTCGAGCTGTTGAACCGAGGCCATCTTCCTCAAAGTGCAGATGAGTTAGGCCGATTCGTCATCCTGGTGGGTGAGGGCATCATCATTCTCGCCGCGATAGAACTTTGGGGTGCGGAACGCCGATTGAAACGCCGGGAAGCCATTTCACGACGCCTGCTTGCCGAGTATGAGAGAGAGCTTTTCGAGCGGGATCGAAACCGCGTCGGCGAGCGGCAGCACGAGTTGTGGCTCGAAGTCATTCTTTCAAGTATTGCTGACGGCATCATCGTCACCGACGAAAACGGCATCGTGACCTACGTCAACGACGCGGGCGAAAAGATGATCGGAACAACCAACGCGCTTGCCCGGGGAAAACCTGTGGAAGCGATCTGCTCGCTTGTCGATGAAGATTCCGGCGAGATGCTTCCTTCTCCTGTTCGCGAAGCCCTTCGTCAAATCCCGCTGAAGCCAAGCTCCGACAAGACAGCGCTTGTTCGTATGGACGCCAAACGGATGCCCGTTGTTGTCAGCTCTGCGGTCATGCGTAACGATCGAGGTCTCGTTACCGGTTCCGTCGTCGTCGTTCATGACATGACACACATTCGGGAACTGGAGACTCGTCGAGCGGACAGCGAAGGGCGCTTCACAGCCCTGGCGGATTCTGTGCCGGCGCTGATCTGGATGTCGTCCGTCACCGGCAACTGGGAATACTTCAACTCCGCCTGGCATGAGCTGACGGGACGGACAACCGAAGAGCAATGCGGGTACGGGTGGACGGAAAGCATTCATCCGGACGATACCGCGCTCTGCGTCGAAACCTACAAAAGCTCCGTCGAATCGCGACGGCCGTTCCGAATGGAATACCGGCTTCGAGATCGCAACGGTTATTACAGATGGGTATCCAATCGTGGCATTCCACGGCACAACGCTGCGGGACAATTCGCGGGCTTCATTGGCTCCTGTGTCGACGTGACCGAGCATCGCGAGGCCGAAGAGTCTTCTCGCCGAAATGAAGAACAGCTCCGCCGTTTGAACGCCGAACTTGAGCGTTTCAGCGGCGAACTGGCCAGAACAAATGTCGAACTCGAACTTCAGAACAGGACTATCGAGCGCGCTAACGAACAGAAGGCACGATTCCTCGCAACGATGAGTCACGAGCTCCGCACGCCTATGAACTCGGTGGTTGGATTTGTCGATCTTCTTGCCGAAGAGAGCAGCGGCCCATTGACTCCGAAACAACGGGGATTTATCACGCATATTCGTAGTGCAGGCCATCATCTGCTGCGCCTCGTCGAGAACGTTCTCGACTTCTCCCGCCTCGAGGCGGGCCATTTGCACCTGGACTCCCAGGAATTCGAAGCGCGCCCCACCGTACAGGAAGTTATTACTGGAGTCCTCCAGACGGATCGAGATAAGCAAGTAACCGTCTCCGTAAACGTGCCCGACAACTTCAAGGTTTACGCGGACCCTCAACGCTTTCGGCAAATCCTGTACAACCTGACGAGCAACGCCTTCAAATTCACACCGAAGGGCGGGAAGATCAACGTCGCCGCAACTGAAGATGACAACTTCACCTACCTTGCAATTACGGATACTGGCGTCGGAATTGCCAGAGACCAGCTGGGACTCGTCTTTGAGGAATTCCATCAGGCGCGGTCTCCGGACCGGAATAAAGGGGCGGGCCTCGGCCTCGCAATCACTCAGCGCCTCGTTCAGGCGCACGGCGGAACGATTTCCGTTGAGAGCAAAGTGGGTGAAGGGTCGTGCCTGACGTTTTCTTTGCCCAAAGCCAAGCGGCCTGCGTCGGACGCTACCGACGCTGCCTGGAAAACCTCGCGAGTCAGCATGCGACCCTGACGCCTTTGGTGTGTCTCAAAAACGCACACTTGCCGCAGTCTGCCCGTTCGTCAACAGCTTCATTTGTTTCAAACACAGGATTTCAGATAACGGAAAGCTTCATGCCAAGCTTTTAGTTGGGAACCAGCCGGCGACCACCGAAACGAGGCTTACCCTCGTGTGTACCTCCCCGGTAGGCGCTGGCTGGGTCCAACCGTTATCACCTTCTCACGTCCGCGTCACGCCGCCATAACAACTGGATGCGAAATTGCAATGCACTAACGGGCATCGTCAGGAAAACCATCTCAGAAACACGGGAGCGACCATGAGACGCGAAGTGACTCAAAGAAAAGAATTCCTTTCCGACATCGTAGAGATCCGAAACCGCGCCCGTCGGCACATCGAAGAGGGCGCTGTTACCGAAGGTTACAACGCCGACCGCGAGACCGTATTGAAGATCCTCAATGATGCCCTCGCGACGGAGATCGTTTGCGTATTGCGCTATAAGCGTCATTACTACATGGCCAGCGGCATCCATGCCAGCATCGTCGCCGCCGAGTTTCTCGAGCACGCCAATGAAGAGCAGCAGCACGCGGATCGCATTGCTGAACGAATCACACAGCTCGGAGGTGAGCCCGACTTTCAACCTGAACGCCTCGCGGAGCGAAGTCACTCCGAATATGTCGAAGGCAAAAATCTCCTGGACATGATTCGCGAAGATCTGATTGCCGAACGAATCGCAATAGACTCCTACCGGGAGATCATCCGATATCTCGGAGAAAACGATTCGACAAGCCGGCGAATGATTGAGGAAATTCTCGCCGTCGAAGAAGAGCATGCCGACGATTTAAAGCGGCTGATCGATCAACTGTCCGACAAGCGGTCGGTTGCCTGAGCTGAGTTTCTAGTCGGCGCTATACGCGATCTGTGTTCGTCGGAGGACCTTCCCCGAAAGGAAGACGAAGCCCACGGCAATGCCGATGACCACTAAAACGGAAAGAATCGGGTTGGTGGGATCGATAATGACGGAAAACGGTCCTCGATCAATCACAAGCGGAAGCAATGACTGGAGGTAATGCATCACTGTGAGCTTCTGCAGAGTTTCCGGAAGGATGAAGTAGAACGCTTCCCACACACCGACGAGGAATGCCGCCACGATCGGATTCCTGAACAGCAAACCCGCGAGCATGAAGATTCCGCCATACGCCGCGCACGCGAGAACGACTACCAGAACGTAGGCGCCCAGATAAGACATTCCAGGACCCTCAAAAAAGAACGAGCTCATCGAAGGGGAATTCGAGTAGAGCAGAAGATTACTGAGAAGGGTTGTTGTTCCAAAAATAAGCGCCATGGCCGCCACACCCGCAAGGTACTTACCGACCGCAATGACTTCTCTGCGAACCGGCGTCAACAGATAAAAGTGCAACGTCTTTTCCAGCATCTCGCCTCTGAACAGCTGTGAGAACACGAGGGCGCAGGAGAGAAAAACGGATAGCCGCAGCACAAACGTCTGGAACAGGACCGCATAAATTTGGGAAAAGTCCGATATGGACGGGATCGTCCGGCGACTCTGGATCAACCTATCGAGTGCCAAAAGACCAACCGGGGCAAATGCAGCCAGATACACGCCAAGCCAGCGGCGAGCCAGAACGTATCTGGCGATCTCGACTTTCGAGATGGTCCGAATCTGTCGTATCACAAGATTCCAGTTCATGACGTCCCCATCCCGTTTCCGCCAACCAGGTACTGGTAGACCGCGTGAACATTTTCATCTGCAGGCGACACAGCTTCGATCGAAATGCGATGTTGCAGAATGATGCGATTCAGGAGGTCATAGAACCGGTCGGGGTCTCGCGTCGAGACGAGCAGGCCGAGGCCGTCGGAGTGAATTCGTGCCTCCACAACCGAGTCCTGCTCAAAAACATTCGCCGCGATCAGACCGGGACGATCACATCGAATGAGAATCTGTATTGGGTGCTCTTCCATCTCATGACGGACGCCCTGGATGTCGCCTTCCGCAACGACATAGCCTCCACTCATCATCACGACGCGGTCTGAGATGATATCCACTTCATGCATGATGTGACTTGAGATGACCACGTGCATGCCGGACTCAGCAAACTTTCTGAACAACTCAATCGCTTCGTTGCGCGCCATCGGATCGAGTCCATTTAACGGTTCATCCAGCACGAGAACCTTTGGGTCGTGGGCCAAGGCGAGGGCAAGACGAATGCGCTGGCGCATTCCCTTGCTGTAACCTGCCACACGACGGCGCGCTGCTTCGGTCATCCCCACGCGTTCAATGACATTCCAGGAACGTTCTTCAGCCTTTTGCGGCGAAAGGCCATGCAACATGAGTGTCGAGTGAACCATCTGATAGCCAGAAAGGCCGCGGGGGAAGGCTTCGAATTGTGAGCAATAGCCGATGTTGCGGTAAAAGACCTCGGGATCGGAGGGCGAAACACCAAGAACAGAGACCGTGCCCTTGGAGGGGCGCAGCAAACCGGTCATCAGGTTCATGAGAGTCGTCTTCCCCGCCCCATTCGGACCGACGAGACTGGTGATGCCCGGTTCAAGAGAGAGGTTCACGTGGTTGACGCCGAGAACTTCCCCGTAGGACTTGGACACGTTGTCGAAAACGATCTGACGATCCTCTGAAGACGCCATCAACGCACCACCTCCGCGGGGCGGATCTTCCATGCAAGCAAGAGGAGTGCAACGCTGCAAATGACCGCCATGGCCGCAAGGCCCGTCCAGGCCGGCAGTGTTACGGATGGCCCTACCTCCACGCGATACACGCTTTCGCCGAGGAAAAACCAACGCCATACCATTCGCATATTCGACGCCATGTTCAACACCGTGCCATAGCCTGTGTTTAGAATCTCATTCGTAACTGTTCCGAACCCGGCGGCAACAAAGTAGATTCCCAGGAGAGAGGCCGTAGCAATCGTGCGCCATTTCACCCAGGCGGACATCGCAAGGGCGAGCATGGATGTGGTGAGGATCCAGATCCATGAGCCGACAACGATGCCCGCGAGAATACGTACATTACCGGTGGCCCACGACAACTCCGTCATCACGGTCTGAAGGAAGAACAGCAATAACCCCGGAATCCAGGTCACGGCCGACGTCAGAAGAGCCAGAACAGACAATTTACCCATCACGTATTCCGCTCGCGAGAAAGGCCGGCTCAGATACAGCGGAAGCGCATTGTTGGACAGATCCGGTGAGACCAGCCCAGGACCTAGAAATGCCACAATCGCGAAGGAGATAAACGTTTCAAACGCAAACACTACCAGGAAAAATCGCCCATCGATATTCAGGTACTGGAGCTCCTGGGCCATATCCTGCAATTGGAGCGCAATCAGGCTGTCGACGTGGCTGCGCAGATAGATCAGCACCAACGCGATCAAGTGAGGAATCATCGCGATCAAGAGCGCAAGCAAAGCAATTCGGGAGGAAAAAACGGTCTTCAGCATGAATCGTGGGAGGATGGTAAACCTCCAGCGTTCATTCGTGAGTGGACCGGTGTACCGAGTGTAGGTTCGCTTATAAACTGCCATAGAGACGTATCACGAACCCCCTTTCGGGCTTCCGCCATCCATCGCCTTCATGAAAATGTCCTGCAAGGAATCCCGCTTGTACTGGATGCGCCGAATCTGGATCGTATGCGTTTCAGCAAGTTGATAGAGGTCATGTATCTCCACGGTTTCAGGCAACACCATCTTCACACGGCTGGATCGGCGATCGACAGCGCACGTACACCCCAGACCTTCGGCTGCCTCGAGAAATGACGCGTTCTCACCACGGGTCTCCAGTTGAAGGAATTTTCGATTGGCGCGACGTTCTTCTTCCAGGTTGCAGTACGTCACGATAAGGCCATCCTTCATGATCATGACCTCATCGCAGAACTCTTCGATATCACGAAGTAGATGAGAGGAGACGATGAGGTTGATGTCCTGCGTATCCCGGATTTCGCGAACCAATTGGATCATGCGAATGCGGCCGGCGGGATCCAAGCCGTTCGTTGGTTCGTCAA
>Ga0111538_10010243_pt1 | contig 12476 bp, 9 predicted proteins | sample SoiMethybrSBSTD1_FD_79669 | JGI IMG/M metagenome (GOLD analysis project Ga0111538, IMG submission 79669) | Bulk soil microbial communities from a Populus tree surrounding site in Tennessee, USA - Soil MetaG P. TD hybrid SBSTD1 (version 2)... | ecosystem: Environmental > Terrestrial > Soil > Tree...
CAGGGAGATCTCGCGCCCGACGTCGCGCGCCCCGCCGGTGACCAGCGCGACCTTGCCGCCGAGCCCCAGGTTCACGCGCGCGCCTTTCCGATGAGCCGGAAGAGCCGCTCGGGAGTGACCGGCAGCTCGGCGATCTCGATCTGGAGCGGCGCCAGCGCGTCCGCGACGGCGTTCGCGATGGCCGCGGGCGCGCCGATCGTGCCGCCCTCGCCCATGCCGCGAAAGCCGCCGAGCGCGACCGGCGACGGCGTCTCCACGTGGTGCACCTCCATCGTGGGAATCTCGCACGCCGACGGCACCACGTAGTCCATCAACGTGCCGCTCAGCAGCTGGCCCTGATCGTCGTAGACGATCTCTTCCAGGAGCGCCGCGCCGATCCCCTGCGCGACACCGCCGTGAACCTGGCCGTCCACGATGAGCGGGTTGACCATCCGCCCGCAATCCTCGACCACGACGTAGCGCAGGGTCTTCACCTCGAGGGTCGCGCGGTCGATCTCGATCATCGCCGCGTGCGTCGCGTTCGACGCGGTGCCGTAGTACGGATCGTAGAAGCGCGTCGCCTCGAGGCCCGGCTCGAGCCCCTTCGGGAGCTGCTTGGCGCCCCCGTAGGCGGCGCGCGCGATCTGGCGCACCGTCACGCTGCGGTCGGGCATGCCCCGCACCGCGTAGCGGCCGTCGGCCAGCGCGACGTCGGCGGGATCGGCCTCCAGCAGGTGGCCGGCGATCACCAGCATCTTCTCGCGCACGGAGCGCCCGGCCAGGATGGCGGCGCCGCCCGCCAGCACGAGGCTCCGGCTCGCGTAGGTGCCGGTCCCGTACGGCGAGGCGTCGGTGTCACCGTGGACGACGCGCACGTCCTCGATCGGCACGCCCACCTCGTCGGCCACGATCTGGGCCAGCGTCGTCTCGAGCCCCTGGCCGTGCGAAGCGACGCCGAACACGGCCGTCACCTTCCCCGCCGGGTCGAAGCGGATCGTCGCCGCCTCGGTGCCCGTGGAGACGGGCATCCCGGGTGAGACTGGAATGGCGGAGCCGATCCCGGTCAGCTCGACGTACGAGGCGATGCCGATTCCGACCCACCGCCCGGCCCCGCGCGCCCGGGCCTGCTCGTCGCGCGCGGCCTTATAGTCGAGGGCCTCGCGCGCCCGGCGCAGCGACTCGGTGAAGCTCGAGCGGTCCCACACGACGCCCGACGGCGACTTGTAGGGAAAGTCCTCGTCGCGGATGAAGTTGCGGAGCCGGATCTCCGTCGGATCCAGGCCGAGCCGGCGCGCCGCCCGATCCATGAGGCCCTCGATCACGAACACCGCCGGCGGCCGCCCCACGCCGCGGTACGGGCCGAGCGGCGCCTTGTTCGTCGCGACCCCTCGCGTGCGGCCGCGGTAGGTCGGGACGCGATATGGGCCCGGCAGGAAGCTGATGGTTTGCACGGGCTCGATGGCCGCGGTCCACGGGTAGATCGAGTAGCCGCCGACGTCGACAGTGACCTCGGCCCGGAGCCCGACGATGGCGCCGTCCTGGTCGAGGCCGAGCTCGGCGTCGACGATCTCGTCCCACGCATGCGTGGTCGCCAGGAGATCCTCACGGCGATCGCCGATCCACTTCACCGGGCGCCCGAGGCGTCGGGCCATGACGCAGGTGGCGATCTCCTCGGGATAGAGCGAGGCCTTGGCGCCAAAGCCTCCGCCCACGTCGTTCGCGATCACACGGATGAGGTGCTCGGGTATGTCGAGCAGGTCGGCCAGGACGTCGCGAACGAGGCCCGGGCACTGCGCCGACGAGCGCAGCGTGAGGGCGCCGCTCGCCGTCGCGTACTCGCCGAGGCAGCCCCGGTTCTCCATGCACACCGGCGTGTGGCGATGGAAACGGAAGCGCTCGCGCACGACGACCGCGGCGCCGGCCAGCGCCGCGTCGACGTCGCCGCGGGCGAACTCGCGGCTGACCAGGAGATTCGTCTCCGCCTCGTCGTGGAGCACCGGGCTCGCCGGGTCGAGCGCCGACTCGACGTCGCGGACGACCGGCAGCGGCTCGTAGTCGACGACGATGCGCTCGACGGCGTCCTCGGCCACGTAGCGGCTCTCGGCGGCGACCATGGCGACCGCTTCACCGACGTGGCGCACCTTGCCGAGCGCGAGCGGCGGATAGCTCGTGGTCTTCACGTTCGGTGTCTTGGAGGCGGCGCGCACCGGCTTCGACGAGCGCGCGATGTCCTCGCCGGTCAGCACCGCCGCGACGCCGGGCAGCGCGAGGGCGGCCGACACGTCAAGCCCTCTGATGCGCGCGTGGGCGTGAGGCGAGCGGAGAAAGGCCGCGTAGAGCATCCGGGCGGGGCGGTGGTCGTCGACGTAGCTCCCCTGCCCGGTCAGGAGACGAGGATCCTCGCGCCGCGCCACCCGGGCGCCCACGAGCCGCGGCAGGCCGACCGACACGCGCCTACTCCGAGGCCTAGCGCTCGGCGGCGAGCACGGGAGCGGCGGCGCGCACCGCGTTCACGATTCCCTGATAGCCGGTGCAGCGGCAGAGGACGGCGGAGATGCCCTCGCGGATCTCGCGCTCGCTGGGCGCGGGGTTCGTGCGCAGGAAATCGAGGGCGGTCATGAGCATCCCCGGCGTGCAGAAGCCGCACTGCAGGCCGTGGTGCTCGCGGAACGCCTCCTGGAGCGGATGGAGCTTGCCGTCACGCATCAGGCCCTCGACCGTCACCAGCTCGGCGCCCTCGGCCTGGACGGCGAGCATGATGCACGAGCGCGCCGCCTCGCCGTTGAACAGGATCGTGCACGCGCCGCAGATGCCGTGCTCGCATCCGACGTGCGTCCCGGTGAGCGCGAGATCTTCGCGGATGAAGTCCACGAGGAGCTTGCGCGGCTCGCACCGGCCCTCGTGCTCGACACCGTTCACCTTCAAGCGGACGGTCACCAGGTCAGCCACGGGCGACTCCGATCGCCCTCATGAGGGCGCGCTTCGTGAGCACTCCAGTCAGATGGCGGCGATAGTCGGCCGAAGCGTGAATGTCGGCGTCGGGATCGACGAGCTCGGTGGCCTTGCGCGCAGCCGCGTCGAGGGCCGCCTCGCCGAGGCCCTCCCGCTCCAGAATTTGCTCGGCGGCGCGCAGCCGCACCGGCACGGGACCGGCCCCGGCGGTAGCCAGGCGCGCCATCGTACAGCGCTGGCCCGAGCGCACGACGACGGCCGCGATCCCGATGATCGCGAAGTCCCCGTGCCGGCGCGAGAACTCCTCGAGCGCGTAGCCGGCGCCGGCCGGCATCACCGGCAGCCGCACCTCGGTGAGAATCTCGTCCGGCGCCAGGTTCGTCGTGAGGTACGTCTGGAACAGATCCGCCGCGCGGATGACCCGCTCGCCCTCGAGGCCGCGCGCCACCACCTCGCCCTCGAGCGCCGCGAGCACCGCCGGGTATTCGGCCGACGGATCGGCGTGGGCGATCGAGCCGCCGATGGTGCCGCGCGTGCGGATCGGCAGGTGGCCGACCCACCGGGTGGCTTCCTTCAGGAGCGGCAGCCGCTCTGCGACGACCGGTGAGAACTCGATCGTCCGCTGGCGCGTCATGGCGCCGAAGCGCACCTGGCCGTCCTGCTCGCGGATATAGGCGAGCGACGCCACGCGATTCAAGTCCACGAGCGCCGCCGGCCGCGCCAGGCGGAAGTTCAGGAGCGGCATCAGGCTCTGGCCGCCCGCCAGCACCTTGGCGTCGCCGCCGTAGCGGCCGAGCGCCGCAATCGCGTCCTCGAGGTTCTTCGGCGCGTGATATTCGAACTTGGGAGGTTTCACGATTCACGAGCCTTTCGGATCAGCGCCCATAATTTCGAGGGGGTCATGGGCAGGTCGTTGATGCGGATGCCGAGCGGGGCCAGCGCGTCGCTGACCGCGTTCGCGATGACTGCGGGCACCGTCATCGACGACGACTCGCCGAGTCCCTTCGAGCCGAGCGGCGTCAGCGGCGACGGCGACACGACGTGGGCGATATCGATCTGTGGCGCCTCGCTGGCGGTCGGCACCAGGTAGTCCATGAACGTCCCGGTCAAGAGCTGGCCGTTGTCGTCGTACGCCAGCTCCTCGTAGAGCGCGCCGCCGAGCCCGTGCAGGGCGCCGCCGTAGATCTGCCCCTCGGCGATCATTGGGTTGATGATCGTGCCGGCGTCGTGGACCGTCACGTAGCGGAGGATCCCGATCGCGGCGGTCTCGGGATCGACCTCCACCGCCATGACCTCGGCGATGAACCCGTACGTGTTCGACGAGTTCACGCGGTCTTCCGCATCCACGGCCTTCGCGACGGTGAAGCCGAACACCGCGGTCGCCTGGAGCGCCGGCTCCATCCCCTCGGGCAGCGACTCCGTGTTCCAGTGAGCGCGGCCGGCCAGTTCCTTGATCGAGTACGACGGCCCCTTACCGCCTCGCGTCCGCACGGCGCCGTCCCGGAACTCGAGCGAAGCGGCGGGCAACTCCATCAGGTGCGCCGCGTAGTCGACGAGCTTGGCCTTGAGCTTTCGGGCGGCCAGGGCGACCGCGCTGGTGCCCACCGAGCCGAACCGGCTCGAGTACGTCCCCGACGAGATCGACCACACCCGGGTGAACGTGTCCATCTCGTCGACGACGGTCACATCGCCCGGCGCCAGCCCGAGCTCGTCGGCGACGATCTGCGAGACCACTGTTTGATGGCCCTGGCCCTGCGGCGTGGTGCCGAGGATCGCGATGACCCGGCCGAGCGGGTCGATCTTGATCGTCGCCGCGTCGACCGCCCCGGACTTCGGCAGGTATTCCGGCTTGGCGCGAAACTGCGGGTCGAGCGCGGTGGCCACGTAGCCCATGTTCGAGACCGACGGGTCGACGGCGAGCGCCAGGCCGATTCCGAAATAGCGCCCGGCGGCGCGCGCCTTCGCCTGCTCGCGCCGCAATTCGTCGTAGCGGGCCACCTCGAGCGCCTTGTCGAAGGCCGCCGGGTAATCGCCGCTGTCGTAGAGACCGCCGGTCGGCGTGCGATACGGGAACTGATCGGGCCGCAGGAGATTCTTGCGCCGCACCTCGACCGGATCGAGGCCCAGCCGGTCGGCGAGCCGATCCATCATGCCTTCCGTTTCGTAGTAGAGGTGGCCGCACGCATAGCCGCGGTTGGGCCCGGTAAGGCTCTTGTTGGTCATGACGACAGATGCATCCACTTCCAGATGCTCGAAACGATATGGACCAACAAAATTGCCGGTGGGGCGAAAGCTGCAGCCCGGCTCCGGGCTCCGGATGTAGCCGCCGACGTTATCGAGCCACCGGAAGCGCATGCCGAGGATCGTGCCGTCCTTGCGGGCGGCCACCTCGCGATAGGCCACCCGATCGGTGCCGCTCGACGACGCCAGGAGATGCTCGCGGCGGTCCTCGATCCACTTGACCGGCACGTCGAGCCGCATGGCGGCCAGCGCGATCAGCGCGATGTACGGATAGATCGACGACTTGATCCCGAACGAGCCGCCGATGTCCGGCGGCACGATGAAGCGCAGCTTGTTCTCCGCCAGGCCGAGCACGCGCGCCGTCAGGGGGTGCATGATGAACGGCCCCATGAAGTTCGACCACACCGTGCACACGCCGTCGAGCGGGTCCCAGCGCGCGATCACGCCGTACGTTTCGATGGGCGTCGAGCCGTACTTCGGAAAGCTGAACCGGTCGCTGATCACGACGTCGGCATCGCGGAAGGCGCCCTCGGGATCGCCATAGACCAGGCGGCGATGTCCGGCCAGGTTCGACCCGACGGCCTCGTGGAGAATCGGTGCGCTCCCCTCGAGGGCGCGCTCGGGATCGACGACGACCGGGAGCGGCTCGTAGTCGACCCGGACGAGGTCGGCGGCGTCCTCGGCCACGTAGCGGTCGCGGGCGACGACGATCGCGACCGGCTCGCCGACGAACCGGACCCGATCGGTCGCGGCGCAGTAGTAGTGAATCGGCGCCGTCACGCCGACCGAGAACGGCTTGGTGTGGCGGGCTACGTCCTCGCCCGTGAGCACCCCGACGACGCCATCGAGGGCCAGCGCCGCCGACAGGTCGTAGCCGCGAATCTTCGCGTGAGCCACCGGCGAGCGCACGATCGCCGCGTGGCGGGCGTTGGCGACCGGTGGGTGATCGTCGATGTAAGTGCCGCGGCCGGTCAGGAGCCGCGCGTCCTCGACACGCTTGACCGGCTTGCCGATCCAGCCCTTCTCGGCCACGCTAGCGAGCCCCTGGCCAACGTATCCGCCGCCCCGTCGCTGGATGATGGGCGCGGGCGGCGGGAGGGGTCGACGAAACCCGTTCCCTCCGAGCGGAAACCGGAAGCACAGCGCTCGGGTGGAGCCCAGCCGTCACGGGCCATGCGGACGCGTGCCGCGTGGTTGAGCGACCCCTCCCGCCGTTCGCGCCCATCATCCAGCGAGCAGGAACGGCACGTTTGCGTTTTTGGCCACGGTGCGCAACTGATCCATCAAATCGTCCGGGATCGGCACGCCCTGCTCGAGCCGTTCCTTCTTGTTCGTCCGCTCCGGATCGCCGGCGACCAGCACCGGCTGGTTGGCGTCGACCCGCTTGGCGTTGTGCAGCACGTCGATCACCTGATCGAGATCGTCCCCGAACTCACCCTCGGCGCGAAACGCGCGGGGATCGATCGCCATGAAGAAGTGCCCGATGTTGTGCGGATCGGACTTCTTCTGCGTCTGGTTGCGGATCGGCGAGAACGACGCGCCGGCCAAGGTCCCGGCCAGGATGTGCACCATGACCGCGAGCCCGTAGCCCTTGTGGCCGCCCGCCTCGCGCGAGCCCCCGAGCGGCGTGATGCCGCCGTCGTGATCGCTCACGTGCTGGAAGCCCTTCGCCGGGTCAGTCACGGTCTTGCCGTCGCCGTCGATGACCCAGCCGGACGGCAGCGGTCGGTGATTCTCCTTGTACACGCGCACCTTCCCGGCGGCGACGGTCGTGGTCGCCATGTCGAGCTCGAAGGGCGGATTGCGCTTGGCCGGCGCGGCGAACGCGAGCGGGTTGGTGCCCATGACGGGCTCGGCCGCGAAGGTCGGCACCATCGTCACGCCGCGGGTGGCCGAGGTCACCATGCCGATCACGCCCCGGTCGGCGGCGATGCGCGAGTAGCAGCCCGCCGCCCCGAAGTGGTGCGAGTTGAACACGTCGACGACGCCCACGCCGACCGCGAGGGCCTTGTCGACCGCCAGATTCATCCCGTAGGCGGCGGCCGGGTGGCCGAGTGAGGCGTCGGCGTCGATGAGCGCCATCGCGGCCGTCTCGCGCACCTTCTTGAAGACCGGACGCATGTTGAGCCGCCCGGCGTGGAACTCCCGGTCATAGGTTGGAAGCATCCCGATCCCGTGCGAGTCGACGCCTCGCAAGTCGGTCTCGACCATCATGGCGGCGGTGGTGTCGGCGTGAGCCTCCGACATGCCCCACGCCCGGAACACGGACACGAGCTGACGGCGAATCTGGTCGGCTGGCACACGCATGAGCGTTTCTCCGCGTCGGGGCTCAGCCGCGGCCGACGAACGGCATCTTGTTCGCCATGACCGTCATGAAGAGCACGTTGGTGTCGAGCGGCATCCGCGCCATGCACAGCACGGCGTTGGCGACGTTCTCCACATCCATGGTGGGCTCGATCATCGTGGTGCCGTTCGGCTGCGGGACGCCCTTGGCCATGCGCTCGGTCATCGGGGTCGCGGCGTTGCCGATGTCGATCTGACCGCAGGCGATGTCGTACTTGCGGCCGTCGAGCGACGTCGCCTTGGTGAGCCCGGTGATCGCGTGCTTGGTCGAGGTGTAGGGCGCCGAGTTCGGCCGCGGGGTGTGGGCCGAGATCGAGCCGTTGTTGATGATGCGCCCGCCGCGCGGGTTCTGGTCCTTCATGATCTTGAAGGCTTCCTGGGTGCAGAGGAACGAGCCCGTCAGGTTGGTGTCGACGACGGCCTTCCACTGCTCGACGGTCAGGTCTTCCAGGAGCCCGGCGGCGCCGATGCCGGCGTTGTTGAACAGCAGATCCAGCCGCCCGAACGCGCTCTTGGTTTGCGCGAAGAGCGAGCGAATGGCCTGGGGATCGCAGACGTCGGTCGGCACGACCAGCGCTCTGGAACGCGCGTCACCCCCCTCGGCCGCCACCTTCTCCAGGGCGTCCTTGCGCCGGCCGGCCAGCGAGACGTAATATCCCTCTCGCAGTAGCGCGAGCCCGACCGCCTTGCCGACACCGCTCCCGGCGCCCGTCACGATCGCAACCTTCTTGTCCATGTGAGTCACTCTCCTGTTGCCGTGTTGGTCGATGCCGCCCGACAGCCTACCACCGATGCGGCGTCTCGCGCCGGGCCGCGGAATCCGGTCGACGCGCCGGGCCTTTGGCGGCATGATGGGGCGCCGGAGGGCCCCATGGGCAAGATCGTGTACGCGGCGGCGATGTCGCACGTGCTCCACCCCGACTACTACGGCCAGAATGTCGGGCCGCACGGCCGGCGAATGGTCGAAGAACTGATCGCCGTGGTACGCGCGATGGGCCGGACACTCACGTCGGCCGCGCCGGACGCGCTCGTCGTGGTCGCCGATGATCACCTGAACGTCTTCTCGTTCGACGCGGTGCCGGCCCTCTGCGTGCGGGTCGGCCGCTCGGTGAATCGCATGATCCAGGCGGACGCGATCGAGTTCGACCGCGCCCTCGACGGGCTCCCGGAACGCTATCCCGTCCACGAGGACCTCGCGAATAGCATCTTGGAAACGGGCGTCCAGGCCGGCTTCGACTTCGCCGCCTCGTGGTCGGCGCCGCTCGACCACGCGTTCCTGAGCCCGGTCTCGACGCTCTACGGCGACCGTCCGGTCGCGCCGCTCGTCCCCTTCTGGGTCAACTGCTTCGTGGCGCCGCAACCGACGGCGCAGCGCTGCTTCGCGGCCGGGCGTCACATCGCGCGCGTCGTGGCCGAGGGGCCGTGGAACGTCGCCGTCATCGCCACCGGCGGCCTCAGCCATTTCCCCGAGCTGTCGCTGGCGCGAATCGGTCAGTCGGATCCGGCGTTCGACCGGCGCATCCTCAAGCTGATGGAAGCGGGCGACTCCGAGCCCCTGACCGCGCTCACCGCCAAGGAGCTCCACGAGAGCGGCTCGCACGAGCTGCTCAACTGGATGGTGCTCCTCGGCGCGGTGAGCCCCGCGCGCGCCCGGGTCCGATTCTTCGGCGAGATGGGGCGCATCGACCTCGCGGCGCTCGAGTGGGACGTGGCATGAGCCGCTACGAGACGAACGTGGTGCTCTATCGGCTGAAGAAGGACTCCGCGTTTCGCGATCGCTTCAAGTCGAATCCCGGGCAGGCTCTCGCCGGCGCCGATCTGTCCGACGAGGAGCGCGACGCGTTCGTGCGGTGGGACTTACGCAAGCTCAACGAGCTCGGTGGCTCCCTCCACCTCCTGGTGTCCATCCCTGGCCTCGGCGCCCACTAGAGGCGCCTGAAAAAGGCCCATCTGCTTCGTTGAGGCGCCTCCGAACTAGAGCTCTCGGAGCGCGACCGCGATTCGGGCGCGTGCGGCGCGAATCGCGGGTGGGACGCCGCCTACTAACCCCATCAGGAGCGCGAAGCCGACGCCCATCGCCAGGAGATCGGGCGTGACCCGGAACGCGAAGGCCAGGTGCGAGAACGTCTGCCAGTTGATCGTGCCGGTCGTGAGGCCGTTCAGGGGCAGCACGACCGCGCAGCCGAGAAGACCGCCCACCAGCGCGATACAGAGGGACTCGAGTACGAACGACACCACGACGCTGCCGGCGCCGAAGCCCAGGGCGCGCAGGGTGGCGATCTCCCGCGCGCGCTCGGCGATCGCCGAGTACATGGTGTTGAGCGCCCCGAAGACCGCGCCGATGCCCATGACCGCGGCGACGATCGAGCCCAGGACGGTGATCAGCGTCGTCAGCTGGCGCGACTGCTTCGCGTAGTAGTCGATCTCGCGATCGATCTGGACCGTCACGCGCGGGTCGGCGGTCAGCGCGTCCTTGAACGACGGCAGCGCGTCCGGCGATGAGAGTCGCGCGGTCGCCGACTGGAACATGTTCTGCGGCCGCTGGTAAACCTGACGCAGGACGCTGAAGTCACACCAGAGCTCCGAGTCGTACGCAGTGCCGCCGCTGTCGAACACGCCCACGACCGTCCAGGTCCCGCCACCGAACTTGACGGTCTTGCCGAGCTCGAGGCCGACGTAGCTCGCCGCCACGTTGCGCCCCACCAGGAGCTCCGTCAGCCCGGGCTGAAACGCGCGGCCCTCGACGATCTTCACGGTGGGCCGGACGGCGAGCGCCTTCGGCGACACGCCGCGCACCTGGGCATTGCCCTCGGTGTCGCGTCCCTTCAGCGGGAACGAGGCGATCACGACGACCTCGGGCGACACCAGCGGCCCGGCGCTGCCGCGCTGCACGCCGGGCGCGTCCTCGATAACGCGCACCTGCTCCAGCATGACGCTGCTGTCCATCTCCGACGTGGCGCCGGCGCGCCGGACGATCGCGTTGCTCGGAGAGCCCGACGCCACCAGCGTGGCCTCGAAGCCGCGGGCCAGCGAAAGCATCGCCACGAACACGCCCACCGTGCCGGCGATGCCCAGCACGGCCACCACCGTGGAGGTCCACCGCGCCCGGAGGCTTCGCACGTTGTAGACGAGCGGGATCGCCATCACACCCGCCGGAGGGCGTCGACGACCCGGAGCCGGCTAGCCGACAGGGCCGGCAGAACGCCGGCCGCCAGCCCCACCGCGAGCGCCAGCAAGAGTCCCACGGCGATGTCCTCGGGCGCCAGATAGAAGAAGGGCAAGAGCCCGCCGGTCGGGTCACCGCGCAGCGTGAAGAGCTTCGCCAGGCCGAGACCGACGCCGCCGCCGACCGCGGCGACGATCATCGTCTCCACGATAACGAGCGCCAGCACGAACCGGTCCGAGAATCCGACCGCCTTCAGCACCGCCAGCTCCCGCGTGCGCTCGCGCACCGCGATCGCCATCGTGTTACCCGTCACCAGGAGCAGCGTGAAGAACACGACGCTGCCGACCGTCAGGATCAGGAGCTGGATGTTGCCCATCTGCTTCACGAACGAGGCGGCGAACGCCTTCTCGGTGTCGGTCTTGGTCTCGAACGGGGAGTTCACGAAGTTCTCGTCGATCGCCTTGACCAGACGCACGGCGTCGTCGGGATTGGCGACGCGCACCGTGTACCAGCCGACCATGCCCTTGGTGAACGCCTTGCGCTCGTCGAGGTAGTCCCAGCGGAACCAGAACTGCGTCGTGTCGTCCTGCACGCGGCGGCCATGATAGATGCCGCGGATGTTGAACTCCCAGGTGCCGGCGAAGATGGTGCCCTTGATCGGGATACGGTCGCCGAGCTTCCACTTGAACCGCTCGGCCAGGGCCTCGCCGACGATCGCGCCCTCCTTGTCGGTCTGGAACGCCTGCCACTGGTCGTCGGGCACGACGAACTCGGTGAACATCTGCCGGTAGCTCTCGCGGTCGATGGCGAACTGCGGAAAGAAATTGCGCTCGTCCTGATAGACACCGCCGAACCAGTTGGCGAACGTCACGTGCGTGACGCCGGGAACGCGCAGCAGCCGATCGCGATAGGCGAGCGGCAGGGGCTGGATGATCGAGACGCGGTTCAGGACCACGAGCCGGTCGACGCCGGCCACGTCGACACCCTGCTGGAAGGCGCCGTCGACGACCGCGAGGATGCCGAACAGGAACAGCGCGACCGCGAACGAGCCGGTCGTCAGGGCCGTGCGGGTCTTCTTGCGGAACAGGTTGGACAGGACGAGATGAACGTACTTCATCGAGCCCGGCCCGCGGTCACCTTGTCCACGAGCACGCCCTTTTCCAGATAGAGGACGACGTGCGCGCGCTCGGCGGCCAGCGGGTCGTGGGTCACCATCAGCACCGTCTTGCCGTACTCCCGGACGAGCCGGTCGATCAGATCGAGCGCCTCGTCGGCGCTCTTCCGGTCCAGGTCGCCCGTCGGCTCGTCGCAGAGCAGGAATGTAGGATCGGCCACGATGGCGCGCGCGATGCCGACGCGCTGCTCCTGTCCGCCGGAGAGCTGCCGCGGATAGTGGTTCATGCGATCGGCCAGGCCCACCACCTCGAGCGCGGTCTCCACGTGCTGCCGGCGCTGGGCCTTCGACAGGCTCGTCAGGAGCAGCGGCAGCTCGACGTTCTGGAACGCGGTCAGCACGGGAATCAGGTTGTACATCTGGAACACGAAGCCCACGTGACGCGAGCGCCAGGCCGTCAGCTTGCGCCCGGACATACGCGTGATCTCGTCGCCGGCGACCGTCACGCTCCCCTCCGAGGGCACGTCGAGCCCCCCGAGCAGGTTGAGCAGGGTGGTCTTGCCTGAGCCGCTCGGGCCCATGAACGCGATGAACTCCCCCGCGTCGACATCCAGGTTGAGGCCCTGGAGGACGTGGATCTCCTCGCCGCCACGCCGGTACGTCTTGCCGAGCCCCCGCGCC
>Ga0111538_10010244_pt1 | contig 12475 bp, 9 predicted proteins | sample SoiMethybrSBSTD1_FD_79669 | JGI IMG/M metagenome (GOLD analysis project Ga0111538, IMG submission 79669) | Bulk soil microbial communities from a Populus tree surrounding site in Tennessee, USA - Soil MetaG P. TD hybrid SBSTD1 (version 2)... | ecosystem: Environmental > Terrestrial > Soil > Tree...
AAGTCACGGTCGACGCCGTGCAGATCCTCGGCGGCTACGGCTACATCAAGGAGTACCCGGTCGAGCGCATGATGCGCGACGCCAAGATCACGCAGATCTACGAAGGCACGAACGAGATCCAGCGACTCGTGATCGCGCGCGAGATGGTGCGGGAAAACCGCTCGTCCGCGCTCACCGAGGTCGGCTGAGCCCTTCGCGGCGCGATCAGCTCTCGAGAAGGGGTTGTAGCTAGGCCTGAGTCGCGCCGGCGGCGCGCATGGCCGCCTTGTGCGCGCGCTTCTTCGCCTGGTAGTCCAGGAGAGCTTCGATGGAGTCGACGTCGCCGAGGGTGGGATGGCTCGGAGCGACGTCCTCCCAGCCCGGCGGCTTGATCCCGAACCGCTTGCCCAGGATCGCGATCAGCGACCGTGCCTTCATCGGGCCGATGCCGGGCAGGTCGAGAAGGCGCTGCTGCAGGTCCTTGCCGTCTCTCGCCTCGGTCCAGACGCGGGCGGCGTCGCCGTCGTAGTCCGTTGCGATGGCGGCACAAAGCTCCTGGGTCCGCATCGCCATCGTCCCGGGGAAGCGATGGAGCGCCGGCCGCTCCCGGAATGCGCGGTCGAGCTCGCCGGGGTCCATGCCTGCGATCGCGCTTGCGTCGAGATTGCCGATCCGCTGCTTCAGCTCGAGCGGCCCCGAGAAGGCCTTCTGCACGGGGACCTGCTGGTCGAGGACGAAGCCGATGAGGAGCGCGAGCGGCTGCTCGGCGAGGAGCGCGTCGGCCTCGTCGTTGCCGGTGAAGTGGAGCCGGGCCGGTGCCTGTGTCTCCATGTGCCGATCCTAGCGCCTGACGCTTTCTCTGCAAACATCCATCTTTCTGATGCGTTGCGTTACAGCGGCGCGAAGATTTCGCTCATAGGGTGGGGGTGGGAGGAGGGTCGAACACCCAACGCATGGCGCAAGCTCGCCCCGGTAAGCCTCCGCCCGCGCGATACGCTGGAACGGTGAGCGCGCTCGCGCCGTTCAGCCCCACCGTCCGCCGCTGGTTCGAGCAGACGTTCGACGCGCCGACGCCCGCCCAGGAGCGCGGCTGGCCCGCGATCGCGTCCGGCAAGCACACGCTCATCCAGGCCCCGACGGGCTCGGGGAAGACGCTGGCGGCCTTCCTCTGGGCGCTCGACCGCGCGCGGCCCGGCGAGGGCATCCAGGTGCTTTACGTCAGCCCGCTCAAGGCGCTCAACTACGACGTCGAGCGCAACCTCCGCGGCCCTCTGGCGGGAATCGGCTCCAGCCTCGCCGTCGGCGTCCGCACCGGCGACACCCCGGCGAAGGAGCGCGCAGCCATGCTGCGCAACCCGCCGGACATCCTCATCACCACGCCCGAGTCGCTCTTTCTCCTCCTCACCTCGCGGGCGCGCGACACGCTCCGGGCCATCCGCTTCGTGATCGTGGACGAGGTGCACGCCGTCGCTGGCAGCAAGCGCGGCGCCCACCTCGCGCTCAGTCTCGAGCGGCTGGAGCGCCTCACCGCCGAGCCCGTTCAGCGCATCGGCCTCTCGGCGACCCAGCGCCCGCTCGACGAGATCGGCCGCTTCGTCTCCGGCGGGCGGGACATCGAGCTCGTCGACGCCGGGCGGGCGAAGGAGCTCGACCTGCGGGTGATCGTCCCCGTCGAGGACATGCGCGAGCCGGGGGAGGGCAACTCGATCTGGCCGTCGATCTATCCCGAGCTCCTGCAGCTCGTCGAGAGCCACCGCTCGACGATCGTCTTCGTCAACAACCGCCGGTTGGCGGAGCGGCTTGCCCTGCGGCTGAACGAGCTCGCGGAGCGCGAGATCGCCCGCGCGCACCACGGCTCGCTGGCGCGTGAGCAGCGCGTCGAGGTCGAAGAGCTCCTCAAGCGTGGCGAGATCCCCGCCCTCGTCGCCACCTCGTCCCTCGAGCTCGGGATCGACATGGGCGCCGTCGACCTCGTCATCCAGGTCGAGTCGCCCAAGTCGGTCGCGCGCGGCCTGCAGCGGGTCGGCCGCGCCGGGCATCGCCTCGACGAACCTTCGAAGGGGCGCATCTTCCCCAAGTTCCGGGCCGACCTGCTCGAATCGGCTGTCGTTGCCCAGCGCATGCGCGAAGGCGCCATCGAGGAGACGCGCGTGCCCCGGAACCCGCTCGACGTCCTGGCGCAGCAGATCGTCGCCGTCGCCGCAGACGAAGAGATCTCGGTGGACGAGCTGCACGACCTGGTGCGGCGCGCCTACCCGTTCCGCGACCTCTCGCGCAAGCAGCTCGAGAACGTCCTCGACATGCTGGCGGGCCGCTACCCGTCAGAGGAGTTCGCCGAGCTCCGCCCGCGCATCATCTGGGATCGCGTGCGCGGCTTCGTCCGGGGCCGCGAGGGCGCGCGAAGGCTCGCAGTCACGAACGCCGGCACCATCCCCGACCGCGGGCTCTTCGGCGTCTACCTCGTCGAGGGCGGCGGGCGCGTCGGGGAGCTGGACGAAGAGATGGTCTACGAGGCCCGCGCCGGCCAGACATTCCTGCTGGGCGCCTCGACGTGGCGGATCGAGGAGATCACCCGTGACCGCGTCCTCGTCTCTCCGGCCCCGGGCATCCCCGGTCTTGTTCCCTTCTGGAAGGGCGAGGGGGTCGGCCGCCCGTTCGAGCTCGGCCAGGCAATCGGGCGCACTGCGCGGGAGCTCGTCGGGCTCGACGACAAGCGGGCGATCGAGAGGCTGACCGGCCAACACTCTCTTGACGAGCGCGCTGCGCAGAACCTGCTCACCTACCTGCGCGAGCAGGAGGAGGCCACGCGCGCGATCCCGTCGGACCGAACCGTCGTCGTCGAACGCTTCCGCGACGAGATCGGCGACTGGCGCCTCTGCATCCTCACGCCCTTCGGCGGGCGGGTGCACGCGCCGTGGTCGCTGGCGCTCGCGGCCCGCCTGCGCGAGTCGCTCGGGCTCGAGGTGAACGCGATCTGGTCGGATGACGGCATCGCCCTCCATCTGCCGGACGCGGATGCGCCTCCGCCCATCGACGACGTGCTCATCGACCCCGCCGAGCTGGAGGAGCTGGTCGTCACCGAACTCGCCGGGACGGCGCTCTTCGGTGCGCGCTTCCGCGAAAACGCCGCGCGCGCCCTCCTCATCCCGCGGCGACGGCCGGGGCAGAGGACGCCGCTCTGGCAGCAGCGGCTCAAGGCGCAAGGGCTCCTGCAGGTCGCGCGCCGGTACTCCGATTTCCCGGTCATCCTCGAGACCTATCGCGAGTGCCTGCAGGACGTCTTCGACCTGCCGGCCCTGCGTGAGCTCCTCGCCGCTCTGCGCCAGCGCCGGATCGACCTCGTCGAGGTCGAGACTCCGACAGCCTCGCCGTACGCCTCGTCCCTGCTCTTCGACTACGTCGCCACGTATATGTACGAGGACGACACGCCGCTCGCCGAGCGCCGCGCCCAGGCCCTCTCGCTCGATCGCGACCTGCTCAAGGAGCTTCTCGGCCAGGAAGAGCTTCGCGATCTGATCGATCCGGCAGCGCTCGAGCAGGTGGAGGAGGAGCTCCGCGGCTCGCCGAAGAGCCCGGACCAGTTGCACGATCTCCTGCTCCGCCGGGGCGATCTCCGTTCCGGCGAATACGACGCCGCGCTCGCTGAGCCCCTCGAGGCAGAGCGCCGGGCGGTGCAGATCCGCGTCGGAGGAGAGACCCGGCTCATCGCAGCCGAGGACGCCGGCCGCTACCGGGACGCCGTCGGCGCGATGCCGCCGTCTGGTCTGCCCGATGCCTACCTCGAAACCGGAGACGACCCGCTCGGCGGGCTCCTCGTCCGCTACGCGCGTGGCCGCGGGCCGTTCACGACTGCAGAGGCAGCCGCCCGCTTCGCCATCGCGTTCGAGCGAGCCGAAGCCGAGCTCGGCCGTCTCGAACGCGATGGACGCCTGGTCCGCGGCGAGCTTCGGCCCGGTGGAACCGAGCGGGAATGGTGCGAGCCGGACGTTCTCCGCCGGCTTCGCCGCGCGAGCCTCGCCGCGCTGCGCAAGGAGGTCGAGCCGGTGGACGAGGACGCCCTCGGCCGGTTCCTGCCCGCGTGGCACGGGATCGATCGGCGCGCAACACTCAGGGAGGCGCTCGTGCCGCTGCAGGGGGTGTCGCTTCCCGTGTCGCTCTGGGAGACCGGCATCCTCCCGCGCCGCGTGCCCGGCTTCCAGCCGGCCGAGCTCGACCAGCTCGCCGCCTCCGGCGAGGTCGTGTGGGTCGGTGCCGGGCTCGAGCGCGTGGCCGTCTACTTCCGTGAAGATGCACCTGCACTTGGACGTCCGGCGACGCTGCCGCCTCCGGAAGGGGAGGCCTACGACCGCATCCGCGCCGCGCTCGAGGGCAGCGCACTTTTCTGGTTCGACCTGCTGCGCGAGACCGGGCTCGACGCGGAGACCGCGCTGCCCGCACTCTGGGAGCTCGTCTGGTCCGGTGAGGTGACGAACGACGCCTGGCAGCCGCTTCGTGCCGCACGCCGCTTCCAGGCTCCGAGGCCGGAGAGCCGGCCGCGTCGCTTCTCGCGCCGTCGGTCCGATGCGATCACCGCGACGCAAGGCCGCTGGGCCGGGACCGCTCCGATCTTCGGGGGCGACCCTGACCCGCGGGCGCTCGCCGAGTTGCTTCTCGAGCGCCAGGGCATCGTCACGCGCGACGGCGTTCGCGGCGAGGGCGTGCCTGGCGGCTACGCGGCCGTGTACCGCGAGCTACGGAACCTCGAGACGCTCGGCCTCTGCCGCCGGGGCTACTTCGTCGAGGGACTGGGTGGAGCGCAATTCGCTCTCCCCGGAGCCGTCGAGCGCCTGCGCGAGCATCCCGCCGAGCCCTTCCCGCTGGTACTCGCCGCTGCCGATCCCGCGCAGCCCTACGGAGCCGCGCTTCCATGGCCGAAGCGCGCCGGAGCGCGCGCGGCGCGGGTCGCCGGCGCGTACGTTGTCCTGTTGGGCGGCTCGCCCGCGCTCTATGTCGAGCGTGGCGGCCGCTCGCTCGTGCCGCTGCGGGATCCGGACCCGGAATGGCTTCGCCTCGCCCTGGACGCGCTCGTCGCACACGTGCGCTCCACCGGCCAGAAGCGCCTCGCGGTCGAGCGCTTCGACGGCGAACCCGTGAGCGAGAGCGAGATCATGCCGCTGCTCGTCGAGGCGGGATTCCTCCCGGGCCCTCGCCGAGCCGTCCTCCGCGGCTAGTCGCCGTGCCCGAGGGAGACGCAATCCATCGCACCGCGGAGCGCCTCCGCGTGCTGGAGGGAGACGTGGTGCGGGCCGACTCGCCTCATCCTCGCGCCGCGCTTCTCCGGATCGCCGAGCGAATCGACGGCCACCGGCTCGAGCACGTGGAGGCGGTCGGCAAGAACCTCCTGCTCACGTTCGAAGACGGCACCGTCGTGCGGAGCCACCTCCGCATGCACGGGCGCTGGCGCGTGGAGCCCGCCGGGCGGCCCATTCTGGGCAAGCCCTGGCTCGTCCTCCGTGGTGCCGAATGGCAGGCGGTCCAGCGCCGGGGCCCCGTGCTGGAGATCGGCCGCGGCCGGATCGATCGGCTCGGGCCGGACATCATGGCGGCCCCACCCGACCTCGACGCGATGCTCATTCGCTTTCGGGCCGCCGGCCAGAGCCGCGCGCTCGGCGAGGCGCTCCTCGACCAGACGCTCGTCGCGGGCATCGGGAACATGTGGAAGGCGGAGGCTCTCTTCGTCGCGGGCGTGAAGCCCTGGGTCCCGCTGCGCGAGGTGGACGACGAGCGGCTCCGCTCGGTCCTGGCTGCGGCGGCCAATCTGATGCAGGCGCCGCGACGGCGCCGCGGCCATTACGTCTACCGGCGGGCAGGGCGTCCGTGCGGCCGCTGCGGGACCCTGATTCGCTCGTGGCCGCAGGCTGACGACGCCCGCATGGCGTACTGGTGTCCCGCGTGTCAGGAAGGAACGGAGCCACGCGGGGCGTAACGAGGGTGGCGTGCCTCCCGGCCCTCGGTCTCCCCATCTCTTTCGCGCGCTCCGGGCGTTCTGCCTCGGTGCGTTCTTCGAGCTCGGCCGCGAGCTCGAGTCGGGTGCGGACATCCCCGTTTCCCTCGAGGAGCACGGTGGCCCGAACCGCCCGACGCTGTACGAGTACAGACCCCTGATCGGCTCCTTCGTCGAAACCCGGGCCGAGCGGCTCGGGCGCCGCGACGACGCGACCGAGGCGCTCATCGCCCTCAAGGACGAGCCGGCCGCCGGAATCTTCGCCCAGGCGCACGCGGGAGAACGCGTCGGCGAAGACGAGGCCCTCCGCCGCACCATCCTCATTCCGCTCCTCGTGCGCACAGCGGAGGCGTGTGGCGCCTTCGACTGGGACGATGTCGCCTTCGAATCCGCGTACTCGGAGCTCGAGCACTCCCTCTTCGGCGAACGGCGCGCCTACGCGGCCATTGCGCCCTTGGTCGGGCTGACGGCCGGGGGTGAGATCGAGCTCGGCCGGGGCATGCGCGTCCGCCCGGCTGCGGCCGGCGAGCTGACGGCTTCGTGGCCCGAGGCGGGCCGTCTCCTTCCCGCAGACTTCGGGCGGGAAGTCGATCGCACGCTCGTCCTCGAGCTCGAGCGCGACCTGGACGGGAGTGCCTGCGAGGTGCCCGACGCCCCCGCTGAGGTCGGCCTCGTCGTCAGCGTCCTGCGACTCGCGACCCCGGGTGCCGTCGCCGCGGGCCCGGTCCTCTTCGAGCGGTTGGACTGGAGGCCGTACGGCGTCCGCCCGGTGCCTCCCCTTGCCGCGCAGGTGCCGCCGGGGGAGCCGACTCGCCTCGATCCCTTCCGCGCCCAGCTCGCCGTTCAGCTTCAGAGCCGCCTGGTCGCAGCTCCCGAAGACCCTGAGCTGCTCGAAGCGCTCGAGCGCTGGGAGCTCGCATTGTTCCACGAGGGGCCGCTCCGTTCGGACGAGCTTCGCGAGGCCCTCGAGGCGCTCTTCGGGTGCGACGAGGGAGCCTGGGCGGCTGCAATGAGAACGGCGGTGCTCCTGGGCGAGACCGCCCGCGAGCGCTCCGAGCTGCTCACCGCATTCCGTGCGCTCCTCAACGGCGACGGGCCCGGAGCTCGCGCGGAGGATGCGGTGCGGCGCGCGCTTGTCGAGACGCTGCTCCACCCCGACCGGTCGGAGCTCGTCGTCGCGCTCGACGAGTCGCTTCTCGGGCTGAGACCTCGGCCGCAGGTCACGACGGCTGCCCGGGTCGTCGCAGCAGGATGACCCTCGGCAGCGACCGGCTCCACCGTCGGCGCTGCATCGGATTTCGCCTCGCGTTCATCTTCGGGATCCTGCTTGCGGTCATCAACCGTGACGACTGGACGCTTCTCTCGATCGCGTTCGTAGGCATGGCGATCGTCTTGATCGCCTACTGGCGCGACTGTCGAAAGCCTCGGCGCACTTCGTGACAGACACGCGCGTTCTTGCCTTCTAGCTTGGAGGCATGGACGAGGCCAGGCAGGTACTCGAGCGACTCGAGCGGATCGACGCCCTTCGACGGGAGGGTGCTCCCGCAGCCGACCTCCTCGCGGAGGTGCGAAGCCTGCTTGCGGAGGGCGAGCGCTGGATCGCCGCGGAACGACCGGGGAACGTGGAGCGGGCACGCACCGCGCTAGCCGACTGCCGCGCCGGTCTTGTCGCCGAGAGCGAGGGGGTGGTCACCGGAACCTCCCTATAATCGCCGCGCAGATGCCCCGCTACGGACCGCCGGACGCCTTCGAGACGCCGCGGTTCTCGGGCCCGCGGACGTTCATGCGCCTTCCCCACGTCAAGGACCTCCACGAGGTCGACGTCGCCGTGGTCGGAATCCCCAGCGACGGCGCCCAGGTCTTCCGCAGCGGTTCGCGTTTCGGCCCGGAGGGGATTCGCAGCGCCTCGGTCATGCTGCGCAACTACAACCCCATACTGGACGTCGACGTCTGCGGGCGCCTCTCGCTTGTCGACTACGGTGACGTGCCCACGGTCCCCGGCTCGACCGCCGACTCCCTCGAGCGGTCGGCCGCGGCCCTCGGCGAGGTCGCAGCTGCCGGCGTCGTCACCCTCGGCCTGGGCGGCGACCACACGGTGCTCCTCGCCGAGCTGCGCGCGCTCGCTGCCGTCCACGGCCCGCTTGCCCTCGTGCAGCTGGATGCCCACCACGATGTCTGGGACGAGTACTTCGGCCAGAAGCTCTTCCACGGCAGCGTGGTTCGGCGGGCGGCGGAGGAAGGCCTCGTCGACCCCGCACGCTCTGTGCAGGCTGGAATGCGTGGATCGCTAACGGCCAAGGCGGACGCGGCGCTCCCGGCGGAGCTCGGCTTCGATGCGCTCCCGTACGAGGAGCTGGCGGAGTTCGAGCCATCGGCCTTTGCCGATCGTGTGCGAGCACGAGTCGGCGACGCGCCGTGCTTCCTGTCCTTCGACGTCGACTTCGTCGACCCGGCGTTCGCGCCGGGAACCGGCACCCCTGAACCCGGCGGTCCTTCGAGCCGCGAGGCCCTCGCCTTCGTCCGTGCTCTCACAGGACTGGACTTCCGCGGCTTCGACTGCGTCGAGGTCTCGCCGCCGTACGATCCGTCCGGAGTCACGGCCTTCGTCGCTGCGAACGCCTGCTTCGAGATGCTGTCGCTTCTGGCGCTTCGCCGCTGAGCTTTTTGACCCGGACTCAGCGCGGCAAAGCCATATTTCCAGCCGATTTGCGGGTTAATTGGCTGAGAAGGATTGTGCTACCGTGACACGAAACACGACCCCTCATGGGGCTTTCCGGGATTCTTCCGCGTCCGCGCAAGCGGACGTCCACTTCTAAAGGAGCAACGCTGGGCCAGGTCATCGCCTTCGCTAATCAAAAGGGTGGCGTGGCGAAGACGACCACCACGCTGAACCTCGCAGTCGCGTTCAAGGAAAACGGCTTCGAGGTGCTCACCGTCGACCTCGATCCACAAGGCAACCTGACCATGTCTCAGGGCATGGACCCGGATCAGGTCGAGCGGTCGATGTACGACGTCCTCGTCCACTCGATGCCGATCGAGGAAGTCATCCATCGGGCGGAGGTAGATGTCGCCGTCTCGTCCATCGACCTTGCCGGCGCGGAGATGGCGCTTTCGAGCATGATCGGGCGCGAGCGCGCGCTGCAGAAAGCACTGCTCCCGGTGCGCAGCCGCTACGACTACATCCTGATCGACACGCCGCCGTCCCTCGGCCTCCTGACGATCAACGCGCTCACGGCCTCGGACGGCGTGATCGTCCCCGTCCAGTGCGAATACCTCTCGCTCCGCGGGCTCGTCCAGCTCGAGAACACGCTCAGCATGATTCGGGAGAACCTGAATCCCGTCGTCGAGATCAAGGGCATCCTCCCGACGATGTACGACTCCCGCACCGTGCACGGCCGCGAGGCCGTGGAGATGCTGAAGGAGAACTTCGGAGACCTCGTGTTCGAGACGCGCATCAAGAAGACCGTCCGCTATGCCGAAGCGCCCGTCGAGGGCAGCTCGGTGCTCAAGTACGACCCGTCCGGCCCGGCCGCGAAGGCCTACCGCGACCTCGCGAAGGAGGTGCTCAATGGCGCGACGCCGCGCGAGCATGCGTGAGGGCCCACTCGCCGAGCTCTTCAAGGCGACCGAGGCCGCGCAGCGCCAGGCCGAGCGAGAGCGTGCCGGCCAGGAGTCGGCCGAAGCGCCGACCGTCGAGCACGCGGCACCGGAGCAGTCGGCACCCCCTGCGCCTCCCGCCGAGGTCGAGCGGGAGCCAGAGCGCGAGCCAGTGACGAGCTCTTCCGAGGCAACGGTCGCAGAGCCGGTCGCTTCTCCGTCCGAGCCCACACGTTCCGAGCCAGCTCCGCCGCGGACCTCCCCGGCACCTGTCGAGCGGGGCTACGAGCCAGCTCCGGCCGCCCGCATGGCCGAGGCGGCGCCCCGCATCCACCGCGCGCCGCGCCCCGAGTCGGCCGCGTACCTCGCGGTCATTCGCGTGGTCGGCGTCGGCGGCGGCGGGCTGAACGCGGTCAACCGCATGATCGAGGCCGGCATCTCTCAGGTCGAGTTCATCGCGGTCAACACGGACATCCAGCAGCTCCGGACGTGCGAGGCGCCCATCAAGCTCCATATCGGCCGCGAGCTGACCCAGGGCCTGGGCTCCGGCTCAGACCCGAACCTCGGCCGCGAGGCCGCCGAGGAGGCCTACGACCAGATCAAGCACGTCCTCCGCGGCTCGGACATGGTCTTCGTGACCGCGGGCGAGGGCGGCGGGACCGGCACCGGAGCTGCCCCGGTCGTCGCGCGGATCGCGCGCGAGGTCGGAGCGCTGTCGGTCGGGATCGTCACGCTTCCGTTCCGCTTCGAAGGCAGTCGACGCCGCTCGCAGGCCGAGAAGGGCGTGCATGAGCTCCGCGAGGTCTGCGACACCGTCATCGTCATCCCGAACGACCGGCTGCTCGAGGTGCTCGAGCGCTCGACGTCGATGCTCGACGCGTTCCGGATCGCCGACGACGTCCTGCGCCAGGGCGTGCAGGGCATCTGCGACCTCATCACGATGCCCGGTCTCATCAATCTCGACTTCGCGGACGTGCGCACGATCATGAGCGACGCAGGCTCCGCGATCATGGGCATCGGCTTCGCGACGGGGGAGACCCGCGCGCGCGAAGCGGCCGAGCGGGCGCTGCGCTCGCCCCTCATCGACACCGAGATCGTCGGTGCGAGAGGCATCCTCCTTTCGATCGCCGGCGGGGACGACCTCACGCTGCTCGAGGTCAACGAGGCCGCAGAGGTCGTGCGCGAGGCTGCGACGGAGGAGACGAACATCATCTTCGGGGCCACCATCGACGAGCGTCTCTCGGGCCAGATCTGGGTCACGGTGATCGCCACCGGGCTCGGAGGACGTCCGGGCCTCAGCTCGCCGACCCCGCGCGGACCGGCGCAGCTCTCCGAGCCCGAGGACATGCTCGAGCCGCCCAGCTTCCTGCGCGACCTGTAATCCGGTCAAAGGTTAGGGGTACCCTTCGCGCATGAAAGGCGCAGTCGCGGCCGGGCATCCGCTCACCGCGCAGACGGGCGCGGAGATCCTCGCCGAGGGGGGCAATGCGGTCGATGCTTGCATCGCGGCCGCGTTCGTCTCCTGGGTTGCCGAGAGCCCGCTGACCGGGCCAGGGGCGGGCGGCTTCATGCTCGTCCACCGCGCGTCCGACCACACGGATCGGCTCCTCGACTTCTTCGTCGCGATCCCGGGGCGTGAACTTCCGCGCGGCGGACGAGCACGGATGGAGGCGGTCGACGTCGAGTTCGAGCCCGGGATGGCGCAGGTCTTTCTCATCGGCGCGGCCTCGTGTGCTGTGCCGGGCGCGGTCGCGGGGCTCGGCGCGGCGCATGCGGCCTACGCACGCATCCCCTGGGCCGAGCTGATCGCGCCGGCGGCGCGGCTGGCCCGCGAGGGCCTCGACGTCAACATGCAGCAGGGATTTCTCCAGCGGATCCTCGACCCGATCCTCCGCGCGGAGCCGGAGGGCAAGGGGATCTACGGAGGCAAGAGGCCGCTCCAGCCAGGCGAGCGGCTGCGCATGCCGGCTCTCGCGGACACGCTCGATCGCCTGGCCGCCGAGGGACCGGATGGCTTCTACCGCGGCGACGTCGGCAGGGAGATCACCGCTGCGGTGCAGGAACGCGGCGGCTCTCTGACGCGGGCCGACCTCGAGAACTATCGCGTGGTCCGCCGGCGGCCCGTGCGGGTGCCGTACCGCCGCTGGGAATTCGTCTCCAATCCGCCGCCTTCGGCAGGAGGTCTCCTCATTGCCTACTCGCTGAGCGTGCTCGACCGGCTCGGCGACGCGGGCGAGCGAGGAAGCGCACAGGCGCTCGCGGCGCTCGCCGAGGTGATGCGGGAGGCGCAGCTCGCGCGCGGATCAGGCTTCCTCAGCGGCCTCAGCCGCGGCGGCCTGCCGAGGCGCCTGCTGACTGAGGAGAACCTTGCGGCCGCGGCCCGACGCGCCCGGAAGCAGGTGCGGCTGTTCGCGCCCGAGCCGGCCGGGCTTCCGTCTACGACGCACATCAGCGTGGTCGACGCGCACGGGAACGCGGCGTCCCTTTCGGCCTCGACCGGTTGCGGATCCGGCGTGATCGTGCCAGGAACCGGGATCCACATGAACAACATGCTGGGGGAGGAGGACCTGAATCCGGGCGGCCGGGAAGGGTCGCCGGGCAACCGGCTGACCAGCATGATGGCGCCCTCGATCGTCCTCGAGCAGGGACGGCCGCGCCTGGTGGTCGGGAGCGCCGGGTCGATCCGCCTGCGCGCCGCCATCCTGCAGTTCGTCGTCAACGTGCTCGACCACGGCCTCACCGTCCGGGAGGCGATCGAGGCGCCGCGCGTTCATCTCGAGGGCGAGGCGCTGCAGGTCGAGGGAGGAATCGGGCCCGAGACCGCCGCCCAGCTCGAATCCGCGGGCTACGAGGTCGTTCGCTGGAGCGGGCTGAACCTCTACTTCGGCGGCGCCTCGGCAGTCGGGCTCGGCGCGG
>Ga0111538_10010245_pt1 | contig 12475 bp, 12 predicted proteins | sample SoiMethybrSBSTD1_FD_79669 | JGI IMG/M metagenome (GOLD analysis project Ga0111538, IMG submission 79669) | Bulk soil microbial communities from a Populus tree surrounding site in Tennessee, USA - Soil MetaG P. TD hybrid SBSTD1 (version 2)... | ecosystem: Environmental > Terrestrial > Soil >...
AGACGGTCGCCAAGGCGCATCGCGAGGGCACGGGCAAGGTCGTGCCCATCTCGCGGCCGCCCCGCTCGCTCAGCCAGGGCCGCGTGGCCTAGACCCGCGGCTGCGGGCGCAACCGGCCGCAGTCATCCGCCAAAAAGGTCTAGCCCGAGGATAGCCGCCCAGCGCGGACGGTTCTATGGTCTCGCGACCACAAGAACAGCCAGGGGCGGAGACGATGAAGGCGTTCGCGGGCAGGCTTGCCGTCGTAACGGGCGGCGGCACGGGCATGGGCCGCGAGCTGGTGCGCCAGCTCGCCGCCGAAGGGTGCAGCGTGGCGATGTGCGATGTTTCCGCCGCGGCAATGGCCGAGACGCAGCGGCTGTGCACCGAGGGTCGCCCGCCGCAGGGCACGCGCATCACCGCGCATATGGCCGACGTCTCGGACGAGCCCCAGGTCCTGGCCTTCCGCGACGCGGTCGCGCGCGAGCACGCTACAGACAAACTGCACCTTCTCTTCAACAATGCAGGCATCGGCGGCGGCGGTAGCCTGTTCACCAACACGCGCGAGCAGTGGGAGAGGACCTTCAACATCTGCTGGGGCGGCGTCCACCTCTGCACCCGGGCTTTCCTGCCGATGCTCCAGCGGGCGGACGAGGCTCACATCGTCAACACCAGCAGCGTCAACGGGTTCTGGGCGTCGATCGGCCCGGGCATCTCGCACACGGCCTATTGCGCGGCCAAGTTCGCCGTGAAGGGCTTCACGGAAGCGCTCATGACCGATCTCAAGGTCAACGCGCCGCACATCAAATGCTCGGTGGTCATGCCGGGGCATATCGGTACGTCGATCGTGTCCAACTCGCGCAAGATCCATTTCGATACGGACTCCGATGCCATGAGCCCCGAGGAGATCGCGCAAGTACGGGCGCGCCTGTCCGCGAGCGGCAACGACATGTCGCAGGTATCGGACGCCGCCATCCAGCAAATGGCGGCCGAGCGCGCACGGCGCTTCCAGGAGGAAGCGCCCATGACCGCGGCTGCCGCGGCGACCGTCATCCTGGACGGGGTCAAGGCCGAGCGCTGGCGCATCCTCGTCGGCCAGGACGCGCACCATCTCGATGAGCTGGTCCGGCAAGCTCCGGAAGACGCCTACGATGACGCGTTCTTCGAGCGCTTCGCGGCCGAGAACGGCTGGCGGGTCGGCCGTTGAGCCTGATCCTCCCTTTCAACAGCGCCGAGGTCCGGCCGCGCCTCACCGACATTGATTGTGCATGGAGGAAGCTCTGATGGAGAAGCGCATTGATCCGGCCCTCGAAAAAATCCTGCCGTTGCTGCCGCTCAAGGACGCGACCGGCCTGACACCGAAGAAGGCACGCGAGGAGCTGATCGCGCTCGCGGAATCCCGCAAGGACGCACCGATGCCGCAACCCGCTTCGATCGCGGACATCACCATTCCCGGCGCCGCCGGGCCGATCGCGGCGCGGGTGTATCGGCCCGCCAGGCTTCCGGCGCCCACGGTCGTGTTCTTCCACGGGGGCGGCTGGGTCGCGGGCAATCTCTTCACGCATGACCGGCTGGCGCGGGCGCTCGCCGTCGAGCTCGACGCGGTGGTGGTCAGCGTCGATTATCGCCAGCCGCCCGAGACTCCTTTTCCCGGCGCCTACGAGGATGCGCTCGCCGCGACGCGGTGGGCGGCCAGAAGCATGGCCGACCTCGGCGCCGCTCCCCCGCGACTGGCCATTGCCGGCGACAGCGCCGGCGGCAACCTCGCCGCGGCCGTAGCGCAAGGCTGCCGAGACGGCGGACCTCAGCTCGCCGCGCAGTTCCTGATCTATCCGGCCACCGACCTCACGGGCAACTACGCATCGCCAGCCGAAAACGCCAAGTATCCCTCGCGGAAGGAGAATGCGGCCGGCTATTTCCTGACCGGCGATGCAATGCGTTTCTTCGTCGGCCACTACATCCCCAACGTGCGCGATGCATCCGATCCGCGCGCTTCGCCGCTGCGTGCCGCGAACCTGAAAGGGCTGCCTCCCGCCGTCGTTTGCACCGCCGAGCTCGATCCGCTGCGCGACGAAGGCGAGGCGTATGCCAAGGCGTTGGAGGCCGCTGGCGTTCGCGTTGCCTACTACTGCGAACCCGGAATGATCCACGGCTACTTCGGCATGGGCGCGGCCTCCCCTGCCGCGGAGCAGGCGCGCCAGCGCGCCACTGCCGAATTCAAGGCGATGCTTGGCAACTAACCTCGCGGAGGTCGGCCGATGTTGTTTCTTGTCATCTCCACCCCGCGTCCGGAGAGACCTACAGAGCTGGCGCGGTCGCGGCAGTCCTTCTGGCCATGGATCGGCAAGTACGAGGCGAGCGGCGTGTGCAAGCACATCTACGCCCGGGTCGGGCGCGGCGCAGTTGCGGTATTCGACGTCGAGAGCAACGCCGCGCTGCACCTGATCCTGAATGAATGGGCGGACATCATCCCCGCCCATTTCGATACCTATCCGCTCGTCGAGCTCGATGCGACCAAGCGGATGCTCGCGGCGCAGGCCGCGGCACGCGCGTAGCGGCGCGGCGGATGGTTTTCCGGCACGCGATTGTTGGCTAAGCTCGATCCGAGCCGATCGTAATCTTCTCCCCAAAGCGCACCGCCGCCTGCGCCAAGCGCCAAAGGACCCAGCATGCCCAGCGCCCTCGACGGAGTGGTCGTTCTCGAGCTCGGCACCGGGCCGGCGGCCGCGCTGGCCGCGATGTTCCTCAGCGATCACGGGGCCCATGTGATCCGCCTCGTTGCACCCGGCACGTCGCATCTGCGCGACGGCGGCTTCGTCGTATGGGACCGCGGCAAGGCATGCGCGAAGCTCGACCTGCAGGCGGCGACGGAGGGGCTCGCCGCCGGTACACGCCCGCCGGCAGGAACGCCGACTGCCGAGTTCGATCGGCTGATTGCCGGCGTTGATGTTCTCGTCGAGGACTTCGCGCCGGGCTCGCCGATGCAGCGCCTTGTGGCATGGCAGCGTCTGAAACGCATCAACCCGCGCCTTGTCGCCTGCTCCATCACCGCCTACGGCAGGCACGGACCGTGGAAGGACGACCCGCCGATCGAGGACCTCGTGCTCGCCCGCACCGGCCTGCTCTCGGGCATGCCGGGGTTTCGGCCGGCACCGGTGCATGTCGTGCACCCGCTGCCGAGCGTCGGCGCGGGACTGTTCGCGGCGATCGGGATCGCGTCCGCCCTGCTGGCACGCGAGACCACCGGCCGCGGCCGCTTGGTCGAGACGTCGCTTATGGCCGGCGCGCTGCTGTATCAGACCAAGGTCACCGGCGAGCGCCTCGAGCGCCATGTGTTTCAGACGCACCCTTCGGGCAGCGCGCCGTTCTACAGCGTGTATCCATGCGCGGACGGGCAGTGGGTGCAGCTCGGCTGCGTGCACATCGGCTTCATCACGACCGCGGCCAAGCTCCTGGGCATAACCGAGCTGATCGCCGAGCCGCGCTTCAAGATCGGCAAAGGCGGCGCCGCACCGGAGGACGATGCCGAGCTGCGCGCGACCCTGACGCGCATCCTGCAGTCGAGACCCTATACCGAGTGGGCGGCGGCCTTCGAGGCGGCCGATGTTCCGTTCGCACCCGCGCGTCTTGCGGAGGACGGCTTGGACGATCCGCAGGTGCTGCACAACGGCATGGTGGCCACGCTGGATGATCCTGGAGTCGGGCCGGCGGTGCAGATGGGCGTGCCGATCCGGATGAGCGCAACACCGGGCCGCATTGCCGGTCCCAGGGCATCAGCACCATGGGCGGTCCAGAGTCTGCAACTGCGCTCTTTCGCAGATCTACCTGCCCCGACAGCTCCTGCCACTGAAGCCGCCGACCCTCCACCACTTGCCGGCGTGCGCATCCTCGAGATCACCAATCTGATCGCCGGGCCGACGGCCGGCCGCATCCTTGCCGATCTCGGGGCCGACGTGATCAAGCTGGAGCCCCCCGGCGGCGACATGTCCCGGCCGATCGCACGCAGCTACTTCTACAGCGTCAACTTCGGCAAGCGCTCGATCTGTGTCGACACATCGAAGGAGGCTGGCAGAAGCGTCGTGCAACGCATCGCCGCCTCTGCCGACGCGCTGATCGCCAACCTGCGCCCGCACGCGACCGAACGCATGGGCATCGGCCCCAAGGTCAACCCGAGGCTGATCGAGACGCACATGACGGGCTATGGCTGGACCGGCCCATACGCCAAACGCCCCGGCATCGACCCGCTCGCGCAGGCGCTGATGGGGCTTTCCCGCGCGCAGGGCGGAGCCGAGAATCCGCCGGTTTTCCCGGCCCAGCTCGCCCCCACGGACTACACCAACGGCGCCATGGGCGCGCTCGGCACCATCATGGCACTCTACGCCCGCGCCCGCTCGGGCGTCGTCCAGCGCGTCGACAGCGATCTCTTGAGCGGCGGCATCGTCTTGAGCTCCGCCTGGTTCACGCGCTACGCCGGCAAGCCCGATCGTCCGCTTGCCGACAAGGATCAGTACGGGCTCGGGCCGTTCCATCGCCTCTACCGCGTGCGCGACGGCTGGATCTGCGTCGTCGCCGACAGCGAGGAGGCGCGCCGCGCCATGTGCAAGGCGCTCGGGCTCGCGCTCCCTGAACCGAAGGCGTCGACACCGCCGGATGGCCGACACCCCAACACGACGACATTCGCGCTAGGCTTGGCCGAGACCATCGCCGAGCGCCGCGTGGCCGAGGTACTGATGGCGCTGCGTGGGGCAGGTGTGCCCTGCACCGAGACTCCGCCGGGCGACGCCGAGATATTTCTCGACGATCCCCACGCGGCCGCCAACGACATGGTCGCCGTCCGCCGACACCCCACGGCCGGCACGATGCGGATCGCCTGGCAGCTCATCCGGTTCGGAGACACCGAACATCCGGCCGGACTGCCCACGCCGCTCCTCGGCGAACACACCCGCGACGTCCTGCGCGAGGTCGGCTGCAGCGAGGACGAGATCGCCCGCCTGCACGCCGACGGCATCGTGAAGACAGAGACGTCGTAGCCTTGTCATGCCGGCCGAGGGCGACTGCCCGAGAGCCGGCACCCAGGGTCTCGGTCACCAGCGTCGTTCTTGCGGCCGTGGGTCCCGGATATTCGCCTTCGGCGAATTCCGGGATGACATCAGCTCGCGACCCAGCCCTGCACCACGGCGGCCTCGTGGCGGCAGCGCTCCGGCGATCCCAGCAGCTGGCGGTTCGTGCCGATGCGCTTGAACCAGAAGTGCAGGCCCTGCAGATCCGTGAAGCCCATGCCGCCGTGCACCTCGGTGGCAAGCGTTGCTACCTGCCGCCCCACGTCGTCGAGATGCGCCTTGGCCTGTAGCGCCGCGAGGCGCGCCTCCTCGGGCATGGCGTCCTGCGCATGCGCGGCGAACCAGACGAGCGATCGACAGGGCTCGAGCATGGTGACGAGGTCCGCCAGCGTGTGCTTGACGGCCTGGAACGAGCCGATTACGCGGCCGAACTGCACGCGCTCCTTGGCGAAGGCCACGGCCTGGTCGAGCATCGCCTGCGCCGCGCCCAGCGTATCGGCGGCGAGCATGACGCGCCCGGCATCCAGCACCTTCGTGCGGGCGGCGAGAGGATCGTTGGCCGCGGACAGCAGCACGGCGGGCGCGTTCTCGAAGGTGACATCGAGCAGTGGCCGGCTTCGGTCGAGACTGGGCACCAGTGTCGCGCGCACGCCCGGCGCATCCAGTGCGACCAATGCCGGACGACCGTCGGCGAGATAGATGAGCGCATGCGTCGCACCGCCGCCATCGAGCACGCCCTGCACTCTCCCGGACAGGCGCTGACCGTCGAAGATCGCATTCGCCGCGCCTGTCTGCCCGATTGCGCCGGCGAATCCCACGGCGATGCGCACCTCACCGGACGCGATCTTGGGCAGCCACTCCCGTTGCTGCGCCTCCGTGCCGCTCGCCTGCAGCGCCATCGGCGCCATGACCAGGTTCGCCGAGAAGCCGCTGGGGGCGGCGTGATATCCAAGGCTCTCCGCGACTACTGCCGCATCGAGGACGCCTAGTCCCGCCCCGCCGTGCCGCTCGGGCACCGCGAGCCCCGCGACGCCCTGGGCGACGAGGCCGCTCCAGAGTTCGGATTCGTGCCCCGTTCCCGCGGCCGCAACGGCGCGTCGCCGCTCCATCGGCAGGCGATCGGTGAGGAAGCCGCGCAGCGACGCCTCCAGCAGCTTCTGCTCGTCCGAGAGGGCGAATTCCATGGCTCAAGCCCTTGCCGGCGTCGCCGCTGCCTTCGGCTCGCGCGGCAGGCCGAGGCCGCGCTCGCCGATGATGTTCTTCTGGATGTTGCTGGAACCGCCGCCGATCATGAGGCCGATGTCGTACATGTTGTCGATGTGCCAGGCGGTGGCCTCGTCGGTCTCCGAAGCCTCGTCCTGGGGATCGTAGGCGAGGCCCGCGGCACCCAGCACATCAACCGCAAGCGACGATAGCCGGTAGCCGATCACGGTGCCGTTGTATTTCACGATCAGACGCTTGAGCCCCGAATCCTCGCCGCGCGCCTGCTCCGTCAGCAGCCGCAGCCCATGATACTTGGACGCCATCACCTCGCCCTGCAGGCGCAGCAGGCGATCCCTGTACTCGGGAATGTCGAGAATGCGCTGGCCGTCGAGCGTGTTGCGCTCCATCAGCTCGCGCACGCGGACGAGACGGCTCGACAGCTTGTTGGCATCGCCGAGCAGCAGCCGCTCGTATTTCAGCGTGACGTTGTCGACATGCCAGCCGTCACCGCGCCCCATCACGATCTGGTCCACCGGAACGCGCACGTTGGTGAAGAACGTCTCATTGAACGTCGCACGCCCCGTCATCGTCACCAGCGGTCGCACCTCGAGGCCGTGGGCCTTCATCGGCACCAGCAGATAGCTCAACCCCTGATGCTTGGGCTTCTCGGGCTCGGTGCGGCACAGCAGAAACATCATGTCGGCATAGTGGGCCGAGCTCGTCCAGATCTTCTGGCCATTGATGACGAAATGGCCGTCCTCGACGACGGCGCTGGTCCTGGCCGCGGCCAGGTCGCTCCCCGAGCCCGGCTCTGAATAACCCTGGCACCAGATAACGTCGCCGCGGATGGTGGGGCGGATCCACTCGGCGCACTGCGCCTCGGTGCCGACCTCCAGCAGCGTCGGCACCAGCATGCTGATGCCCTGGTTCATGATGCCGGGATAGACGCCGGCTTTGCTGATCTCCTCGGCGATGATCGCCAGCTCCAGCACGTCGAGCGCCTGGCCGAAGCCGCCATAGGCCTTCGGAATGTTGCGGGCGAAGTATCCGTGCTCGAGCAGCAGCTTTTGCCAGTCGAGCACCTTTTGGCTCGGCTTCTGCCGCCCGCCGCCAGGCTTCGGCGAGAGGTGGGCATGCTTGCCGATGAAGGCCCGCACCTCGCTTTGCAGCGCGCGATATTTTTCGGAGTAGGTCAGCTCCATGGAGGCAGCTCTGTCGTGAGAGATCGGTCACCTCACGTTGCCATGCCGCCCGCGCCGCCGCAAGGAACGCCGGCCCAACTCAGGCCCTCGCCGCCGCCTTCCTCGCGGCGAGGAAGCGGCGGCCGGCTTCCGTCGCCGTCACCATGACGCCGCGCTCCGGTTCGCGCTGACTGACCAGCAAACCGCGATCGACAGCCTCCTCCCACACCGTGAGCCTCGGACACGACGTCCGCCAGGCGTCCATCACGTCAGCGTAGAGGCGCGGCTCCTTTGCAACCCACTCGACGAGATCGAAGATAAGGGCATCGAGCTTCTCGTCCTGCTCCATGGCGGCTCTCCCTGCGACTTACCGCACCGTCGTCGCATACTTGCGTGTTGCCCCCACCAGCTCATGCACGATGCCGGGCTCGGTCATGGCGTGGCCAGCGTCAGCGACCATGCGCAGCTCTGCCTGCGGCCAGGCGCGCCACAGGTCCCACGCGTTCTTGGCCGGCGTGACCACGTCGTAGCGGCCATGCACGATGGTGCAGGGGATGTGGCGTATACGGTCCACGCCGTGCAACAGCTGGTCGTCGCGCTCGAAAAAACCGCGGTTGATAAAATAGTGGCACTCGATGCGCGCGAAGGCGATGGCGTAGGTATCGGCGCCGAACAGCCGGACGCGCTCCGGGTCCTGCATCAGCGAAAGCGTGCTCCCCTCCCAGACCGACCAGGCCCTGGCAGCGGCGATCTGCACGTTGCGATCAGGGCTGGTGAGGCGCCGGTAGTAGGCGGCGATCATGTCACCGCGCTCCTCGGGCGGGATGACCTTGCGAAACTCCTCGAAGGCCTCGGGAAACACCCAGCTGCAGCCGCCTTCGTAGAACCAGGCCAGCTCCTCGCGCCGCAGCAGGAAGATGCCGCGCAGGACGAGATCGCTCACGCGCTCGGGGTGGGTCTGGGAATAGGCGAGCGAAAGCGTCGAACCCCAGGAGCCACCAAAGAGCTGCCAGCGCGCAATACCCAGGTGCGTGCGCAGCCGCTCCATGTCGGCCACCAGGTCCCATGTGGTGTTGTCTTCCAGGCTCGCATGCGGCGCGGAGCGCCCGCAGCCACGCTGGTCGAACAGGACAATGCGGTAGCGGGCCGGATCATGGTAGCGCCGCATCGTCGAGTTGCAGCCGCCGCCGGGCCCACCATGGACGACGAGCACAGGCTTGCCGTCGGGATTGCCGCACTCCTCGAAGTAGATCTCGTGGCCGCCTCCGACCTTGAGCCGTTCCTGGCGATAGGGCTCGATCGCTGGATAGAGGCCGAGCCGCTCGCGTGCCGACATCGCTTGCCGCTTTCCGTTATTGCCGCGTCCGGGCCGTCTCCGGCCGGCCGCAATGGTTACATGCCGGCGGCCGGGCAAGGCAAGTTACCGAGCGGCAATTTCAGCCGGGCGCGCGGTTCCTGAGGCGCAGCAGCCGAACCTCGCGATCGTAGAGCGTTTCCCCGCCGGGTACCCTGACCTCGCGCACGATATCGACGGCGTTTCGGCCGGGCGCGGGCGTCAGCCGGCTCACGAGGAGGGCGGCAACCAGCCCGACGGGCAGCCCCACCGCGCCCGCGAGCGCGCTCGGCAGCGCCACCGCACCACTCTCACTCAACAGGATGACGACGGTCGTGACGAAGAACCCTCCAGCCATGCCGGCAAGCGCACCCCACGCGTTGGTGCGCTTCGCCCAGATCGCCAGCAGCATTACCGGGAAGACCGAGGCGGCCGCAAAGGTGAGCGACCACAGAAAGAGCTGCAGGGGATCGGCCGGTACGGCCGCGGCGAGCCACGCGATCAGAAGCGCGGCGGCCACCAGGGCGATGCGGGCGGTGGTGATGCGGGCTCGGTCCACCGGCGCCTCGGTCGGCAAGCCGTGCACCGCATCCTCCGCAACGATGGCGCCGAAGGCCACCAAAGACGACGCCAGTGCGGCCATCGCCGCCGCCAGCGCACCAGCCAGCGCCAGGAAGATGAGAGCCTGGGGAAAACCCGCAGCGATCGGTAGGGCAAAGAGCACCGCATCGCGCTCGAAGCTGATGTTGGAGAGCTTGACGATCTGCGCCCGGGCGTCGATGCCGGCAATGCCCGCCTGCTTCAGCACCTGAAACCAGGCCGGCAGCTGGTCCGCGCTTTGCCCGACGATCTGCTCGAGGATCTGCGCGCGCAGGTAGACCGCGATCGCCGGGAGCGTCATGACCACGAGCCCGGCCACGAGCACGGCCCAGCCGAGCGATTTGCGGGCCTCCTGCACGCCGGGCGTTGTACCCGCGCGCGGCAGCAGCGCCGGCGAAGCAGAGACACCCGCCGCCACCACGAACGACATCACCAGGAAGCCCAGGCTGCCGACGCTGCCGAACGCCTGAATGTAGCGCTTGACCAGTTGCTCCAGGCCCTGGCCCGGCAGATCGAAGGCCAGCGGCGGGGCCAGCACGATAGGCACGCCACGCGCGATCTCGGCGCGCGCAAGCTGGCGCACCACGTTGCCGTGCGTCATCTGCGGCAGCGGCAAATTGGAGACGAGTATGGCGATGATGCTGGCGGAGACGGCGAGCGCCAGCATCGCAGTGATGGCCTGGGCGACGCTCGACCAGGTGAGCGAGCGCATACCGCCGTAGAGCACGATCAACAGGGTGCACACGACGACCACGGACGCCATCAGGCCCTCGGATTGCCCGGTGAGCCAGGCGGCGGCATAGCCGGCGAACCGGGCTTCGGCGATGAGCAGCAGCAGCAGGGGCACGCACAGTATGGCAGCCGCGGCAACGCGCACGGCGCGGCTTTCGAACCGCCGCCCGAGAAACGTTGGCAGCGTGTAGGCGCCGAACTTGCGCATGAAGGGCGCAAACAGCACGCCCATGAACACAAGACCCGCGCACCAGCCGATGCTGAGGCACATGGCGTCGACGCCGACGATGAAGAGAGAGCCTGTCAATGCCAGGAAGCCGGCGCCGCCGAGCGCAGCGACGCCGAGCACCAGTCCGTTGAAGAAGGCGGGCACCCTCCGGCCGCCGACGAAATAGTCGGCAATGTCGCGGGCCCTGCACAGAAGGCCGATCGCGGCATAGAGCGCAACGGGACCGGCGAACATGGAGAGGCGCACCACATCGTCGGAAGCACCCAGCTGCTCCAGCATCATCATCATCAGCACCAGGGCTACGAGCGCCGCCGTGAAGATGCCGTAGTAGGTTCCGAGCCGGGGATTGACGAGCCGGGTGCGTGAGGTGAACACCATGCGGATCAGTGTCCCGATCGCAAGGTTCGCCCATGGGGCACGCCAGGCTGCGCGATCACGAGAAAAGCGCTGTCCACATCGAGAATTCCGCTCCGCGCCGTGCCGCCCGCACTGGCGAACTGGCTCATTAGAAGTCCTCGTGCGCGCCGTGCCAGCGATCGATCGCGGCCTGCCGATTGACGAACACGGCGATCGTCACGAAGGCGATGACGATGAACCCGTGGCAAGCGAGAAAGTAGCCGAGCGGCACGCCCAGCACGCGCTTGTGATTGAGGCTGTCCGCATACAGCGGAAGGACGATCATGGCCAGCACGAACGGCAGCAGGCTTGCCAGCATCTGCACCTTCGTATGCCGCCAGTAGGGCTTGCGCTCGTTGCGCTCGATCATGACGTGCGGCTCGCTTCGCGGTTGCGGTATGAGTCCGGCGAACGCTCCCGATTAGCAGGGTCGCGCGCAGAATTATCCATAATCATGCCGATTCGTGGTCCTACTGGGGCAGCATGTGCACAACGCCTGGGACCTCCGGGCGCGCAGGGCAGCCGCCAAGGCCTCTCCCGTGCGAGACCGGTCGCCTCAGGGATATTTTGCCAACCGGACAAAATGCCCTAGATTCCGATGAGATCAGGGCGGCCCGGCCGATATCGATCGGGAAAGCGGACATCTGCGGCGAATGGCGGATCATCGGTTCATCATCGTTGACGACCATCCTCTCTTTCGCGGGGCGCTGCGCCAGGCCCTCGGAGGCGCATTCGCGGGCGCGGAGATCCTGGAGGCCGGGTCGTTGGATGAACTGGCAAACACGCTGGCAACGGCGCAGGAACTCGATCTGATCCTCCTCGACCTCGCCATGCCGGGCGTGCACGGCGTTTCGGGACTCATCTACCTGCGGGCGCAGCATCCCGAGGTGCCGGTGGTCATCGTGTCGGCCAGCGACGACGCCGCCACCATCCGGCAATGCCTCGACTGCGGAGCGTCTGGCTTCATTCCCAAATCCCAGCCGGTGGAGGCAATCCGCGAAGCCATCCGCCGGATCATCGGCGGCGAGGTGTGGCTGCCGCCCGACGTCGACCTGAGCAGCGAGCCGGCGGGCGAGAGCGCCGAGCTCGTATCGCGGCTTTCCACCCTCACACCGCAGCAGGTGCGCGTGCTGATGATGCTCGGCGAGGGGCTGCTGAACAAGCAGATCGCATTCAAGCTCGGCGTTTCGGAGGCGACCATCAAGGCGCACGTGTCGGCGATCCTGCAGAAGCTCGGCGTCGACAGCCGTACCCAGGCCGTGATCGCCATCAACCGGATCGGTTCCCCCGGCGACTGGCCGCGCCCGAACTGAGGGTGGCCTCGTCGTTGGCTCAAGCAGAGCGGAATTCTGCTGCCGGAGCTTCACCCGCCCGCTCCGCTCCCCGCAAGCAAGGGGGAGAGACCTACTCCGCCGCCACCGCACGCTGCCAAGTGAGCTGATACATCAGCGCGCGCAGCGCTGCCGCCTTGAGCGGCTTGCGCAGCAATGCATAGCCGAGCATGCGAATCTCGCGCTGCACCTCCGCCGAGTGATCGGCAGTGATGACGATCACTGGGGCCTGCGAGCGCCCGTCCATGCGCAACGCCGAAATCGCCTCGAGGCCGGTGCCGTCGTCAAGATGATAGTCGGCCAGGATGATGTCCGGCTGGAGCCGGCGATCGTCGAGCCGGCGCATGGCTTCGTCCGCGCTCCGGGCCGTGACCACCTGGCATCCCCAGCCTTCGAGAAGGACCTGCATGCCGAGCAGGACCGCCGGCTCG
>Ga0111538_10010246_pt1 | contig 12475 bp, 8 predicted proteins | sample SoiMethybrSBSTD1_FD_79669 | JGI IMG/M metagenome (GOLD analysis project Ga0111538, IMG submission 79669) | Bulk soil microbial communities from a Populus tree surrounding site in Tennessee, USA - Soil MetaG P. TD hybrid SBSTD1 (version 2)... | ecosystem: Environmental > Terrestrial > Soil > Tree...
GAGTACCAGAGGAGGCCCTTCTTGCGCTGATCGAGCGTGAGGTCGACCGCGATCTTCGAGGCGTCGAGGATGCGGGGCTCCTCGAAGGCGACCTGCCGCTCCTTCGTCACGAAGGACCGCTTCTTGGTCTCGGGGTCCTCCACCGTCTCGGTGTCCTTGACGGTCTGCGTCCATACGAACGTCACGTCGGGGGAGGCCTGCTCCTGGCGGTCGCCCCACAGGGCGGCGACGCGTCCCGAGAGCTTTCCGTCGGCCTCGCCGGTGCGTTGCCGGATCGTGGCGGCGAGGAACTGCCAGGAGACGAACAGGACGACGAAGACGGCGGCGATTCCGAGCATGCGGCGCATCATGGGCGTTTCTCCTCGCGGGAAAACGATGCGCCGGGGGCGTGCACCGTCCGTGCACGATGGCCCGGGCCTCGGTGCAGATTCCGTGCAGGGCGGAAACGGGCCGTATGATTCGCCCCGTGTCCGGCCTTCCGACCGTCCTGATCGCCGACGACGACCCCCACATCCGCGAGGTCGTCCGCTTCGCGCTGTCCCGCGCGAACATCGGCTGCGTGGAGGCGGCCGACGGCGCCGAGGCGCTCCGCCTCTTCGAGCGGACCCGCCCCGACCTCCTCCTCGTGGACGTGCTCATGCCCGAGGTGGACGGGACCGAGGTCTGCCGGCGCGTGCGGGCGGTGTCGTCGGTGCCGATCCTGTTCCTCTCGTCGAAGGCGGACGAGGTGGACAAGATCGTCGGGCTCGAGATCGGCGCCGACGACTACGTGACGAAGCCGTTCTCGCCGCGCGAGCTCGTCGCGCGCGTGCGCGCCGCGCTACGGAGGGCGGAAAGGGGTCAGACTCCTTTCTCCGACACCGTGCTGCGGCACGGGGCGCTCGCGCTCGACCTCGAGCGGCACGAGGTGCTCTGGAAGGACACGCCGGTCGCGCTGACCGCCGTGGAGTTCAACCTCGTCAAGGCGATGCTGGCGCACCCCGGCCGCGTCTTCACGCGCGAAGCGCTCATGACCGTCGCCTACCCCGAGCCGACCTACGTCTCCGACCGCACGATCGACAGCCACGTCCGCGGCATTCGCGAGAAGTTCGCCGCGGTCGGCGGTGCGCCGGTCGAGACGGTGCGCGGCGTGGGGTACAAGGTCGGCCCTTGTGAGTGAGGCGCCCCGGAGGCGCCCGCGCCTCCGCACGATCCTCTTGGCCGTCAACGTCCTCGTGCTGCTCGTGCCGCTGGGGTCGATCGCGGTGCTGCGCCTCTACGAGACCGGGCTCGTGCGCGGCACGGAGGCGCAGCTCCTCTCCCAAGGAGCGCTCGTGCGCGAGGCGTTCCTGCACGAGCTGGGCCTCTCCTCGAGCGTCGCCCCGCTCGACGATGCGGCTCTCCGCGAGACCCAGCCGCGCCTGGACGTCAGGGCGGGAAGGATCCGCCCGCCGGCGGAGGCCGCGCGCAAGCCGGCGACGGAGCCGGACGCCGAGGCCCTCGCCGCGGGAGCGCGCCTCGCCGACGTGGTCCGGGCCGCCTCGCGCGAGACGCTCTCCGGGATCCGGATCGTCGATCGGAACGGGATCGTGGTCGCAAGCTCGGGAGAGGAAGGCGGCCTCTCGCTCGCGCACCGCGAGGAGGTGAAAGACGCGCTCGCCGGGCGTCGCGTGAGCCTCCTGCGCGTGCGCACCAGCACGGAACCCGATCCGCCGCTCCACTCGATCTCGCGCGGCCAGCGCTACCGCGTGTTCGTCGCGCTCCCCGCGAAGGCGGGCGACCGGGTCGTCGGCGCGGTCGTGCTCTCGCGCACGCCGCTCGACATCTCGAAGGCGCTCTGGCTCAACCGCCGGCCACTCGTCGTGCTTGCGGGGATCTTCGTCGTGGTCGTCGTCGGCATCAGCTTCATCGTGTCCCTCGCGGTCGCGCGCCCCCTGGGGGCTCTCGTGCGCCAGGCGCGGCGTGCGGAAGCCGGCGAGCGCGGGGCGCTCGCGACGATCGCCCGCCCCGGGATCGCCGAGATCGGCGAGCTGTCCCAAGCGCTTTCGAGCATGGCGCGCGCGCTCGAGCGGCGCGGCGATTACATCCGCACCTTCGCGGGGCACGTCTCGCACGAGTTCAAGACGCCGCTCACGACGATCCGCGGCGCCGTCGAGCTGCTCCAGGACCACGAGGCGACGATGAGCCAGCAGGAGCGGCGCGCCTTCATCGAGCGCATCTCCGAGAGCGGCCGGCGGCTCGAGCACCTGGTCGCGCGCCTGCTCGACCTGGCCCGCGCCGACGTCGCGAAGCCGACCGGGAGCACGTGCGACGCGTGGGACGTTTCCCGCTCCGTCGCCGCACGCTTCCAGGAGCAGGGGTTCCCGGTCACCGCGACCGGGGTTGCGGCGACGATCCCCGTGGACGAAGCGGTGCTCGACGGGGTTCTGACGAGCCTTCTGGACAACTCCCGTCTCCACGGTGCGCGTCACGGGACGATCCGCGTCGCCGCCGACACGATCGAGGTCGAGGACGACGGGCCCGGCATCTCCGAGGCCAACGCGGCCCGCCTGTTCACGCCGTTCTTCACGACCGCGCGCGATCGCGGCGGGAGCGGCTTGGGCCTCGTCATCGCGCGCTCCCTGGTGGAGGCGCACGGCGGCACGCTCGAGCTCGCCGCCCCCGGCCCGTCGCCCGTCTTCCGCATCCGCCTGAATCGCTCCTGAACGGGACGCGGCGGTAGCACCGCCCCGGGCGTAGCCTCGCCACGATGTCCTGGCGCACGCCTCTGTTCTTCGGTGTGCTGGCGCTCCTCGCCTTCGCCTTCCAGGGAACGCGTCCGCTCGCCGAGCCCGACGAGGGGCGTTACGTCGATATCGCGCTCCAGATGGTGGACAGCGGCGATTGGTGGGTCCCGCGCCTCCATGCCGAGGAGCCGCACCTCGCCAAGCCACCGCTGACCTACTGGCTCATCGCGGCGAGCGTCTCCCTCTTCGGTCGCAACGAATGGGCGGTCCGCCTCCCCTACGGGCTTGCGTTCCTGGTCACGGCCCTCCTCGTCATGGACATCGCGCGATCGCTCGGCCTCCACTCGCCGCGGGTGGCGGCGCTCGTCTGGGCCACCTCGCTCGGCGCGCTCGTGGGAGCCTCGTTCGTCTCCACCGACGCGATCCTCATGACCTTCGAGACCGCGGCGATGGCGGCGGCGCTCCGATGCAAGACGACGCTCATGTGGATCGCCTTCGGCCTCGCGTTCCTGACGAAGGGGCCTCCCGGGCTCCTCCCCCTCGTCGCACTCCTCGTCTTCGTGGCCTTGCGTGACCGGGACCCACGCGCGGCGCTCCGCGTCCTCGCCGATCCGGTCGGGGTGCCCTGCTTCCTCCTCCTCGGCTTCGGTTGGTTCGCCTCCATGATCGCGAGGGACACGTCGCTCGCGTCCTACTTCCTCGGGTATGAGCTCCTCGATCGCGTCGCGACCGGGGTGCACGGCCGGAACCAGCACTGGTGGGGAGCGCTGTCCGTCTACGCCCCCACCCTCGCGCTCGGCGTCCTCCCTTGGGTGGTGCCCATCGCGTGGGCCCCGCGGACCTCCGGCGGACTTTCCTCGCCGGCCCGCCGACTGCTCTGGATCTGGATCGCGGTGCCCCTCGCCGCCTTCGCGCTGTCCCGCTCGCGCCTGCCGCTCTACGTCCTCCCGCTCTTCGTGCCGATGGCGCTCCTCATCGCGCCGCGCGTGGCCGCGCTGGCGGTCCCGTACCCCCGACGCATGGCCGCCGTCGGCGGAGCGTGGGTCGTGTTGGTCCTCACCTTCAAGGCGTTCGGGGCGCATCAGCCCGAGAGCGTGGACGCGAAGGCGATGGCGGCCCGCGCCGAGGAGATCGCAGGCGGCATGTCGTCGCGGATGGACGAGATCGTCTTCGTGGACGCGAAGCCCGCGTACGGCCTCCGCTTCTACACCGGCCTCCCGATCGAGCGCGTCCGCCTCCTCGGCGACCCCGACCCCTCGCCCGAGCCCGGCGCGACAACGCCGTCGGTCTGCGCGGAGGCCGAGGAGCCCGAGCATCCGCTCTGGCTCGTGCCGCAGAGCCGCGCCGCCTTCTTCGAGCGGGAAGTTCGGGCCTGCGGGCTGACGCCGAGCCTTCTCGTGGGAGACTGGGAGCGCCTGCGGCCGTACGAGGTGCTCGCGCAGGTGGCCGCGAACTGACCGAGGGGTTCCTTTGCTCCTGCGTAAGGTCGCACTCGGCGCGCTCGCCTGCGCGCTCGCGCTTCCCGCACTCGCCCAGGAGACGCTCTCCGCCGGCGACAAGTCGGTCGCGAACTTCGCGTTCGCGACCCAGCTCGGCTCGGGGATCTACACGATCGACGGACGCACCGTGCAGATCTACCGCATCCCGATCGCCTACGTCATCAAGAGGGAGACCGACACGCGCTGGGGCCTCAAGGCCACGTTCCCGCTCACGATCGGCTTCTATGACTTCAAGCCGATGGACGTCGTGGACACCGGCGTGCCCGACAGCCTCGACACGCTGAGCCTGGTCCCCGGCCTCGAGTTCCGCGTCCCGAAAGGGAACGTGCTGCTCAAGCCGTTCTTCGAGGGAGGGATCGCGCGCGAGGGAGCCTCCGACACGAGCGCGTGGGTCTACTCCGGCGGTCTGAGAACGTTCGCGCGATTCAAGTCCGGCAAGTTCGACGTCGATCTCGGCAACGGCCTCGTCTACGCCCGCGTCGATCCGGAAGGCGACGCCGTCACCGACGACTTCTCGGTCTTCTCGGTCGCGACCCAGGCGCGCCACACGATGGGGGTGGACCTCTGGAACCGCGAGCTGGAGTACGGTCTCTACACGAGCATCGAGCTGTACTTCGACACCCCGCAGTTCCCGCTTCCGGCCGACGGCGGCTGGTCGATCAACGACCAGTACGAGGTCGGCGCCACGATCGGGCCGAGAGAACCCTGGAAGATCTGGAAGATCAAGCTCCCGAAGATCGGCATCGGGTACCGGTTCGGGGGCGACGCGAACGTCATCCGCTTCGTGATCGGAGGCCCCGTGCCGGTGCTGAAGCGGTAGTATCGCGGCCGTGGACGCCGCCCCGGACTTCACCGTCGTCGATCACGGGCCCTTCGACCGCGTCGTCCGGCCGAAGCGCCCTCTGATCCTGCGCGCCGCCATCCTCGCGCTGCTCGCGTGGCTTCCGCTGCTGATCCTGTCGCTGCTCTCCCAGCGTACGGGATCCGAAGGACGCGTCAGCTTCTTCCACGACATCGCCGTCCACGTGCGGTTCCTGCTCGTCATACCGATCCTCATCCTCGCCGAAGGGCCGATCGGCGAGCGCACGCGGACCGTGGTCCGGACGTTCCTCACGTCGGGGCTCGTGCGCCCCGAGGACCGCGGCCGCTTTCGAGAGATCGTCGCGAACGCCGTCCGCCGCTTAGAGTCCGCGGTCGTCGAGATCGTCATCGTCGTGATCGCGGTTCTCGCCGTGAGCGGCATGGTGCGTCACCTCTTGAACGACGGCGTCCTCTTCTGGTTCGAGCAGGGCGTGCCCGGCGACGAGCATCTCTCCCCTGCGGGGTGGTGGTACGTCATCATGACGCCGGTGCTGGGCTTCCTCTTCATGCGTTGGGTGTGGCGCTACCTGACCTGGTGCTGGTTCCTGAGGAAGGTGTCGAAGCTCGATCTCCATTTGGTCGCGACGCACGCCGACCGCGCGGGGGGTCTCGGGTTCGTGACGCTCGGCCAGAACTCCTTCGCGGCGGTCCCGCTCGCCGCGAGCTGCGTGGTCGCCGCGGCGATCGGGACCGATATCCTCCAGGCCGGAGCGAGCTTGATGACCTTCAAGAACGCGCTCATCGCGTTCGTGGTGGTCTCGATACTCGTGGGCTTCTCGCCGTTCGCGATCTTCCTCAAGCCGCTCGCGCGTGCGAAACGCGCGGCGCTCGTGGAGTACGGGAAGCTCTCGACGCGCTACTCGCAGGCGTTCGAGACGAAGTGGATGAACGACGGCGACGACGATTCCGAGCTTCTCGGCTCGGGCGACTTCCAGTCGCTCGCCGACCTCGGCGGCGCCTTCGAAAGGCTGGACGCGATGCGCACGACGCCGCTCGACAAGCGCACCGCCATCGCCTTCGCGGCCGCGGCTGCGCTCCCGATGCTGCCGCTCGTGCTCACCGTCATGCCGCTGAAGGAGATCGTGAAGGTCCTGATGAAGGCGGTGGTGTGAGCGTCGCTGCCGCGCTTCTCTGTGTGGCTGCCGTCGCGGTCTCCGAGAAACCCCTGAGCTGTCGCGGCGAGCCGCTCCGCGTCGATCAGAACAACCGCGAAGTCCTCGGCGTGGAGATGCCGCGCCCGACCAAGACCGCGGAGCCGTTGATCCCTGAGATCGTGAGCCAGCGCAAGGTGACGGTGGTCGTCACGCTGGAAGGAACTGTCGACACGGAGGGACGTCTCGGAGCTCCCGCGGTCACGGCCTGCGACGTCACGCAGGGTGGGAACGTCATCACCGGTGACACGGCCGTGTGCGACGCGTCCGCCGCCGCGGCCAAGAGCGCGTTCCTGCGCTGGACGTTCGAGCCGGCCACCCGATACGGCGATCCGACGTGCGTCTTCTATTCCGCGCGTTTCACCTTGGCCGCCGATCCAACCAACTCGGTCGCGGAACTGTCACCTCGGGCAAACTGCCCCGAGCCCGCGATCCTCCCGACTGCGGAAGGCGTCGAGATGCCACGTCGGCTCACGCCGCCCCTCACCCAGATGCCCGACTTCGTTCGTGAGCGAAAGATCGAGGTCACCGTGATCCTCCAGGGAACGATCGACGTCGAAGGGAGGGTGGGCGACATGGTGTTCCTTTCGTGCAAAGCGACTCGGGATGGCAAGGAGCTCGACGGGGAGCTGCGCGACCGATCCTGCCGGGAGGCGACATCAGCCACCGTGGACGAGTATCGCAACACGAAATGGCAGCCGGCGACCAAAGAGGGCAAGCCACTCTGTGTCTTCTTCACCTTTCGCGTGGACATGAGGTCCGCCCGTTAGGGCTTCTCCGCTGCTGACGCCGTCTCCGGCTCCGCCGGCCATCCGCCGCCCAGCGCCTTGTAGAGCTGCACGAGCGACACGAGGTGGGTTCCCACGGTCTGGGCCTCGTCCATCTCGGCGCCGAAGAGCGAGCGCTGCGCGTCGAGCACTTCCAGGTACGCGGCGACGCCGCCCCGGTAGCGGAGCTCGGCCAGCTCGAGGACCTTGCGCTCGGCCGCGACGCGTCCGGCCTGCGCCTGGCTCATCTCGCCCGTCTTGCGGTAGGTGACGAGCGCGTCCTCGGTCTCGCGGAAGGCGTTCAGGATCGTGCGCTCGTAGTCGTAGAGCTGCTGGCGCTGGCGCGACTCGGTGACCTCGACGCGGCGCTTGTTCTTCCCGTAGTTGAAGATCGGCTGGACGAGGTTCCCCAGGATGTTCCACGCCTTGCTCGGGCTGTCGAAGAGCGTGTCGAGGTCGGTGCTGGTGTAGCCGTACGCCCCCGTCAGCGAGATCTGCGGGAACAGGAGCGCCTTCGCTGCGCCGATGCTCGCGGTCGCGGCGGCGAGCGTCTGTTCCGCTTCGCGGATGTCGGGGCGGCGGTCGAGGAGCTCGGACGGGAGGCCGGCGGGCACGGCGGCGGGAAGCTTCTGCTCCTGCATCGTCTTGCCGCGCGGGATCGCTCCAGGGTTTCGGCCCAAGAGGACCGACAGCTCGTTCTCCTTGAGCTGGATGAGACGCTCGAGGTCGAAGGCGATCGCCTCGACGCGGTGCATCTCCGCTTCCGCCTGGCGGAAGTCCAGCTCGGGCGTGATGCCGCCCTCGAAGCGGTCCTTCGCGAGCTGGACGTACTCCTTCCGCGATTCGATCGTGCGCCTGGCGATCTCGAGGCGGCTGTCGAAGTCGCGCAGCTCGAGGTAGGCGCGGGCGACGTCGGAGACGAGCGTGAGGACCGTCGAGCGCCTCGCTTCCTGCGTTCCGAGGAACAGAGCCTTCTCCGCTTCGCTCGCGCGGCGGAGTCGTCCGAAGAAGTCGATCTCCCAGGACAAGCCCACCTGCGCGGAGTAGACGTCGGTCTCGGTCGCCGTGTCGCCTCCGGCGTCGGCGTCCGGCGTGTGAACGAGGCTTCCCGCGTTGAAGCGGAGGCTTCCGGCCGTGACGTTGGCGTCGAGCTGCGGCCACAGATTGGCGCGCGTGAAGCCGTAGCGGGCGCGCGCTTCCTCGACGCGCTCGGCGGCGATCTTGAGGTCGCGGTTTTCCGTCAGAGCGATCTTGATCAACTCCTGGAGCGTCGGGTCGTCGAAGACCTCCCACCACGGCGCGTTCGCGAGCGTCGTCGATTCGGCCGACGTGATGTCGCGCCACGCGTCGGGCGTCTTCACCTCCGGGCGCTTGTAGTTGGGGCCGAGCTTGCAACCCGCGACCAGGAGAAGCGGGACGACGAGGAGTGCCCGTTTCACCTCAGTGCGCTCCGCCGGGCGTCGGGGTCGGCGTGGGCTGAGGTGGCTTCTGCTGCGCTGCCGCCGCCGCCATCTTCTTCTTGCGGCCCAAGAGCTCGACGAAGGCGAAGTTGCCGGGGATGAGGAAGACACCGAGCGCCGTCGCGACGAGCATGCCGAAGAAGACCGCCGTGCCCATGACGTTCTGCGCGCCGGCGCCGGCACCGGAGGCCCGCATCAGGGGGATGACGCCCAGGATGAAGGCGAAAGCCGTCATGAGGATCGGACGGAAGCGGAGGCGGGCCGACTCCAGCGCGGCCTCCTCGATCGGCATCCCGTCCTGCTCGTGCTTCGCCTTCGCGAACTCGACGATCAGGATCGCGTTCTTCGCGGCGAGGCCGATGAGCATGATGTTGCCGATCTGCACGTAGACGTTGTTGTCGTAGCGGAGGAGCCACACACCGAAGAACGCGCCGAGGGCGACCATCGGGGAGCCGAGGAGTACGGCCCACGGCAGGCGCCAGCTCTCGTACATGGCGGCGAGGAGCAGGAAGACGAAGAGGATCGCGGCGATGAACGTCGGTCCCGCGGGAGGAGCGGTCTTTTCCTGGTAGGAGAGCGACGAGTAGGCGAAGCCCATCTCCGCGGGCATCGTCTCCTTGAAGACGGCCTCGAGGGCCGCCAGTGCCTGCCCCGAGGCGTAGCCTGGGGCGGGAGTTCCCTGCATCTCGACCGAGCGGAGCAGGTTGAACCGGTTCGTCAGCTCGGTCCCCGCCTGCGAGGAGATCGTCACGAGCGTGCCGAGCGGGATCATGTCCCCGGTCGTCTTGCTGCGGACCCAGATCTGGCCGATGTCGTCGGGCTTGCGGCGGTAGTCGGCCTCGGCCTGCACGTAGACACGGAACAGGCGGCCGAAGCGGTTGAAGTCGTTGACGTAGCTGCCGCCCAGGCTCGCCGAGAGCGCCTGGAACGCCTCGTTCACCGGCACGCCGAGCTTGCGCGCCTTCTCGCGGTCGAGCTCCACCTTCACCTGCGGGTAGCGCGGGTCGAAGGAGGTGAAGACGTTTCCGATTTCGGGGCGCTTCCTCGCCGCCTCCTGGAACTGATGGCTCAGCTCGCCGAGCCGATCGACGGACAGCGTGCCGCTCCGGTCCTGGAGGAGGAAGTTGAAGCCGGCGGAAGCGCCGAAACCCGAGATCGTCGGGATGTTGAACGGGAAGATGATCGCTTCCGGGATGCGTCCGAACTGAGGCTGGAGGCGGTACATGAACCCCTTGACGTGGTTCTCCTTCCCGTGACGCTCCTCCCACGGCTTCAGGCGCACGAAGAGCGTTCCGAAGTTCGGCTGGTAGGTGTTGGTCACCAGGCCGAAGCCGCCGACCGTCTGGTACGACTCGATCCCCTCCGTCTTCGCGAGGATGTCCTCGACCTGCTTCAGCACGGCACTGGTGCGCTCGAGCGACGAGCCGGCGGGGAGCATGACGTTGATCCCCATGATTCCCTGGTCTTCCTCGGGGATGAAGCCGGCGGGGAGCCTGCTGCCGAAGAAGACGGCGCCGATCGCGACGACGGCGACGATCGCGATCGTCAAGATCGCCTTCCGCACGAGGAGCCGCGCGCCCGCGACGTAACCGCTCGTCGTCTTCTCGAAGACGTTGTTGAACCCCTTGAAGAACTTCCCGAGGGGGCCGCGCATCGGCTTCGCGGGCTTCAGGAGCATCGCGGACAGCGCGGGCGAAAGGGACAGCGCGCTGAAGGCCGACAGCAGCACCGAGATCGCGATCGTCAGCGCGAACTGCTGGTACATCCGGCCGGTCAGGCCGGGGATGAACGCGACCGGAATGAAGACCGCGGAGAGGATGAGCGCGATCCCGATGACCGGTGCCGAGACCTCCTTCATCGCCTGGATCGTCGCGTCCCTCGGGCTCATCCCGTGCTCGATGTGGTGCATGACCGCTTCGACGACGACGATCGCGTCGTCCACGACGATTCCGATCGCGAGCACGAGGCCGAACATCGAGAGCGTATTGACCGAGAAGCCGAGGACCGGGAAGAAGATGAACGTGCCGATCAGCGACACCGGAACCGTGAGCAGCGGGATGAACGTCGCGCGCAGATTCTGGAGGAAGATGAAGACCACGAGCGTGACGAGGATGACCGCCTCGACGAACGTGTGGACGATCGACTCGATCGACGCCTCGACCGCCGGCGTCGTGTCGTAGACGATCTTGTAGTCCATGTCCGGAGGGAAGAAGCTTTTCGCCTCCACCATCGTGTGGTAGATCGCCTCGGCGGCCTGGAGCTGGTTCGCGCCCGGGAGGAGGTAGACGGCCATCGCGCCCGCGGGCTTCCCGTCCAGGCGGCCGAACGAGTTGTAGTCCTGCGAGCCGAGCTCGACACGGCCGACGTCCTTGATGCGGATCTGCGCGCCCGTCTCGGTCTCGCGGATGATGATGTTGCTGAACTCCTCCTCGGTGACGAGACGGCCGGGGGCGGAGACGGTGTACGTGAACTCCTGGTCCGGAGGCGACGGGCGCATCCCCACGCGCCCCGCGGGGGCCTGGATGTTCTGCTCCTTGATCGCGCTGATGACGTCGGACGGGGTCAGAGCCAATTTCGCGAGCTTGTCGGGGCGGAGCCAGATCCGCATCCCGTAGTCGGTGCCGCCGAACAGATCGACCTGCGCGATCCCGGGGATGCGGAGGATCCGGTCGCGCAGGTTGATGCCGCAGTAGTTGATGAGGAAGTTCGCGTCGTAGCTTCCCCCCGGCGACGCGACCGAGATGACCATGAGGATGCTGGGGCTCTGCTTCTTGACCGTGACGCCCTGCTGGATGACCTCTTGCGGGAGGCGCGACTGCGCGGACGAGACGCGGTTTTGCGTCAGCACGTTCGCCATGTCCTGGTTCGTGCCGACCTCGAAGTTGACGTCGAGCTGCATGCGGCCGTCGCTCGTGTTCGACGACTTCATGTAAATCATCTGCTCGACGCCGTTGACCTCCTGCTCGATCGGGGTGGCGACCGACTGCTCGACGGCGACCGCGGAGGCGCCCGGGTAGGTCGCGGTCACGCGGATCGTCGGCGGGGCGAGGAAGGGGTACTGCTCGAAGGAGAGGCCGCGCAGCGCGTTCAGGCCGAGCAGGACGATGAGGATCGCGATGACGATCGCGACGATCGGCCGCCGGATGAAGAAGTTCGCCACCGGCTACTTCTCCGCGATCGTCACCGGGACCGGCTTCACCTTCATCCCCGGGCGGACCTTCTGCGTTCCCTCGACGACGATCTTCTCGTCGGGCTTGAGCCCTTGGTCGATGACCCACAGGGTCCCGACGCGCGCGCCGGCGGTCACCATCCGCAGGTCGATGGTGTCGTCTGGCTTGACGACCGCGACGCTGTAGGTGCCCTGGAGCTCGTTGACCGCGCGCTGGGGCACGAGGATGGCGCCCTTCTTCTCGTCGATCGCGACCCGCACGCGACCGTACTGGCCGGGGCGGATCAACCCGCCGGGATTGGGGAAGGCCACCTCGACGAGGATCGTCCCGGTGGCGGGATCCACGGCGCGATCGACGAAGACGAGGTGCCCCTTCTCGGGATGGACGGTTCCATCGGCGAGGACGAGCTCGAAGGAGCGCTCGGGCTCCGGTGCCTGCGCCGTGCCCTTGCGCTGCTCGGCGCGGCGCGCGTACTCGAGGTAGTCGCGCTCGGGGATGTTGACGCGGGCGTGGATGCTCTCGATCTGCGAGATGCGCGTCAGGAGCGTGCTCTGGCCGCGGCCCACCAGCGTGCCGGGGTAGACCTCCGTCTTCCCGACGACGCCCGCGGCGGGAGCGAGGACGCGCGTGAACGAGAGATCGATCTGCGCGCGCTGCTGGGACGCCTTCGCCGCGTCGAGCGCGGCCTCGGCGGCTCGCTTCAACTGGACCGCGGTCTCGTAGTCCTGCCTCGAGATCGCGTTCTTCGCGACGAGGGGCTCATAGCGCGTCACGTCCTGCTGCGCGCGCGCGAGACCCGCCTCGGCCTCCGCGACCACGCCTTTCGTTTGCGCCACCGTGGCCTGGAACGGGCGCGGGTCGA
>Ga0111538_10010247_pt1 | contig 12475 bp, 8 predicted proteins | sample SoiMethybrSBSTD1_FD_79669 | JGI IMG/M metagenome (GOLD analysis project Ga0111538, IMG submission 79669) | Bulk soil microbial communities from a Populus tree surrounding site in Tennessee, USA - Soil MetaG P. TD hybrid SBSTD1 (version 2)... | ecosystem: Environmental > Terrestrial > Soil > Tree...
CCCTTTAAGTTTCAGCTGGCATTCCAACCAACCAGGGAAGCCAGTAACGTTGCATGCTCTTCTGGCCCATCATATTCCATGGATGGATCAGTACTGCCATACTTAGCTTTTCGCATGCATCGAAGATTGGAAAGAATCGTTCCTCGTTGAGGTTGAGATCATTGATGTTTGATCCGATCTGAACTCCGCTTAATCCCAATTGTTTACATCGTTCCAGTTCTTGTATTGCCAATTCGCTGTCCTGCATTGGGATGGTCGCCAGCCCCAAATAGTTTTTTGGATACTTGATCACCAATTCCGCGATATGGTCATTTAAGAACTTTGATATCTCCAGACAATCGAATGGTTTAGCCCAATAAGAAAACATAACAGGTACTGTGCAAACAATTTGTACCTGTGTGCTGTACTTGTCGTATTCTTTTATTCTTAGTTCCGGATTCCACGCGTTTTCCTTTATTTCCCTGAAGAACTGATTTCCCCTCATCATCTTTGCAAATCCTTTCTTGTGATGTTGCAGGTAAATAAAATCGCCGTAGCCAAACTTCTCTGTCCAATTGGGTAATTTTTTTGGTAGGATGTGTGTATGGCAATCAATCTTCAACATCGGCGTCTCAGGAATCTCGAAATATCGAAGATTTTTAACTGCCATCAAATGAACCAGCTTACTGGGGAACTTGTGGGACGCTGAGGAGAAATATGATCATGCCCCAACGCATTGGGAAAAAACAGTCAGATTTTGTCTCAATCTGGGTCATAAGAACCGAGTGATGTTTCTTGGCCCGGTTTAGCAAAATTTATCCTTTCTGAGTAAAAAACGCCGTTTCCAAATGGATTCCGAACATTTTGCTCTGGACAAGGCCCAATCCTGGACGGGTCAAAGTTCGATTTTCGGTGATGGCATCAATTTCTCTTTACTAGGAGAAAAACCAAAAACCGATGAATCTCCTTTTGATCATTTTATGTTTTGTACTGGCGTACGGATTATTTGCCTTAATCGCCTTCAAAATTGTAAAGGTTCTGTTCCCTAACACGGATCCACAGGACAAACCATGGAAGGTAAAGACTCGTTAAGGTGAATTAGAAGACATTGATGAGCCCCCGCCCTAAAAAGCTGGGGCTTTTTGTTTTCATGGCAGTCTACAAGATGTGGAATTTTGCCACCCGGTTTGTTCACGTTAATTCTCTGTGATTGTATTTAATCGGCTGACAATCAAATGAGGCCGTTATTGTCCGCACAATTGGCACCATTTTTTAGAAATTTTCCACCGGATGCTTTATGCATGATTGGTTTTAGTCGTTCAGGATGCAAATGGATCGCATGAAAAAAAATAAAGCACATAAAACAAAATCGATTTCAATCTCAAAAGAGGATGAAAAAGATAACGTCCTCTTGAACAGGATCATTAAAACAAGAGAAGAAATACTGGATTTACTGAGAGTTCTAAAGACTTTCTGAATAGTTACAAAAAAAATTGGGGTGGCAAGTGATTAAGGTGAACAAACTTCATCTTTTAAGTTTTGCCTGGATGACTATCTCACATCTTTCAATTCTGATTGTCCGTCCACTCCAATCCTGAGCCGTCATCGCCGCCTTGATGACGGCTCTTTGTTTTCACAACTTGCTGTGTTATCCTACTATTGCCGATATTATGAAATATATCATTATGGCAAGGATCAGTACCCCATACATGATCAAGTCGACTCGTACATACGGCTTGTATTCTTTATATAGTTCTTTCAATTTCCTGAACATTTTCCCCGATTAGACCGTAATTTTCGTTCGAAAGTAACTATTTAATTTTTTATTCGTCTGTAGAAATGCAGTTCAGACTAAAATCATTCTTTTATGAACATCATAGGGGTTAAATGAGGGTTAGTTGTCTGAATCAGGAAGCAACCCGATATCAAATGATTAAAAAAATACTCCCGGTACTCTTTACGTTTTTGCAGCTGACTGGTACGGCACAGGACAAAGTGACCCTCAACGGGTATGTTAAAGACTCAAGTAATGGTGAAGAGCTTATAGGCGTGACCGTTTACTTACCAGAGTTAAAGGCCGGGACCGTTACCAACTCTTACGGATTTTATTCCATAACACTTCCCAAAGGAACATATGATGTACAATTCAGTTATGTAGGTTATTCATTTCAAACGATCAAAGTTGAGCTTAGCCAGGACGTGGTAAAAAATGTGGAGTTGGTCACAGAAGCCACCGTGATCCAGGAGGTAGTGATCATGGATGAAAGGATCGACGAAAACGTTGTATCGCTACAGATGAGTAAGAATACACTTGACCTGAATCGTGTCCGTAAGCTTCCGGCGTTGTTTGGTGAAGTTGATATCATCAAAAACATTCAAATGCTGCCTGGAGTCATCACCGCAGGCGAAGGTACCTCGAGCTTCTATGTGAGAGGAGGCAGTGCTGATCAGAATCTTATCCTTATAGACGAGGCGCCAATCTATGATCCGTCCCACCTATTCGGATTGTTTTCAGTTTTTAATGCTGACGTTATCAAGGACTCTGAATTATACAAAGGCGGTATTCCTGCGCGCTTCGGCGGGAGATTGTCGTCTATTCTTGAAGTGCGTACGAAGGATGGCAATAACAAAAGATTCGGTGTGTCCGGTGGAATCGGTTCGATGGCGAGCCGAGTAATGGTTGAAGGCCCGATACAAAAAGACAAGAGTTCTTTTATTGTGTCGGCTAGAAGATCCTATGTCGACCTTTTTATGAAAGCTGCCGGCCAGGAGAACCTGGTGCACTTCTATGATATAAATGCGAAGATCAATTGGAAGCACAATAATAATAATCGTTTTTTTGTCGCCTTCTATTCAGGCCGGGACGTTTTCAACTTCTCGGATGAATTTGGATTTGCCTGGGGTAATAACACTGCGACATTTAGATGGAATCATTTATTCAGTGAGCGGCTGTTCTCCAACACATCTGTGATCGCCAGCAGTTTTGACTATAAGCTCGAACTCAAGGATCCCGTTCAAGGATTCAAATGGACATCGAACCTTCAGGAACTAAGCCTGAAGTATGACTTAGCTTACTTCATCAATACGAAAAATCAACTATCGTTTGGTTATCATCTTACCGGAAGGCGATTTTCTCCGGGTAAGATCGCCCCAAACACGGAGGGCTCCATATTCACAAACGTGGAGCTGCAACACATGTATGCGCTTGATCACGCCTTATACATCAGCAACGAGCAACGTATAAACGACAAGATCATGCTTGATTATGGCGTCCGCCTTTCTGTCTTCCAGAATGTGGGTACGAGTGATGTTTATAGGTACGAGGATCCACGTGACAACATTCAGATCGAAAGAACTGATACGATTCACTATGATGCCTGGGAGAACATCAAAACATATGTAAACGTTGAGCCAAGACTAGCAGCGCGTTACATGATTTCGGAAGGCCAATCGGTGAAGCTTTCATATAACAGGATGGTACAGAATACCCACCTTATTGCTGCTGGCACGGTGCCGGTTCCATTCAATACATGGAATCCAAGTGGCTATTATCTCAAGCCACAGGTGGCCGATCAGGTAGCAGTAGGATATTTCAGGAATTTTAAAGACAATGTTTACGAGTTGTCTGCAGAAGTATATTATAAGGATGTAAAAAATGTTACAGATTTTGCCGACAACGCAGAAATCTTTTTCAACCAGGACCTTTCCACGGAATTCAGACAGGGTAATTCAAAGTCTTATGGAATCGAGCTGATGATTATAAAAACCGAAGGGAGGTTAACAGGATCTGTGGGCTATACGTTATCCAAAGCCACACGACAGGTGGATGGAGTTAACCTGGGTAGGGAGTTTGTCGCCAATTACGATCGCAGGAACGTTGTAAATATACAGGCCGCCTACGATCTCAACGACAAGTGGACCTTTGGTGCGAACTTCACTTATAGCACAGGACGTCCCACGACTTTGCCGACCGGGAAATACGAATATCAGAACTATAACCCTGATGTCATAACAGAACGCAATGGATACAGATTGCCTGCCTTCCATCGTCTGGATGTGTCAGCAACATTGAATCCGAGAAAGAATTCTTCGCGCAAATGGAAAGGGCAATGGGTGTTTTCAATTTACAATGTGTATAACCGTCAAAATCCATTTACCATCTACACGCGAACAACAAAGAATGACGACGGAGATATCATTGGCGATGGAAAGACCAAAGAGGCGCGTATGGTCTACCTGTTCCCAATTCTTCCTTCGGTCACTTACAACTTCAAATTCTAGAATGCTTCAAATGAAAAACATATTTCCAATTGTATTGATCGCAGTAGGTTTATCAGCTTGCGAAAAAACAGTGTATCTGGATCTAGCGCAGAATGATTCGAAAATAATCATCGAAGGTCAGGTGACGAATCACACGGGCTATCAATACGTGAAGATATCGAGATCGGTAGGCTTTTACGAGACCGGAGAATCGCCACGAGTACACGATGCTATTGTTATCGTCAGTGATGATTCGGGAAATGAATTTGAATTTGTTCACAATCCGCGGGGCCATGCCGACTCATCTGGATTTTATCTGCCGCTTAATGCATTCGAAGGTACGATAGGTAGAACATACAAACTCAGCGCCACGGTGGATGGCCAACTTTATGAGGCAGAGGATAAAATGTTCTCAGTTACTACAATTGATTCACTTGCCTACAGGATAAATGATGATGAGGCCGAAGATCCCAAAGACGGCAATAAATTTTATGAAGTCCTTATTTATGCGATTGAACCACAGGGTACTACTGATTACTATCTCTTCAAATTTTATCGAAACGATTCCCTTAAGGTGTACAACGATACCGATATTTATTACGCAGACGATGAGGTGTTGGGTGAACAGATCGATGGAGTGCCATCTCCCATTTACTACGAGCCCGGCGACACTGCACGAGTAGAAGCGTATAGCCTTAGCCGGAATGGATTCGTGTTTTTCAATGATCTGCAAACCCTGCTGACCAGCGACGGGGGACTTTTCAGCCAACCCCCGTCAAACTCAAGGACGAATTTGAGCAACGGCGCTCTTGGTTATTTTCAGGCGAGTGCAATGGATACAAAGGAGATCGTCATTAAAGAGTAACCAACAGTTGCTTTTAACAAAAGGGAGTTTCATCTTTCATTTTGTAAAGTAGTTTACATGAAAGATTTTCTCCTTGTATTCAGTTTTGCTGGCCTTATCTTCTCATTCGACGTTTCGGGGCAGGCGGTGCTTGAAAATAATCCAACAAGTATCAAATGGCAACAGGTTAATACAACACACTTCAGAGTTCTATTTCCCCGCGGATTCGATCAGCAGGCACAACGGGTAGCCAACACCCTGGAGCATATTCATAAAGCTGAGTCCAGAACACTTGGCTCTAGCCCTAGAAAGATATCCGTTGTTCTTCAAAATCAATCCGCCGAATCAAACGGATTCGTTTCGATCCTTCCGAGACGTTCGGAATTTTACACAATGCCTCCGCAGGATTACAACTTCCAGGGCACTAACGACTGGCTGGACCTCTTGGCGACGCATGAGTACCGGCACATGGTGCAGTACCAGCACGCAATCAGGGGTTTCAACCGAATCATTTATTATCTGTTCGGATCCACAGGTCTGGCGGGTATGTCACAAGTAGCGGCACCCCAGTGGTTTTGGGAAGGAGACGCTGTCGTTACTGAGACGGCATTTACGAGGAGCGGCCGTGGACGAATACCAAATTTCAATCTCCTGTTTAGGACAAATTTCCTGGCGGGAAGGACGTTCAACTATCATAAACAATATCTTGGCTCGTATAAACATAACATACCTGACTATTATGTACTCGGCTACAATATGGTCAGCTACCTGAGGAAAAGAACTAACGATCCTGAGATCTGGGGCAAGATCACAGCAAGATCATGGAGCGTTCCCTTTATTCCATTTGCATTTTCGAATGCTATTAAAAAAGAGACAGGATTATATGTTACTGATCTCTACAAGGAAATGACGAACGACCTAAAGAAAGAATGGCGGGACGAAACCGCCAAACTGGAGATCAACTCATTTGAAACGGTAAATAAGAGATCATCTAAAGCATATACCGATTACCTCTATCCACAGGTCCTGGATGATGGATCGGTTTTAGTAATGAAGCAAGGGATCGGGGATATCCAACAATTCGTACGACTAACAGATGATGGTGAGAAAAAAGTATTTACGCCGGGATTTGTGAATGATGCTGGGATGCTCTCTTCGTCGCGTCAGAAGATAGTGTGGAGTGAGTTTGGTTACGATCCGAGATGGCGTGTCAAAAATTTTTCGCTTGTAAAAATCGTGGACCTCGCAACGGGTCGTAAACGGATATTGGGAAGTAAACACGATCGCCTCAATGGTGCAGCATTGTCTCCTGATGCAAGGACGGTTGTGGCAATGCGCTCGGATAATAACTATCAGAACAGTGTTGTTCTTCTCGATGTAGCAACTGGGCAAAACATAAAGAGCTTCTCAAATCCTGAAAATCACTTTTATTCAATGCCTCGTTGGTCTGCTGACGGCAAGAGTATTGTTATGCTGAAAACTACTAAGGCGGGTCGTACTATATCTATTCTGGACATCGGGTCGGGTACATTCAGGGACGTAGTTGAGCAAACGGATGAAAACATTGGACACCCAGTAGTTATTGGAAATCATCTTTTCTTTAATTCCCCGCGAAGCGGTGTCGACAATATCTATGTTCTAGACCTCAGCACCAACAAGCAATATCAGGTTACGTCAAGCAAATTTGGTGCGTATAACCCAACCGTTTCACCAGATGGAAAGACAATCTATTATAACGAACAAACCAGGGATGGTCTGGATGTTGTTAAGATCCCGTTTGATCATCGCCGTTGGAAAAGCTATTCGGTTAGCGATGTACCTCAAAAAAAGCTATACGACGAGCTTGCTTTGCAGGAGGGACGGCCACATTTATTTGACAGCATCCCTCAGACACAACTTCCCCAAAAAAAGTATTCCAAGATTTCGGGAATTATAAACCCGTACAACTGGGGCGCGTTCGTCACGAACGATCTCGCACAGGTCAACGTTGGAATCAGTTCGCGAGATATTCTGAGTACTACTTCGATCACCGCGGGTTATCTGTATGACCTTAATGAAGGAACATCATCGTGGAGTGCGGGAATGAGCTATCAGGGCCTATACCCGATAATAGATCTCGAAGCGCGCATAGGCGATCGTTCGACTGATGAGGAGGGGTTCGGTAATTTGCTTACGTTCAAATGGGACGAGGTTACTGTCGAAGGCGGAATGCGTATCCCTTTGTTGCTGACGAATTCCAAGTATAGCCGTGGCGTGGCATTGGGAAATGCAGTAGGTTTGACGCGAATCTCGAACTTCAGGAATAGAGTCACTAGAAACGATACCTTGATCTACGACGGTCCCGCGCGGATAAATCCTGTCTTTGACTCGCTATTGTATGTATACAAAGACCAATTAAATGATGGCGATCTCCTTTACAACCATTTTACTTTTTCCATCTACAATCTACTGAAACGAAGTCGTCGTGACTACCTGTATCGTTGGGGTCAAACGCTGGATGTGGACTTATACAATACACCGTATGGAGGCGACTTTGAAGGAAGACTTTTTGCGGCCAGAGCAACCTTATATTTTCCAGGATTCTTTAAGCACCACTTTTTGTACACACGATTTGCATACCAGGAAAGTTTACAAGGTGTTGAAACTAATATATATACTTTCAGAAACAGGATTGCAAAACCCCGCGGTCACAGTTATCCTGATGATGAAACGTTCTATTCGATATCAGTCAATTATTCATTGCCGATATGGTACCCCGACATTGCATTGGGGCCCATCCTCTACATCCAACGTATAAAAGCTAACTGTTTTTATGATTATGGACAGGGAATGGGGCATCAGTATTATTACAGCCCCGAGTCTAATCGCGTGTACCTCCCTGCAACCGATGAGACTTATCAGTCCGTCGGAATCGAGACCACATTTGACTTTAATGTGATGCGGTACTTGCCTAAGTTCGAGCTTGGATTTCGATCAACCTACCGGTTTGAAAATAGCTATAATACCGGTGGTGTTGTGTTTGAATTTATCATCGGCAACATAGGATTTTAAGTGCTTGAAATTGGAGGGATTTACACCTATTTTTGGCCTCTAATTCGAAATCTTAAGGAAGAATCTAAAAATATCGACAATGGCAGAAATAATTAGAATGCCCAAAATGAGCGATACCATGACCGAAGGCGTGGTTGCCAAGTGGCATAAGAAAGTGGGGGACACAGTCAAATCCGGAGAGCTGATGGCTGAAATAGAAACAGACAAGGCTACGATGGATTATGAGTCGTTCAATACGAGCACGGTGCTCTATCTGGGAGTACCTGAAGGTCAGGCTGTCAAGGTTAATGATGTGTTGGCCATTGTGGGTAATAAGGGTGAAGATTATTCTGCGCTACTAGCCGGGGCGACCAACGCTGCTGCATCGGGTGGAAAGGTCGAGGAACCGAAGGCAGCGCAGCCCGCAGCGCAGTCAAGTGCGCCTGCAACGGCCACTGCAATCGATACGTCGGGGATTAAGGCTGAAATTGTACTAATGCCGAAGATGAGTGACACGATGGTTGAAGGCGTGATCGCAGCATGGCACAAAAAAGTCGGCGATAGCGTAAAATCAAATGAGCTTCTTGCAGAGATCGAGACCGATAAGGCGACGATGGAATATGAATCTTACAACACAGGAACACTGCTCTATATAGGTGCTGATGCGGGCAAGTCAGTACCCGTGAACGGTGTGCTGGCAGTTATTGGTGAAAAGGATGCAGATTGGAAAACACTTTTGAAGGCACACGAAGCCAAAGGTGGATCAGCGTCTGCACCGGCTGCACCAAAGGGAGAAACTAAAGCTGCAGAACCGGCGAAAGCGCAAGAGGCGGCTGCGTCCCATGAATCATCTAACGGTAGGATTAAGGCTTCGCCACTTGCAAAGAAGCTGGCAAAGGACAAAGGTTACGACATAAAGAATATTGAGGGCTCCGGTGACCAGGGCCGTGTTACTAAAAAGGATGTGGAGAATTATAAGCCAGCTGCTGCACCCGCAAAGTCAGCAGGAGCGGCTCCAGTGGTACTTCCGCAAGTTGTTGGTCAGGAAAGCTTCGAAGAAATCCCTGTATCGCAAATGCGCAAAACTATTGCCAAACGCCTGGCGGAAAGCAAGTTCGGCGCGCCACACTTTTACCTTACCATGGAGATCAATATGGATAAGGCAGTTGAAGCGAGAAAGAGTATCAACGAGGTCAGTCCTGTGAAGATTTCGTTCAATGATATGGTTATTAAAGGTGCAGCCGCTGCCTTGCGTCAACACCCTGACGTGAATGTGAGCTGGCTTGGAGATAAGATGAGAAAGAACCATCATATCCACATCGGGGTCGCTGTTGCCGTCAAAGATGGCCTGCTTGTTCCTGTGGTACGGTTCGCCGATAACAAGTCTTTGTCGCATATCGCTACCGAAGTGAAAGATCTGGCACAAAAGGCACATGACAAGAAACTTCAACCATCGGATTGGGAGGGTAGTACCTTTACTGTTTCTAACCTTGGTATGTTTGGTATAGAAGAATTCACAGCGATTATTAATCCACCAGACGCATGTATCCTGGCCGTTGGCGGGATCAAGGAAACTCCAATTGTAAAAAATGGGCAGATTGTTCCGGGCAACGTTATGAAGGTCACACTTTCATGCGACCATCGCGCTGTTGATGGCGCTGTTGGATCGGCGTTTCTAAAAACCTTTAAAGGTTTAATGGAGGATCCCGTACGAATTTTAATCTAAAATTTTCATCTACATGAACGTGGATGCTATTCTGTGAGCCCCGGAGATATCGGGGCTTATTATTTAAAATTGATATGGAGAAAATACATTCGACAACTATTCTTGCCGTCTTGCATAATGGTCAGATAGCCATTGGCGGCGACGGACAGGCAACGATGGGCAATTATGTAGCAAAAAGTAATGTAAAAAAGATCCGGAGGCTCTCTGATGGAAAAGTACTCGCAGGGTTTGCAGGCTCGACGGCCGATGCATTTACGTTAATAGAGCGCTTCGAAGAAAAGCTTAGCAGTTATGGGGGGAATATGAAGCGTGCAGCCATTGAGTTAGCCAAGGACTGGAGGATGGATCGCTTTCTCCGGCGTCTTGAAGCGATGTTGATCACTGCAAGCAAGGATGAAATACTTGTACTTTCGGGAAACGGCGACGTGTTGGAACCGGATCATCAAGTCGCTGCTATCGGGTCCGGTGCCATGTATGCGCAGTCAGCTGCATTAGCACTAAAGAAACACGCACCCCATCTTACTGCAGAGGAGATCGTTAGAGAAAGTTTGAACATTGCTGCAGATATCTGCATTTATACGAACCACAACCTCGTCATTGAGAAGCTATAGATTCGTCTTTAGGTTCAGCGATTTTTTCAGGAGCATTCTGCTTTAGAATAAGCTCATCAAATTTGGACGGCGGTAGTTTGTCGTCGGCTTTCTTTTCATTAGTGTCTTCCAGCAATATCACGAAAGGTTTGAGCTGTGATGAATGCGATAGCAGGATTTTGAGTACTCCAATAGCTGGAACAGCCAGGATCATCCCTGCAATACCAAGGATCTTTCCTCCTATAACCAATGCAACAATTGCTGCCAATGCGTTAATGCTCACTTTGGAACCTGTTATCCTTGGAGTTATGAAGTTTCCTTCGAGAAACTGAACGACTAAAAAGACAATGATAACGCCCACACTATACCAGATGCTGTCTTTTGTGATCAGGGCCATAATGATTGGGAACAAAGCGCCAATAATGATCCCGACGTAGGGTATGATTGTCAACACGCCGGAAAGAATGCCGAAGAAGATCGCGTGATCGATCCCCAATGCTAAGAGTCCTATGCAGTTCAGTGCAGCGATAATCAGGGTAACCAAAGTCAATCCTGAAATATATCCACGTACTACCCGCTCGATATCCTTTTTCCATCCAAACTCTTCATCCCCAGGAATGAGGCTTAGGAAAAAATCTCGGAACTTGTCCCGATAGATCATGAAAAGGAAGATGTAGATCGGAATTTGCACAAGCGTCGAGAGTGCGGTTGTGGTAGATAGTAAAATGTCACCGAGATAAACGCTGACACTTTTCATGAATTCTGCCAACATCTTGTTTTGTTCCGACAAGCTCACACCAAAATCTCTGCGAAGAGTGCCACTTACCTGGTTCACAAACGTTTCAAATTTGGCTTGCAGGTTAGGAAGGTCGTTCAAAAGGCCAACTACCTGGTCCACAACCAGCCAAATAGTCAATCCGATTATTATCACCGTTCCCAAAAGCACCAGCGTTATAGATACGACAGGGCCGATGCGCCGTTCTTCGAGTTTCTTAACCAGGGGAAGCATGACGACCGTCAGAAAAGCGGCAAATGCTAGTGGCACAACGATATCACTTGCCAAAATAACAGCCGTAATGGACAGAGCTACGACAACAAGAAGCTTGTAAATATAGTCGAGGCGATCAAAGGGTTTAACGGGATTCGAGGGCATGAAACGAAGTTAAGCATTCTCAATTGCCTGCAAAATCAGGTTGCAGGATTCTACGATTTGCTCTGACGTAATAGTCAGGGGAGGAGCAATGCGGAAGCTGTAAGGGTGAGAGAGGAACCAATAACATATGACGCCCCTTTTCTTGCCTTCTTCTACAATGCGTGACACGATCTCCGCGGAATCAAAGTCGACGGCAAATAAAAGCCCGATCCGACGTATCTCCTTGATCCGTTCATGACGAAGGTATTTTTCAAAAAGCTTTCCCTTGGCTTCCACCTGATCTAACAATTTTTCGTCTTCAATCACCTGGAGTGTGGCAAGCGCAGACGCGCAGCACACGGGATTGCCACCAAACGTAGTGATGTGTCCCAGCATTGGATCGTGGGCAAGGCATTTCATTTTCTCGTGGCTGGAGATAAAAGCACCGATGGGAAGACCTCCGCCAAATGCTTTTGCAACGGTGAGGATATCTGGAACTATATCAAACTTTTGAAACGCGAAGAGCGAACCGGTACGTCCCATTCCACACTGGATCTCGTCAAGAATCAACAAGGCGCCGGTCTGATCACACCGTTCGCGTACTGCTTTCATATATTCTTTTGATGGTACACGTACACCGGCATCGCCCTGGACCGTTTCCATAATAACACAGGCAGTATGTTCGGTGATGTTTTTAAGATCCTCAATCACATTAAAATCGACGAATCGCACATCAGGTAATAGTGGCCGGAACGCCATCTTCTTTACTTCATTTCCAGAGACACTCATAGATCCGTGTGTGCTTCCGTGATAGGACTTCCGGCAGGATACAATTTCCGTTCTACCCGTGAAACGCTTGGCGAGCTTCAGCGCACCTTCATTCGCTTCCGTTCCGGAGTTCACAAAATAACTGC
>Ga0111538_10010249_pt1 | contig 12474 bp, 7 predicted proteins | sample SoiMethybrSBSTD1_FD_79669 | JGI IMG/M metagenome (GOLD analysis project Ga0111538, IMG submission 79669) | Bulk soil microbial communities from a Populus tree surrounding site in Tennessee, USA - Soil MetaG P. TD hybrid SBSTD1 (version 2)... | ecosystem: Environmental > Terrestrial > Soil > Tree...
AAGCTCGAAACCGAGCTCATCTCGACAGGGCTAACCGGCGCCCGCTGCAACCCCGTTTGCTCGGGGGGGCAGTGCTTCTGCACCATCAGCGCATCCCGCTCCACGACAATATCGGGACCGTTCACCCTCGAAGGGACCGACGTCGTCACGGCGTCGGGTGCGAGGTTCGCTTACTGCGCTTCGAATGGATCGCTGACATTGCGCCAGACGAGCGGTTCCGGAGGGATCGGCGGTCCGCTCACGCTGCGGCCTTATGCCGACGTCGTCACGCCGGAAATCTGCGATGGCGTCGACAATGACAAGAATGGCGCGGTTGACGACAAGCCGGTGGAATGCCCAACCGAGTGCAACACGAAGGGCGTGTGCGCGCAGGTGAAACAAACCTGCGCGGGCAGGAGCGGCTGGACCTGCGCGTACACGTCGCCCGCGTTCGAGAAAGACAAAGAGACCCTCTGCGACGGCCTCGACAACGACTGCGACGGCCTCGTCGACGAGGAGTTGGTCGGCTGTTTCGAGATTTGCGACGGCATCGACAACGACAAGAACGGGATGATCGACGACAACCCGAGGGACGTGCCCCCCTGCCCCAAGCAGCTCGGTGTCTGCACGGCCGGCGTCACGGCGACGTGCGGCGGCGCGGCCGGCTGGAAGTGCGCTTACACCTCGGCCGACTATCAAGCCGAGGAATCGAAATGCGACGGGCTCGATAATGACTGCGACGGCTTGGTCGACGAAGGGTGCGGGTGCCCGACGGGCCAAAGCAAGATGTACGTCGTCCGACGCGGAACGACGGGTGCCATCGTGCGCGCGAACCTCGATGGCACGGGGCTCGAAACGATTCAAACCTTCCCGGGCGGAAGCGTGTTTTCGACCAAGATCGACCCCTTGGAAGGCAAGATCTACTTCTGGGACTTCGCCACCAAGCAGTTTCATCGGATACCGCTCGGCGGAGGTCCTCTCGAGAACATCTGGACGGGCGACACGCAGCAATGGACGTTCGATCCCGCCGGTGACCGCATCTACACCGAGTGCGCGGGGCTCACCAACATCTGCGCTTTCGACCTCGCCGCCCCCACTACCAACGTGAAGCTGGTTTCGCCCGCTTCGGTGGCGGCGCTCGAGGTCGACTTGTTCCAGCGCAAGATCTATTGGTCCGACGTTTCGACGACGATGGACCGGCAGATCCGACGCGCCAACCTCGACGGATCGCTGGCGGAAAACGTGATCGGGACCCAGACCTTCGCCCCCGAAGCACTGATCGTCGATGGCCAGCGACAAAAGCTCTACTACTGGGCGACGAGCGACATCGTCGAAATCGATCTCGTCACGCGTACGCAAAGGACGCTCATCAACGTTCCGCAAGCGGGAGTCTCGGGCGTCGCGCTCGACGTTCGCGCGGGTAAAATCTATTGGTCGGAGAGTACGGGGGGGCGGATCGCGCGGGCCAATCTCGACGGCTCGGCGATGGAACCGGTGCTCACCGGCGTGCCTGATGCGGACGATGTCGTGCTGTTTCTCTGCTCTCCCTGAGGAGGCAAGCTCGCTCGCGCGCTCGCGACCAATGGACGGTGAGCTCGTCCGCATGGGTGCGCGGATCAGGGATGGCGCCGGATTTGCTTCGCACCTTCGCCGGTTCTCCGAACCAAGTGGAGGTGCGCGATGGTTATCGAAGATGCGGCGAGCGAGCCGATCATCAAAGAGCAAATCGAGCATGTGTCTTTTCTCGACACGCTTGCTGGCGAGCTGGCCGAGACCGTCAACGTCAATTCGGTGTTCGGCACGGCGGTCGAGCGCGATGGCGTGACCGTCATCCCCGTGGCCAGAGCCCGCTGGGGAATGGGAGGCGGCCTCGGCCCGCGCGCCACGCGCGAGGGCGAGCGCGGGGCCGAGCGGGGCGTGGGTGGCGGCGGGGGCGCGGTGTTGAAGCCCATCGGGTTCATCGAGCTTACCCACGGCAAAGCCAAATTTCGCTCCATTCGAGAGCCGTTCTTGGCGGCACCCATCGCTCTGGCGACGGGATGCTTGGCTCTCCTCGGCGCAGCGGCGTCCATGCGCGAGCCAACCATGCGCAGACGCTTCAGGATGCGAAGGCGCGCCAGAATCCTTTCGCGACTATTTCGATGAAAGCGGCGCCGGAAAGATCATTCGTCGTGTTCGCCTCGCTGGACGGGCACTAAAGGTCGACCTTGATGTGCCAGCGGGGGTTACTGGCAAACGCCGCCGCACACGCGAGGGAGCAAAACCAATAATCGGTCCCGCGGTAGTGCAGATGCCCAGCCGCCCCGCGCCGGTCTACGAGAGCGTGACAAACCGGATCGGCCGGCGTCTCGGTCGCGCCCACGACGAGGGCGAGCGCAAAAAGCGGGACCGTGCCCCGCACGTTCTTCAGCGACACCGGACCGAGCTCGGCGACCGGGATGCCCCTGTCCCGTGCGGCGGCGGCGATGGGCTGCGTACCTAGGACCTCCCCTGCGTTCGCTTCTGCGGCCACCCGCGCGGCGAGGTTCACAGCGGCGCCGAACACATCGCCATCGCGCGCCACGGCGCCTCCGTGGTGGAGCCCTGCGCGAAGAGCCGGTAGTCCCGGCTCTTGCGCGGCTTCCGTGAAGAGCCGCTCGACGAAGACGACACCGGCGTCGGCATTCGACGATGTCACGAGGACGGCATCGCCGATCGTCTTGATGAGCCTGTCGCCAGGTGCCAGCGCTGCTCGGGTGAGCTCGGCGAAACGCGTTGCCACGTTGGCCGCGTCTTCATCTCCCTGTGCCTCCGTCAGGGCCGTAAACCCTTCGAGATCGATGAAACAAAAGGTCGCCTCGACGCGACTGGAGGATTGTTGACGTTTCACCACCCTTTCCAAGATACCACGGACGCACCTTGGCCACTCAGCCAGCCCAGATCCAGCCTCGGACCCTCCCCGCTCGACGGCTAGGTGTCAGCACGAGCCACTCGGAGGCTCGGTGATCGCGTCGAGCTCGAGCATCAGCCGCTCCTCGTCGCGATAGCCTTCATCCGTCTTGGCGGCGCGGCGCTGGTAGCCGTACCGTCGAAATCCGAACCGCTGGTAAAGACCGAGAGCATGCCCATTGTCAGCCATGACGGTCAGCTCGACGATGACGAGATCGGTTTGCGACCGCGCGTGGTCGAGCAGAGCCGCCACGAGACGATCACCAATGCCGTGGCCTCGCACCTCGGGAGCAACGTAGAGCCCCCACAGCGTCGCGCGGTGAGCCCGCTTCTGACGGAGCTCACGGCGCAGCCCAACGTGTCCGCATAGCTCCGGATCGAAGGCGCCGATCACGACGTCGCTCGGGCTGCCCGCTTCACCGCGGAGCAAGCCTTCCACTTCCGCGAGTGGATGCCCGCGCCATTCATCGGGCGATGTATTGAAAGACGCCGGGCTCTCAGTGAACGCGCGCAGGCGGAGGTTCCAGAATGCCTGCGCGTCGTTCACGATCAACGGCCGAATGAGCACGCCTTGTCGTAGCACGCGCGAGCTCGGTCCGGAGCGTTACCCCGCTGGCGGGCGCGCCTACGATGCGCGCCGCCTTCGTCGCACCACGGTGAGCGCAGCGGCCGCGAGGCCCACGAGCCAACCCGCGGAGCCCGCGCGATGACCGACCGTCGAGCACGAGCAGCCGTCGTCGGTGGGCGGCGGATTGCCGGTCGTGCTGCCACCGCTTCCGCCACTTCCTCCACTGCCGCCCGCACCGGCTGCGCCATCGGTGCGCGCGTCGGCCGTGCCGGCGTCGGAGACGCCGCCGTCGGAAGGATTGCTCGAATCCGTGCGCCCTGCGTCGTTGCTGACACCCGTACCGCCCGTGCCGCCTCCTCCGGTTCCGCCCGAGCCGCCGGAACCGCCCGAGCCACCGGTGCCGGCGTCGACGCTCGCATCGGTTCTCACGTCGGTGCCCGCGTCGATCGCGCCGCCGTCGGCTCCACCGTCGACGACGACGATACCGCCGTCGCCCGGATCGACGAAGACGTCGACGGTGTCGCCCGCCGAGCCTTTGCCGTCACTCACCGTAACGCGGAAGGTGAGCGTCGTGCGCGACGCCACTTGCGGCGCGGTGAACGTCGGTTTGGCCGTCGTCGCGGCGTTCAGCGTCACCGTCGGTCCCGCGAGCTGCACCCAGGTGAACGTGATGGGATCGCCCATCGGGTCGGAGCTTGCCGACGCGTCGAGCGTCACGAGCTGACCCCCGATGACGGTCTGATCAGCGCCTGCGTTGGCATTGGGAATACCGTTGCAATCGGCGGCGTCTTTGACGACGACGGGGAAAGGCTTGTTCGTAACGCCCGTCACCTTGATATCGTCAATCTGCCAGCCGAAGTCCCCCGCGCCGGAGTCGGTCGCGACGCGGAAACGCAGCCTGACGGTCTTGCCGGCGAGTTTAGTCCCGAAATCGAGCTTCAGCGCCGTGGTATTCGGATAGCCGCTGCTCTGGTTCACGAAACCGCTGCGCCCCTTCAAGGGGTTGTCGCTTTCCGGGTACGTCCCGATCGTGCCGTTGTAGCCGGGGGTGGCGAGGGTGCTGACGTCAGCCCACGTCGCACCGCCGTCTTGGCTCACCTCGATGACGGCGCCGTCCCAGTAGTAGACTGGCGTCGTCGCGGGGGGCACGGCGCCCGTCTCGAACTTGAACTTGTGCGTGAGATCGACGACGAAGCTCCCCGTCGCGGCTACGGCGAGATCCGGCGATTCCAGGCTTTCGTGGGCATTCGTTCCGACGTCGACGCCGTGCCAGAAGTGGCTCGCGTCGTCGCGCGGCGTGACCGATTCGCGCGCCCACACCGGGACCTTGGTGGGACCTTGGCGAATGGTCCACGGCGTGTTCTTCGCTTCGACGTCGTCGGTCGTCGATGCGTTCGGCGTCTCGTCGTGGTTGAAGCGGGGCTTCAGCACCGTATCGAACGTCGGCGTGAACGCATCGGCATCGGCGAGCGTTACCGTGAGGGGCAAGGTGCCCATGTCCATGAACGACGCATCGAGCTGCACGTCGACCGTCACCTTGGTGCTCGCGAGCCCTTCGAGCGCCGGAACTTGCACGACGCCACCGTTTCCGAACGTGACACCGGCGGTCGTCGTCTTCACCGTCGCGGTGGTCTTGCTGAGCGGCATAACGCCGGTGTTCTTCAGCTCGATGGTGACTTTGCCCGACTCGGTCGCATCGAGGTTGCCATCGTTGTCGCAGCTCTTCACGCTGTCGTCGATCGTCGCCGAGATGAACCCGAGGTCGCCTTTGACGACGAAGCTCTCGATGACGCCGGCGTTGTTCGTCGAAGTCGATGCGGGCGATTTGGCGCCCGTCCCGAATCCGCGCTTGGCGTACGCCGTCGCGAGCACCAGCATGTCGGCGCGATCGCTCGCCGCGGCGGCCGCGAGGATCGCGTCGCGCTGCTCGATGAAGGTCGGCTCCACGGGCGTGCCGAGCATGCCGGCCACGACGTAGTCGGCCATACGGCGCTTGGCCTCGGCGAACGTGTAGCGCGCGGGGACTTTCTTCGTCTCTTTGAGGAGCGCGACGTATCCCTCGTGCAGCATCGTCGTCCACACTTCGCCGGCGTTGTGCACTTCGGCATTGTCGCCACCGGCCGTCGATCCAGCGGGCAGCGACTGCCCGGTCATCACGTGCTTGAACGTGAGACCGTCCTTCGCCATCGTGACCGAGTACGGCTGACGGCGGATGCCGCGATAGAACGTATCGGTGGCGTACGCGGCGAGCGCGTAGGTGTTGTCCCAATTGTCGTTCTCACGGATGACCATGTGGAGCGCGATCCAGTCGCCCCAACCTTCGCTCATGGCGCCGCACATCGTTCCGCCGCACTTCACGAGCCGGTGATGGAAGTAGTGCCCCCATTCGTGGGCGACGATCGTGTTGTCGATGGTACCGTCGCGCTGGGGCGTGCCGGTCCACACGTACATCTGCATGCGAGGCGACGCGCCGTCGGCCGGCGTGCTCATGTTGGCGTTGTCGCTCTGCCCCGAATCGGCCGAGTCCTGCGCCTCGGCGTGCATGGCGTCGTTCTCGACGCCGCCGCGGCCGAAGTTGCTCTTTTGCGCGACACCCGCCTGCTCGTTGAAACCCGAGTCGTACCAGTAATCGTGCAGCCAATTGGTAGTGTAGAAGAGCTGCGTGACGGAGGCCTTGATCTGATCGGTCGACACGTTCGGCGCTTGCGCCGTGTTGTAGGTGCGATCGAAGGCGCGCGCGGCGGTGGTGTTGGCGCGGTAGTCGCCGGCGTTGTAGCCGTCGTTGACGATGCCGCCGTCGGCGAGCTCGCGGTTGTCGCGATCGCTGTACGCATCGACGTTGTTGCCGTTCGACTCGGTGGCGTTCGCGTCGAGCCACGGATCGAGCGCCCCCGCGGGGAGCTTCTTGAACGAGTCGGTCTCTACGAGGATCGGCATCGCGTAGGCCGGTTTGCTCGTGTCGGTCGAGTTGCCGGTCGGGTGCGGGGTGTAATCCCCGCGCGGCCCGTCCATGGGGATGTTCCCCGCGGTGGCATCGGCCCACACGCGGTACTTGAAGGCTTCGTACGCCGTTAGACTCTCGCGGTAGAGGAGCCGGCCATCGGACGCCGCGAACACGTACGCGTACGCGTCATTTCCTTTCAAGACCGTGCGACCGATGACCTCGGCGTAGTAAGCGGGGACGAGCTTGCCGCCGAGTGGAAAGAAGATCTTCTTGACCCGCGCGGGATCGAGAAAGCGAAAGCCCTGCGTGCCGGGGGCGGCGAGCGCGAACTTCTGATAGCCAGCCGCGTCTTTGCCGAGATCGTTCAGCGCGACCGACGAGGTGAGGCCGTAGAGATCGCCGAGCGCGCGCTGCAGCGCCTCTTCCGCCGGAAGCGCGAACGAGAGCGAGCGGAGGTAGTCGGGCGTTCCCGCGGGATGCAGTCCGCCCGAAATGGCGACGAGCTCGTGGCTCGGGTCGAGAAACACGCTCGTCTTGCTACGCCAGATTTCGACGTCTCCCTCGCGCTGGACGAGCGACACGACGCTACCGCCACCGGGGATGGCGTGAACGATGCTCACCGCGGCGGCATCGACGAGCGCCGCAGAAATGCCGTAAGCATCCGCGAAGCTGCGCACGTAGCTGCGCGCCGCTTGCTCGGCAGATGCGAATCGAACGAGGGCCGCGGATGGAGATTTCACGGCCCAAACGAACTTCGGCGTGCCGTGGGCGGCGTCTTCGGATGCGACGAACGTGAACGGGGCAGCTTGCGCGCTCGCCGTCGATCGCGCGCCGAACGGCGCCGTCGCGTTGGCGTCGAAGCTCGGCAGATCCTTCGCGTAACCCGGCAGTCCTGCCAACGTGAGCCCGGTCAAAGTCAAAACGCCCGTTCGAATACGCATTCGTCGACCTCCGAAAAACCGGGCCGGCAACCTGACGGCCCGCGGCGTCGCTAGCAGATTGCGTGCGAGGAAGAAAGATGAACCTGCAACGTTACGGCTTCGTCATTTGCGAACGATCGTGCGTGCAGGCACGGGATCGCCCGGGCGGGTACCCAGGGTTTCGGCACCGATCTTCGGGGAGTCGGCGTCGTCGTCTCGGCCGAAGAACCAGTGGTGCTCGATGACGCGAGTCTCGGGCGATTTCCGCTTCGCGAAACCGGATGAGTCGTCGCGCGCCGATGCGCGGCTGAGCCTCCTCCGTCGTCGTACCGACCTTCGGCTATGCTTGATCGCATGGGGCAAATCGTCACCGAGACCCACGCTTGGCCCCTCGTCGTCGTTCGCCTTTCTGATCAGCCGACCCCCATCCTTGACGAGGATTACCTCGCATTCTTCGAAGGGCAGCGCGATCTCCTCCGGCGAGGGAGCAAGTTTGCGACCGTCGTCGACGTGCAAATGCGCGCACCTGCCTCCGCCACACAACGACGCATGATGGCCGATTGGCTGAAGGAAGCGGATGCCCCGATGCGGCGATGGGCCGTCGGGCTCGGCGTCGTCACGCGATCGGCCGTGATCCGCGGCGGCCTTCGAGCGGTCTTGTGGATCAAGGAGCCCGCCGTTCCTACCAAGGTCGTGGCGTCCCTTTTCGAAGGGATCACCTATTGTCTCGCGCAGCTTCAGGCGCACGGCGTTGCCGGCCTCGACCCCGCCCGCAAGTTGCTCGACGAAGCCCGCCGTACGATGAAGTAGCGCACGAAACTCGCGTTGGCGGCCGTCATTCCTCCGCCGCGGTAGTAGACGACCAGGAGGATGTGCGGACGCTGGTGTCGCGGATGGCCCTGTTTTTCGCCCTCTTGACGAGTCACTCACATATGAGTTACGGTCCGTTCACTCGCCGGAAACAATCTCTGTCTCGCACGTCGCGCGCGCCCCCCACGGACGCTCGTCTACCTCGTGCCTCGTCTTGCCATCGAGGGAAGCATGCAGCGTACGGTGTCGTGCGGGGGGCTGATTGCGCAGGTAGTGCTGGCTCTGGCGCTCTCCGGGTGCGTTGGGGAATTCGGCGATGAAGCGGAGCCCCCCGCTGAAGCAGGGGCGCGCGAGGGTGGGGGCGATGGGCGAACGGGGCTCGTGCCCGATGGGTCGCGAGGCGCCTCGCCCGATGTCCACTCCATCGACGGCGAGACGATCGACGGCGGAGCGATTGCCGATACGGGCGCGCCGCCGAATTCCGACGGAGGCGCCCCCCCGGTCACCCCGCCGGATGCCGGCACTGCCGACGTCGTGAATCCCCCCGCAGGTTGTGCACCTCCGGCCCGTCAGCTCCGGCTTCTCACGCGGCGGGAGTATCGCAATACAGTACGGGATCTGTTTGGGCTCGCGGATCCTTCTTTGCCATGCGCGCCGCACACCTTCGTCTTTGACGCGGCCGGGAAAAAGCCGGCCAAGGTGCACGTGGCGGGTACTTTCAACAATTGGGCGAAGACGATCGCCGAAGGTGGATGGGCGCTCGAGTTTGCCGCGGACAAGCAGGTCTGGTCGCTCGTGCGCGCGCTTTCCGGCGGCGACTATGCTTACAAGTTCGTGATCGACGAGCGGGAATGGGTCGCCGATCCTTCCAATCCGCGCACGGCCGACGATGGCCAAGGCGGGAAAAACTCGCTGCTGACGATCGCCTGCGGCGGACCCGTGGATGCGGGACAGCCCTCGCTTCCGACCGATCTCACCGCGACGTTCCCCGTCGAATCGCGACCGCGCAAAGACAACTTGTCCGACCTTTTCCCCTTCGACGATGCGGCGGAAAAGCAGGTCGCCTCGCCGACGCACGTCGAAGAATATTGGCGGGCAGGCAAGGCGATCGCCGAGCGGCTAGCCGGCACGCTTGCCGCGCTCGTCCCCTGCGCTGGCAACGCCGACGCGGCTACGTGCGCCGACAAGTTCGTACGGCAATTCGGGCTGCGCACTTTCCGCCGGCCGCTCAGCGACGCGGAGATCGCGCGGTATACCAAGCTCGTGACGGCTTCGCCGAGCTACGCCGCGGGGCTCGGCACCGCCGTACGCGCCTTCCTTTCCTCTCCCTATTTTCTCTATCGCGCGGAAGGTGCGCAAATCGCGGCGGGAGCCGCTGGGCGCATCACCGCGTACGAAACGGCGAGCGCGATCTCTTATCTTCTTTGGGGATCGATGCCGGACAAAGAGCTGTTCGATGCGGCCGCCGCAGGCCAATTGGACACCCCGGCGGGGATCGAGCTGCAGGCGCGGCGGCTCCTCGGCGATCCGCGCAGTCGCGACACGGTGGGATCCTTCGCCGCGCAGTGGCTCGGGGCTGAGGAGATCCTCGTCGCCGACAAGGATGTGTCGCTCTTTCCTGCCGCGACGGCGACCGCTCGCGCGAGCATGGTGGAAGAAACGCGGCGATTCATGACGAACGTCGTGTTCGATGGGTCGCACACGTACGACGAGCTGTTGCGGGCCGATTACACCTTCGTCAACGCCGAGCTCGCGTCGATTTACGGAATCGCAGGCGTCGCGGGCAGCGCCTTGCAAAAGCAGAAATATGCGGACGGCTTTCGCACGGGATTCCTCGCGCACGCGAGCCTCCTCGGGACGTATGCGCGATCGGACCAAACGTCACCCATCAAACGCGGGCTGTTCGTCCGCCGTCGCCTTCTCTGTCAGGACTTACCTCCGCCCCCTGCCGACGTTCCGCCGGTGCCGGCCGTCGATCGCAACGCTACGACCCGCGAGCGATTCCGTCAGCACACGGCGAGCGCAGGTTGCGCCTCTTGTCATCGTTACATCGACGGCATCGGCTTCGGGTTCGAACGGTTCGACGCGATCGGCAAGCTTCGCGACAACGACAATGGCCATCCCATCGATTCGTCGGGCGATATGAACGACGTCGAAGGACTGCAGACCAACACCTCCGGCCCTTACACCGACATTCGGGGCCTCGCCGACATCCTCGTCGCCAGCAAGGCCGCCAAGAGCTGTCTTGTCACGCAGTATTACCGCTTCGCGCGGGGTGCCTTCGAGACGAGCGACAGCAGCTGTGCGATCGACCAAATCCAATCGCGCTTCCGTGAGCGCGCCTACGACATCCAAGAGCTTTTGATCGCGCTCACGCAAACGAGCGATTTCGTGACCCGCCGGTGAATCGAGTGAAGACGATGCCCCCTACCCGCCTAGGTCGACGATCTCTTCTGCAGGCCCTCGTCGGTGCGGTCGCGGCCGCGCCGCTCACGGCGCTGCCCCGGCGTGTCGCATCGGAGGCGAAGGCGAATGTCGCGCGCCGGGTGATTTTCTTCTATTTCCCGGACGGCGTGCCCGCCACGAGCCAGTCCGGGGAACCGAGCCTTTGGCACGCCACCGGCTCAGGCATGAATTTTCAACTCTCCGACATTCACACTTCGCTATTGCCATTCAAAGACAAGTGCGTCTTTTTGAACGGGCTCACGATGGGCCCCACCGATGCCGGCAGTCACCCCGGCGGGGCGCAGAAGCTCCTCACCGCGGTGGACCATGCCGGGGGCGCATCGATCGATCAAGTGTTGGCGCGATCGCTCGGCGTTCCACTGCTCTACCTCGGAGCCATGGCCACCGAGGGGATCTCGTATCCCGCCGCCGGGACGGCCCCCGCGGCCCCCGAAAACAATCCGCGGGCGGCTTTCGATCGACTCTTTCCGGGGGGTGCGACGCCGAACCCCACCACCCCTCCGGGCGCCTCCGATGCAGACGGGGCGAGCATTCTCGATACCGTGCTCGCCGACATGAACGAGATGAGCCGCGCTTGGGGGCCCGTCGAAAAGACGAAGCTCGATCTCCACATGAGCGCGCTGCGCGATCTCGAACGCAAGGTCAAAGCCGTGCCCGGCGCCGACGCGGGCACCTCGACCCCCGTGTCCTGCGCGAATCCGCGTCTCGGCACTTACGATGTCAATGCGATGAATGCCCCCGCGAACTTCCCCGCCATCTTGCGTGCGCAAACCGATCTCATGGTGCAAGCGATGGCGTGCAATCTGACACGCGTGGGACTCGTGCAGTGCTCGGTGCATACCAGCGAGCTCAACATGGCAGCTTTCCCGAGCACCCCCATGTTCATTCCCAACTACTATCTCGGCAGCCACAAGGCGTCGCACTACGGCACGACGCACAACGAACAGGACGAGCTCTTTCGCGCCTTTCATCAACAGGTCCGCTGGTGGGTCGACCAATTCGCCTACCTGCTCCAGTCGCTCGCGAGCCGCCCCGAAGACGGCGGAACGATGCTCGATCATTCGCTCGTCCTGCTCTGCACGGAAGTGTGCGACGGCAATACGCACAACCACGACAACATGCCGTTCATCCTCGCCGGTGGGGGCAGCGGCACCGTTCGCACGGGGCAGCTGCTTCAGTCGACCGATGCGCCGCACGCTGCGGTCTATGCCGCGATCGCGCAGGCCATGGGCAAACCGATGAAGTTCGGCCAAGCGAACGCCGATCCGCTGGCTGGCTTGCTGGCATAAGCCCGTTGCGCACACGCGCACGTGCACCGGTAAGAGCACGTGGCGCGTCTCGTCGGACAGATCCGAAGTAGTTAGTTGAAATCCCCGAGCAGAATTTCTTCCACTTCGTATCGCAGTAGGCGTTCGGCACGCACTCCGTGCCTGTGCACGCACCACCAACCGGCACGCGCGCAACGCACACGCTCCCCAAGTCCGTCGAGCAACGCGCTCCGTCATCGCTCGCTTACACAAGCCACGAATGGTCCGCGTTGTTGACGCTCAAAGCAGCAGCGCGCCGCGGGCTCTTCCCACACAGCACGCATGCCTCCCACATCGGCAACGTGAGTAGACATGAGCGCTGTCGACAGCGCGCTGTGCGATAAACGACCGCCGCGCCGATGTCAGAAACAACGCCGCGCGCAGCGCTCGACGTTGCCTCACGCTACGATCCATCTCATGCGGGCTTTCTTTGGTTATCTGGTCGCTGCGTGTGTCGTCTGTGCATGTGGAAGCAACGATGATGGCGGTCCGAGCAGCGGCGTCGACGCCTCGCGGTCCGACGTTGGGACGCCGAACGACGACGCGCCTGCG
>Ga0111538_10010252_pt1 | contig 12471 bp, 9 predicted proteins | sample SoiMethybrSBSTD1_FD_79669 | JGI IMG/M metagenome (GOLD analysis project Ga0111538, IMG submission 79669) | Bulk soil microbial communities from a Populus tree surrounding site in Tennessee, USA - Soil MetaG P. TD hybrid SBSTD1 (version 2)... | ecosystem: Environmental > Terrestrial > Soil > Tree...
CAAGTCTTTCCAGCGTGGGGTTGCGAAAAGACGCATTTGACTCTTGATGCCGGTCTGGTGCGCATCGACAACTTTGAAGACTGGACGTCTCAGGTTTTTGGAATCGGTGAGATTGGCCCACCATTCAATGCCACCGAACAAACCACTACACTGGATCTCATTGGTTGTCCTGTGCGTGCATTCGGAGGCTCCAGCGGAGTCATCGAGGGCGAAATACAGGCGCTGTTCTATCGTTACGAATCGCTTGGTGGATACGATTACACGACTGATGTGCTTATCGGCCCACGCATTCAGGACGATGAGAACGCTTCACTCGCCCCGTTCACGAGGGGTGGGGACTCAGGCACAATCTGGTTCTACGATCCACCTGAGTCGATTCCGGAAGGTCACGAAGACATCGCACAACACACAGCCGCGGAAAGAGGAGAGCGAGCTCGTCGCTTACGACCCGTCGCTATGCAATGGGGCGGCCAAAGGTTTAAGGACGCGGACAAATCATCGAGTGCTTTTGCGTTAGGGAGTTTTATCTCAACTATCTGTCGCGCACTGGACGTCGGCATCGTTCGCGACTGGAGCATCGGGCATGACGAGTATTGGGGGAAACTCGGTCACTTCGCTATTGGTTGGAAGGCATGTGATCAGCTTTCCGGACGACTTGAAAAACTGATGCGTAAGAATCAGGCACGCATTGGCTTTGGCGACGAAACCCTGGGAAAGGGCTCAGCATTTCGCATGGGGCGAGGCGCATTCGTGCCTCTCGCAGATGTGCCGGATTATGTTTGGGTTATTTCCAATGCCCACCCCAACGAAGGGATCCAGCACTTCGCGGACGTCGACATTTTCTCGATCAATGGCGGCGACACGATGTTGGCAAAGTGCCATGCAAATCATAAGAACGTCTCAGCTAAAAAGTGGAAAGCATATTTCGATGGATTCGCAAGTGCGGGTGTTGGTCCTGAAGAAGGAACGTTGCCATTCCGCGTCTGGCAGTTATGGGACGCGATGGTCGAGTACTTAAAGAACAAAGACGTGATTCACTTCGTTGCTGCCGCAGGTGTGCTTGGTCACTACGTCGGCGATGCTTCTCAACCTCTGCATTGCTCCTATATGCATCATGGCGTGCCGCCGATGAAGAGTGTTCAGGGTCGAAAGTACCCGTACCCCAGAAGCAGTGCCAAATTTGCTGCTTTCAAAGAAACACGGGAATACTTGATTCATGGCATCTACGAACAAACGATGCTGGAGATCGATACTCCGACGGCGCTCGCGAGAGTGAATGACATACTCAACCAGGGTAATCCGCACAACCGGAACATCCAGAGCGGTCATGATGCTGCGGTTGAAACGGTCGAGCTAATGTTTCAATCACACAAGGCACTCAAGCCAACCACTATCATCGCTGCCGACGATCCGTCGCTTGGTCCAAAGACCAGAGCAAAGCAATTATGGAACAGCACTACCGTGCGAAATGCCACGGAGCATTCTTTAGCGGAAAGCGTGTTTTTGCTCGCCGACCTCTGGACGTCGGCGTGGGCAGCCGGTAACGGCGATGCGATCGCCGCTTCGCAGCTTGTAGAGTTTAGCGAAGACGACATCGAAGACATCTATCGTGGCGAAGCCGACTTTGTACCGAGTCTGAGTCTCAAACGGATGGCGCAGAGTGGCGACTTCGAACCCCCACAATAAAAGGCTATCCACAGATTACGCGGATCTAAAATCCATCTGTGTAGTCTGTGGATAAATAAACTTTTATTGACTTTTCGCGGTTCATACTTTATGTTCCTCGCCGCCTAAAGCTCAGGGTTACCGCTTATCCCCGACCTCCCCCGGTTGGGAGTACTCCAAATTGGCCAACTAACCTCTGTCGATATAGTCACTTCACGCGGGTCATCGAGTTCTCAACTAAAAAGGTTTCAAGTCCATGCTGCGGTCCAATATCCTGATTTTCTCTGCTCCCCAAGATCAAGAGACGGGCTCAAAAATCAAACGCCTCATCGAATGCGATACGAGCCTCAATGTCAAACAGGTCTGCGGACGCCTCAGCAACGCAGACTTCGCGCAAGGTCTACCACCGCAACTATTAATCGCGATCGTGCCTAGAACCAGGGAAGAAACTGCTGCATTCCTGAGAGAATTGAATTCCCTGGACGTTCGAACTTCCGTTATGACAGTAGTAAGCGCAGATGGTCCGACTGATGGTCTGGAAAAGTCACACGACTTTATGTTTACGCCTTTGCAAGAGAGTGAAGTGCTCTTACGTGTGCGCCGGCTGCTGAACGCAAGCCACAGAAATACCACCATAAATGACGCGACCGGAGCGTGCGGTTTGGCCCAAATACTTGGCGAAGATCCCAAGATGGTCCATTTGAAACGCCGGATTCCGATTGTTGCCCGTTTCGATTCGACCGTGCTGCTCACAGGCGAAACCGGTACTGGCAAAGAGCAATTTGCGCGAGCGCTGCACTATTCGAGTCCACGCGCAGCGAAACCATTTCTGCCGGTAAATTGCGGGGCCATTCCCACGGATCTCTTTGAAAGCGAGTTATACGGACATCGCCGTGGGGCGTTCACCGGCGCGGTCAGCGCTGAACCCGGACTCATTGCCGAAGCCGAAGGCGGCACACTTTTTCTCGATGAGGTGGAGACTCTCAGTCTTACCAACCAGGTCAAATTGTTAAGGTTTCTCCAGGATCAGGTTTATTACCCGGTTGGATCTGCAAGGCCAAAACAGGCAAACGTCTGGATCCTGGCTTCGACCAACATCGAGTTGCCGCTAAAGATTCAGGACGGCACTTTTCGCGAGGATCTCTACTATCGTTTGGCCGTAATAAGTCTGGCGCTACCGCCGCTCCGTCAACGAAAGTCGGATATTCCGTTGCTCGCGGCTCATTTCTGGCGAGTGTACTCGGAGCGAGCGGGGCAAAACTCGTCACCCTTGTCCTCGGAAATCATGGATGCGTTGTGTCGCTATCACTGGCCGGGCAATGTGCGTGAGCTCCAGAATGTGATTCAACAACTGACGGTGCTGAACGAGCTGGAAACGATCCAAAAAGAAAACTTACCGATCCCAAGAACGGAAGGCTGCGAAGAGAGCAAGCCGGTTTCATTTGCAGAGCGAAAAGCTTCTGTTATTGCAGAGTTTGAAAAACACTACCTGACCGACCTGCTCCGCACTCACAACGGAAACGTGACCCACGCCGCCCAGGAGGCCGGCAAGGATCGCCGTGCCTTCGGTCGTTTGATAAAGAAGTACCACATCGACAAGCAGCATTGTGCAAAAGGTGGGCTCTAAGAAGGTAGACAGGATCTTGTAAATCCTGTCAAACGTCTTCCTCAGAACCTAATTGTGCAGAGTTGGACCATGGGCGCCCATCTACTGGGACACATTTGACCCACTCGACTTATTCTCTGGTCCACAACGATTTAGCAGACACGCTGCGCACAACCACTGGGCCATAGACGTCCCGGATCGCCGAACAACTCACTCCGACGTTTTCAAAAACCCGAACGAAAATCTCAATCCGGCTCGTGGCATCGTTCGTGCTTTAGTCCGACTTACCTTTCAGACACATAGACGGGCAGAGAGATTGATGCGTGAAGGAACGACCACAAAAGGAAACAGATATGGCTAAAGCCATTCTGGAGTACCTGCAAGGTCATCCGGACGCCAAAGATACTCTGGAGGGTATCGCGCAGTGGTGGCTTTTAAAGGAGTGGACGGAGAGAAATTATCATCAGATCGAAGCCAGCCTCGCTGATCTGGTAAACAGAGGACTGGTAATAGAGCGCCGGCGCGAAGGAATGCCACCCTACTATTGGCTTAACCGCGCCAAGCAGGATGAGATCTCTCAAATCTTAAACACAAAGGAATGAAGTCTCATCTTGAATCCTGAATCCTTCATCCTTTGGGCCAAGCAAATCCCAATTGGAGGTAAAAGATTATGCCGAGTGCACTGACCTTTCCAGGCGTGTACGTCGAGGAAATCCCCAGCGGCGTGCGAACGATTACTGGGGTTGCGACATCAATCACCGCATTTGTCGGCGCCGCCAGACGTGGGCCCATTGTCAGCTCCAATCCAGCCGACAACCCCGTCGTAATAAACAGCTTTGCGGATTATGAACGCATCTTCGGCGGCCTCTGGGTGCCGAGCACGATGAGTTACGCCGTCCGCGACTTCTATCTGAACGGTGGCAGCCAGGCAATTATTGTACGGCTGTCCAACGGAACAGCAGCGACCTTCCCTGCAATTGGAGGTCTCGCACTCTCGGCCAAGAGTCCTGGCGTGTGGGGTGAGAGCCTGCGCGTTCGGATAACACATAATCCAGCGAACGCGGCGCTCTACAACATCGTGATCCGCGACACTGGCACCGGCACAGAGGAGCGTTTTATTAACGTCTCCAACAGTCACGCTTCACCGCGCAGCCCTGACAAAATTCTGAATCAGACCTCAACGCTGGTTAACGTCACCGCTCTGCCGGCAGACAATACTTCACCACCTGCTCACGTACCCGTGCCGACCGGCGATCCATTTGCCAACAACGCGCCGGCAAACAGTTTCACACAGGCGAATACGGATGGCGACGATGGAGGCGCGCTGACTGACACCGATTTCACCGGCAGTCTTGCTCAGAAGACCGGGATTCACGCGCTACGCAGGACCGATCTCTTCAACTTGCTGTGCATCCCGCCAATCGATCGAACTACCGACGTAGGTGGAGCAACCACGCTGACAGCCGCACTCGCGCTGTGCGTTGAGCGAAGGGCGATGCTCATAGTCGATCCGCCGAGCAGTTGGACCACCGTAGCGAACGCTGTAACCGGTATCGGCACGTTCCCGTTGTCAGGAACTGACGCGCGTAACGCGGCAATTTTCTTCCCGCGACTCTCGCAGCCCGATCCGATTCAGGACAATCTGATCGACAACTTTGTACCGTGCGGCGCCGTCGCTGGAGTTTTTGCACGCACCGACACGCAACGTGGAGTTTGGAAAGCACCCGCCGGTTTGGATGCGACTCTCGCAGGCGTTCCGGCACTGCAAATCTCGATGACGGATCCGGAGAACGGTCAACTCAATCCACTCGGAGTCAATTGTCTTCGTTCGTTTGGAGTTGCCGGTCGAGTTGTGTGGGGCTCGCGAACGTTGCGCGGCGCCGATCAATTAGCCGATGAATGGAAATACATTCCCGTGCGACGCACAGCACTCTACATCGAAGAGAGCCTCTTCAGAGGGACGAAGTGGGTCGTGTTCGAGCCGAACGACGAGCCGCTGTGGGCGCAGATCCGACTCAACGTCGGCGCGTTTATGCACAACCTGTTTCGGCAAGGCGCGTTTCAGGGAACCACGCCACGCGATGCTTACTTCGTCAAATGCGACAAAGAAACTACGACGCAAAATGACATCAACCTCGGCATCGTGAACATCATCGTTGGTTTCGCACCGCTCAAGCCTGCCGAGTTCGTCGTCATTAAACTGCAGCAGATGGCCGGCCAGATTGAGGTCTAAGGCAATCGAAAAAAGAGGAGCATCGCAATGGCACAATTTACAGTTAACGCTCAGCGTTTCGACCCTTACAAGAACTTCAAATTCCGCGTCAAGTGGGACGCCAAGTATGTCGCCGGCGTGAGCAAGGTCAGTGCACTCAAGCGCACGACTGAAGTAGTCAAACATCGCGAAGGTGGTGATCCCAGCAGCAGCCGGAAATCTCCCGGCCGTACGGAGTACGAAGCGATCACTCTCGAACGCGGCGTGACCCACGACAAAGAATTCGAGCAATGGGCCAATAAAGTTTGGAACTTTGGCGCCGGCCTGGGCTCGGAAGTCTCACTGAAGGACTTTCGTAAGGACATCATCATCGAGGCTTACAACGAAGCCGGGCAGCTTGTGATTGCCTACAAAGTGTTTCGTTGTTGGGTGAGTGAATTCCAGTCGTTACCGGATCTGGATGCAAACGCCAATGCCATCGCAATCCAACACTTGAAACTGGAGAACGAAGGTTGGGAACGCGACACAGAAGTTCCTGAACCCAGCGAGCCGACATTTACCGAGCCGGCATAAACAGGAGCGGAGTGCTAGCTCTGAGCGCAACTAATCTTCTCACGGCGTGGGAGCAGGGGCTCGCGCAACACCCGCTGCAACGTGCCGTGACATTACTGGCTTTGGCGTGGCCCGAGAAAACCACAGACGAATGGGCCAGGGTCAGCATCGGCGAGCGCGATCGCCAATTGCTGCAACTGCGACAGGAGTTGTTTGGTGCGAGGTTCGAGGCAATCGCCGGTTGTCCGGAATGTGGTGAGCGCCTCGAACTGACGTTTAGTACGCAGGATCTGCTGGCCCAGCGCGCCGAAATGGAAACTGCTTCCGAGCCGCTGAAATTGAGTTCCGGCGGCTATGAAGTGGACTACCGCGTGCCGACAACCGATGACTTGCTGGCGGTTGCCGGTAATCCGGGCCAGGCCAGAGAACTTCTGATCGAGCGTTGCGTCGCAGCGCGAAATGATGGCGTTGCAATTTCCGCATCGGCACTTCCGGATGAGGTGGTAACGCTTTTAGGACAAAAGATGGCTGACGCTGATCCACAAGCGGAGGTTCAGATACTTCTGACCTGTCCCGCTTGTTCGCATCATTGGCCCACAGTCTTTGACATTCTTTCTTACCTTTGGGGCGAGATCGAGGACTGGGCGCAGCGGTTGTTGCAGGACGTTCACTCGCTCGCGTCAGCTTACGGCTGGAGTGAACGCGACATCCTGTCGATGAGCGCCACGCGCCGTCGATTGTATTTAGAGATGGTGGGTGCTTGAGGAACTTACTGTAGGGGCGGCCCTCCGTGGCCGCCCCTCGCTAGCTGCCGCGCCACCTGGATAACGTCTTGATTGCCGCAAGGGGCGGCCACGGAGGGCCGCCCCTACAGTTCGGTGAACGTAGCATGAGCGACTTGTTTACCAGTCTTGTGGATCGCACTTTCGCCCGCACGCCTGTCCTCGAGCGGCGCCAGCCAACTCTGTTCGAACCGGCAATTGACGCGGCGCTCAGTGAGCCATCGTTACAAGAACAGGTGAACTTTGTAGAAAGCAAACCTTCAGCGCGAGAGTCAAAACAGATCTCCAAGAACACTGCGCCTTCCCCCCAACCATCGTCGACGCTCGAAGAACCGGAAGCGCCTGATTTGGAAGCTCGCCCCGCACGCAGGCTGCGCGTTCGCGACACTTCAGCGACGGAAGAAGACGTTGAGAGAAAGCGGCTCGCGCCCATTTCTGCCACACCGGTAAAAGAGACAAGGAAGCACGAAGAACCGCGTCATGATCGAAAACCGTCACCGGTCGAACCACCCAAACCACTCACCATCACTCCTGAACGAAGGCTCGAGACCATCGTCGAGAAAACAATTGAACGAGAAGTTATAAAAGAACAAGCACCCCAAGGTCCCGCGATTAAAGAAATCCAAACCCTTGCGCAACCGAACCTGCAACAGAAACCAGCGCTCCGCGATGAGCGGAACTCGACAGAGCCGCCGTCGAAAGTGGAAGTGAAACATCTGCCGCCACCCAAAGAAGCGACAGCCATCAAGCCACTGGCGCCGAAGAATCCGCCACCGCAACGAGACATACCTCCAAGGACGCGTGCCGCAGCACGGGCCGAAGCGAAACGCCGGCCGGAGCCGGCTGCTCCGATCATCAACGTCACGATCGGTCGAGTTGAAGTGCGGGCCACGACACCTGCCAACGGCAAGACTCATGCAGCGCGACCTGCCGCGCCAAGATTGACTCTTGAGGATTACCTGCATTCGCGAGGTAAAGAAAACTAAATGAGCAGCCCTCTTGCCATCGCCGCTGTGACCGCCGTGCTCAAGGACCTGCTCAACGACGGGTTGTTGAATCACGACCTTTCATCGATCGGGAGTTTCACGGTTACGGCTTTGCCTCCCGATCGAATCTCAACCGGTCAAAACGAACCGAATCAATTGAATCTGTTTCTGTATCAGGTCACGCCTAATCTCGGATGGCGTAATCAGGGACTGCCGTCGCGCGATGGGAATGGCGTGCGGCTTACATCCGCGCCTTTGGCCCTCGACCTTCATTACCTGCTCACGGCGTACGGCTCACAAGACCTCAATGCGGAAATCCTGCTTGGCTATTCGATGCAACTGTTGCACGAGACACCGGTGCTAAGCAGGGCGCAATTACGCACCGTGCTCGGTGCCCCGTCTCCCGTCAACGGCGCGATCTCGCCCTTGCCTTCGATATTCGGTCCGCTCAGCGCGATCGATCTGGCCGATCAGGTCGAACTCATCAAGCTCACGCCGGTTTTTCTCACCACTGAAGAGCTCTCGAAGATCTGGACAGCGATGCAAGCTCGTTATCGTCCATCGATGGCCTACATGGCTTCTGTTGTTCTGATTCAAGCTCAAAACCAGGGCACGTCTGCACCACCAGTGCTCAAGCGCGGCGCGGACGACAGAGGTGCAACAGCACTCGCAGCCCCCTTCCCGACACTCGCAAGCGTGCGACCTGCGGCGTCAGAGTTCCTGCCTGCCATGCGGCTTGGCGATGACTTGTCAGTAACCGGATCGAATCTTGATGATCAGGGAACAATCACGGCGGTGCTGGAAAACAGCAGAGCGCAACTCATTCAGGAAATCAGCGTCGTGGCCGACTCGGCTTCGAAACTGACCATTCACGTTCCCAGCATCGCCGAGGATGCGGACGCAATGCATGAGTGGGCCATCGGTCTCTACAAGCTGATGCTTCGAGTAAATCGGCCCGGTATTCCCGCATGGACCACGAATAGCGTCGCAATCGCCCTCGCTCCTTTGATCACGGTGACGCCACTAAACGCCGCTCCCGGAACTGTCAATCTTCAGGTGACGTGCACGCCGCGTCTTTTACCAGAACAAGAGCAACAGGTGAGTTTGATCTTCGGATCGCGCGGTGTGCTGCCGGCAACCATAACCCAGGGCAGTCCCACCGACCCGACCACTCTGGATTTCACGATTCCCAGCGTTGCAGCCGGTGAATACCTGGTGCGTTTGCGCGTCGAAGGGATCGATAGCCTGCCCATAACGATCACTGGATCACCTGCGGTTCTCGATTTCGATCCACAACAGCGAGTCACGGTGGCTTGATCATGGAAGCATGGTTGGAACAGAACAATCGATACCTTGAAGCCTCGCTGCAGTGGCTGCGTTTGCGTCTGCAAAAGCTGGTTCCGGAACCGCCGGTCTCGTCCAGTTTGCCTGCACCCTCACCGGCCAACTACTCGGCAAAGGAGACGGCGCCAAAACGATTTTCGAAATGGATCGGAGCTGCGTCGAAGCCACAAAAGGAATTGCTGTTGCTGCCGGAGGGGAAACTGCCTTCGCTTGACGAGCAAATTGAGGCCGCCGCTGACGCGCGCGAAGCAGCGGCGGGCATCGATCCACCGCCCGCTTTGCTTCTGCTGGCCAACGGTTTCGATCTCTCACCATTCGAACGAGACACGCTACTCCTGTGTGCCGCGCAGGAATTCGATCCATCTCTCGGACAACTTTGCGCCGAGGCACAGGGTTGTCAGTCGCGTAACTTCCCGACTTTCAGTTTGGCGCTGACGCTGTTCGACGATCCGCGCTGGGATGCAATGTCGGCACACAGGCCGCTTCGCTATGCCCGTCTGATTGAAATCAGCCAGCCCGGTGCGATGCCCCTGACCTCGAGCGCATTGCGCGCCGATGAGCGAATAGTCAACTTCCTCAAAGGATTGAACGTCCTCGATGATCGCCTGTCAGTGTTGGTCCATGCGTTGAGTCCGGATCAAGACGGTGCTCTCTCCGCGTCACAATGCGAAGTTGTCGACGCGATAATCCAGCGCCTGAGCCGGATGGCCACTGAATCAAGTCTGCCCGTCATGCAATTGATTGGCACTGACGCGGGTAGCCGTCTCAGCGTGGCCCAGCGGGTCTGTGAACTAACAAATCGTCGGCTCTACTCGCTGAGCATCGAAACGTTGCCTGCGCAATTATCCGAAATAGAGACGTTCGTTCGTTTGTGGCAGCGAGAGAGTGTGCTGTTGCCGGTTGCACTCTACGTGGATGCCGATCAGGGTGAACATCCTTCTGCTGAAACTTCGGCTCTACTCAAGTTTCTTTCACGTCCGGTCGGGATGGTGTTTGTGGGTGTGCGCGAAACGCCATTGCGAATTGCCGCCATGAATTTTTCAGTAGATGTGGAAATGCCTACCGCCTCTGAGCAATGCGATGAGTGGACCAACACATTAGAGGTAGTAGCTCCTGAGCTCGACTCGCGCGAGAGTGCGAAGCTGCTCGCGGGCCAGTTCAATCTCAATCTAAACGACATTCGCAGTGCCGCGGAAATGGCGGTGCAGGCACTTTCCGAAGACGAAAAAATTGAACAACGGTTGTGGCGCACCTGCCGCGACTTCGTCCGTCCGCGCCTCGATTCTCTGGCACAGCGTCTTGATCCAAAAGCCACCTGGGATGACCTCGTGTTGCCGGAAGAGCAAACGGCACTGCTAAGGCAGATCGTCGGCCAGGTCAGAGAACGACACAAAGTTTACGATCAATGGGGATTTGCTGAAGTAATGAATCGTGGTTTCGGGATCAGTGCCATGTTTGTAGGCGAGAGTGGTACAGGCAAGACGATGGCGGCCGAAGTAATTGCCAATGACCTGGGCCTGAACCTGTACCGAATCGATCTCTCAGCGGTGGTAAACAAGTATATCGGCGAAACTGAAAAGAACTTGCGCAAACTCTTTGACGCAGCCGAACGCGGCGGCGCGATCCTCTTTTTTGACGAGGCCGACGCTCTGTTTGGAAAACGCAGTGAAGTGAAAGACAGCCACGATCGTTACGCCAACATTGAAATCAATTATCTGTTACAGCGAATGGAAGCCTTCAGTGGGCTCGCAATTCTCGCCACTAACATGAAGGGCGCGCTCGACACTGCGTTCATGCGGCGCTTGCGGTTTATCGTCAACCTGCCGTTCCCCGGTGTTAAGGAACGAAAACTGATCTGGCAGAGGGCGCTGCCTTCACAAACGCCGCAAAAGGATCTGGATTACGAGCGACTGGCTCGTCTGAATGTGTCCGGCGGCAACATTCATACTATTGCGCTCAACGCGGCTTTTCTCGCCGCACAAAACGGACAGGCTGTGACCATGCCGCTCTTGCTTTCCGCGGCGCGCGTCGAGTTGCGAAAGTTGGAGAAAGCCTTTAGCGAAGCGGAGTTTAGATGAACAATTCCTTCGATAGCGAGAATCAAAACCGTGATCGTTTCGCTCACCAGAGTCGCGGTGAGATCTCATTGCACATTGAGCGACTGGTGCTCGACGGTTTTGGGTATTCGTTGTATGAGCGCGGAGAGTTGCGGAATGCATTACAACGGCACCTGACCGCCTTGATCGCACAGGGTGGTCTCGGGAATTTGCTCGAAGGAGGGATGGTTCCGGCCCTGCGTGCCGAAGGGATCCAGATTCGTGCCGCGAGCCGACCCACCCAGGTAGGCGCCATGGTTGCCGGCAGCATCTTCAACTCGTTGAACCAAAAGATCTAGAGGTTGTGATGAGAAGTTTTACCAACGACGTAAAGAAGCCATCGATGACCGTACCTCCGTTGATCGTCAAACCTTCTCGGCTAAACGATGCCGACCGCAAACCACAGTGTGGCGGGTCGTCACACAAGAGTTGCGGCTGTGCAAAGTGCAGCTCGAAATTGCAAACGAAGCTCGTCGTCAATAAGCCCGGGGATCGATACGAACGAGAAGCCGATTCGATCGCCGAGCAGGTGATGCGAAACGCAATGCCGTCCGACATGGACCGTCATGCGGGCGCCGCCGCAGAACTTCCACACCCAGGTTCAAACGGACACGGGTTGATTTCCTCTCACGGCCAGCCGCTGGATGCACGCACGCGCGCATTCATGGAGTCGCGCTTCAACCACAACTTCAGCAACGTGCGCGTTCACACTGGTGCAGAGGCCGTGTCCTCAGCGCGCGACTACAACTCGAGAGCATTCACGCTTGGCCATGACGTGGTCTTCGGCGCAGGTCAATATGCGCCTCACTCATCGAACGGATTGAAGCTGCTGGCCCACGAGCTGACCCACGTGATTCAACAAAACGGCGGCGGAGTGTCTTCGCCGACGATCCAGCGCGACGGTGGTGGACCATCGCCGGTGGTAGTAGTCAGTGGACCTGCCGCCATCGCCAATGTCCCTGAAGACGCAGCGGAGAAAAACATACGCGAGTCGGGGAAAAAGGCTGAGAAGGCCGGTTTGATGCGCTTCTATCCAACCTCTGGTTATCCCGACTTTGTTAAGAACGCTCACAAGCAAGTTAAAGACAACGAATGCGCTTCCAAAGTCTTGATCAATGGTCACGGTGGTTCAGATAAAGACTCGGCCTGGATGACGATGGGATCGAGTACTGACCCGTCGCGCGGGTTTGGCACCACTGACATCGGCAATAACGCCGGCACGCTGGTG
>Ga0111538_10010256_pt1 | contig 12469 bp, 8 predicted proteins | sample SoiMethybrSBSTD1_FD_79669 | JGI IMG/M metagenome (GOLD analysis project Ga0111538, IMG submission 79669) | Bulk soil microbial communities from a Populus tree surrounding site in Tennessee, USA - Soil MetaG P. TD hybrid SBSTD1 (version 2)... | ecosystem: Environmental > Terrestrial > Soil > Tree...
GTGCCGGTCTCGCTGGTCGGTGCCTTCGCCGTGTTTCCGCTGGTGGGGTTTTCGATCAACACGCTCTCGCTGTTCGGGCTCGTACTCGCGATCGGCCTGGTGGTCGACGACGCGATTGTCGTGGTCGAAGCCGTGGAGCAGAAGATCGAAGCCGGCCTGTCGCCGCGCGAGGCGACGCTTGCCGCGATGAAGGAAGTTCAAGGGCCGGTTGTCGCGATCGCGCTCGTGCTGGCCGCGGTGTTCATCCCGGTCGCCTTCCTGGCCGGCATCACGGGCAGGTTGTACCAGCAGTTCGCGCTGACGATCGCGATTGCCGTGTTGATCTCGGCGTTCAATGCACTGAGCTTGAGCCCTGCATTGAGCGCGCTCTTGCTGCGCCCGCGCCGGGCGCCGCACGGCCCACTCCGCAAGCTCGGTGGCGGTTTCAATCGCGCGTTTTCGCGCGCCACGGAGGGCTACGTCTCGATCAACCGGCGCTTGATCCGAAAGCTCGCGATCCCGCTCGTGCTGCTGGCCGGCGTTTCCGCGATCTCGCTCGTGATCGGGCGCAAGCTGCCGACCGGCTTTCTCCCCGACGAGGACCAGGGTTACGCGATCTGCGCCGTTCAGCTCCCCGACGGCGCCTCGCTCCAGCGCACCAACGCCGTCTACGATCAGCTGAAACAGATCCTCGGAAAGGAGCGAGGCCTTTTCGCATTCAACGGCATCGCCGGCTATAACTTCGTTTCGCGCACGGCCGCGAGCTACTCGGGGACGGTTTTCGTGCGCTTCAAACCGTGGTCTGAGCGCGAGTCGCCCGAGCTCTCGGCGCAGGCCATCGTGAGCCGGCTGAACGCGGCGTTCGCCAAGATCCCGGAAGCCAAGGTGTTCGCCGTGCTCCCGCCGGCGATCCCCGGTATCAGCTCCACGGGCGGCTTCAGCATGATGCTGCAAGACCGCTCCGGTAAGCCCTACGAATTTCTGACGGCTCAGGTCAACCGCTTCGTGGCGGAGGCGAAGAAGCGTCCCGAGCTCGCCAATCTGCGCGCGGTGTTCTCGCCCGCGGTGCCGCAGCTGTACGCGTCGGTCGACAAGGAAAAGGCCATGAAGCAAGGCGTGGCGGTGACCGAGATCTATGACGCCCTGCAGACGTTTCTCGGCGGCTCGTACATCAGCGACTTCACGCGCTTCGGCCGGCAGTGGCGCGTGTTTCTCCAGGCCGAGCCGCAGTTTCGCACCGACCCCAAGGACATCGCCCAGTTCTACGTAAAAAATGCGACCGGCGGGATGGTGCCGCTTTCGTCGTTCGTGCAGGTGAAGCACACGAGCGGCCCCGAATACACGGTTCGCTTCAACCTGTACCGCGCGGTCGAGATCCAGGGCGCTCAGGCGGCGGGCTATAGCTCGGGACAAGCGCTCGACGCGCTCGAAAAGGTTGCCCAGACGCTGCCGCCCGAAATGGGCTACTCGTGGAACGCGCTTTCGTATCAGGAGAAAGCCTCGGCCGGCAGCTCGGTCCGCGTGCTCGGCTTCTCGCTGGTAGTGGTGTTTCTGATCCTGGCGGCGCTCTACGAAAGCTGGTCGCTGCCGTTCAGCGTCTTATTGAGCACTCCGGTGGCGGTGCTCGGCGCGTTCCTGGGTCTTTTATCGCGGCATCTCGACAACAACATCTACGCGCAGATCGGGCTCTTGATGCTGGTCGGCTTGACCGCGAAAAACGCGATTCTGATCGTCGAGTTCGCCAAGGAAGAACTCGAGCGCGGGAAGCCGATCGTCGAGGCCGCGCTGTCCGGGGCACGCCGGCGTTTGCGTCCGATCCTGATGACGTCGTTCGCGTTCATTTTCGGTTGCTTGCCGCTGTGGGGTGCGAGCGGTGCCGGAGCCGCCGCGCGCCGCATGCTCGGCACGTCGGTGGTCTCCGGGATGCTCGCGGCCACGGTGCTCGGGATTTTCTTCATCCCGGCGCTGTTCGTCGCGGTGGAGCTCCTGACCGCGAAGCTCGCGTCGCGCCGCCGGCCCGCGCCGCCTCCCGCGGACACGCCGGTACAAGTTCCCGGCGAGTGAGTCAGCGCAGTGCGGCCAGCCGCCGCCCGGCCTCGAGCAAGGTTTCGTCGCGCTTCGGGTAGCAGAAGCGCACCATGCGCCGCGCCTCGGCGTCGCCCTTGCGATAGAAGCTCGAGCCTGGCACGACCGCGACGCCGACGCCTTCGACCAGATGGCGGGCGAACGCGACGTCGTCGTGGATACCGAGGTCCGGGTATTCGGTCATCACGTAGTAGGCGCCGCGCGGCGCGAAGCAGCGAAAACCCGCGCGCTCGAGCAACGGCAGGAGCAAGTCGCGCCGCCGCTGATACCCACTCGCGAGCTCGCAGTAATAGTCGTCCCCGAGCTCGAGCGCGGCCGCGGCGCCTTCCTGAAGCGGCGCCGGCGCGCCGACCGTGCAGAAGTCGTGAACCTTGCGGATCGCCGCGGTGAGCTCGGGCGGAGCGAACGCGTAGCCGATGCGCCAGCCGGTCACGCTGTAGGTCTTGCTGAGACCGGAGATCATCACCGTGCGCTCGCGCAGCCCGGGCAGCGAAATCGGGTACACGTGCTCGAGCCCGTCGTAAACGATGTGCTCGTAGATCTCGTCGGTGTAGATCAGCGCGTCGAACTCGTGGCAGAGCTCGCCTATTAGCTCGAGCTCGGCGCGCGTGAAAACCTTGCCGGTCGGATTGTGCGGCGTATTGACGATGATGCCTTTGGTGCGCGCTGAAAAAGCGGCCCTGAGCTCGGCCGGATCGAAGCTCCAGTCCGGCGGGTGCAGCTTGACGTGGACGGGAGTAGCGCCGCTCAGGATCGTGTCCGGGCCGTAGTTTTCGTACCAGGGCTCGAAGACGACCACTTCCTCACCGGGATCGACGGTGGCGAGCAGCGCCGAGAGCATCGCTTCGGTCGAGCCGCAGGTCACCGTGATCTCGGTCTCGGGGTCGAGCTGGATTCCGGTGAAACGCCGGTATTTCCGGGCCAGCGCGTCGCGAAAAGCTTTGGCGCCCCAGGTGATCGCGTACTGGTTCTTGTCGGCGTCGATCGCGAGCTTGGCCGCTTCCTTGAGCGCGGCCGGCGCCGGAAAATCCGGAAACCCCTGGGCCAGATTCACGCCCGAGTGGCGCGCGCACAGGCGCGTCATCTCTCGAATCACGGATTCGGTGAACGCGGCTGCTTTCCGCGAGACCTTGGATCTTTGCCGCATCTAAGGCGCTCAGTGTCCCGCGGCAGCGCCTCGTTCGGCAAGCAAACCTTCGATCGAGTACCCCTTGCGCGCGATGTACGCGACCATCGGTATCGGCATCGGCGTCTCCGGACCCACCGCGCCTTCGGGCACGAGCGCAAGCTCGCGGCTGAACTCTTCGACCACCTTGATCAGCCCGCCGTTATAGGGGTCCGAAAGCTCCGGGGACCAGCGCAGATCGATTTTACAGACGCTGCGCGTGCAGATCACGTGGCGAAACACGATGTCGAACTCCGCCTCTCGCTTGAAGATCTCGCGAATGCGCGCCTCGGCCTGCGCCGCGGTCGCGTCCGGCACTTCGCGCTCGAACGCGGCCTGGAGCTCGCCTCCTTGCGGCTGCGGCTGTTGCGGCGACGCGGCGATCGCCGATTGTACGGCCGGCGGCAGCGCCTTCGCAGCCGGTGCGGAAGGGCGTGGAGCGGGCGGAGTCGGCGGCGCTACCGGCGCTGGAGGCTGAGTCGCGGTTGGCGGTTCGCTGGGCGCGGTGTGCGCCACGACCGCGCTCGGCTTGGGCCGCGTGAGCCAGTACACGATGAGCCACGCGGCGGCTGCGCCAGCCAGTGCGAGCCAGCGCATCGCGTTCTTCGAGATCGGTCGTGCCATTCGTTCGAGCAGCGGCGAGGGTCCGACCCAAGACTAACGAGGGCTGCGGCCTCAGACCAACGAGGCGTGTAGGTTGAGGCAGGGGTAGGGCTTGGGCAAGAGCTAATGGGACGGTGGGCTGCCCCGGAGCAGCTCGGTTTCACAAGGTTTTGCGCGTCGCTCGGCCACGTTTGACGACGAGGCATCGGGGGGCGTGAGAGCGTACCGAGCCGCCGAACGACCGTTTCTCGAGACGATGATGCGCGACGAGCTGGGCTCTAAAGCTTGCGGCTTGAAAGCATTGATTGCATTGCTATCATTGCAGCAATGGCGAGCATTACCATCCGCAATCTGGAACCCGAGCTCAAGCGGGAGCTTCGGGTGCGCGCGGCAAGGCGCGGGCGCTCGATGGAGGAAGAGGTCCGAGGAATCCTGCGGGAAGCTGTTGCGCGCGAAGCGGAACCACCGACCGACTTGGCAGCGGCCATTCGCGCTCTCTTCCGTCCGCTCGGCGGTGTGGACCTTCGGATCCCGCCGCGGGATCCGATGCGCGAACCGCCGAAATTTCGATGATCATCCTCGACACGAACGTGATCTCCGAGCTGATGGCATCTTCACCGGCTGCAAACGTCGAGCTCTGGGTGAGGCTTAGACCTCCGACGAGCCTGTACACGACTTGCATCACTCAAGCGGAGATTCTGTTCGGAATTCGGCTACTGGCGAAGGGGAAGCGCCGTGATCGCATCGAGATGGCGGCCACCGCGCTGTTCGACAAGGTGTTCGCCGGCCGTTTGCTTTCGTTCGGTAGCGATGCTGCGCGCGCGTATGCGCGGATAGCCGCGGAACGAAGGCGACGCGGCAAGCCAATCTCCGCGCTCGATGCGCAGATCGCCGCGATCGCACGCGCCTCGGGCGCGGGCCTGGCCACGCGAGATGTTGCCGGCTTCGAGGGTTGCGGGATCGAAGTCGTGGACCCCTGGCGAGCATAGCCTTTCGTTCGCACGGAGCGCAGGCGCGGTGGTGCGCCGAACGCGCCGTGTTGCGCCCGCGCTCGCGCCGTGAGTGCGTGGCCACGGCCGCGCCCGTCTCTGCGGTGCGCCCCAAATAAGCCCCCACGCGGCTTCTTCCACTGAGCGTTTTTAGAAGCCGTTCAGATTCGCGAACCGGCCGCGATGGTGCGCGGCATCGCCGAACGTCAATTCGCTGCCGCGCGCGCGTTTCAAGAAGAAGCCGATCTCGTGCTCGTCGGTCATTCCGACGCCGCCGTGCATCTGGATCGCTTCGTTGGCCACGAGCAAGAACGCGTCGCTGGCCCGCGCCTTGGCCACGCTCACCAGCGCCGGCGCGTCTTCCGCCCCCGCGTCGAGGGCGCGCGCCGCGGCCATCACCGCCGAGCGCGTCAGCTCGATCTCGATGAACAAGCGCGCCGCACGGTGCTTCAGCGCCTGGAAGCTGCCGATCGCGACGCCGAACTGCACGCGCTCTTTCAGGTAGGCGAGCGTGCGCTCGAACGCTTCGCTCATGCCGCCGAGCATTTCGGCTGCCAGCGCGACGGTGGCGCGGTCGAGCACGTTCTCGAGCAGCGGACGCGCTCCGCCCGCGCTGCCGAGCAGGCTAGTTCGCTGCAGCTTCACCTCGCGCAAGCGCACGATCGCGACGGGCGCGGCGTCGATGCGCCACTGGCGCACGACTTCGACTCCGGGCGCGTTGCGAGGAACCAGGTACATCGAGAGCCCGTCGTTTTCGCGCGCGACGACGATGAAAGTCTGGGCGGCCGTGGCGCCGAGGACCTGGCGCTTTTCACCGCTGATCAAAAGGTCGCTCCCGGCGGACTGCACGGTGGTCTCGATCCCGTCGAGCGCGGCGCGCGTGGTGCGCTCGGCGTGGGCCAGCGCGACGTGGGATTCGCCCGCGATCAGCGGCGCGAGGTGCGCCGCCTTCTGCTGCTCGGTCCCCGCGCTCGCCAGCAGCTGGCCCGCGACCAGCACGGTCGACAGATACGGCTCGGTCATCAGTGTGCGCCCGAGCTCCTCGGTCAAGCAAACCACGTCGGCGAGCCCGAGCCCGAGCCCGCCGTCCGCTTCCGGAAATGGCAGGCCGGTCCAGCCGAGCTCGGCCATGCGCTTCCAGAGCTCGGGGTCGAAGCCGAGCGCGTCTTCGCGCAGCTTGCGCAACCTCGACACGGGTGCGCCCTTGGCTGCGAAGCTCTTCGCGGTTTCGGCGAGCAGCTTCTGATCTTCGTTGAGTACGAGCGCCATCGAAGAGCCTCAATCCCCCGGCAGCCCGAGCACGCGTTTGGCGATGATGTTGAGCTGGATTTCGCTCGTGCCGCCTTCGATCGTGTTGCCGCGGGAGCGCAGCCAGTCCCGCGTCTGCTGCAGAGCGTCCGGCGCGAAGCCTTCGCCTTCCCAGCCGAGCGAATCGGGTCCGCGGATCGAGCACAACAGCTCCTGCCGGCGCTGGTTCAACTCGGTGCCGTAAATCTTGAACAGACTCGACTCCGGTCCCGGCCGCCGGCCGGCGCGCGCGGCGTCCGCGGTGCGCTGCACCGTGAGCTCGAAGCACTTTTCGTCCATCAGGATCTGCGCGAGCCGGTCGCGCAGGACCGGATCGGGCACCCGGTCCTGCCCGAACTGCCGTTTGGCGACGGACACCACCGAGCCCGCGCGCGCCGCGTTGCGGCCGCTGCCGAACACCGCGGCGATCATCTCGCGTTCGTGCCCGAGCAAGGCCTTCGCCACGGTCCAGCCCTGGTTCACCTCGCTGACCACGTTGCTCTTGAGGACACGCACGTTCTCGAAAAACGACTCGCAGAACGGCGAAGCGCCGCTGATCAGCCGGATCGGGCGGATCGTGACCCCGGGCGTGTCCAGGTCCACGAGCACGAAGGTGATGCCCTGCTGTTTCTTCGCCGCCGGGTCGGTGCGCACCAGCAGAAACATCCAGTCGGCCTTGTCGCCATAGCTGGTCCAGGTCTTCTGACCGTTGACGATGTAGTGATCGCCGCGGTCGGCGGCCGAGCACTGCAACGACGCGAGGTCGCTGCCCGCGTTCGGCTCCGAATAACCCTGACACCAGCGGATCTCGCCGCGAGTGATGCGCGGCAAGTGCTCGCGCTTCTGCTCGTCCGTTCCGAACTGCAGCAACGTCGGCCCGATCATCGACAGACCGAAGCCCGTCAGCGGCGCCGGCAGATCGAGGCGCTTGAGCTCCTGGGCGAGCACGGCGGCCTGCTCCTTGCCGTACCCGCCGCCGCCGTACTCCTTGGGCCAGGTCGGAGCCGTGAAGCCGCGTTCGATGCCGAGCTTCAGCCACGCGTCCTGGTCCGGCGAGCGCCGCTCCTTCTTTCCGCCCCAGATCTGCGCTTCGGGATCGGAGCCGTGGCCGCGCAGGCTCTTCGGCACCTCATTTTCCAGCAAAGCCCGGGTGTCGGCGCGAAAGCGCTCGAGGTCGCTCATGGTGATGACGTCACTGCGGAATGCGCGTCGGGCAGCCTAGCTCAATCGTCAGCGCGCCGGCACCGAAGTTGTTGCACGCCGAAGCGCAGATCAGGATCTGCGTCGGCTGAGCCGGGTTGTCGTAGTACCAGCCGTTCGGGTACTGCCCGCAGGCCCCGGCGCCGGGAATGCGCACCAGCTTTTGCAGCACGCCGCCCCCGGCGGGAGCGAAGTCGATGTTGACCCGGTCGGGGTCGGTCATCTGGCCGTTTTTCCCGGGCGGGATCGGGAACTCGCAGCCGAGCGGCGAGGCCGCGATCCGGAGCAGCGCCGCTGTCACCTCCTGGGCGACGTTCTGCTTCGTCGGGTCGACGATGAAGGCTGCTTTCGTCCCGCCGGCTTCGGCGATCGGGTCCAGATTGCCGAGCTGGCCGATACCGATCACGAACGTGAATACCTTCGGGTCCGTCATCAGCGCGTCGCGCGAGAACTGCGCGATCGCGTTGGTGGGCGTCGGCTCGCACTGGTTGGGCTCGCCGTCGGTGGCCAAAACCACGATCGTCTGGCGATCGCGATGATTCGCGGCCCAGCCCTTCGCATACTGCAGCGCGCCCTGCAGCGCCGCGCTGGTCGGCGTTTCACCGAGCGGATTGTGGCGTCCGATCGACTGGGTGATGGCGCTGCCCACTCCGGGCAGCATGGCGATTTCGACCTCGGGCGTCGCGTAGCGCGCAATGTCGCAGATCTCGGTCTCGTACAGGCCTTGTGGAAAATATTCGATGCCGACGCCGATCCCCTGCGCTTCTGGCGCCTGCACGAAGCTCGTGAGCGCGGCGACCACGTTGCTCCAGATGTCCCCGCCCGTGGCAACGGGGGTGATCATCGACGCCGACTGATCGAGCATGATGATGAGGTCGACCGGCTTTTGACCCGAGACGTGCTCGGACGCGGCACAGACCGGTCCGTCGAGCCCGCCCTCGCGCCCGCTCTCGCCGCCCGCGCCTCCGCCGCTGTCGAGCTGGAAGCCTCCGCCGACCCCGTTGGAGCCTCCGAACGCACCCACCCCCGCGGCGCCCGCGCCAGCTCCCTTGCCGCCACCATTGACCTGGTTGCTCGGCCCACTGCTCTCCGATCCGCAGGCGAACGCCGACACCAAACCGAGCGCCGGAATCAAGGCGCACAAGCCGCGAGAGACACCCATCGAGGGCAGTGTCTCGCCGGCGCGGTAGCGCTTTCAAGCTGCTTCGCGCCGGCCGAAAGTTTCTACCCTCGCTAGACGAAACTCCGTCGTGCCAGTGACGCAACGCGGGGGTGATCCGGGCTTCGGTAACTCGGGACCATGGAGATCCTCCCGGAAGCCCCCGAAGCGCCCCGTCCCTGCTCGACCTCCGCGGTCGCGCTCGACTTCGAGCAGAAGCTGATCGAACCACTATCGTTTCACGCCGCCCTCCAGGCAACGCAGAGCGGCCGTTTCGTTTGGATCGACGTTCACGCCACGGACTGCGAAGAAGCGAGGCGGCTGCTCTCGGAGCTCGCCTTGCTCGACGCCGACGTGATCGACCAGGCGCTCTCCCACGAACCGTCGACCCAGCACGCGCGCTACGAGCGCTACCTGCACGTGGTGGTCTCGGGGTGCCGGGCGCGCGGCAACGGTTTCGAGTTGGCGCGCGTCGACGTCGTGGTCGCAGGCTCCCTGTTTCTGACGATCCACCGCGATCCTGTCGAGTTCCTCGCTGCCACTTGGCGCGACTACGCCGGCGACTTCGTGAGCTTCGCCCGCAGCCCGAGCTTCTTGCTCTACGAAGTCTGGGACCATCTGCTGGACAGCTATCTGACCCTGCAAAAATCGATCGAGCACCGCGTCGAGATGCTGCAGAACGAGCTGAGAAGCGAACACGTCGACGACCGCGTGTTCGCGCGCTTGTCGGAGCTCGGCGCCGACCTCCTTCATTTCCGCAAGATCGTGCTCCCGGCGCGCACCGTGCTCTCCGATCTCGCGACGCGCCGCTCGCTGTTCGTAAGCGAAGCGACCCAGGGCTTTCTCGGCAACATGGTCGGCACCGTGGAGCACGTGCTGCAAGACTTGCTCGTCGACCGCGACATCCTCTCCGAGGCCCTGAACCTTCACATGTCGATGGTCGGGCACCGCACCAACCAGGTGATGAAAAAGCTCACCGTGGTCAGCGTCGTCTTTCTGCCGCTCTCGTTCCTCGCGGGCGTCTACGGCATGAACTTCCAGTACCTGCCCGAGCTCGGCTGGCGCTTCGGTTACGTCTACTTCTGGTTCACCGCGGCTCTCGTCGTCGCCGCCATCCTCGCCTTCTTGAAACGCATGCGCCTGCTGTAGCCAGCTCGAGCCGGCTGCTGGTTGTCGGTCCGGCGCGGTATCTCGCGATTCGCTTCGCTCCACTCTTTCCGCACACAACGCCGCCCGCTCCGCCCGCTCCGCGCCTCTGCGGAGGGGCGAATCGTCATCCGCGACGCCGATCACCGACGCAAATGGCCGGAACTACTCGAATCCCGAGCCCACGAATCGAAACCGCAAGCCCACCCACCCAATTCTCGAAATTGGTGGCCAGGCAACCGTTGCAGACGCATCGATTGCAGATACCGCCAGCGTTCCGTAAGTGGGCAAAAGGACCGGAGATTTCAAGCTACGCGCGAGCGTGTCTCCACGCCCTTCCGCTCTGCCAAAATCTAAGGAAAATCAGGTGTTGGCTCGCGCCCAATTGATGGCTTCGCAACAGTTGCCATGCCCTCAGTTGGGCAAATGGGGAAGGACGGCAGGCGGTCTCGTTCGCGGGGTGCAAAGCGCGGAGAAAGCCGGCGCCGCGATGTGTTCACGCCGAGTCCGCGGGGCGGTGCGGACGGGCGGTGTCGAAGGCGATGTGTTCGCGCCGAGTCCGCGGGGCGGTGCGGACGGGCGGTGTCGAGGGCGATGTGTTCGCGCCGAGTCCGCGGGGGCGGTGCGGATGGGGGCTATCGACCGAGGTCGACGCGGGCTTCGAGCAGGTTCGTGCCTGTGGCCGCGTCCCACGTCACGCCGTTCGACAAGCGTAGCGCGTAGCTCGGATTGTCGCGAAGGCTCGCGCTGGCGTCGGGGAATCGAAGGCCGATCCGATATTCGCCGGCGGGCAGATCGGCGGGAACGGCGCTCGACAAGCAAAGGTCGACCGGGTTGCCGGGCGTCCATTGCCGCGGATCGACGGTGACCGGAAGGGTGCGGCGCGCGGGGCCTTCGAGCACGAGCTCCACGGTGCGCGGGTTGTACGGTCGCGCGAAGCCGTCGTTGACGAGCCGGAGCGACACGGAGAGCGTTTCTCCCGCGCGCAGCGTTTGCGGTGCTTCGAAGCGCAAAAGAGCCAGGCGGTAGCCGAGTCGGCAAGCGATCTGGCCGAAGCATCCGCCATCGCGCCAGCCGCTGATGACGTCGGGGTGGTAGCTGATGTTGAGAAAGCCGAAGCGCAGCGCCGCCATTTCGGCCATCGCCGGCGCGCATGCCGTGCGGGCGGGGTACACGGCGCAGGTCTCGCCGCCGACCGGCACGAAGGCCGAATCGGCCAGCGCATAGTCGCGCTCTCCTGCTTCCTGGTAGGTGCCCATATCCGTGGCGCTCGCCAGGAAACAATCGTTGTGATGACCGACGCGGGACAGCGAAGAGCCGCTGAGCGCGGTCGCCGCGGTGAGCGGTCCGCCGTAGGCGTCGCTCTTGAACGAAGGCCTGCGTACGAGCACCGTTCGGTCCGCGGGCAGGGCTTGTAGCAACGCATCGAGAATGGCTTTTCTCGAGGCAGGCTCGGTCAGATTGTTGGTCGACGAATGCCATTCTCCCCACGCGCCGACGAAGCCCGCCTTCAGAGCCAGGATCACGTCCGCGTTGTCGCGCAGTAGCGGGGTCAGTTGCTGGATGTGGGCGAGCACGCGCTCGAGCGGCGCGTCCGGCGAAGTGGCGTCGTCGGAGTAGTGAAAACGCGGCAGCACCTTGAGCCCGGCGCTGCGCACCGCGGCGAAGGCGCTCGAAAGCTGGGTCAAAAGCGCGTCGTCGAGGTCGCGAGCCCGGTAATCGTCGATCAAAATCTTGCCGTAGATCAGCGTGAAACCCTGCGCCCTCACACCGGAGAGCGAACCGAGGCTTCGCATGTCGCGGAATTGAAAGAACCCGCGCTCCGGATTCAGCACCTCGGTGCACTCGGGATCGGCCGACGGATCGGCGCCCTCGCTGAACAGCTTCGGTTGAAGCTCCACGATGGTTCTGGGTTCGGACGACGTCAGAGTGCAGCCATCGCCCGCGCTTCCCCCCGCGCCGGTTCCGCTCGTGCCAGCCGTGCCGCTCGTGCCGGCGCTGCTACCGCTGCCTCCGTTTCCGCTCGTGCCAGAGGTCCCGCCTCCTGCATCGGGTTCATTTCCGCCCCTGCCGCCCGCGTCGGGATGGTTCGCATCGGGAGTCTGCGGGAGCGCTCCTTCCGGCTCCGACGTGCAGCCGCCGCCCACGAGCGCAAGCACGACGAGGCCGCGTCGAGACATCCGGCTCAGCTTACGTCAACTCGAGTTCAAGCGTCGGTCTGCGTGGCTTCTTGGACCCAGTAGAGCTGTTTGTGACCTTGTTTCTCGAACTCGGCGGCAAGGGCCGCGGCCTTGCTGCGACCGGAGAAGGTGCGAATCAGGTGTCGGCTGCCATTGTCGTCCTGGCGCCAGAGCTCCCAGCGTCGGAGCGCGCTCAGGATCGCTTCGTCCTCTACGTACTCGAGGTCATCCCGATCGAGGGCCAAGGTCTCGACTACATCCTCGAGACAGTCGGTGAGTGGATGTCCCTGAGGAGCGTCGATACTTGCGAGCGCTTCGGGCTCGAGTTGGCGCAGCGCTCCCAGCGCTAGAAAGCCGCGTCCGGTAAATGGCGACCCGAATCGAAGGGACTCTTTCCAGCCCAGGCCGTCGATCCAGGCGCGCGACGCGCGGATGCCGACGCGCGCCTCAAGACTCGACATGTCGAGCTTCAAAGTGGTGAAAGGCACGAACCGTTCGATGATGCCCTCCTCGAGCCAACGGATGTAGCTGTCGACATCGCTGGCGCGCACCACGTGTTCGTCGGCGATGAGCTGCTCGATGTTCCAGATCGAGTCGAAGACGATGTGCGCCGGCCCGTTTCCCGGAAAGGGGCCGCCCTGTCCGCCTTGCCACTTCGCGCGTGTCCAGCCTAGGA
>Ga0111538_10010258_pt1 | contig 12469 bp, 8 predicted proteins | sample SoiMethybrSBSTD1_FD_79669 | JGI IMG/M metagenome (GOLD analysis project Ga0111538, IMG submission 79669) | Bulk soil microbial communities from a Populus tree surrounding site in Tennessee, USA - Soil MetaG P. TD hybrid SBSTD1 (version 2)... | ecosystem: Environmental > Terrestrial > Soil > Tree...
CCGCGCTGGACGTCGCCGCCGTAGCCGAAGTAGTAGCGGAACGCCTGGATGGACGCGCACTCGCGCACCCACGCGCTGGACGCGAGCGCATCGGACAGCTCCGCCTGGTTCGCGAGCGTGCGGTTCACGTCGGTGTTGATCAGCTTGCCGCTGGCGTCGATCGGCGTCGGCGTCGTCTGGTTGCGGAACAGCTCCTCGGTGCGGAAGCGTCCAGCGCCGTCGAAGTTCTCGAAGGTGAAGCCGACGCCGTCCAGCGCTTCGTGGCAGACCGCGCACTCCGCCTTCCGGTGCATGACATAGAGGTCGCGCGTGCTCTTCGGCATCCCGCCCATCTGCTCGACGTCCGTGAGCACCGGGACGTTCTGCGGGATCGTCATGTGCTGGCAGAGCAGCCGCTCGCGCACGAAGGTGCCGCGCAGCGTGGGCGAGCTCTGGTCCGCGTGCGCGGCCACGGCCAGGAAGGCGCCCAGCCCCAGCCAGCCGGCGCGTGTTCCGAGGCCCGCGCCGGGCGCGCCGTAGAAGGTCGCCAGCGCGCCGGTCGGGGCGGGCACCGGCGCCGTGAGCAGGCTGCGCAGCGTGCCCCCCATGCCGGCGTTGGCGGTGAAGAACGCGTTCGCCTCGTCGAGCATCGCGCCGCGCACGCCGTCAAAGCCGGGGAACATGTCGGGGAACTTGTAGAGGTCGTCGTTCACCTTGGTGAGCGTCAGCCACTGGAACAGAAACGCGCGCAGCGGCGCGGTCGCCTCGGGCATCGCCAGCAACGTCTCGACGTTGGTCTTCAGCGTCGCCGCGCTGGTCAGCTCGCCCCGGTCGGCCGCCGCGAGCAGCGCCGCCGGCGGTGCCTGGCCCAGCACGCTGTAAGAAAGGAACGACGCGACCTCGTGATCGGTCATGCGGAAGCTGGGCTGGGCCGCGCTCCCGGCGGCGCCGATCTCGGTGCGGTACAGGAAAAACGGCGACGTCAGCGCCGCCTGAACGACGGCGCGGAACGGGAACACCGCGTCGGCGGCGTCGGTGGCGGCGGTGACGTCGAACACCGATCCGCTCTCGGCGATCTCCTCGGCGCTGGGCGGTCGGCGGTAGGCGCGCGTCAGCACGCCGCGGATGAAGTCGGCCTTGCACGCGGCCGCCAGCGTCGTGCAGGTCGGCGCCAGCGCGCGCAGCTGCGCGTCGATCATCATGTCCGCGACCTGCTCGGCGGCGTCCTGATAGTTCATGGCCAGGTTGACGCGGACGAAGTTGGTGTTGGACAGGTTGACGAACAGGCCGCCGTCGGCCTCGGGCTCGAACAGCGTCGTGTCGACGTCGATGCCGGTGATGTCCTTGACCGACTTGCGGTACTCGGCGTGCGTCAGCCGCCAGGCGCGCGCGGGGAGCGCCGCGGTCGCGGGGGTGGGCGCCGCGTAGGGCAGGTTCCCCTGCGCGTCGGGCATGATCGTCCCGCTGGACCCGCCCGTCTGGCCGCCGGGCTCACCGATCTTGCCCTGGCAGGCGCCGGCAAGGACCAGCGCGCCGGCGATAAGGAGGACAGGCCTGGGGCGGGGGGACAGCATCGCTCCACCCCATAGATGTCACGACCCGGAAATAACCTTCACAAATCGACGGGCATCCGGACATGTCGATAGAAGGTAAGCAATTACAGTTATTTGATGAATGAGGCGAGCGGCAACGTCAGGGCGCCGACCCCCTCCACGACCAGGCCGGCGAGGATGTTCGCGCCGGTCTCCTGGAAATGCGTCCCGTCGACCGAGCCGTCGGCGCGGACGAGGAAGAAGTTCGCGCTCGCCCAGTCGCAGTCCGCCTTGCCGTTCAAGTAAGTGACGGCGCGGGCGCCGAGATCGACGACGGCGACGCTGTTTGTCTGTCCCAGCTCCTTCATCGCGGTCGCGTAGCTGGTGAACGAGTAATTGAACGACACGCCGTCGCTGCGGCACGAGTTGCGCGGCGGCGGCGTCACCAGCACGGGCGTCACGCCGCGCCCCTTCGCGCCGTCGATGTACATCTGCATCCACGTTTTGAAATCGGTCGCCGGCGCGAGGTAGTAGGGCTCGCCGTCGTCGTAGGTCGCGGTCTGGTTGCTGTCGTTGGTGCCGAACTGGACGAACAGGTAATCGCCCGCGCGCGCCGCGGACAGGATGGTGGTGAGGCGTCCCTCCTCGATGAAGCGGCGCGAGGTGCGGCCGCCGATCGCGCGGTTGTCGACGGTGACCTGGGTGACGAAGTAGCTGTCGAAGAACTGCCCCCAGTCCGCCTGGTGAATGGAGCTGTTGGCGTAGGTCTGCACGGTGGAATCGCCCGCGACGTACACCGTCACGTTCGCGAGGCCTCCCGATCCGGTGGCGCCGCCGCGGCCGCCGGCCCCGGCGCTGCCTGCTCCGCCGCCGCGGCCGCCGCCCGCGCTGCCCGCCGCACCGCCGCGACCACCGGCGCCCGCGCCGCCCGTCACGCCGCCGCCGCCGCGGCCGCCGCTGCCTGCGCCGCCCCCGGCACCGCCCGCGCCTGTGCTGCCGCCGCCACCGCCGCGGCCGCCGGATCCGCCGCCGGCCGCGCCACCGCTGCCCGCCGTGCCAGTCCCACCGCCGCCGCCGCCGCCCGAGTTGCCGCCGCTGCCCGCGCCGCCGCCGTCGGTGCCGCTGCTCCCACCGGGCGTTCCGGCCGCGCCGCTGCTGCCCGCGTCGTCACCGCCGGCGCCGCTGCCCGCCTGGCCCGCCGCGCCGCCAGACCCGGCACCCGCGGTGCCCCCGCCGGCGTCCGGAAATGCGGTCATTTCGCCGTCGCCGCATCCCACGACGGTGGCCAGCACAGCCGCGAGCGCCAATCGTGAGGCGGCCGTCGCGGATCGGGATCGCACGTTCCTTCGTGTGTTCTGGCCGGCCCTCCTTCACCTGAAGGTCGGCGGGCAGGCCGACATTCATGTCGGGATGCGACTTTCGACGCTGCGCTGGGCGTGCTTGCTGTCGCTCGCGTGCGGTGCGTCGTTCGGCTGCGCCCCGGACGGCGGTGAGATGGAGGGGACGGGCGGTTCCGGCGGCGCCACTGGATCGGCCGGCGCGGGCCAAACGGCGGGAACCGGCGGCGGCAGCGTCGGCGGAACCGGCGGCGGCAGCGGCGATGGTGGTGGAAGCGGCGCTGCTGCAGCGGGAAGCGGCGGTTCCGTCGCCGGAAGCGGCGGCACGGGCGGCGGGGGCAACACCGGCACGGGGGGCGGTCGCGGCGGGGCGAACGCTGGAGCGGGTGGCGGCGGCGGATCCGGCGCTGGTGGCGGTGCGGCCGGCACGGGCGGCGGTGGCGGACGAGGCGGCAACGCAGGAGGCGCCGGCCGTGGCGGCGCCAGCGGGAGCGCCGGCGGCGGCGGCAGCGGCGGTGGCGGCGGTGGCGGCGGTGGCGGATCGACCGGCGGCGCCGCGGGAGGCGCTGGTCGCGGCGGCGCCAGCGGCGGCGGTGGTGGTGGTCGCGGCGGCGCCGGCGGCGCGCTGCCCGCCGTCACCGTCTGGATCGCCGGCGACTCGACGGTTCAGAGCAGCGGCGGAACGCCGTGCCCGATCGGGTGGGGCGGGCCGTTCCCGACGCTGTTCGGCACCGGCGTCACGGTCAAGAACAGCGCGGTCGGTGGCCGCAGCGTGCGGACGTGGCTCTACAACGTGCAGACGACGATGGACGCGACGGGCGAATGTGTCCTCGAGCGCGATGCGAACGGCGATCCGACCTTGCAGTCACGCTGGTCGGCGATGCTGAACGCGACGTCGGGGATGAAGGCGGGCGACTACCTCTTCATCCAGTTCGGCATCAACGACAGCTCGGCCACCTGCGATCGCCACGTCGGCGTGGAAGCGTTCAAGACCTCGTACGGCGTGATGGCGCAGGCCGCGAAGGATCGCGGCGCGCATCCGATCTTCGTCACGCCGCTGTCGATGATCCGCTGCAGCGGCACGACGGAGGTCGGCAGCCGCGAGCCGTACGTGATGGCGACGAAAGACGCGGGCACGCAATACAACGTCCCGGTCATCGATCTGCACGGACTGTCGGTCGCGCTGTACACCCAGCACGGCTTCTGCCCGATCCCGGGCGGCGACGTCAGCGCGACGACCACCGGACCGGTCGGCGATTTCTTCTGCGACGATCACACCCACCTGTCGTCGTCGGGCGCGGTCGAGATCGCCGGTCTGGTGGCGCAGGCCTTGCGCGATCAGAACATCGGGCTCGCGGCCTATCTGAAGTAACGGCGCCGTCGGCTGCGCATCAGCCGGGCGGCCAGGTCAGCGTTCGTCCCGCCAGCACGTGCAGGTGGACGTGGTGCACCGTCTGGCCGGCGGCGGCGCCGGCGTTCATGACCACGCGAAATCCGTCCGCCGCCTGACCGCTCTCCTTCGCGCGCTTCGCGGCGATCACCATCAGCCGTCCGTACAGCTCCGCGTCCTCGGCCGTCGCGTCGGCCAGCGTCGCGACGTGCCGGATCGGGACCACCAGCTCGTGCAGCGGCGCCTTGGGCCCGCTGTCCTTGAACACGAACACATCGTCGTCGCGGTAGGTGATGGTCGACGGGATCTTCCCGTCGCGGATCTTGCAGAACACACAGTTGGCTTCGCTCATGGTTGGCTCCCGGAAGGTTCTGTCACTTCACCGGAGGGGAGCCTATCAGCCGAGGCCCTAATACGACGATGAGACCTTGAACTTCTGAGTCGCACCACCCCAGCAGTCGTAAAGCTGCAGAAGGGCCCCGTCAGAGGCGCTCGCGTACGGAGGCACCTCGAGGCAGCGGTTCGCGGCCACGTTCTTCAGCGTGAACGCGCCGGTGTTCGCGTCCGCCAGGATCGTCCACGCCTGGCTATTGCTGCCGGTGCAATCCTGGATCTCGATGCCCGTCGTGTTGCCGGTGCCGTTTCCAACCGGCCCGAAGCACTTGTTGGGGTTGGCCTTCATCGTGATCTTCCAGTTCGACCCACTCGCCTGCAGCGCGAACTTCTGGCCATCCACGTTCGACGTGGTGAACTGCTGCACGCGGGTGCCATAGCTGGTCGAACCGCCCATGACGTCGATCGACTTGCCACTGACGCTCATCGGGGTGAAGGCGTACCGGTACGCGCTGTCGAACACCGGCGTGTAAGACGGGGTGCGCCAGACGGTGATCGGCTCGCCGCTCTGGAAGCAGTAGCCGCCGGCGCAGGCCACCTTGAAGCCGTCGGGAGCGGTCCTGCCCGGGCTGGTGGGGCCGGGGACGGTCTGGCTCGAGCTCACGCACTTGACGTTGGTCCCGTACGGGTTGACGTACGGCACGTTGGTGACGCCCGAGGTGAGGCGGCCCGCGACGACACCCGCCGCGATGCCAGCGCCCTCGCAGAAGTACGCCACCGGCCCGTTGATGTTCGGCATGCCGATGCTGGCCAGGCTGCCGGTCATCATGATGTTGCCGAAGAACGTTCCCTCCTGCTGGGGGTAGCTGGGGCTGACGCCCCAGCCGATCGCGGGAGACTCCGAGTCGAGCCAGATCGGGATGTGCACGCCCGCCGTGTTCACGAACGCCATCATGCAGGCGGACACCATGTTCTGGCAGGTGCGGTCGCCGGCGATGCCGTTGTTCTTCCATTGCGGGCAGAGCCCGAGCCCGCCGGCGAAGGTGTACGAGACGCCGTCCGCACCCTGCTTGACGAGCGTGTCGTTGGACGCGAGCGCGCATTTGACCAGGTAGGCGACGGTCTTGCGGCCCCCGTCCGTGGTCATGAGCCCGTTGGTCAACGACAGACCGTTCGTGAGGGAGAGCCCGTTGGTCAGCGAGAGACCGTTGGCGCTGGAGAGGCCGTTCGTGAGCGACAGGCCGTTCGTGAGGGAGAGCCCGTTGATCGCGTTGATGCCGTTGGTCAACGACAACCCGTTGCTGGCCGCGACCGCGGCCGCCTCGTCGGCGTCGGCGTCGTCCCCCAGGTCCGCGCACGCGGCGAGGGACAGCGCGGCGGCGGCGCCGAGAATCAACGAGGTGCGGGCGGTCAGGGCGTTGGGGGGCATGCTCACCGAAATAGCAGCGAGCGTGCCAGCGCTGGACGCGCGACAACGGCGCGCCATGTCTCTGACACTGCGCAAATTTGCGCAATTCGCGAAAGGCGACCTTTCTCGAATCGCGCAACGATGAGAAAATGAAACCGCGCAAATGGTGGGCGGTCGGCGCGATGCACCGGTGGACAGCACTCTCGTGTCGACGGGGAAGGCCGGCGAGGGCGCGGCCGCGATCCCGCGCCGGTTGATGGTCGGGAGCGGCCAGAACGTGACCACGCACCTGGTGCCCGAGGAAGGCATCATCATGGTCGGGCGCGCGCCGGACGCGACGATCCGCGTCGACGACTCGTCCGTGTCGCGCCTGCACGTGCGGATTCACCTCGGGGAGGTGCTGCGCGTCGAGGATCTCGGCAGCGCCAACGGCACCCGGATGGGCGGCGAGAAACTGCGCCCGAACCAGCTGATCGTGCTGCCGCCGGGACAGGTGCTGGAGATTGGTTCGAGCTGGCTGATGGTGGCGAACGCGCCGCTCACCGCGTCGATCACGAAGGCGGAGCCCGGCGAGGCGCCCGGACCGGGCGGCGACGCGGACGGGCTGGTCGTGCGGGATCCGGCGATGCGCACGCTGCATCGGCTGATAGAGAAGATCGCGCTGAGCGACATCAGCGTGCTGCTGTACGGCGACACCGGCGTCGGCAAGGAGGTGTTCGCGCGTCGTATCCATGCGCGGTCGCCGCGGGCGGACAAGCCGTTCCTGGGCCTCAACTGCGCGGCGCTCGCGGCGTCGCTGCTGGAGAGCGAGCTGTTCGGCTACGAGCGCGGCGCGTTCACCGGCGCGGTCGCGACCAAGCCGGGCCTGCTCGAGACAGCGCAAGGCGGCACCGTGCTGCTCGACGAGATCGGTGAGATGTCGACGTCGATCCAGGTCAAGCTGCTGCGCGTGCTCGAGGAACGGCAGGTGCTCCGGATCGGTGGCACCAAGGCGCGGCCGATCGACGTTCGCGTGCTCTCGGCGACCAACCGCCACCTCGAGACCGCGATCGATGAGGGCTCGTTCCGCCGCGACCTCTACTTCCGCCTCAACGGCATCACCATCGAGATCCCGTCGTTGCGCGACCGGCCGTCGGAGATCGAGCCGCTCGCGCGCCGGTTCGCCGACCTCGCGGCGCACCGGCTGGGGGCGCCGTCGCCGCCCGAGATCCACCCTGGGGTGTGGGAGCGGCTTCGCCGCTACCAGTGGCCCGGCAACATCCGCCAGCTGCGGAACGTGATGGAGCGCGCGGTGGCGCTGTCCGAGGGCGGCCCGATCACCGTCGACGACTTGCCGGTCGACACCTACGTCGGACCCGCGCCCCGGCCGCCGGCGCCCGAACCGGTCGCGCCGAGTCGAGCGCCGGATCGGTCCGACGACGACGCCGAGCGCGAACGGATCCTGGCCGCGCTCGAGCAATGCGTCGGCAATCAGACCCGCGCCGCGGAGCTGCTCGGCATCTCGCGGCGCACGCTGGTGAGCCGGCTGTCGGAGTACAACCTGCCGCGTCCTCGCAAGCGCGGCGTCTGAGCCTACCGTCTAGATATCGCCGCGTTCACGCAGCCACGCCTCGAGGGCCTGGCGCTTCCGATCGGTGCTCGGCCTTGCGGCGAGCTGCACGCGCGCGTGTCGCGCCCGATCGACGGCGCGCCGGCGGTCGCCGGGGGACGCCCACATCGCCTGGGCGAGCGCGAACTCTGCTTCGGCGGCCACCTCGGCGTCCCGCTTGTCCAGGATGGCGATCGCGCGCTCCAGGAGATCCCGCGCCTCGCGGGTGGCGCCGGCCGCGAGCTTGAGCCGACCGAGGTCCATCAACCCGTACCCTTCGAACAGCGGACTCGCGCGGCGGTCCCGCCAGATCGACAACGCCCGCTGGATGGCGGCGTCGGCCTCGTCGAAGCGGCGAAGGTCGGTCAGCGCCTCGCCGTGGTTCAGCAGCACCAGCGCCACCACCCCGTTTTCGGGACCTAACAGCCGCGTCATCGTTTCGAGTGTCGGGCGAAGGATGGCCTCTGCGTCGCCGCTGCGACCCAGGTCCTGCAGGGCGTGCGCGATATTGACGTTGGACCTCGCGACGTCGAAATGATCCGCGCCGAGCAGCGCCTGCTTTGCTTTCAGCGCCCGCCGATGCTCGGCCAGCGCTTCCTCGACCCGCCCCTCCTGCTGCAGCAGGATGCCGCGCGACACCGCGGCCCAGGCCTCGAGCAGCGGGTGCCCGGGAAAGCGCCGCAAGATCGCCTCGCCGTGTTTGACCCAGGTCCAGCTGGTGTGAGCGTCCTGCGCGTGATGACCGGCGCCGATGCCGACGATCACCACCGACGCGACGATCGCGATCTCGTCGTGTTGTGAGGTCTCCGCCGCCAGCTCTGCCGCTTCCAGGTAGCCGATCGCCTCGCGGGCCTCGATGCACACGTCGCCGAGGCGCCCCAGCGCCAGCAACACCTCGGCCTTGAGCGGCAGGTAGTCCACCGCCGCGGCGCGCTCCAGCGCCCTTCGTCCGTCGCTGGCGGCCTGATCGCAGCGGCCCGCGCTCGCCAGCGCGCTGACCCGCGCGACCTCGTCGCGGAGCACCGTTACTTTCGCGCGCGTGGCGGGATCGTCGGGCGGGCGCACGACCGCGCGCAACATGGCGACGTCGGCGCACCGATCCAGCGTCGGCAGCGCGCTCGCCGCGCCGACCGCGTTGTCGACCACGCCGGTATCGGCGGTCGCGAACACTTCGGTCAGCGCCTTGACGCTCGACAGCCGCTCGCCGAGACAGCCCATGCGAAGGTCGAGCACATCGCCCGACTGCTCCCCCCGCACGCGCGAGGCTGCGCACGCGTCGCCATACATGCCTTGCCAGTGCGTCGCGTAGTCATCGATGATCCTGGCGACGCTGGCGAACGCGACGGCGGCGGCCTTGTGACCGGTGGCCTGGAACGCGCGTTCGACGCGGCTCCGCTGGGCGGGGCCCCAGGCGGTCGCGAAGCGCGCCGGGCCCCCCGCGCACATCGCGCGCTGGCCCGCCGTCGTCTTGTAGAAGCCGGCGCCGAGCGCCGCCACCACCGCGATCCCGGCCGTCGCGCCCAGCCACCGGCGCCGGCGCACCGCGGGGTCGCGCGCCAGGGCGTCCAGCATGACGGTCATCGACAGGAAGCGGTCGGCGGGCGTCGAGGCGAGGCCGCGCAGCAGGATCCGGCGGATCCGGGTCGGCACGCGCGTGTTGTCGGGTGGCGGCGTGATCGTGCCGGCCACGACGTTGGCCATCAGCGCGAGCGCGTTCGAGCCGGCGAACGGGCGCTGGCCGTAGAGGCCCTCGTAGAGCGCGACCGCGAACGAAAATTGATCGGTCCGGGCGTCGCCGCTGATGCCGGCGAACTGCTCCGGCGCCATGTACGCCGGCGTGCCCAGCACGGCGCCGGTGCGCGTGAGCTTGACCTGCAGATAGCCACCCGATCCCGAGGGCGGCGGCGCGTCGCCGTCGACGTCGGCCAGCCTGGCGGTCGCGTCGGGATCGCCGTCCGGCGGTACGGTTTCGGCCAGGGCGGCGGCGCGCGTCTGGGCATCCAGCACGGCCTGGCTGGACGGGGATGGCTCGTCGTCGCGCACCTGCTGGCGCGCGAGGCCGAAGTCCATCACGCGGACCTGCCCGCCCTTCGTGATCATCACGTTGTCGGGCTTGAAGTCGCGATGGACCAGCCCCGCGGTGTGCGCGGCGACGAGCCCGCGCCCCGCGGCCATGAACACCTCGAGGACCTCCTTGATCTTGCGCGGCCGGGCCTCCAGCCAGTAGCCCACCGTGTGGCCCTCGACGAATTCCATCGCGATGAACACCGAGTCCGCGAAGGTGCCGACGTCGTAGACGACGACGACGTTCGGGTGAGACAGCCGGGCAATCGCCTGCGCCTCGCGCAAGAGGCGCGTCTTGCCGTCCGTCGGCGTGGCGGCGCCACGATCGCGGGCGCGCAGCAGCTTGACCGCGATCTTGCGGTCGAGCTCCGGATCGTACGCGGCGTAGACCTCGCCCATCCCGCCGCGCCCGAGCAGCCCGAGGACGACGTAACGTCCGATCCGCGCCCCCTGGGCCAGGCCCGGTTCACCGCCGGGGACGGGAAGTGGCCGCTGCGTGGGCTCTGCGGACATGGATCAATCCGGAATCGGCGCTTTCCGCCGACGCATTGAGCCGTTTCGCCGTTTTCACTCGACCAGCGCGCGCAGGCGGGCCTTCGTCTCCTCGAACGGCGCGCTCTCGTCGGTGCGCTGGCGCAGGAACGCGGTGATCGCGTCCATCGCGGCGATGGCGCGATCGGTGAGCGGATCGGCGCCGCGCTGGTAGGCGCCGAGCAGGATGAGATCGCGCTGGCGTTCGTACGCCGCCAGCAGCTCGCGCAGGCGCTGGGCGGCGGCGCGGTGCTCCGGGTCGGCGACCGCGGTCATCAGGCGCGACAGCGACGGCAACACGTCGACCGCGGGCCACTGGTTCCGGGCGGCGATTTCGCGCGACAGGATGACGTGGCCGTCCAGGATGCCGCGCACCTCGTCGGCGATCGGCTCCTCCATGTCGCCGCCCGCGACCAGCACGGTGTAAAGCGCGGTGATCGATCCGCGCGCGTTCGTGCCCGTCCGTTCCAGCAGCCGCGGCAGCAGCGCGAACACGCTGGGCGGGTAGCCTTGCCGGGCGGGCGGCTCGCCGGCGGCGAGGCCGACCTCGCGCTGGGCGCGCGCGGTGCGCGTGATCGAATCGAGCATGAACAGTACGCGTCGGCCCTGGTCGCGGAAATATTCGGCGACCGCCGTCGCCACGAACGCCGCCTTCAGCCGCACCAGGCTGGGCGCGTCGCTGGTCGCGCAGACGACGACGGACCGCGCCCGCCCCGCCGTCCCCAGCGATTCTTCGAGGAAGTCGACCACCTCGCGGCCGCGCTCGCCGACCAGCGCGATGACGTTCACGTCCGCCTCGGTCTGGCGCGCGATCTGTCCCATCAGCGTCGACTTGCCGACGCCCGAGCCCGCGAAGATGCCGACCCGCTGCCCTTCGCCGACGGTGAGCAACGCGTCCAGCACCCGCACGCCCAGCGGCAACGGCCGGCTGACGCGCGGGCGCGACAGCGGATCGGGGGCGGGGCGATCGACCGCCCACTCGCGCGCGTCCGCGCCGTCGATTGTCCCGCCGCCGTCGATCGGGTTGCCCAGGCCGTCCAGCACGCGCCCGAGCAGGCGATCCGACACGGCGATGGAGAACGGGCGGCTGGTGGGCGTGACCAGCGAATCGGGACCGATGCCCGCCGCATCGCCCAGCGGCATGAGCACGATCTCGTCGCCGCGGAAACCGACACACTCGGCGCGCAGCGGCGGGGCGTCGGGCCGCGACGAGATGGTGACCATTTCGCCGATGCGGACGCCGGGCACCGACGCGCGGATGACCAGCCCGGTGACCTCGGTGACGCGCCCCGATTCGCGTCGCGGCGTCGCGGCCTCGAGCCGCGCGAACGCCTTGCCGAGATCGATGTCAGGCATTCGTCTGCTCCGTCAGCGCCCGCTCCAGCGCGGCGAGCTGTGTCTCCAGGCGCGCGTCGACGCGGCCGAACGCGGTCTCGATGACGCAGCCGGCGCGGCCGACCGATTCGTCGGCCACGACCTCCAGCGCGGCGCCCCGGGGCGCGCGGGCGGCGAGCGCATCACGGCGCGCGGTCACGGCGGCGGCGTCGTCCGGATGGACGCGGACGCGCACCCAGTCGCCGCGCGGCCGGCAGGCGGCCAGCGCGGCGCCCACGATGTCGGCCATCACGTCGGGCGCCAGCGTGACGGCGCGGCCGACGATCTGTTCGGCCATCTTGAGCGCCAGCGCGATCACCGTCGGTGCCGAGGCCTCACGCAGGCGCTCCGCCTGCGCGCGCCCCTCCACGAGCAGCGCCGCGAGCTCGGCCGCCGCCTGGGCCCGTCCCTGCTCGTACCCCGCGCGCACCGCGGCGTCACGCGTGGCCTCCGCCTGCGCGCTGATCGCGGCGGCCTGGGCGCGCGCCGCCGCGCGCACCGCCGCTGCCTCGGCGCGCGCATCCAGCGCCTCCGCCGGCACCACGCGTCCCCCGCCGCCCCCGTGGGTGACCCGTCCCATCGCCGTTAGCTCCCGTCCCCCGCCGACGCCAGGAGGCGCCGCCCCAGCGCGGGCGGCAGGCGCTGCGCCACGGCCAGCAGCGCGGCGTCCCCTTCGTCTTCCAGCAGCGCGGCGGTCGCCTGCGCGCCGATCGCGAACGCTGCCTCGCCGGTCGCCGGCACGCCCGCGGCCTCGACCATCGCACGCGCCCGGTCGCGCGGCGCCGCGTCGTCGTCTCCCGCGGCGCCGCGGGCTGCCGCCAGGACCACCGGCGCCAGGGCCTCGCCCAGGGAAGCCGCCGCGCGCGCGACCACGCCGGCGGGCGCGCCGCGCAGCGACCGCCCCAGCGCCTCCGCGCCGCGCGTCTCGATCGC
>Ga0111538_10010259_pt1 | contig 12468 bp, 9 predicted proteins | sample SoiMethybrSBSTD1_FD_79669 | JGI IMG/M metagenome (GOLD analysis project Ga0111538, IMG submission 79669) | Bulk soil microbial communities from a Populus tree surrounding site in Tennessee, USA - Soil MetaG P. TD hybrid SBSTD1 (version 2)... | ecosystem: Environmental > Terrestrial > Soil > Tree...
GAACGTCGCGCGGCTCGCGATCGCCTGGCAGTGGGAGCACGGCGAGAAGCCGCTCGAGCAGTATGGGACGACGCCCTACCGGTTCGAGAACCAGCCGCTGATGGCCGACGGCGTGCTCTACGTCACGACGCCGTACAACAACGCCGTGGCGCTCGACGCGGAGACCGGCAGGGAACTTTGGCGATTCGACAGCGGAGCGGTAACGCTCGGCGGCATTCCCGGCACCGGGTTCAAGCACCGCGCGCCGGCGCTCTGGCGTGACGCGCAGGACGGCAACAAGTTGCGCGTGTTTCTCAACACGCGCAACCAGCTGTTCAGCCTCGACGCCGCGACCGGCAAGCCCGTTGTCTCGTTCGGCAACCAGGGCGTGGTGTCGCTCACCGACGGCTACCCTCGACCCATTTCCGACATCCGGCACGTCAATCACGGCGGCTCGCCGCCTGTCGTCTACCGCGACATCGTCGTCATGGGTGGCGCAATTCCCGATCGGTATCAGCTCGTCAACGAGCCGCCTGGCATCGTGCAGGGATTCGACGCGCGCACCGGGAGACGACTGTGGGTGTGGAACGCCATCCCGCAGTCGCCGAGCGACTTCGGCGCATCGACCTGGGAAGAGGAATCGTGGCGGTTCAACGGCCACGCCAATGTCTGGGGACCGATGACGGTGGACGCGGAGCGCGGTCTCGTCTTCGTCGGCACCAGCACTCCCGGCAACGACTACTACGGCGCGCGGCGCCGCGGCAAGAACGAGCCGGCGGAATCGATCGTCTGCCTCGACATTGCCACGGGCCAGCGCAAGTGGTCGTTCCAGATGGTGCACCACGGCCTGTGGGACTTCGACAACCCCGCCGCGCCCAACCTGGTGACGATCACGGTGGACGGCAAGCGAATCGACGCCGTAGCGCAGGCGACCAAGCAGGGATTCACCTACGTGTTCGACCGCGTGTCGGGGGAGCCGGTGTGGCCGATCGTCGAGCGTCCCGTCCCGACCGACTCGGACGTGCCGGGCGAGCAGGTGTGGCCGACGCAGCCGTTTCCGACCAGGCCGCCGCCATTCGTGCGGCAGGGTGTGTCGCTCGAGGACGCCAACGACCTGACGCCGGAGATCAAGGCGCTGGCGCAGGCGGAGATGAAGAAGTACCGGATCGGTCCGCTGTTCACGCCGCCGTCGCTGCGCGGAACGCTGCAGCTCCCGGGCAACGAAGGCGGCGCCAACTGGGGCGGCGCGATCTGGGACGCACAGGCCGGGCGCCTCTACGTCCGCAGCAAGGACGTGATCAGTTACACCACCGTCGTCGCGAGCGACGGCACCGACAAGTTCATCGACCACCCCTACTCCGGCCACCTGCCGGTGGCGCGCCCGGGCACGAGGCTCGGGGCGATCCCTCTCATCAAGCCTCCCTACGCGCACCTGACGGCGATCGATCTGAACAAGGGCGAGATCGCCTGGAAGGTCCCGGTCGGCGAAGGGAGCCGCGCGGTTCGCAGCCATGCGCTGCTCAAGGACGTGCCGCTGCCCGATCGGCTGGGCTCGCCCGCCAACGGCGGCGCCATCCTCACCGGCGGCGGACTGATCTTCATCGGCGGGGGCGATGGTTACCTGTACGCCTTCGACCGGAACGATGGTCGTGAAGTGTGGCGCGGGCAGCTGCCGTACGTGAACGGCGAGAACACGATGACGTACCGCACGCGCGCGGGCCGGCAGTTCGTCCTCGTCTCAACAGGCTCGAGTGTCGACGCGTCGCTCGTCGCGTTTGCGCTCCCGAACGGGTCGGGCGCGACTGCATCTCGCCCGGTGACGGACAGCGGTCAACGTGAGCCGCGTCCGGCGCCGCAGCCGGGCGCCGAGATTCAGGGTCGGCTCGCCTTCGACCGCGTGTGCCAGACGTGTCACGGTTCGGGGGCCAGAGGCGGCGCGGCGCCGGGGCTCGCGCCGTTCTCGCGCGATTACGACGAGCTTCTCGGCATCGTGCGCGAAGGCGCGGGCCAGATGCCGCCGATCTCGGCGCGCGAGCTGTCGGACGAAGGCGTGGCCCAGGTGCTTGCGTACCTGAAGTCGCTGTCGCGGTGACGGCCAGTCCTTACCTTGACCACGACCGCAAGCGCTCGTACCATTTTCTTTTTCGCCGCTGCTCCCGTGTCCAGCGCGAGCTGCGGCGGCCCAATCGAGGACACGTATGACAAGACTGATTGTTGCCGCGGCGGTCGTGAGCGTGGTCTCGGTCGCGGCTTCGGTGCAGACCGCCGCACAAGGAAGGACTGCTGCCGTCCCCACCTTCTCGAAGGACGTCGCGCCGATCCTCTACAAGAATTGCGCAAACTGCCATCGTGCCGGTGAAGTCGGTCCGATGGCGCTCCTCACCTACAACCATGCGCGGCCGTGGGCGAAGTCGATCGCGACGCGCGTCGCCAACGGCACGATGCCGCCGTGGCACGCCGATCCGACGCACGGCGAATTCCTGAACGACCGCCGCCTGAGCGACGCCGATCGCGACACGATCGTCAGGTGGGCCACCGGCGGGGCGCCGGAAGGCAACAAGGCGGACCTGCCCGCGCCGCCCACCTTCGCCGAGGGCTGGCAGATGGGGCGGCCGGATGTCGTCTTCGCGATGCAGGAGGACTATCCGATTCCCGCCGAGGGCACCATCGACTACAAGTGGTTCGAAGTGCCGACGAACCTGACCGAAGACAAGTGGGTGCAGGCGATCGAAATCAGACCGGGCGCTCGCGCGAACGTGCACCACGTCATCGCGTACATGCGGACGCCGTCGCCTGCCCAGCCGCCCGGCTTCCCGGGCGCCGCCCAGAGTCCGCGGCCGGCACCACCGTTCACGATGGCCGCGGATATGGGCCGGCCGCCGACCGCGCCGAAGCCCGATCGCGCGCCGGTCGAAAACGATCGGCCGCCGACGCGGAGTCCCGCCGGATGGTTGGGCGGCTTCGCGCCGGGCCAGGCCGTCCGCGTCTACCAGCCGGGCACCGCGTTGAAGATTCCGGCCGGCGCGGTCGTCGTGCTGCAGATGCACTACACCGCGAACGGCAAGGCGGCGGCCGATCGCACGCGTATCGGCATCAAGTACGCGCCGGCGCCGCCCAAGACCGAAGTCCGCGTCGTGGCGCTGGCGAACCAGAATTTCGTGCTGCCGGCCGGCGCGCCCGACACGCGCGTCGACGCCGAGGTGACGCTGAACCAGGACATCACGCTCTGGAGCGTCCTGCCGCATACGCACGTCCGCGGCAAGAAGTGGGAAGTCACGGCGATCTATCCGGACGGCCGCTCGGAGCTCATCCTGAACGTGCCGAAGTACGATTTCAACTGGCAGACCGACTACGTCTTCAAGCAGCCGCTGCGGCTGCCGAAGGGGACGAAGCTCCACACCGCTGCGTGGTACGACAACTCGCCCGCGCACAAGGCGAACCCCGATCCGAAGAAGGATGTCTACTGGGGCGACCAGACGTGGGAAGAGATGCAGTTCACCGCATTCACCTTCAGCTTCGCGTCCGCGGAAACGAAGACGACGGCGGGTCAGCAGTAGAACAGACGTTCCCCTGTTCGCAGGCGTCACCTTCGCACCGAGGCAGAGGTGAACTATGCTGAACTATTCAAACTCCGTTTCAAATGGGGCTGTTCGATGCTTGTGAGGAATCTCTTCGTCGCCGCCGCCTTTTTCAGCGCCTCCATTCTTTCGGCCGGCTCGAGCGCTGCCCAGGCGCGCGGACAGGCGAAAGCCGACAGCACCAACCCGCGCACCGCGCGCTTTGGCGTCTGGGATAATTCGACCAATCCCAATAACGTCATGACCTACGAGCTGTACGAAAAGGACGGCAGCAAGCTCACGGTCAGCAATCCGAGCAATCCGTCGCAGGATTGGAGCTACGTGACGCTGTTCGACGGCGTGTATCGGCCGGTACAGGGCCAGCCAGGCGCCGAGACCGCGGTCGAGATCATCAACCCGAAGAGCATCCGCATCTACAACAAACGCGACGGTGTCCTGCAACAGGTCGTGATCAACACCTTGTCGGACGACAACAACACGATCAACAACGAGTACGTCCGCATGGACAAGGACGGCAAGATCACCGGCGTTACCCATGTGACCTATATCCGCCGGAAGAAATAGCGACGCACCTCACGTCTGCGGCCGTCGCCCGCATCGGCCGGCGCTACGAAAGCTGAGAGCGACCCGACGGGATGCCCATGTTCAAATCTGTCCGCCTGCCCTTGCGCGTCACCACCGGTCTGCTGGCCTGTCTGCTCGTTGCCGCAGTCGCTGAATCGCCGTCCGCCCAGATCTCGCGCGGTCGCGAAACAACCGCCGCATCGGTGGCGGCCTACGCGCTCTCGGCGGACATGCCTGTCGACCCGGAGGTCCTGATCGGCGGATTGCCCAACGGCCTGCGCTTCTACATCCGGCCGAATCCCAGGCCCGCGCGCCAGGCCGAATTGCGGCTGGTGGTGAAGGCCGGATCCGTGCTCGAAGACGACGATCAGCGGGGCCTGGCCCATTTCGTCGAACACATGCAGTTCCAGGGGTCGCGCCATTTCCCGGGACAGAGCATCGACAGTTTCCTGGCGTCGATCGGCTCGAGCATCGGCTCGGACGCCAACGCGGCGACCAGCTTCGACGACACGCAGTACATACTGCGCGTGCCGACGGATCGTTCCAACGTTCTCGATACGGCGTTGACCGTGCTCGAAGACTGGGCGGGCGGCGCCCTGTTCGAGGGCGCCGCCATCGAGCGCCAGCGCGCCATCGTGCTGGCGGAGTGGCGCCAGAATCTCGGCGCCGACGAACGTACCGCCGACAAGCTGCGGCAGGTGCAGCTCGAGGGTTCGCGTTACGCGAACCGGTCGCCGATCGGCGATCCGACGATCATCCAGGCCGCGCAGCGCGAACAGCTGGTGCGCTTCTATCGCGACTGGTACCGGCCCGATCTGATGGCGGTGATCGTCGTTGGCGACGTCGACCGGAATGCCGTCGCGGCGCTGATCTCGCGGCACTTCTCGTCGCTCACCAATCCCACGCCCGAGCGGCCGCGGCCGACCTTCGATGTTCCCGAGCATCCCGGCACCCGTTACGCCGTCCTCACGGACAAGGAAAACACGAACACCGCCGTGAGCCTCAGCGATCTCCGGCCGGCACGCAATCAGGGGTCGGTGGGCGGCTATCGCGACATCCTGAAGGATCAGCTGTTCGCACAGATGCTCGGCGACCGTCTCGACGAGATCGCGCAAAGCGACCGCCCTCCGTTCCTGCGCGCCGCCGCCGGCCGCGGCCTGTTTCCGGCGCCGAAGGCGCGTGACCAGGCGATGCTGCAGGCCCTGGTTCCCAACGACGGCGTCGCACGGGGCCTCGACGCGCTGGTGAGCGAGTTGAAGCGCGTGACGACGTTCGGCTTCACGGCCACCGAGCTCGAGCGCGCGAAACAAGCGAACCTGGCCGCCTCGGAGCGCGCGGCCGAGGAAAGCCCCGATCGCGAGTCGCAGAGTCGCGCCGACGAATACACGCGAAACTTTCTGCAACGAGAAGCACTGCCGACCATCTGGCAGGAGCTCGCGTTTCATCGTCGCTTCCTGCCCGAGATCACGTTGAGCGAGATGAACGCGCTGGCGTTGGAATGGTTTCCGGAGTCGAATCGTCTGGTGGTCGCGTTGGCGCCGGACGTGGCAGGACGCGTGCCGCCGTCCGAGCCGGAGCTGAGGTCGGCTGTCCAGGCTGCTGCGGCCAGACCAGCGACTGCCTACGTCGACGCCGGCGCCGGGCTGGCGTTGATGGAACGTCCGCCGGCACCGGGGCGTATCGTCAAGACCGCGCTCAATGGCGGCGTGACCGAGTGGACGCTGTCGAACGGCGCCACGGTGGCCCTCCTGCCAACGACGTTGAAGGCGGATCAAGTCCTGTTCAGGGCCACGGCGCCCGGCGGCACGTCGCTCGCGAGCGACGCCGATTTCTTCGCCGCTCGGGTCGCCGACGATGTGATCCCCGCTGGCGGAGTCGGAACGCTTTCGGAAGCGGTCCTCGACAAGCTGCTGACCGGCAAATCGCTCGCCGTCCAGCCATTCATCAATGAGATCCGCGAGGGCATGCGCGGCGGCAGCGCCCCGCGCGACCTCGAGGCGATGTTCCAGTTGATCCATTTACGCTTTTCTGCGCCGCGTGCCGATCCGACGGTGTTCGCCGCGATGAAGGCGCGTGCGCTGGCGATGCTGGCGGATCGAGCGGCGGCCCCGGACGTCCTCTTCAGCCAGACGCTTGCTTCCGCGCTGAGCGGAAACCACCCACGCCGCCAGCCGGAGTCGTCGGCCACCGTGGCGAAGTGGAATCTCGACACGTCGCTGGCGTTCTACAAGGCGCGCTTCGCCGACGCCAGCAACTTCACGTTCGTCTTCGTCGGCAGCTTCACGCTCGAGACGATGCGGCCGCTGGTCGAGACCTACATCGCCAGCCTGCCGGCGACTCACGGAGGTGAGACCTGGCGCGATCTCGGAGTCAAAGCGCCCGGCGACGTCGTCCAGACGACGGTGCGGAAGGGGATCGCGCCGAAAAGCGAGGTGGCGATCGTGTTCACCGGACCGTTCGAGTTCGGGCCGTCAAGCCAGCTCGCGCTGCAGACCGCGACGATCCTGCTGCAGGCGCGGTTGAGCGACGCGATTCGCGAGCAGCTCGGTGCGACCTACGCGATCTCCGCCGACTCGGACACCAGCCGGCATCCGCGACCCGAGTATCGCGTCACCATCGATTGGACCTGCGATCCTGCGCAGGTCGAGAGCCTCGTGCAGCGGGTGTTCCAGGAAGTGACCGCCGTGCGAGAGACCGCGTTGACCGAGGATCAGATGGACCGCGTCCGCGGCTACCTTCAGCGCGAGCTCGATCGCAACAGCCAGGACAACGCCTACCTTTTGAACCAGATCCTGCGCCGCTACGAAAGCGGGGAGTCGCTGGGTCGAGATGTCGTGATCGAACGAGCAGCGGAGATCAAGGGCCTCACCGCGGATGCGGTGTCACGGGCCGCCGTCCGGTACCTGGATCCGGCGCGCTACGTCCGGCTCACGCTGATGCCGGACGCAGTCCCGTAGAGGCCTGGACGAGCAAGAGCAAATGAGCGCGATCGCGCCGCTTCTTGCCTGCGCCGGCGTCTTTGCCATGACGCTGCTGGCGGCATCAGCGCGGCCTCAGCCGGTTCCATCGCCTGTCGCGGAGAACATCGAGCGCGGTACGCTTCCATCTTCCTGGATCACCGGCGCGTCGTGTCCTGAAACGCCGGTGTTTCGAGTCCACGAGTACAACGCCGATTTCTTCATCCTCCGGCAGTCGGGCTGCACGAACTTCGAGAAACCGTTTCTCTACCTGCTGTTCGGCGAGCGCAGCGCGTTGCTCGTCGATACCGGAGCACGGAAGGCGGATGTCGCCGGGGCGGTGACACCAATCATCGACCGCTGGTCGGTCGCCCGAGGCCGCCAGCGGATCCCGCTCGTCGTCGTGCATACGCATGCGCACGGCGACCATGTCGCCGGCGACGCTCAGTTCGACGGCAGGCCGGACACGACAGTGGTCGCCGCGTCACCCGCGGCGCTCACCGGCTTCTTCGGATTGCAAGGCTGGCCCGACACCTCCGCTGCCTACAGCCTGACCGGGCGCATCGTCGATGTGATTCCGATTCCCGGCCACGAGCCTGCCTCGATCGCTCTCTACGATCGCCGCACGGGAATTCTGCTGACCGGAGACACCCTGTATCCCGGACGACTGTACGTGCGGGACGGTGCGGCGTTCACGGCCAGCATCCAGCGCCTCGTCGCGTTCACTCGCGACAAGCCGGTCGTTCATGTTCTAGGCGCACACGTGGAGAACGCACGGACACCCTACGTCGACTACCCGGAAGGCACGACCTACCAGCCAGACGAACATCCGCTCGAACTCGGCCGTGCGCACCTTCTGGAACTGGCCGATGGCCTGGTGGCGATGCGCGGCACGATCGTGCGGCGGGCGTTTCGTGACTTCACGATCTGGCCGGTCGTGCCGGCCCGAGGGCCGTGATCGAGATTGATCGGCGCGGCAGCGCGCTGCCCCGCCCGCGCCCGATGCGGACTAGCAGCCCGTGGTGAACGTCTGGCGTCGCATCGAGACGGGCGAGGCGCCCCGCGGGCAAGGCGCGACGACCGAGAATACCGGGAGTATTTGAGGGAGGAGCAACGCAGTCCGCGGGGATGCATCGCCCGTCGAATGCAGCCAGACGCTCACCACGGGCTGCTAAAATCTGCCGATGGACGCCATTCGCTACGAATCGCCGCGGTCGGTCGCGGAAGCCGTGCGCCTCATGGCTGCCGATGCCGGCGCGCGCGTGCTCGCCGGCGGCACCGATCTGCTCGTCCAGTTCCGGGCGGGCGTGCGGCAGCCGTCCGCCTTCGTCGACGTCAAACGCATTCCGGAATTGATGTCGATCGCCATCGACGACCAGGGCCTGCGGCTCGGCGCGGCGGTGCCCGCGGCCGTCATCGGTGAGCATGCCGAGCTCCGCCGGCTGTGGCCCGGTCTTGCCGAGTCGGTGCGGCTGATCGGCTCGACGCAGATTCAAGGGCGCGGCAGCGTCGGCGGCAACCTGTGCAACGGGTCGCCGGCGGCCGACACGACGTGCGCGCTCATCGTCAACCGCGCGCAGTGCGTGATCGCCGGGCCGAACGGCGAACGCACGGTGCCGGTCGACGCGTTCTGCATCGCGCCAGGCCGCACGGTGCTCCAGCACGGGGAATTGCTCGTCGCGATACGGGTGCCGCGTCCCGCTGCACGCACCAGCGACGCGTATCTTCGTCTGATTCCGCGAACCGAGATGGACATCGCGGTCGCCGGCGCCGGGGTCAGCGTCACGCTCGACGCGGCGGGCGTCTGCACGGCGGCCCGCGTCGCCATCGGCGCGGTCGCGCCGACGGCGTTGCGCGTCCCCGGCGCGGAGCAGGCGCTGGTGGGATCGCCGCTCGACGAGGCATCGCTCAGATACGCGGCCGAGGCGGCCAGCGCGGCGGCGCGGCCGATCGACGACAGACGTGGCACGGCCGCGTATCGGCGGACCGTTGCTGGTGTCTTGACACGTCGCGCGGCGGCGCTTGCGGCGCAGCGGGCTCGACAGGGGACCGACCGTGGCTAAGCTGCACATCGAGACGACGATCAACGGCGAGCCGGCAGAGTTCCTGTGCGATCCGCACGAAACGCTGTTGTCGGCGCTCCGCACGGGCCTCGGTCTCACCGGGACCAAGGAGGGGTGCGCGACCGGCGATTGCGGCGCGTGCTCGATCCTGCTCGAGGGACGGCTCGTGCCGGCGTGCCTCGTGCTCGCGGCGGAAGCGCAGGGGCGGGCCATGACGACGATCGAAGGGCTGTCGCGCGGCGACACGCTGCACCCGCTGCAGCAGAAATTCCTCGAGCATGCCGCGCTTCAGTGCGGCATCTGCACGCCGGGGTTCATCGTCGCCGCCAAGGCGCTGCTCGACGCGAAGCCGAACCCGACTGAAGAAGAGGTGCGGTACGGGCTCGCCGGCAACCTGTGCCGCTGCACCGGATACGACAAGATCATCCGCGCGGTGCTCGACGCCGCGTCAGAGATGAAAGGGACCACCGCATGACCGCCCCACGCGAGTTCAAGTACGTCGGCACGCGTCCCATCCGCCACGACGGCGTGGACAAGGTGACGGGCCGCGCGAGCTACGGCGCCGATGTCGCGTGGCCCGGGATGCTGCACGGCGTCGTCCTGCGGAGCCCGCACGCGCACGCGCGCATCGTCAAGATTGACACCCGGGCCGCTGAAGCGACACCGGGTGTGCACGCGGTGATCACGGCCAGAGACCTGCCGGAAACCTCCGCGAAGATCGCCATCGGCGAAGCGGCGGTCGATCTGCGCGACATCGCCGACAACGTCATGGCGCGGACCAAAGTGCTGTACCACGGCCATGCGGTGGCGGCCGTCGCGGCGACGACGCTGGACATCGCCAGGCGGGCGGCGGAGGCGATTGCCGTGGTCTACGAGGTGCTCGAGCCGGTGATGAGCGTCGATCGCGCCATCGCCGCCGGCGCGCCCATCCTGCATCCGGCGATGAAGACGACCGGGACGCCGGCAGCGGACGCCGGCGGGGCGACCAACGTCGCGTCGCGACTCGAGCTCAAACGGGGCGACGTCGATGCGGGATTCGCGGCTGCGGACCTCGTCGTCGAGCGTGAGTTCCGGACGCCGATGGTCCATCAGGGGTACATCGAGCCGCACGCGTGCATCGCCCGGTGCGGAGAAGACGGGCGCGCCGTTGTCTGGTGCACGACGCAGGGCCCGTTCTTCGTGCGCGACGCCAGCGCCGCGATCGCCGGCCTCGATCCGGCGCACCTCAAGGTCATCCCGAGCGAGATCGGCGGCGGCTTTGGCGGCAAGATCGTCGTCTACCTGGAGCCGCTCGCCCTGGCGCTCTCGCGCAAGGCGCAACGGCCGGTGAAGATGGTGATGGGACGCGACGAGGTGTTCCGCGCCACCGGCCCGACATCGGGATCGAGGGTCCGCGTGAAGCTCGGCGCCAGGCGCGATGGCACGCTCGTCGCGGCGTCCGCCTCGTTGTGGTACGAGGCCGGCGCGTACGCCGGATCGCCCGCCGGCGCCGGCGCGATGTGCGCGCTGGCGGCGTACAAGATCCCGAATTTCTTCATCGAGGCCCACGACGTAGTCGTCAACAAGCCGAAGGTGGCCGCCTACCGCGCGCCCGGGTCGCCGATTGCCGCCTTCGCGGTCGAGTCGGTCGTCGACGAGATTGCGCGCGAGCTGAAAATCGATCCGATCGAGCTTCGCCTCAGGAACGCGAACGCCGAAGGCGATCGGGCGCCGTACGGACCGAAGTACGGTCCAATCGGCCTCACGCAGGTGCTCGAGGCGGCGCGAAACCATCCGCACTGGCGCGCCCCGCTTGGCGCCAACCAGGGGCGCGGGGTTGCGGTCGGCTTCTGGTTCAACGCCGGCATGAATTCCAGCGCGACCGTCACGCTCAACGGCGACGGCAGCGCGGCAGTCGTCACTGGCAACCCCGATATCGGCGGCACACGTGCGGCGCAGGCGATCATGGTCGCCGAGGAGCTCGGCATCCCGGTCGAACGCGTGCGTTCGAATGTCGGCGACACCGATGGCAGCGGGTACACGGATGTGACCGGCGGCAGCCGGGTGTGCTACGCGACCGGGATGGCGGTGATCCGCGCGGCCGAAGACGCGCGCGAGCAACTGAAAGCCCGCGCCGCCACGATCTGGAACGTGAGCCGGGAGGCCGTCGAATGGCACGACGGCCGGGCGGTGCCACCCGAGGGCACGGAGAAAGCGAAACCGATGACCGTCGCCGAGCTGGCCGCGGAGATGACGCATACGGGCGGACCGATTGTCGGCCGCGCCTCGCTGTACGCGCCGATGGCCGGCCCCGCATTCGGCGCGCACATCTGCGACCTCGAGGTGGATCCTGAAACCGGGCGCAGCCAGGTCGTCCGCTACACCGTGTTCCAGGATGTCGGCAGGGCGGTGCATCCGAGCTATGTCGAAGGACAGATGCAGGGCGGCGCCGCGCAGGGCATCGGATGGGCGCTGAACGAAGCCTACGTGTACTCGGCTGACGGCGTGATGGAGAACGCGGGTTTCCTCGACTATCGGATGCCGGTCGCGTCGGATCTGCCGATGATCGAGACCGTGATGGTCGAGGTCGCGAACCCGCTGCACCCGTACGGTGTCCGCGGCGTCGGCGAGGTCCCGATCGTCCCGCCGCTGGCCGCGGTCGCGAACGCGATGCGCGACGCGACCGGCATTCGATTCACCGAGCTGCCGCTCTCGCCGCCGCGCGTGCTCGAGGCCATTGAAGCGGCGGACGCGGTCGCGGTCCAGGCCTGATCGTCATGGCAACGGTTCATCTCCCGAGCGGCCTGACGCGGCACACCGGCGGCGTCGACACGATCGAGGTCGACGCCGCACGCATTCCCGATCTGTTCGCCGCGTTGTGCGACCGCTTCCCGCTCCTCGCCGGCCAGCTGAACGACATGGCGGTCGCGATCGACGGCGATATCTACGCGGATCCCGGCTATCAGCCGCTGCGCGCCGACAGCGAGGTTCATCTCGTGCCTCGAGTTGCCGGCGGCTAGCAGCCCGTGGTGAAAATCTGGCGTCGCACCGAGACGGGTGAGGCGCCTCGCCGGCAAGGCGCGACGATCTCTGTAAACGCCGCAGTCGCGTGGCTCGTCCAACGCCTCTATGCGCAGTCTCAAGTCGATGCTCTTTCAGATGACCGGTGCCGATCCGGCAGTGCTGGCGCTTTCGGCCGTTGCGCTCGTACTGGTCGCGTTCTGCGCCGGCTTCATCCCCGCGCACCGTGCGTCACGCGTGGAGCCGATGAGGGCGTTGAAATACGAATAGCTTGGTTACTTGGCAAACACCACGGATAACCCAGCCATCGACACCCCGGTCATTCCC